>SWBW01004545.1_pt1 | contig 11293 bp, 9 predicted proteins | sample 4693041 | NCBI WGS metagenome assembly SWBW01 (sample SAMN10267271, study PRJNA491770) | bioreactor metagenome | isolation source: DHS bioreactor inoculated with marine methane seep sediment | place: Japan: Omine Ridge, Nankai Trough | collected 2006-05-06
CGGCGACCTGATCCACGTCGCCGGCCAGCTGGGCGTGGTGACGGAGCTGCAGCTCTTCACCACGGACCTCAAGACGGCCGACAACCGCAAGCTGGTCGTCCCCAACGGCGCCATCTTTGGCCAGGTGATCGAGAACCTTAACCACCACGCGACCCGCCGGGTCGACATCTCGGTTGGGGTGGCCTACGACGCGGATCTCGACAAGACCCGAGCGGTGCTCGAGACCGTGCCAGGGCAGGTCGATGGCGCCCTGCAGGACCCGGCGCCCCAGGTCTTCCTCAAGGAGCTGGGCGCGTCCTCGGTGGATTGGCAGGTCCGGATCTGGTGTGAGACCAGCAAGTACTGGGCTGTCCACCAGCAGGGGATCCGCGCCACCAAGCAGGCCCTCGACGAGGCCAAGTTCGGCATCCCCTTCCCGCAGACCGATCTGCACCTGGACCCCGAGGTCGTGGCGGCGCTGGGTGGCAAGAAGGCCGCGTGATGCACATCACGTCGTTTGTTGTGATCTTGAAGCTACAAGAGGTACACCCCGTCCAACAGTGATAGGGTGGTCCCGCAACACGGGACCCGTGAACCTCCCATCGGGGAGAGAGGAGAAAGAAATGAAGACCTTGGCCACTGTCCTGACAACGATCGCGCTGGGCTCGCTCACGCTGGTGGGCCTGTCGCGCAGCGCACACGCCGTCGAGCTCGACCTTTCCGCGTGCGGCGATATCAACATCGAAGCCAACGTGGGCTGCAAGATCGAGGTGGGGGGGGGCTGCAAGACGATGTGTGAGCCCCTTCGTTTCGTGACGGTGTGCACGACCAAGCGCTACAAGGTGTGCAAGAAACAGTGCACCATCAAGCCGCCCACGGTCAGCTGCACGGGGTCCTGTCAGGCCGGGTGCGACGCCAAGTGCAAGGTTGATCCCCCGAGCTTCAGCTGCCAGGCCAGCTGTCAGGGATCATGCAAGGCGGACTGTGAATCCTACTGCGGCACGGCAGGGTCTCAGACCGACTGCACGGCCTCCTGCAAGGCGACCTGTTCCACCGAGTGCAGCGCGAGCTGCAAGGCGCAGGCGCCCTCGGCTGCCTGTACGGCGAAGTGCAGCGCCAGCTGCAGCGGCTCGTGCTCCATCACCGCGCCCTACATCGCTTGCCAGGTGAAGTGCCAGGAGGTGGCTGTCCCGGACTGCGAGACGACGCTCAAGGGCGGCTGCGAGACGGAGTGCCAAAAACCCGAGGGCGCCCTCTTCTGCGATGGGCAGTACATCGATCACGGCGGCAAGCTCCGGGAGTGCATCGACTCGCTCAACACCTTCCTCGACTCCCTGGTCAACGTGAGCGCCAGCGGCTCGTTGACCTCCGACTGCAACGACGGGGTCTGCTCCATCACCCTGGAGGTCGGTTGTGGTGTGGCGGGTGATGACTCACCCAACGGTCCTGTGATGTTCGGGATCTTTACGCTCCTGGGCGCCATCGTCCTGGTTAGCTCTCGCCGCCGTAGCTAAGTCCTTCCAGCCCCACCCCCCCCCAGTACAGCCGATCTTTCATCGGCTGACCTAGAGGCCTGCATCGTCGCCCGCTGAAGTTGAGTATCGAACGCGATTTACTTGCAGCAGCACGTCGCTATTTACTTGTACCAGCACAGCATGATTTACTTGTAACAGAACAGCGTGATATACTTGTGATGCAGCGGTCCTCAACATGCCTACATCACGAGAAAAACTCGCTTCAGCGCTGACCTCGCTCGAAGATCTGCAGAAAGACGGCTGCCAGGTCTTCCAATCAACTCAGCTCAAACGGACCGACAGGGAACGACTTGTCAAACATGGGTTCCTCCAGGAGGTCCTCAAAGGTTGGCTCATCTCAGCCAGCCCAGGTACGGCTCCAGGGGACACGACTCCGTGGTTCTCTTCGTTCTGGGAGTTCTGCCGCCGCTACTGTGACAGACGATTTGGAGACACATGGCATCTGTCTCCTCAACAATCTCTCAACCTGCATGCCGAAGAATCGACCATCCCCGCCCAGGTCGTCGTGTACAGCACTCGGGCCCAGAACAACTTGATCAAGCTGCCCTTCGGCACCGCGCTGTACGGCCTGAAGCAAAAGGGTATGCCGGCCGCGACAGATCTCACGACCCGTGCTGGCCTCCACCTGTTTCGCCCCGAGGCCGCCCTGATCCGGGTTCCCGAGAGCTACTACACACAGTCAGCCACCGAAGCCCAGGTCGTCATCAGCAGCATTCGGGATCCTTCCGAGCTCCTCAAACGACTGCTCGCTGGCGGTCACGCCACCATCGCTGGACGTCTCGCCGGCGCCTTTCGGCGCCTGGACCGCCTTGACGTCGCCGACGAGATCATCGCTGCCATGAGGAGCGCTGACTACGATGTCCGCGAATCAGATCCGTTCGACGCAGAGAGCACTCCTCAGCCCGCCTGGCACGCGCCCCCGCCTCCCATCGTCAGTCGGTTGGAGCGGTTGTGGACCTCTGCTCGAGAGAGCGTCATCCAAAGGTTCCCTCGCCCCCCGGAGTCGCTGCCCGATCGTCGCACCTACCTGGGGCAGATCGACGAAATCTACCAACACGACGCCTACCACTCCCTCTCCATCGAGGGCTATCGCGTCACCCCTGACTTGATCCAGCGGGTCGCGTCCGGAGGCTGGCATCCAGACGAGGACGCCACGCACCGTAAGGACCGGGACGCCCTGGCCGCCCGTGGCTACTTCCAGGCGTTCAGGCCCGTCCGGGACGCGGTGGGAGACTGCTACCGAACCGGCGATTCTACCCTCGTGCGCGCGAACCACCGCAGCTGGTACCGCGAGCTCTTCTCACCCCACGTGGCGGCGGGTCTGCTCGACGCTGCCATGCTGGCCGGGTATCGCGACCACCCCGTCTACCTGAAGGGCTCCCGACATCTTCCACCGCGGTGGGAGATCCTCGGGGAGGCGATGCCAGCCCTGTTCGATCTCCTCGAGGCCGAGTCCGAGGTGGCGGTCCGCGCGGTCCTCGGGCATTGGCTGCTGGGCTACCTGCACCCGTTTCCCGACGGAAACGGGCGCATCGCACGCTTCGTCATGAACACGCTGTTCGCCGCCGCGGGCTATCCCTGGACCGTGATTCGTGTCGAGGAGCGGGGTCGGTACCTGAGAGCGCTGGAGCAGGCCAGCGTTGAGGGTGACGTCGGTCCATTTGTGGTGTTCGTCGCTGAACAGATGCAGCGGTCACAGTCCATGACAGGAGAACCAGGGCCCGGCCGACGCGAAGGCTGACGCGGCGCAAGACGCTGGCTGCACGCCGCGGTGAGCAGCAGCGAGGCGCCGAGGGCCGCGGGCAACAGGACCTTGCGCAACCGACCGTTCCCGTGCTCCGCACCAGGGGCGTCGCGGTGATCCAGCTCTTCGAGATACGCTGCCAGCTGCTTCCTGATCGTTCGCTCGGTTATGCTGCCATCGTACCACGATGGTGCTGCACTCCGTCACCGCCGCTGTGCGTGGAGCAGCTCCGGCTCGGTGGGCGCCTCGTCCAGCAGCTCCGTCCGCCCGCCCAGCACGGCCTGGCGGTAGAAGCAGTAGGGGTTATCGCTGCAGGCGCCGGTGTGGCTGTAGGCCGTCCAGCTGCAGCCGCCGCCGCTAAAGCGCCGTAGCGACAGACCGCGCAGAAGCCGCCCAGCTGCTCCGAGGAGAAGCCGCGGTTGAGGGCGAAGGCCTCGGGGTCGTGCCAGAGCGCGGCCAGCGGCGCGGCGCGCAGGCTCTCCGTGGCTCGCCTCGGAAGCGCGACCAGATCTTGCAGATTCCGCTGAGCGGCACATCTTACCTGTCCTAACTCGTTTCCAGTGGAGGCAGACAATGAAGACATTATCGTGTGACATGTGTGAAACGGAGTTCTCCGCTGAGACGTTCGACGGTTGGTTCGAGCGGATGAAGAAGCACTATATGTCCGACCATGCGGAGGTGATGGCTCAGAGCGCCAACAAGCCCAAGGAAGAAGGCATGAAGTGGATGGCGGATATGAAGGCGAAGTTCGAGGCGCTGTAGTTTGGTATCCTCGACCAGGGAAGCACTCTCACTGCGGAGGCTGCCGGGCGTCAGAACTTGCCGTTGTCGTTCTTCCACACGCTACGCGCGGGGATAGCCTCGATGGTGTCCCAGTGCTCCACAAGCTTGCCCTCAGCGACGCGGAAGAGGTCATAGAACGCGGAGTGGACCTCCTCCCGAGAGCCCTCACTTGCGGCAAGCACGAAGCTCCCCTCGGCGAGCACGCGATGCACATGGGTGTAGCCTATCGTGGTGCCCTTGTCGGATGTGGCTTCCAGCGAGGCACGTAGCGCCGACAGGCCGTCAGCGCTTCGCGGGTTGTGCTGCGTGAACCGCTCACTGTCGATGTAGTGTTCCAGCCCTTCAAGTCGGCGATTGATCAGAATGTCATCGATGAATGAACGGACGAGCTCTCGGTTGCCTTCAGTCTTGTCGAGGTCGGTCGCTACGTCCGGTCCATCGACCATACTGTGCCCCGAGGGGTTGGGGCCCTGTCTCTGTTGGATGTTGTCCCAGTGCTCGACAACCTGGTTCTGTTCGAATCGGAAGACCTCGAAGCCGATCTTCGAGCTGGAGAAATCGTACTCCGTGTGAGCAAAGATGTACTCGCCGTCCTCGAAGACGCGCGCGACATTGACGTGCGGAGAGCTCTTCGACAGCCGCTTGAACAGCGCGGCCAAGCCTTCGCTCCCTTCGTGAGTTTGGGGGTTGTGCTGAATGTATTTCTCGGAGCTCACGACCGCCACGGCCGCCGCGTCACCCGTTTCGATGCCCTTGAGCAACGCGCGAATTTGATCTTTTCGTTCTGAGGTCATGCGTCTCTTCCAAGTTCTGTCATCGTTGGCGTCCGAAAAACGTAGCAGCGAAAGATGGCCGATCCAGTGCGGCGGGTGCCTGCTCCATCTCGCGGGGTTCCAGCCCCTGAGCATCAGGCCCAGGTGAGGATAAAAAGCGCATCCTCCGCACCTTTTGAGGTCACATTCCAGCTTGACCCTGTCTCACTGTACGAAGGAATTCTCTACCCCCAACGGGAGCCGAGGCAGATGCGAAGATCTTGAAAATACTCAACTTTGGTGGTGGCCCTGGCTTTGACCGCCGGGTGCGGTGGGCCAACGGACGAGGGCACCGGGCAGATCCAACACAAGGCGGGAGCTGATCTACCCGGCGTTCGACAAGCCCGACTTCGGCGACAAGGTCATCCGCGGCTTTCTGGTCAAGGAGGTCAACGGCCCCGTCATCGCCGACATGGCCGGCGGCCTCGGGTTCCAGCCCCTGAGCGTGCTCAAGCTGCTGCCCTACCTCTACACCCTGGCCCAGATTGACGCGGGATCCGACTACCTGACCAACTACGTCTGGTGGGTGCAAGCGTCGACGGACGACAGCGCCACCGACTGGGACGAGACCAGGGACGCCACCTGTCTGAGCTACGATCCGTTCACCACCACCATCGGGATGGCCAGCCTGGCCGATGCCCTGCCGAGCATGATGTGGTTTTCGCACAACCGGACGCTGGACGCCGTCATGAACAAGTACAGCCCGGACCAGAAGATCACCCCCTACGTCCACCAGCTGGGCATGACCAACACCGAGATGTATCCCGGTTGCCCCGGGTCCAGCACCACCACCAAGCTGTGGCCCTCGAACCGGACAACGCTGCACGATCTGGCCCACATGTTCGAGGGGATCGACAACCTCACCACGCTGAAGAAGGTCTCCAGCAGGAACCTGTTCTACGACAACATGATCCGCATGCCCTACGCCACGGCGAGCTACACCAGCCCCTACCTGGGCTCCACGGGATCAGCCAACAACGGCTACCTGCGGAGCATCGTCCAGCGGGAGGCCGGCCCCAGCCGGCAGCATCTGGTGGAGCCCTTCCTGCAGCACGTGCTGGTGCACGTCAAGGGCGGCTCCGGCGGGCCCAGCAACAACGAGGTGGGCTACACCGACTTCAAGCATATCCGCCTGCCGTTCAAGAGCCGCGGCGGGCGCGTGTACCTGAAGAACTTCGTCGGGGGCTGGTTCACCTACAAGCTCAAGAACCCTCCTGGCTGCCCCGACACCGAGGCGGGCGACGGCGGCACCTGCCAGGCCATCTGGCAGTCCGAGGTCGCCGCCCGGAACACGCTCAACCTGGAGCTGTTCACCGTCCCCATCCGACAGGCGCTGGCCACCTGGTAGCCAGCGTTACTTGCAGCCACCCAGCAGCTTGGAGGTCTTGACCGAGTAGAGCAGCAGGGTCCGGGCCAGCAGCAGGGTCCGGGGAGGGTACTTGATCACATCTTACCACCAGCCCCCAGCGGCACAGGCAGCTCAGCCCCGCGCCGGCCCCTGCACCAGCCCCAAATAGAGCGGCAAGACCGGCGACCCCGTGGGCACGCCGTACGCGTAGTCGCCCCCCGCCACCGCGGAGCCCGCGATGTCCACGTGCACCAGCGGCGGCGGCGCGATCTCCTTCTTCCCCCGCTTGCCCAACCCCGAGGACAGATCGAGGAAGGCCAGCGGAAACTGATGCCCCCGGCTGGCCGACGGCGTCAGGTCCGCGTGGATCGAGATCACGTCCTCCGCGTCGGTCTTGCCCTTGACGTGGCTGTAGTCCTCACGCCGCACCCGCGACCGCTCCAGCGGCTCGCCCCAGGTCTCCCCCGCCGCCTCGATCAGGTCCCCGAAGCGCCCCGCCCGCGCCGGCCCGTTCTCCACCGACACGGGGTAGGGTCCCACCGCGCGCGCGGCGTGCCCGGTCAGCGTGGCCACCGTGGCGATCACCGGACCCGGCGCGCGCCGCGACACCTCGGCCGCCTCGGCCAGCAGGTCGGCCAGCACCAGCCGCCCCTCGGCGTCGGTGTTGCCCACGCGCACCCGCACCCCGGCGCGGCTGGTTAGCACCTCGTCGGTGACGTAGGCCTCGGAGCTGACGCTGTTGCGCACCATGCCCATCAGCGCCACCACGCGCACGCCGGCGGGCCGGAGCTCTTGCACCACACGCATCACCCCGGCCACCGCGCCGGCGCCGCCCTTGTCCCGGGACATCCCGGACATGAACGCCCCGGTCTTGATGTTGTGACCGCCGGTGTCATAGGTCACGCCCTTGCCCACCAACAGCACGGTGCGCTCGACCTTCTCGCCGGGGTCGTACTCCAGGCGGATCACCCGCGGCAGGTAACGCTCCACCTTCAGCGATCCGCGGGCCACGTTCCACAGCAGCGGGTAGGCCGCGCGGATCGCCTCCGGGTCGCGCTCCACGGAGGCTTGCACCGGCCCCTTGGCGAAGGTCTGCTCCACGTAGTCGGCCACCGCCTCGGGCGTCATCACCTCGGGCTCGGTGCCAGTGATGTCCCGGGCCACGCCGCGGCCCTGCTCCAGCGCCCTGACCAGCACCGGCAGCTCGGCGTATGCCGCCGCGTCGTTTACGATCACGCCGATGTTCTTGACCTGCGGCGCCTTGCCGAAGCGCGCCACCCGGGCCTCCACCGAGCGCCAGAGGCTGGAGAGCGCGCCCAGCACGCCCACCTCCACCGCCCGGGCGTAGCGCGGGTCGTCGTCGGGCGTCAGCACCAGCAGTGCGGGCTTCTGGACGCCGGCCTTCCAGGCGCGCTTGAGCCCGGCGGCCCCGGCCTCGGCGAAGGCGCGCACGTCGTCGGTGTAGCGATCCAGCCGGCCAGTGGAGGCGACCACCAGCCGGCCGCCCGGCATCCGCTCGGTGGGCAGCAGGGTCACCGCGGGCTCACCGTCGACCAGCGCCGGGTCCGCCACGGCCAGGCGCGCGATCAGGCGCTTGACCTTGGCCAGGCGCGGGTGATCGAGCAGCCCTATCGGCGGTTGCAGCGGCGTCAGCACCACGACGGCGTCGCGGTCCGATTTGGGGCCGAGCAACGCGCCGGCGTCGCTGGCGGAGTGGAGGGTGATCCTGGGCGGAGAGGTCAGGGGGCGAATGCTGGGCATGGAGACTCCTTGGCGGCGCTGTGGGATTGGTCCGAGTACATCATAGCGGGGCCTCGTTGTCTTGGGCCGGGTGCTGTGTGGCTGGGCACGCACCGGTGTGTCCCCCCTCGCACGCGCGGCTCGGAGCGCCAGTGGAGACAGTGAAAACCCTGGCAACTGCGGGGCGTTGGGCGCCGACGCTGACGTGAAGGGCCTGGTGCGCCCTTCGCATTGACAGACGCCAGAGCTGGTAGGCGCCGTCGTGACAGTGGTACTGGACCAGCCGCGCACCACCGGCCGGGACGCTGAGGCACTTGTCCGACCCCCCGGAGACGACCCGCAGCAGCGCGCCTCCACCGCCATCATCCACCCAGCCCGGGGCCCACCGTATCTTCGCGCCAGGCTGCGTCGCTACTCCCACCACGGTCCCCACCGCCAAGCCGGTTTGGATCACGACGTTGGACACCGCAGCGGTGGCCCTGACCGTCCGGACGGCGGTCCGGGAGCAACTGGCAGTGAGAAGGCTGACGCTGATCGAAGCGGTGAGCAGGAGGGTGGATGAGATCGTTGGATAGGTCATCATGGGCGCGGGATAAGCAAGTCCCGCGCCGTCACAACCGCATCGTGCTTTTGGGCGGTTAGCGGTCCGCTGTCGTCAACCAGCGACAGCTGCTGTGAAGCCAATGCACGCCCGTTTGCCACAACATTCGATGGCCCTGACGCTGCTTACTTCTTGATCAGCCCCGCCAGCAACCGCTCGAGCCCCTCGCCAGCCTCCACCATCGCCGCGCCCGCGCCGCCAGGTGCGCTCTTGCGCAACGCGGCGGCGTTGACTCGCGAGAAGTAGGTCTTGCCGTCGGCCTTTTCATAGACCGCCACCTTGCAGGGCATCATCGCCGCGGCGGGGCGCCGGGCGTCGTCGCCCAGGATCTTCACCGCCAGGGCGGGCTTGCAGACCGCCACCACGGTGACCGGCCGCACCTTGTGTCCGGCCTTCTTCATGGCGCCCTGGAGGTTGAAGACCTTGGGGACCTTCCAGCCATCCTTCTTGGCCGCGGTCTGCAGCCGCTTGACCGACTCGGCGAAGCCGTACTTGCTGGGGCTCTCGATGAACAAGGCCTGGGCGCTGCGCGCCGAAGCGGGACCGGCCGCCAGGGCCAGGCCCAGCGCCGTGATGAACGATACCGTTGTCCGCGTGGTCATGGTCGTGTCCTCTCCGTTTCGTCCTGATAGAGCCACCAGGCGGGCAAAGGTCGCGTCAGTCCTCCACCCACATCTCCACGTCCTCCCGGATCTTCTGCCGGTTGAACCAGATCAGCAGGAAGATCGGGTAGGCCGCGCCCACGATCGTCCCGAGGATGCCCCCGATCATGCCGCCCACCACCCCCGCGCGCTCTGCGCCACCCAGGCTGTCGGTGTTGATGGCCCCGAAGGCGTTAGTGGTGGCCACCGCCCCCACCAGCACCATCAGCAAGTTGCCTGCGGCGTAGAAGCGATGCAGCGTCCGACCAGTCTTCTGCTGACGCCGCAGCTTCAGGCCGGCCACCAGCAGCATGGCGCCAAAGGCCATGCCCAGGACCATGCTGTAGTTGGTGAAGGTCTCGTACCAGGCCGGCAGCAGATCCTGGAAGCGGCGGGTCTGGGGGTTGGCCTTGTGGGCCCACAGCAGCAGCGGCGACAGAAGGACCGAGTAGCCGCCAGGACCATGGAGATGATGCCGAAGATACGCGGCCAGCGCTGCAGCTCGGGCGTCGTCCCGGATCCGCTGGGCGGCAGCGGCGCGTCCTGCTCAGGGGGGGAGAAGGGGTTTTCGTCATTCATGTCCAGAGCTCCTCGGTCGCTGATGGTCCCACGCCAGCTACGCAGATATCAAGCGGACTTGAGAAGCGCGGGGAATCGTCGCGTCACCCTCTGAAGACGCGCCGATGCGAGAAGGACCGAGGCGCGGGGTGCGTAGGATCTTGACATGAGGAGTGCCCCGATACGATGAGACACGGACCACAGCGCGTGAGGGCCTGGCGCCGGCGCGGGCGGTTCGGTGGCGCGTTTGGCATCTCGCTAGCGCTGCACCTCGCGCTGATCCTGCTGCTGCTGGGCCGACAGTTGGCGCTGCAGGTCAGCGCCGTGGAGACGGACGAGGTCTTCGACACCGAGGTGGTGATGATCGACACGGTGCCGGGCACCTCAGCACGCCGCGCTTTCGACCGCCCGCGGACCCAGGAGCGCGTCGACCAGCGGACGCCGAAGAGCCACCGCCGCGTCCGGGCCGCGCAGCAGCCGCGCCGCCACAGCCCGCGGACCACCCGCTCGGTCCGGCGCCCGGCACACGCTCGAGCCACAGGTCGCCCCGGCCGCGCCGGACAGCAGCGCGGCGTGGCGATCCAGCGCACCAACGACCCCAGCAAGGCCGACCAGGTCAACTGCCTGCTCAGCATGCGCGGCTGCCAGCGCCCGGCCCGCAAGCCCGGCAGCAGAACACGCGGCCGCGCGGCGGGGCGCGAGCGCCACGCCTCCTTCTGGGGCGGCCGGCGGGGGCGGCCCACAGCGCCGTCCACCATCAGCACGTCGCGGGCCAACGGCGTCAAGCTCGTGCGCTACACTGATGGATCGCGGCTCTTCTCCAGCACCCGCGAGGGCGGCCACCGGCGCCCCGACCTGGGCACCGTGGGCCTGGTGGACCTGGCCAAAGGCAAGGTCGGCGGCCGCAGCGGCCGGGTCGCCTGCAACCCCTACCGCGTCCCACTGGGTGGCAAGCGCACCCTCGTGCTGATGGTGGACACCTCGGCCTCGGTGGAGGTCTCGGGTCAAAGCACCAAGGCGGTCTTCTGCGCGGCCGGCGCGGCGCTGGCCGCCCTCGCCCGGGGCTACCCGGTGGAGGTGCTCAACTTCTCCACTGTGGCCGTACACCAGCCGCCCACCCGCGACCGCGAGGCGATCTTCCGCGTGCTGTCGCTGATCCAGGGCAGCCAGACCGTGCTCCCCTCGGCCTCGCGGTTGGTCAGCGCCAGCGCCCACCCGCGCGACTTCGTGCTGATCACCGACAGCGCCATCGGCAACCTGAAGTGGACCCTGCCCACCTACAAGCGCGCTGTGGCCACCCACCGCGACAACCGCGCGATGCTCTACCTGCTGGGCAACGGCGTGGTCTGCCCCCGCTGCCACTACGCGCGCAACGAGATCTGCCACGTCTGCAGCAAGACCTCCCGGCAGACCCTGGTCCAGCTGGAGCAGGCCGGCTTTCTGGCCATGTTCGTCGAGCACGAGCCGGTGCTGCCCTTCCTGGCGCGGCAGTTGCCCTTCTTCCTGCCGGGGCTGGACCGGCTGCTGCGCCCCTGAGCCGACGTCAGCACCT
>SWBW01009289.1_pt1 | contig 11291 bp, 2 predicted proteins | sample 4693041 | NCBI WGS metagenome assembly SWBW01 (sample SAMN10267271, study PRJNA491770) | bioreactor metagenome | isolation source: DHS bioreactor inoculated with marine methane seep sediment | place: Japan: Omine Ridge, Nankai Trough | collected 2006-05-06
GCAGCTGTAATTTTAGCGTGCAATGATGCAAAAACTTAGCGAAAACAAAACTCTCCAAATGCATACAAAACGTATTTGTACGCTTTGCTTCATACTGATATGGCTGCAATGTGCACTTACGCCTATGTACGCCCAATCGGGTGAAAGCCTCAACTTTCAAAATGAAAAGCTATCATATGTGTTGGAAAAAATATCTGAAGTAAAAAGCCTCAACTTTTCCTACGATGCCAATGATCCGGTGTACAACACAACCATAAACTATGCTTTGTCGGATGAAGAGCCCGATATCATGCTCGATAAAGTACTCTCAAAAACAGGGTTGGAGTATAAAAAAATTGGTAATCAGATCGTGCTTTTTCACCTGGAAGAAAGGGAAATACCTGAACAAACTGAAGTCATAGTGATACCCGATGAAGAAGTGCCCTCCATTGATGAAACAGCTGAGGTGATCTCCTTTTACGAAATAGATACCATTTACATTCAGGATACAATTTATAAAATTGATACAATTCGTGTTTCCGATACTGTTTTTATAGAAAAAGAAAAACCGGAAAAGCAAACGCCCTCAAAAATAAAAGATCTGCCTGTTGACTTTTTCCAAAAAGAAACAAATCGAGATATGGGATGGGCAGGGGGCGTATTTGTTGCACCTTTATTGTCCGATTTTTCCCAGGTTGAAAACAACATTTCGTTTACCCTCAGAAGCTTCTCACTCGGTATTGATGTTGTTAAATTGGTTAATCGCTGGAATTTTGCATTAGGATTTCGACTTTCCCACTTTGGCCAGCAGTTTACGCAGCAGTATTCAGTCAACTCCGGTGGCAATTATCAAACTGACACAATCGATATATATTATACAGTTGTTGAAGCGGATACATCCTGGTATTATGTTACAGATTCAAGTTGGATACCACTGGACAGTAAGGAATATAACTACGAAAGATCAAATGCAGTAGGTTATTTGGAGGTGAATGCCGCAGCCTCATATGATTTTTACAAGACTACCAACCTGAGGATATACGGCAAGATCGGGGGGCAGTTTGGCTGGATGATTTACAGAGACGGAATAGCAATTCCTGATGAAGCAAATGCCGAAGGTGTTCCTTTTTCTGATTTACAATTTAATACCACCTATGCCTTGTCTGCAGGGCTGGGACTAAAATCCAGGATGACCGACAGGATGGATTTTAACGCGGAACTTTACTATGTTCGATATTTCAATCAGTTGGTTAAGGAATACGAATTTAACAATAAACTAAACGCGATAGGCCTGAAGGTCGGGCTTATTTACTATTTTTAGCATAAAATGCTACTTTTATAACAATGGCAGTTTCTCAAACATACTGGCAAGCCAAATGTAATCAGGTAAATTTCCTGATGGCACCGATCAAGGGCTGGCTGTTTAAATACCTGCTATTATTCATGTTTTCAGTTTTATTCACAAGCAATGTGATCGGCGAAGACATATTTGTAGGCGGGAACCTGGAGCAGGACGAAGTATGGACAAGCGAGCATACGTATATTGTGACCCAGGATCTTAAAATACAGAGGCACGTAACCCTTACGATTGAACCGGGCGTGCAGGTAAAAATTAACCAGGGCCGAGGCATTTTTATTTATGGAAGTCTGATAGCTGACGGGCAAACAGGCGATGATATTGATTCCATCAGATTCGTGGCCAACCACCAGACCAGGTGGCAGAACTGGAAGTGGAAAGGCTTAATTTATATTGGCGTTAAAGAAACCCAGGAAAATCTACTGTCGTACGTGAGTATATCAAATGCCGAAACAGCTATTGATATTTATGTGTCCGAAAATATAACCATTCAGCACGCGCACATCTATCAAAACCAGATGTTGGGAATTGCTATTTCAAACAGCCATTTGATCGTGATTGAAAATTGCCGGATTCAGCAAAATTATGATGGGATTGAGATCATTTCCGAAAGTTCAGATACCACCTCAAACGTGCAGATCACACATTGTAACTTAAAAAATGCCAACCACAATATCTACATCTACAAAAAAGCGAACAGCATATTAGCTTCGAATACCATTTCCAATAACCATATTGAAGGTGCCAACAATGGCATCTGGATGGACAATGGTGGTGGGATTTCAACGGGTATTAATAGTATTGAACGTAACATCATCATCAATAATGGTAATGGAGCGGGCTATGGCTTGCTTATTTCACTGGACTCTGTTCTCATAAAGAACAACATTTTTTGGAAAAATCATATTGGCATATCCTATGAGCAAAATGCAAAGGCAACACGTGTATTGAACAATAGTTTTTATCAAAACTACAGGAGTGTTATTTTGTCAGAAGGATCAGTACAAAACAGCCTTGTAAACAATACGTTCGCAGTTAATGAGCTCACTTTTTCAGAAATAGGCGAAACGGAAGGAACTTTTTTTAATCACAATAATTTATTTCCATTTAAAGGTCAGGAGAGCATCCTGAGCAATACAACAGCGAATGATATTTCTATTGGATGGAATTATTGGAATACAATAAACGAGAGTGACATAAGGCTTTTAATTTGGGATCAGCTTGATGATCCGGTACTTGGCCTGGTGATTTTCAATCCCATTTTAACAGAAGCTGATACCACAAATCCGGTTTCTCCGCCGCTACTTGTAAAAAAACAACTTGTAGAAGAGCTCGTTAACTTGTCCTGGCCCGGGAATCCTGAAGGGGATTTATCCGGTTACAGGGTCTTTTATGGCGATTTTGAAGATTATAGATTTACAAATCAACTTGAAACAGGGACAGATACAAGCTATATTTTAACAGACGTTTCAATATTCGATTCGATAGCTGTTACAGCAGTTGATGTGACTAGCCAGGAAACAGACAGGCAGGTGCTTGGATATGAAAGTCCTTATGCTTTTGCCGTATTGTATCCCTATGCAGGACCCGATTCTATTATTTGTAAGAGTGTAAGCGAATTTAAAATCACCAACAGTACGGTACCTTATACCTATCAAAATTTAAATTGGTCTACTGATGGAGATGGTACTTTCGATAACGCCGGCATCTTACACCCCATTTATTACCCGGGCCCCCAAGATGTAGAAAATGGCATTGTGCACATAACTTTAAATGCAGAAGCCAACGGAACGTTTTTAAGTGATGATTTCAAACTGACAATTATCGGTGATCCCCTTGTTTTTGCGGGCAATGATACCATCGTTTTTATGGATGCACATTTACAACTGATACATGCAATTGCTTCAAATTACGACCAGTTAAACTGGATGAGCACTGGCGATGGCAGTTTCGATACCAGCTTTGTTTTACATCCGACTTATATACCCGGCCCTCAGGATATTTTAGATGCTTCTGTTGATCTCATTCTGATTGCTGATTCTGAATGTGGTTCGGCTACCGATACGATAAGCATATTGTTTAAGCCATTTTATTCTGTCGAAGGCCGGCTTTGGTATGAAGACCAGAAAGTTAATGGAGGTATGGTCGTTGTGATTCTTGATGACGATAGTGAAGCCAGGGCCGTAAAATCGGCCACCACAAATACCGATGGTTATTTTATGTTTGATAAATTATTTTCCGGGACGTATTATGTGTATGGAGTACCTGACACTGTGAACAACCAGGGGATGATCCCGGCTTATTATGTGAATCAGTTGCAATGGCAGCAAGCCTATAAATTACCGGTAGAAGCGAATGTATATGATATTGACATACACCTGCCTTCTATTGATTATCAACTTCCGCTAGGAGAAGCATCAATATCCGGTCATTTCGTAGAACCACCTGCAGATAAGTTCTTTTCGGCAGAAGTTTTTTGCCGGTCGTGGTTTGAAGAAAATGCAACAAACAGGTTTTGTAATGGCGGCGTTTCAAATATCACTGTGTTTTTACTGAATTCGGATGCGACTAAAATTCTGGATTATACCCTTACGGATTTGAATGGGGATTTCTATTTCAATAATTTACCATTTGGCAACTACATCGTCGATGCGGAGAAAACAGGCTATCAAACAAATATGTCACCGCTTATCGGGCTATCGCCTTTGCATAAGCATGAAACAGGTGTGACGCTGGAAGTAAGCGGAAATAAAATTGGGATTTACAGAAATAATTTGGGTCCAGTCTTCACGGATGAATTTAATATCTATCCTAATCCGGCAAATACCAAGTTGAACCTGGTCATTTCTTCAAACAAATTAAACACCTCCTCAAGCTTGATAATCTCTAATGTATTCGGACAAATTGTATTAAGCAGGAAAGTGACAATTCATAACCCTGAAGGTCTTGAAGTAATCACACTTTCTATAGAACAATTCCCGGCCGGTATGTATGTGGGGATATTAGGCAATCAAAAATTCACGTTTATTAAAAACTAAACTTTTTAAACAAATCGCAAGGATGTGTTCCAAGCTAAATCCTGCATTTGTATCAAATGACTTCACCCGCCATACAAACTAAACACAGTCACCTTGCACCAACCATTTTTCGTTCCAGTAATTTTTATGTGAAATTTTTGTTAAAAAAACCAATAAACAGTAAGGGTAAAAGGCATTTTAACTGTCATATGAGCAACAAATAATGTTAGGAAAGTTAACAATCAGTTGTTGATAATATGTATTTACCTTATTGTCAGGTGATTAATTATTATTAACTTTATGCCAACATATGAGTTGCGGATAAGAGATTGAAGAATATTGCTGGTAATACTGAAAAAAAAAGTTCATTTTTTAAATGAATTTAAATAAAAACTAACTAAAAACTCTTATTATGAAATGCAGAAGCCCGGACTGTAAAACACAAGCAAAATACCTGACAAGCCATCCTATTTAACTTATTATCTAAAGGTTTCAGGTATTTCAATTCCAATTAAAAAATTGAAAATTTAATTCAATACAAATTATTTATTATTAACAAAAACTATTAAAATGAAGAATTTTACAAAAATGTTTTTGATGATAGTATCTTTGATGCTATTTTCAAATTTTGTAATGGCGCAAGGAGAAGATTGTTCTGATCCTATACCCATTAATGGCGGCGCAGACCTGCTTGCAGGTTCTTATGCGGGTGCCTGGCAAACGACAGGCTACGTCAATGATTACCCCAATACATGTATGGGTAATTATGACACGGGCCCTGATGTGATTTACACTTTTGTGTTATCATCAACTGCCAATGTAACCCTAACGTTGGACCCACTCGGGACAACATATACCGGGATTGCCCTGTATGATCAGTGTCCGACCAGTAGTATCGGTTGTATTGCAAATGTGAGGAATACAAATGCCAATATTCGGACCATTTATGCAACAGACCTTGTAGCAGGAACCTATTATGTATTAATTAGCAGTAACGTAGCTTTTACACCTTCTTTTAGTTATGTGGTTACAGTAGCTGCTGATGCACCTACTTTGGCTACCAACCCTTCACCGGGTGATATGGCCAATGATATAGCGCCACCTCAGGTTGCCTTGGGTTGGACCCAGGGTAACAGTGTACAGGAAATGCAAATTATGTTCGGTACAGAATACCCACCAACACAAATTGCTGTCGACTGGACTGGTTCTTTAGTGACTACATACCTGGCTGATATTGATTACAACCTCCAGTATTTCTGGCAAATTAATTACAGAAATGGCACAGGAACCACAATGGGTGATGTGTGGGGATTTACAGCAGAAATTCAACCTCCTGGACATCTTACCGCAACAGCCTTTGATGGTGATGCCGGTGGAGTTGACAATGATGTACGCGTAGAATGGGAAACTTCCATAGTAGCACCTGTAAACCGTGCATTGATTGGCTATAATATATTTGAAAATGGCGTTCAGATTGCAACAGAAGTTCCGGGAGATACATACATTGTATATGATGCTCCTTACAACATGACCGCACCCGGTAATGAATACTGGGCCGTAGCTGTGTTTGATGAAGGCGAATCTGATCCTTCCAATAGTGATTTTACATTGGTGAATGGCCTTGGAACATTTGATGGCTATGCGTATGACAATGTAAGCATGGATCCATTGGCAGGTGCAACTATAGACATTACTGGCTTGGATCCTGATAATAAGCCTTGGACATATCAAGCTACAACTGATGGAACTGGCTATTATGAAATAGATGTAGTAGCTGGCACCTATGATTTCACAGCAAGCATGTGGCAGTATTTTGATGGAACCGCTACAGGCGTAGTTGTAGGCTTTGGTGCAACCGTATCACAGGATCTATATCTGGATCCATGGGGACCACCAGCTTGTGCCACCGATCCATATCCAGCAGATGGACAGCAGGAAGTAAATGCAAATAATACGATCGCATCCTGGACATTTGACCCAATCGGTGCGACAGTCGAATACCAGTTATTATTCGATACAGAATATCCACCAACCGGAGTAGCATTAGCTTGGACAGATGTATTGGAAGAAGAATTTGCTTTGCCGGCCCTTGAGCCCAACATGCAATATTTCTGGCAGGTTCAGGTACGTAATATGTGGGGAGAAGTAACTGATTGTGATATCTGGGGCTTCACTACCACGATCACTGTTCCTGGCGATTTAACGGCCACAGTAATGGATGTTGACGATGTATTGCTGGAATGGGAAAGCTCTGAATCCAGCCGTGCATTCGTTGGTTACAATGTGTACCAGGACATGATAGAGATTGCACACCTGATCACCGATACAGAATATTTTGTAGAAGATCTGGCATATAATCCAACTACTTGTTATGACTTCAATGTAGAAGCTGTATTTGATGAAGGTACATCAGACTGGTCGAATACTGCCTCAGCCTGTATCACAGGTATGGGTATGGTAGATGGTTATGTAATGGATGCCTTAACAAGTGATCCTATCGAAGGCGCTACAGTAGCACTTGAAGGTATGGGCGAATTGGGTGATGATTTCACATATACCTTCACAACAGACGAAGATGGATATTATTTTGGAGATGTAATGGTAGGCAACTACGATTACGAAGTAACTGCTGACGATTATTTGCCAGCTATGATCAATGATGACGTAGCTTATGCTGCTACAACCACCAATGATTTCTACCTGAATGAATATCCTTATCCTTTGGATTATGTGATAGCTACCGAGTTGAATGACGACGAAGCACACCTTGAGTGGGGCTTTGATATGGCCGCATTTGTGCCCACCTACTTCCCCTTCGATACAGATGGAATGACTGACGCACAGATTCAAAAACACATGATCGATTTCTTAACATCTGTTGGTAATGCGAACGCTGCAGAATTTACAATGGATGCTGAAGCTGCCGAAGGAAACCGTGATATCATGAGTTTCAATGTATATCGTGGCTTATGGGATGACGATTTTATGGATATGACCTATATTGGAAATACCACACAAATGCAGTTCATTGATTACGACTGGGGTGCACAAACAACAGGCGTATACAAATGGGCGGTTGAAATTGTTTATACCATAAATAATTCTGAACCTACATTCTCAAATTACCTGGATAAGGATATGGAAACTTTGGTTCATATCGAAGTTACATTGAATTCAGCTGAAAGTCCAGCAGGAACCATGGTAACCCTCGTGAATACTTCAGAGACCTACATGGATCCTCCATTGGAGTACAATGTCGTATTAGATGAAACCGGTATGGCTACTATTGATCCATTCCGCAAAGGAGATTATGATATTCTAGTTTCTCTGAACGGCTATGGTCCAATCACTGATATGCAAGCTATTTATGATGAAACCACACTGGAATACTTGCTATATGAATTAATAGCTCCACCTAGCGATCTGTATGTAAATCCAAATGGATTTGCTACCTGGACAGGTGAAATTATTCCTTATATGGAGTTTGTAAACGAAAACTTTGATGCGGGAGTACCTGCAGATTGGACAATAATAGTTGGTGGTAATACTGCAGATACTTGGTATGGAGCAACTGACTATTTAGGAAATACTTTCAATGGAACTCCATTTATGATGGTAGATTCAGATGGTGCTGGCTCAGGTTCAAATATGGATGAGCTTTTTGTTTCTCCAGTTATAAATACAGCCGGACAAGAAACGGTTATCCTTGAATTTATACAGTGGTATTGGGATGCTTCATGGGCTGCTGACTATGCTAATGTTGAAGTCTTTGATGGTTCTGCATGGGTAACTGTACTTAATCAAACTGCTAATGCTGGTGATTTCTTTAGTAATCCTGATCATCAAATGATTGATGTGTCAATGTATGCTAATGCTGATTTTCAGGTAAGATTTCATTATTATGCCCCTGGCTGGGATTGGTATTGGGCAATCGACAACGTAGTTATCCATAACGGCGGTGTACAGGCTCCAAGATCATTAAATAGCTATAAAGTTTGGTTAGACGATGTATTGTCAGGCGAACCAACTGAAGAAATGTGGGATTACGAAGCCAATGAAGCATTGGTTGATGGACAAACTTATTATGCAGAAGTAGCTTCAGTATTCACTACTGGAATCTCAGATCGTGCAGGATATATGTTCACTTACCATCCATGTGATTACTTTGCAGGACCAGACGCTGTAACAGCTGACGTTGTTATAGGAACCATGGACGCACTGGTATCATGGACAGCAGTTGCCAGCAATGTACCTGGTGACGATGTAGTAGGTGTAAACGTATTCCGTGATGGCGAACTGATTGCAATGGTACCGGTAGGCACCAACTTCTATTTGGATGAGCAATTAGACGCAGCCGATTACGAATATTGCATCACAAACTTCTACGAAAGTGAAGCACAATCATGCCAGGTATGTGACATGGTCACCATAACTCCTGGTGGATATGTAAACGGATACGTAACCGAATTTGCCACAGGCGATCCTATTGAAGGTGCAAATGTGGCTCTCATCGGAAGTACATCATTCCTGTTCACAACAGATGAGGATGGATATTATGAAGGCGAAGTAGTTGCAGGTACTTACGATTATGAAGTAAGTGCTCCTGAATACGAAACAGCTTATCTGGATGATATATTCATTGACTTCGGTGTCACAGTTTCGCATGACTTCATGCTGAAAGAATTCCCTTATCCTGTCGGATCAGTTATCGCAACTGAAATTAACGACAATTCAGTTCTTGTTAACTGGAGCGGACAAGGTGGTGGTATCGAAGAATGGTTGTTCTATGATGATGGTATTAATGTAGATGGAATAGGTGGACCAGCAGTATTCCATTGGGCGATTAAATTTGATCCTGCTCAATTAGTTGCATTTGATGGAGCTTCAGTTACAAAAATCCAGATTTACTGCAGAACAGCGCCAGTAAATACACTACAGATTTTTGAAGGAACTGATGCCGAAACATTATTATTTGAGCAAGACCTGGTTGGTTTGACAATTGATGCATGGAACGAAGTTGAATTGACATCCGCAGTACCAATTGACATAAGCAAAGAGTTATGGATCACAGTTTATACCGAAGACGGAGCAAATTATCCAGCCGCTTGTGGAGCAACAACCAACCAACCTAATGGTGATCTTATTTCACAGGATGGCGGAGCTACCTGGGATCATTTGTCAGGCTTCTCATTACCTTACACATGGAACTTAGGATGCTTTGTAACTGATATGACAGGTAAAACTGTTGCATTAGGCGAAATTCCTAATACCAAAGGATATAAGGAATATACGAACCCAACTTTCTTAGCTTCAGGAGAAATAAATGAATCAGCTAGAGCAATCAGGCCGAATACATTGACAAATTCAGAAGGCTCAAGAGAAATCTTTGGTTACAATGTATATGTAGGTCCATGTGGTGGTGACGAAGGTGATATGACCTTTATTGGTTTCACCTTAGACCAAACCTTTACAGACAATACCTGGGGTGTTGCAGAACCCGGCATTTACCAATGGGCTGTTGAAGTGGTTTATGACTACAACACTTCAGCATTTGCTTTCTCAAATTGTCTTGACAAAGACATGGAGACCATGGTAACAGTTGAAGTAACCACCAATTCAGGAGACAGTCCTGAAGGAACTGACGTGGTATTCACCAATGTAAGTGAAATGGCTGATCCTCCGATCGTATTCGAAACCGAACTGGATGCATCAGGTATTTATACATGGGATAATTTCCGTAAAGGAACTTATGACATCTATGTCCATTTGAATGGTTTTGCTGACATCATGTTGTCTGATGTATACATTTGGGACGAAGCCTACTTCGAGTTCATGCTGGAAGAACTATTGGCTCCACCAAGCGACCTGTATGTAACCCCAATGGGATATGCCACATGGTCAGCAGGAGGTATCGTACCATTTGAGCCATTCCTCGAAACATTCGATGAAGGCTTGCCAGACACATGGACAGTAATTGATGGCGGATCAAACGCTTTCACCTGGACATGGTTAACCAATGATGCTGGTAACACGCTGGATGGCACACCATTTATGATGGCCGATTCAGATGCTGCAGGTATTGGATCACAAAGTGATGAGATTTTAATTTCACCCGTAATTGAGTACACTGAAAATGCAGATGCGATCTTCATCGAGTTTGACCAGTATTACAACAACCTGAGCACAACCAATGAGTGGGCAGATGTAGACGTTTGGGATGGTGACGAGTGGGTAACCGTATTGCATCAGACAACAGATGTGGGTTCATGGGCTTCACCTGATCACCAGATGATTGATGTAACAGAATACGCAAATCCTGACTTCCAGGTACGTTTCCATTACTATGCACCAGGTTGGTATTGGTACTGGGCTATTGATAATGTTGCTATTACTGAAGGTGAAGACAAATATGCCGATCGCATGTTGGAATACTACAAAGTATGGCACGAATACACATTCATAACAGACCGCGACACCACTTTCTACCAGTATGGTGATAATGGCGAGGTATTGGTACCTGGCGAAACCTATATGGCAGAAGTTGCTGCTGTTTATTCAACTGGAATATCAGGCAAGAGCTTCTACGAGTGGACCTATTATCCATGTGATAGCTTCCCTGGCCCAGTTCAATTCTATGCTGAGAACATTGAAGATACCAAAGATGTGTTATTGACATGGTCAGCAGATCCTCCACCATTTAATGGGGTATTTGAAGACTTTGAAGATGGTATGCCTGCGGAATTCATTACAGATGGCGACCGTTGGTCAGTATACGATGGTAATTTGACCATGGACGGTAACTCGGTTAACACCTATGGATCCGCTTACTACGATATGATGTTTGACGACTTCGTATTTGAGTTTGAGATCAACAGGGAAGAATCGACAGGAACCATAGGTAACACCCTTGGATGTTTGGTACGTTCCGATGGATTACA
>SWBW01004623.1_pt1 | contig 11289 bp, 10 predicted proteins | sample 4693041 | NCBI WGS metagenome assembly SWBW01 (sample SAMN10267271, study PRJNA491770) | bioreactor metagenome | isolation source: DHS bioreactor inoculated with marine methane seep sediment | place: Japan: Omine Ridge, Nankai Trough | collected 2006-05-06
TCTGGATATAAGTAATAATTAGGTTTTGAATAATAATTATCTCCTACTTGTGTAGTACTCTTATAATATCCCCAAAGATCCTTTTTATGACTTAACCTACTGGGAAAATAACCTTTATTATAATCGAATTGGTATGGCGGAATTGAATTTCCATCATTTGAAATGACAAGAATTGCATCTAGCATTAATCTCTTTCTAAAAGCATCATTATAATAAGAATCATCTACAGTTTTATAATAAGACTGAATTAGAACATACTTTTTTAATAGTTCATTATTTATAGTATATATCGAAATACTTTTTAATGGATATCCAGATTTATTAGTATATGGGTCATGATCAACATCTTCTCTTTTATGCGTACTTCTTTGAAAATCAATATGACCTTCATCCCAGACTATCGATTCAATGAAATTAACAGTTTCATTAATGAAGGACATCGTTCTATGGACTAGATTAAGCGTTGGATCACCAGTACCATTGTATTGTTGAGTATATGATCTAAAAAAATATTCTGTTGAATTGGAAAAATAACTGATTTCTTCTTCGTGATAATTAAATTGGATTTCTTGTTTATTCGGTAGAATTATCTTTGACAGATTCCATGCTGTAACATAATCCTCGGTAAGAGGGCTCTCATAAAGCTGATCCTTTCTACTTGTAATAAAATTACTAGGATTATAGTCTCTTTCGTTCCTAATTGTAAACCGATCTTTATTATTAGATATGTTTCTATCATCATAAATATAACTTATCCCTTTGTCATCAACTATAATGAATCGGGATGTCTCCCAATTATTATCTGGGTTTTCGAAAATAATTTGAAAATTTGTTTTAGGTATTGCCTGAATAATCCCTTTTCTATCGAAAATAAATTTTCCAGTATTGTTAATAGTTGAATAATAGAACTCATCGGGCATCCCATCCATTTGATTGTCAGCAACAAGCATTAGATCGTAAAAAGCATCATCATTTGACTCCTCACCTTCACTATTAAAAGACCAAACTTTTGCACCACCCGGTACACCTTTTGGTATTTGATAACCATCCCAATATTCCGAATCGACAAAATGTTGATCATAAATATCATCTTCTAATCCTCCCTCTTTAAACAAGTCAAATAATTCAGAACCACCAGCTCCAAGATAACCGTTAAATGGTACTTCATCTGGTAACCCTTGTACATTTCTCTTTATTACTCCTGGCATATTAATATCCCATCCCAATCCAATCCAGGATGCTATCTCTTCGACTTTAATACCATTGGTATTGTATTTCAAGTATATCGGAAACTCCTGATTATCAAATTTGATAGTATAGATAGGAATATTAACATTTGGTCTTCCGCGAAATTTATCAACAAGCTCATCCATATTCTGATTTGGTTGAAAATGAGATAGATTTTTACTATTAAAATCACCAAACATTGATTGGTTGATATACCTAGTCATGGTTTCATTTGCTGATTGACATTTAATTTCATTAAATGATAAACTAAAAATCATTATAAGACATGTGAACAGAATTGGTTTATTCATTGTTTCATTATTTATTTGTTATTCTTAATTTTCATTTATAATCTTTTCTAATTGTTTTGACATAAAGTGTTATAAAACTACACAAACATTCACAAATTGATTATGTTATAACCCTCTGTATATCTATTACATGAGTCCTTATTAGGATTTAAGAATTGATTGTACCTCCTTCTAATAAAAAAAGATGGTATACCTATTTGAAAAGTGTTGAATTTCAAAAAAAACAAGGTGTAACTAAGGATAGTTATCCACTCTTTTTATTTAGAATGGGAATTAAATTTTAAGAAGAATAAAAAATAAATAAAAAGATGGAGGGTACTAGGATTTTTCATTCTTTTTGAAAAAATCATATGGTATAAAACAAGTCCTTCAATTTTATTTTTGTAAGTGATCATTCGCGGGAAAGTAACTTGACCCACTTCTTTATGTTGAATTTGAAATTATTATCAAATTTTAATACATTTTCATCAGGATTTGCGCCTACCTTTTTAAGTAGGTTAAAATCCATCATCTGCCTTCCTTGTTCGGCGGTTTTATATTTAAGATTTTTACATCATTATAAAACAAATAGAATAGTGAAGAAATATGATGTATTTTAACCGGAGAACCCAATGCCATACTTGAGTTTACCAAACTCAAGCAAAAGAAAAAGAAAATCTTAGTTAGTGTTATCAATGTCTTTAATAATTTCGTTTTGGGAGATTATGAATTTTAGGATACAGTTTATTGAAAAGCCATTAGTGTGAATGAAATCTCGTGGAATATCAAGCTCATATCAATTGATATTTCAAGTCTAAGTTGTCACTTTAGTCTATTATCCGCTTAAGTTTATCAATTATTAATGTACCCAGTCATTCCTAAAAATATAAGGCCTTAAAAGACTTCCGATTTCCCTTGCCTACTTTAGATTTTCCAAAAGTTTCCTGTTAAAATATTGTATTTGAATTAACTAACCCTGAAAAAGGGGTTTATATAATAATTTTTAAATATTTTAAATGATGAAAGATTTGAACAAGTATCACGAATTGATTTTAAAAGAATGTTGTGTCAAAGATGCCAATCTGCTTATGTTTATGGATGACCACGTAATTCGTTTAAACAAGCACCAATCTTTGTTTGATAATAAATGCTATTACGATCAAACGAAAGGACTTTTAGTGGAGTTTAATAGGTTATTCAATCATCATTTGGTTGTAGGCCTTGAAAAAGTTGATAAAACAAAACAAGTGAACATAATTATTTCAGATTTCAAGCAGGCAGTTAATAAAACAGAGGGTATGATTCGAATGATATCAGGATTAGATTCAGCCAATTATAGTGCCTTGTTTCCGATGGGGTTAACAGAGATGAATAAGATGAGTAGAAAAGAGATCAACGGCATATTAAGCAGATTTGATGTCTTTTTTACCGAACACAGGGATTTATATGGTTCTACAGCCCACAAAATGTTCAAAAAGATAAGAAAAGAATACCATGCGGCCAGAATACAACAACTGAAATTTATCGACCAATACCAGCTTTTGGTAGTTGAGAAAAGAAAAATTAAGAAATCATTGATCAAGAATTTCCTGAGAAATATCTATTACGCCTATATTATGAATTTTGAAAGACCAAATGAAATTTCAAGACTTTTCGACCAGTCGTTGTTAACAAGAAAAGTTATAAAGGCAATTTCTTTAAACGGTAACGGAGGAGCTAAACTCGAAAATTGGCAGGTACATTGATATGAGGATGACACCCACAATTAAACCTACTAATACGATTAAAACCGGCTCAAGGATATTACCCATCATCGACGTTTTATAATTAATCTCTTCGGTGTATTGTTCTTTTAAGGTTTGAAAGGTTGCAGGAAGTTGGTTAATTTGTTCGGTAACATTGATCAAGGTCATCATCCTTTTATCATATATCTTGAATTTATTCATAGCTACAAACAAGGATTTTCCCTGTTGGATATCTTGATTTATAGCTGGAAAAGTGATGCTTATGGGATAAAAGCTGATCATTTTCTCTAACAGGTCCAGCGTTTCTGTTAAAGGTGTTTTCGCTTTAAGCAGTAACTCGAACGCTGTGCAAAGACGTAAGAGGTATATTTTTTTAATCAAATCACCGAAAAAGGGAATAGTTATTACAAAGCCTGAAGCATATTTTTTATACCATCTTTTTTTTGAAATTAGATAGAATAAAATAATAATCGCAATAATCATAAAAAGGATCAAGACAGCATTTCCCGTTATGAAATGGGAAGCACGGATAACTGTTAAAGTAATGAAAGGCAGTTCCTGTCCATAACGATTAAATATTTCTTCAAACATCGGAACCACAAAACCGATCATAAAAGATAAGGCTGCCACGGCTGTTAACAACACTAGTATCGGATAAGTAAAGGCTGATATTATTTTTCTTTTCTGGTCAATAATACGTTTGTAGTATTGCACCAGGTTAGTGACAACGGCATCTAAAGTACCCGATTCTTCGCCAATCTCAATGCTATAATATTCATACGTACTGAATTGCCCTGTTTGAGCCAGGGCATTAGAAAAGGACATACCATGGGTCAACTTATCAATGACTTTTACAATGACCTTCTGGTCTTGCTGTTTCCTAAAATTATCTTTAACAATCTCCAGGCACTGGACAATATCCACACCGGAATGAAGAAGTACTGAAAAATCAGAGAAAAACTGCAATTTCTGTTTATTTCCAAATTTATGGAAACCGATACGAAAGGATCCCTGCTGCTTATTATCAAGAACCAGATTGAAGAGCGGAGACTCTTTACTTTTCTTAGCGCTGTTATTGATTATTTTAATAGCCATGGGTCGATGAAATATAAATATCCGTTGATTGATTGCACTCGAATGTATATGCTATCGATTCATTAGTGACATCCTTTAAATATATTACCAGGGAGACAGGTATGTGTTGATCTTCAGAATAATAATTCAGATCAACTGTATAACTTCCAATCGAAAAAGTATCTACAACATGATCCATCGATCTGATAATGATGTTATCTTCAAATTGATATTCTATCGAACCTGCGAAGGCATTGTCCAGCATTAACACCTCATTTTCAAAGCTCGCTTTACGACATCTGAACATATCAAAATGTATACGGGTAATCAGATCAAAGCCCGTCTCATACTGAGATAGTTGTTTCACATAGTCACTATTTCCTTTGTTCAGGTAAAATAATGCATAGAGCAACATGCCTACAATCAGGGTGCTAATCAGCATGGCTATTGCAAACTCCATCAAGGTAAAAGCATGTATTTTAGAAGCTTTCTTCATTATTTTATTGGATTTTCAATGTAGAAAACTGATAAACGGTATCTCCTTTCTTATGCAATAAATACAGAGTGGATTCACTAAGCACGTCACTGATTTCAGTCGAATGCATCTCAATAGTATATGGATCATCAGCCAGGCTATGTTCATCCCTATGAACATTCGCTTCCTCATCCAATAACAACTGTATGATACGCGCATTCCTGTGTACATATTTACTTTGATTCATAGAAACAAAGAACCAGGCTGTAGCTCCGAATAAAAAAGAAATTAAGCTCAGGGCAACTATAACTTCAACCAGGCTGGTCCCTGAGATGGTATGTTTTAATATAGCCATGATAATATCCCTCCTGTGTTATTATCGCTAAAGCAACCAGGTATAAAATGACCCGTTAGTTCATCTGACCGATTAATACGTCCATTTACAATGTAATTTCTATAATATCCGGTGGGTGTCCGGTGGTTAAATTCATAGGTATGAACCTGTCCATTGATCTCCCCATTCAAATCAATAGAGCCCGGCCAGACAACCAATCCTTTTACCTTTGCCATTTCCTTTACACTTAGTTTCAAATCAAACTGTTTATTATAGGATTCCGGATAATTTGAATATACAATTCCTTCAAGAACTGCTCCTGTAGCAATAATTATATTTTTATCAATCATATCCAAACTGTCGTGCTCGGTATGGTTATGCTGTACTATAAAAATTCCAGATGGAAATAGGAGCTTTACATCCTTTTGCAACTCCACCTTATGTGTTGCAAAACACTGAATCCTTCCAGAAAATCCTTCTTCAAAAAGGATATCCTTGGCAATGAGAAGCACATCGTTTAACTTACAATCAGAGGAAATGATTAAAAGACTGTCTGCAAATACTACAATCTGACCAGATAAATAATGACTGGATAACAATCCGTCCTGCACATAAAGTACTTTAGTGGCATTCCAAAATGAATTGTATACGGAGTCGACAGGAAGCCCATATTCAATTAAATTACGCTCAGTATGCTCCATCAGCTTATCGGTTAGAGAGGTGATGGATAATGAATCATAAAAAGGGAATAATTCAGCTAAAGTGTCAATACTATACCTGATTTGTTTTTCAGAAACCATTTGGCCTGAGAAATTTTCCCCGTTTATCATTTCATATTTCAATCCTGCCCTTGGTATGGATATGTGACCTGTAATATTCGTGTTAAGGCATAATGAAAGAGGACGGCTTTTATCTATAAGATTCAATACGACAGATGAGTCACTAAATATTAAATTACCAGCTAAACCAGCTTTTTTAATGGATTGATTCTTCCAATCTACTTGAGATTTCAGCAACGTAAATCCACCCCAATTCGAAGACTGGATATGTATGCTATCTTTCACTTTACCAACTGTGAGAATCGAATCAAAATCTTGCAATGAAACGATGCTTTTTGTAGCCAGAAGGAATTCCAGCCCAGATTTACAATGATTGACTAATTCCAATTGCCGCACCCTCATATTCTGACGGGTATTGTAGAAATAATTATACAAAATAAATGACGAAAGGATGCAAATGAACAAGACAAAAAGTAATATTGTATAGTTAAGGCTATACGCTTTAAGTTTGCCTTTTAGATTTTCAGGAAATGATATAGATTCACTCTTATTCATTATGATTTTTCCTATTTCGTTTCCAAAAGCCTTTTTTTGTTTCGGGGATTACTTCTTTACCTTGCTTATATACACGCTTTTCAGAAATTGTATCATTTGTAAAAATTACCCAGTCACCATCCAATAATCCTTTGGAGTATCTGGTTTCAAAAATCAGCTCACCGGAATCATCGAACTCTCTATAATCACCATGAAGGACTCCTTGTTTCCAGTTTTCTATCCTTTTCAATTGTCCGTTTGTATACCAATATTTCCATGTCCAATCTTTGAGACCAAATAGAAACCGACCTTTGGCAATGAGACTACCTGATTTACTTAGTTCAAGATAGTCACCATCCAGCAATTTACCGATATAAGCTCCCTTGGTTTTATGTATGATGGTGTCAAACCAGTAGTACCATCTGCTATTATCAGACAGATCTGGCTGGTCATAGGTGTATTGGAATTTGTATATGGTGTCATTCTTCTTATATGAATATTCAAGGTTGAATTCAAACTTTTTGAGTTGCCAGTCACTTTGGGAATGAACCTGGAAGAAGCAGGTCGCTAGAATGATCAATGTAATGCATCTGAATTTCATAACTATGGATTTCTATGTATATATTTAAAATGGCGTTGAAAACTGATTAGCAGGGAATCTTTATAAATGCGTTCAATTCTGTAATCTCCAATACTGTCCTTTTCTTTAAGAATAAAAAACCGTTGTTGATATAACACATTGGCATAATATGCAGACTTATCAGGTTTTGATAAATAACCTACATAGGAGACAGGAATCCTTAAATGAATAGGTTTCTTGATTGAAGAACGAACGGCTTCTGATTGTGTATACTTGATATTAAATGGGTTTTTATTTAATAACTTCAATTCATAGGTATCTGTCTGCAATGCCTTCACTTGGTTTTTTTTTTGCACTGGAATCATCAGACCCTCACTTTTTGCCTGGGAAGGCCAAAACAATTTTGCTAAAATGAATACCCAAATGGCTACCACCACTACAATCAGACCATATGTAAACTTCTTATTCTTCAATGATACTGCTCTTATTTGTTATAAACCTTAAACTCTTGCTTATTAGAATACACACTTTCATTCCCTGCTTTATCTTTTGATTTTACTTTCCAATAAAATGTTCCATAATCAAATGCATGATCAAAAGAAGGGTTGACTACTTCTTGCTGGGCAACAATATTGGTGAAAGACGTATCAGAAGCGACAAGAATCAGATCATTTATTGATGGAATCGAATTTGAATCTCTGTTCCAGTTAAAATGAATGATTTGACCAGAAGTAAAATTGGCACCATCTTCAGGAATAACCAAATCAGGAGGTGAGGGAACAACCGTATAGCGAAAGAATGATCTGTTGGAATAGGGAGATTCCGAAATATCATTGAATGCATTCACTTTCCAGTTATAGCTACCATCAGTATCCAGGGTATAGGATAGCTGGTTATCACTTGAAGTATCACTAAAAATTAAATTCTCAGATGAACGCAACTCGAAGATATAATATTCAGCATTATAAAGCTTATCCCAATTGAATTCATACAGGGATTTATTAGATGTATCGTTCAACGATGGTTGAACTAAAACCACGTAGTCATTCGATAAATCCATTGAACTATCGATGGTCAGACGATTTGTATAAAAGCCCGTTTCGTAAGAGTAATTCAGAGCTTTTACACGCCATTCATAAACACCGGGTAAAAGAGATACCGTAAACTGATTCTTATCGATGAGCGTATCTAAAAAAAGTCGTTCAATGCTTGTAAAGTTTGGTGAAACAATTTGTAGCTGATAAGCATGGGCATTAATCACTTCTTCCCACCAGAAATTGTGTGTTGAATTATAAGTCACCACATCATCAGCAGGTGCTAACAGGTATACAGTTTCATTCGTAATATCAGGTTCTACTACTGCCGTGCATCCATGTAATAACACAATCTGTACAATTGATACAAGGAGTAATTCTGGATATTTTTTAAATATAATTTTCATTGTTTGTAAGGATTTGGTAATGCAGTTTTAGAATAAGTTCTAGCTTTCGTGTTCTAATGTTCTTTGTTTTACTGAACGTGACAGATGATAAATTAAAATAGTTCGTTCTTTGTTCAAGCTGATGTAATGACTTTATCAGTTCCGGATATTTACCCGATAACTCAATGGTATGTGTTACCATTAAAAGCCCATTCTTTTGGTCCTTTGCGTCGTTTGAATACTCATTGATATGTACCTGTTGGCTTGAAATAACCGAGTTTATCATCTCAAATAATGAAAGTTCATATAACGACAGGCTGTCGGTTGCAACAACTCGAATCTGATTCATATCCACTGGGACACCTGATTGTTCATTGGCAAATTGCAGATCTTTCTGCAACTGATTATAAACAGTGACTTGTTCTATTGTTGACACAATCGACAACTTGTATATAAAGATCAAACTGAGCACAAATAAGCCTGCCAGTAATAGGAATTTGTTTTTATATGATTTGATATGTATGCCAAACATTTTTATATCAATTATTCCGCTAACAGCATGTCTAAATCAAAATACATAGCTGCATTTCCACTACTCCCATCTATTGTATGAATACTCACATCACTGACCCATGAATTTGATAATATGCGATTTACATAAGTATTCAAGATGTTCGCATTTGAAGTAGTTCCCTGCACACGGACCCGATTAAAGGTAAAACTGGCTTTCCTGTTCCCTTTTTGTATTTCTGGGTTCATCTCAACACGAGTCAAGGACATACCAGAATGCAGATCATTAGACAGATCATCCATGTATCTGGCATAGTGATAATCATGTTGGAATCCACAAGCATTGAAGATTTCTTGCAATTTCAATTGTCGGCTTTGGGACTCTCTTTTCTTTTGCAGGTTCTGATCCAGCATGTTTTGCTGCTGACGTAGCTGATTGTTCTTATCAGAATAGCTGTTAAACATCAAGAAATTAGCAAGCAGCAATATGAATACAAACAGTAAGCCCGACTTCCATCCTTTAGAGAATAGTCGCTGAAACAAATAATCGTTTCTAAGTCCCTGAATGAGCACTGTCAGCTCGTTTGAGGGTGTATTGTTTTCCTTTTTTTCATAGTAATGCAGAGCCCCGGCATAAGTCAATATTTGATCTTGTTGAATTATTTCATCGCCTACACAAACGGGTTTTGGAGGATCGGAGGATTTTGAAAAACCATCCAGTTTGCCTTGGATAAATTTCAATAGGGTGCTCCTGAAATGCAGCTCGCTTGTCGTGAGATAATTCCCGAGGATTCCTACGACACCCATACCAATTTCAAGATAGATACAATGAACTGACAGGCTTTTGATCTCAGCGAGTATGGCATCCAGCTTATCCCTTCGGATCAAATTAATAACTGCGATTCCATTTAAATCATTGGTTGTGTAATATACTTCGTCCTGCACGATCGTTGGAAAGAGTTCTCCAAAATCAACTTCTTTGTCAGGTAAACTTGAATCCTTTTCAAGAATACGGCTTATAATACCACTGCCGCTAATATAAAAGTGAACCGGGATATGAGCAGGAATCTGCTTAACGAACTCTTCCATTGAAGTGACTCCCTCTTTCTTTTCATGAATGATCAAATTTCCTTTGTTCATCTTTGCCACGATAGAGTTGATCGAATAACCGTTATCTTCTTTAAGACAAATTTCTGCAAAGACATGTTCTTTTACTCCTGATAGCAGGATATGATGCAAATCAATGTTCATTAGTAAATAATTGTTGGGCGAATAAATATGTTTAACTTATCATTTTCCGTTTTCCTCTCCCTTGTAGAAAAGATCCATTTCAATATGGGTACCCTGCTAATCCAGGGCATCCCTTTGCTTGTTTCATTTAAAGAGCTGATCTCTAAACCACCCAGCAGGATCATTTCATTGTTTCTTACCCTTATTTTCGAGCTAAAGTCTCTTGATAACTGGCCCGGGGGTGCTTCAGGGGCTATCCGTGTAGTAAATGTGGATTGCTTGACTTCTACATCCAGGGTTATTTGTTCATCACCGGAAACAAAAGGTGTAATGACCAGTGAGAATTCTGCTTTTACACTTTCAAACTGTTTTGTGGTTGTTTGAGATGTGCTGGCATTCACGATAAAATCGGTAGATTCCTTGACATAGTAATCTGTTTCGCCAATGATGATGGAAGCCTCATGACCGTTAAGGGTGGATAGTTTTGGTGTAGAACGGACTTTAATGATGCCTTGTTCTTCCATAAATTTAAGAGATACATAAAAGTTGGGTGTTACATTACCCAGGTTCACCGAACCAAACCCACTAAAACTATTAATAAGTTGATTTATGGTTTCTGCGCCAATACTCATATCAACTCCTGAAAAAACTTGCCCCTGCGTATTCACTGGCTGATCACCAACACCCATATTAATACCGGTGGCTACATTAAACCCTGATCGATTGTCTACGATGATCACATCTATGGTAATCAGGGGTACTACTTTATCAATCTGAATGATAAAGGCTGCGATTTCTTCAATACCTCTTTTTGATCCACTCAGGATGATGCTATTTAACTCAATAAATTCTACCAGGGTAATACCCTCCTTTAAATTCTCTGGAATTACAGCCATTATATCCTTTGAAGACCTGTAATTCAGCTGAATTACTTTGGTATCACGAAGTATTTCAGACTGGCGTTCGCCAATCAGGTAAATACCATTTTCAACTGTGTAGGTGTAAAGGGTGGTATTAAAAACTGCTCTCAGGAAATCCTCATATCTGGCATCTTCCAGGTAAATATCCGATTGCCCTTCAATCTCAGAGTA
>SWBW01002762.1_pt1 | contig 11283 bp, 8 predicted proteins | sample 4693041 | NCBI WGS metagenome assembly SWBW01 (sample SAMN10267271, study PRJNA491770) | bioreactor metagenome | isolation source: DHS bioreactor inoculated with marine methane seep sediment | place: Japan: Omine Ridge, Nankai Trough | collected 2006-05-06
TGCTGGTTATGTCTAATAACTTTTTACAACTATTTTTTGGTTGGGAAGCAGTAGGATTGGTATCGTATTTGTTAATTGGTTTTTATTATAAAAAAGAATCGGCAATATTTGCTAATATGAAGGCATTTTTGGTTAACCGGGTTGGTGATTTTGGCTTTATATTAGGAATTGCGGCAGTATTAATGTATTTCAATAGTCTGGACTATAATGATGTGTTTGTAGCTGCTCCCAGTATGAAGGATATTGTTGTACAAATTATTCCAGGCGAAGACTGGTCATTAATGACAGTAATCTGTATTTTATTGTTTATTGGTGCAATGGGTAAATCAGCACAAGCACCTTTACATGTCTGGTTACCAGATTCAATGGAAGGTCCAACACCTATTTCAGCTCTGATTCATGCTGCAACTATGGTTACAGCGGGTATTTTCATGGTCAGCAGAATGTCTCCATTATTTGAGTTATCAGATACTGCACTTTCAGTTATTATGATTATTGGTGCATTTACTGCCTTCTTTATGGGTTTGCTGGGTATTATTCAAAATGATATCAAACGTGTTGTTGCTTATTCTACCTTATCGCAATTGGGTTATATGACCGTAGCTTTAGGTGCCTCTGCTTACTCAGCAGCTTTGTTTCATTTAATGACACATGCCTTTTTTAAAGCATTATTATTCCTTGCGGCAGGCTCAGTTATTATTGGAATGCACCATATTCAAGATATTAGAAAAATGGGTAACTTGAAAAAATACATGCCGATTACCTATTATACCTCTTTGATTGGAACGTTAGCTTTAATCGGTTTTCCCGGTTTTTCCGGCTTTTTCTCTAAAGACAGTATTATAGAAGCCGTACATTTTTCAACACTTCCAGTTGCTGATATTGCCTATTATGCGGTTTTATCCGGTGTTTTTATTACTGCCCTATATAGTCTAAGAATGTTCTTTATTGTATTTCATGGAACTGAACGCATGGATGATCATACTAAACATCATTTAAAAGAGTCTCCTCCGGTTGTATGGGTTCCCTTAGTTTTATTAGCTATACCTTCTGTTATTATCGGCGGATTAAGTGTTAGCAATTTGCTACATGGTGATTTCTTTACCGGATCTGTATTTGTTAACCATATCAATCATCCTGCCATGGCAACTTTATCAGAGCATTTTCATGGCGTATTTTCAATGATACTTCATGGCCTTATGGCAGCACCATTCTGGTTAATGTTGGCGGGAGTGGGAACTGCTTGGTATTTATATGTCAAGGCACCTCATTTACCAGAAAAAATTAAGTCATCATTACTGCCTCTGTATAAGATTTTAGATAATAATTATGGTTTCGATCAATTTAATCAGGCTGTTTTTGCTGGTGGAGCAAGAAAACTGGGTTCATTTTTTTCATCCATCACGGATGCCAAAATTATTGATGGTTTACTGGTTAATGGTTCTGCAAAGAGCATAGCCTGGTTTTCTGGAATAATTCGTCAAGTGCAGACTGGCTATTTATACCACTATGCCTTCTCAATGATATTCGGATTACTGATTCTTCTTGCTTACGTTATATACGGAATATAGCATAACTTAAATACGTATTTGTACTACTAACTAAAGGTTATTATTCATGTTTTCAGATTTACCATTATTGAGCCTGGTTATTTGGTTGCCCATATTCGGTGGATTGCTGGTACTGTTTACTGGCAGCAAAAATGCTGTTGAAGCCAAGGTATTAAGTTTGGTAATTACCATTGCTACATTTTTACTTTCTGTGCTTTTATATACCAATTTTGACAGCAGTACGGCTAATATGCAGTTTCCGGAACTTCATCCTTGGATAGGTTCGTTTAATATAAATTATGCATTAGGTATTGATGGATTATCAATGCCATTAATTATATTGACTACGTTTATCACTGTACTAGTCGTTATTGCCGGTTGGAAAGTTATTCAAATTAAACCTGCCCAATATATGGCATCTTTTCTAATTCTTGAAGGGTTAATGATAGGTGTGTTTGCCTCTTTAGATGCCATGCTTTTTTATGTTTTCTGGGAAGCAATGCTGATTCCTATGTTTATCATTATTGGTATATGGGGTGGTCCTAACCGTGTTTATGCAACCATTAAATTTTTCCTTTATACCTTTTTAGGATCAGTTTTGATGCTGATCTCTTTTTTATATATGTATTGGCATTCAAGTCAGCTAAACGGTACAGGTACGTTTAATATTCTGGAACTGCATAACTTGCAATTGGCTTTATTACCGCAGATTCTTATATTCTTATCTTTCTTATTGGCCTTTGCTGTTAAAGTACCTATGTGGCCAGTACATACCTGGTTGCCAGATGCTCATGTTGAAGCACCTACTGGTGGTTCTGTTATTCTGGCAGCAATTATGCTTAAACTCGGTGGTTATGGTTTTGTTCGTTTTAGTTTGCCAATTACGCCGGATGCAAGCCAGACTTTAGATTGGTTGGTCATATTATTATCATTAATTGCAATTGTTTATATTGGTTTTGTTGCGTTGGTACAATCTGATATGAAAAAACTGGTTGCTTATTCTTCAATATCTCATATGGGTTTTGTGACACTGGGTTTTTTCTTATTATGGAAAATTCAGGATACTACCGGTGCTGTTACGGGTGCTGCAATGGGACTTGAAGGAGCAATGGTGCAAATGATTTCTCATGGTTTTATATCTGGTGCTATGTTCTTAAGTATTGGAGTACTCTACGATAGAATGCATAGTAGGAAAATACAGGATTATGGTGGTGTTATAAATAGTATGCCGCTATTTACTACATTTGCAGTATTTTTTGCTATGGCAAATGCTGGTTTACCTGGTACATCGGGATTTGTTGGTGAATTCATGGTCATTATGGCTTCAATTAAAGCGAATTTCTGGTATGCATTTCTCGCGGCTACAACCTTAATTGTTGGAGCGGCTTATACCTTATGGATGGTTAAACGAGTCTTTTATGGTGAGATTGCTAATGATAAAGTCGCCGCTTTAGAAGATTTGGATGGCAGAGAGTTTTTTATTATGACTGTTTTAGCAATTGCAGTTTTAGTCATTGGTGTTTGGCCAAATCCACTGCTGGAAGTTATGCATGTTTCAGTAGATAATCTATTAGCACATATTACGATTAGTAAACTGTAACGTAACCTATTAAAGAATGATGAGTCTTAAATAATGAATGATATATCCGCTGATATTTTATTAGCATTACCCGAAATTTTTTTATTATCAATGATTTCATTGGTTTTAATTGTTGATTTATTTGTTAAAGATGAAAGCAGGGGAGTTACCTACATCCTTTCCCTTATTTCACTTTTTGTTACAGCCTTTCTTGTCTATAACGGATTTTCAACTGAAACTGTTAAAGGTTTTTCTGATACGTTTGTCGTTGACCCCTTTGCAAGCATATTAAAGTTTATTATTCTGATTGTTGTTGGTTTTGTTTTTGTCTATGCAAAAGATTATTTAATTGATAGAAATATGTATAAAGGTGAGTTTTTTACCTTAAGCTTATTTGGTACTCTGGGTATGATGCTTATGGTATCAGCTTCTAATTTTTTGACAGTTTACCTTGGCTTGGAACTACTTTCTTTATCAATGTATGCGCTAGTCGCAATGCAGCGTGATTCTGGTATTGCATCAGAAGCAGCAATGAAATATTTTGTGTTGGGTGCGATTGCATCGGGTATGTTGTTATACGGCATGTCGATAATATTTGGAGTTACCAACTCTCTGGATTTGTCGCAAATAAATCAAGCGATTGCAACATCAGATAATCGTCTGGCCTTAAGTTTTGGATTAGTATTTATTATCCTGGGTGTTGCATTTAAACTGGGAGCCGTGCCTTTTCATATGTGGATGCCTGATGTTTATCACGGTTCACCAACTGCAGTCACGTTATATATTGCAACAGCTCCTAAGATAGCAGCATTTGTCATGCTTTATCGCTTGCTGGTTGAAGGAATGTCCTCAATGCTCGTAGATTGGCAGTCAATACTTATTATTTTATCTGTCGCCTCTATGTTTGTAGGAAATATCATTGCTATTGCTCAAAGTAATATAAAGCGTATGTTTGCTTATTCAACTATCTCTCATGTAGGTTTTATCTTGATGGGTATTCTGACTGGTACAGAAGCAGGCTACGCTGCATCTATGTTTTATGTTATTTCCTATGTAGTGATGAGCCTTGGTGGTTTTGGAATGGTATTACTACTAAGCAGGGCAGGCTATGAAGCTGAAAATATTGATGACTACAAAGGTTTAAATCAAAAAAGTCCCTGGTATGCATTTGTGATGATGATTGTTTTATTTTCTATGGCAGGAGTTCCACCCATGCTGGGCTTCTGGGCAAAAATTTCGGTATTACAGGAAGCTATAAATTCAGATCTTGTGTGGTTGGCAATATCTGGTGTAGTAGCTTCAATAATTGGTGCATATTATTATTTAAGAGTTGTTAAAGTCATTTATTTTGATCAGCCTAATGATGAAATACCTATTCAGGCCAGCATGGATATGCGTGTGTTATTAAGTGCAAATGGCCTATTAATTCTTGGTTTAGGTCTCTATCCAACTGCATTTTTAGCCCTTTGTTTAAGTGCTTTTTAATTCTTTTCATAATATATAAAAAAACTTCTTGCATATTTTTTAACAGCCAGTATAATACACAACTTCTGATGCGGGGTGGAGCAGCCTGGTAGCTCGTCGGGCTCATAACCCGAAGGTCGTAAGTTCAAATCTTGCCCCCGCTACCAAACATTAAAAACCTGATTTTAAACACTTTATAAGTGATTTAAGTCAGGTTTTTTTTTGCCTGAAATTAACCTTTGTAGGGATAATTTTGGGTCTGGAATTATGAAAAAAGATATTGAACTTATAGAGAATAGAAAAATTTCTTTTGAGAGTCTAGTGGTCATTATTGGGTTTTGATTGCTATAAAACTATGGCTCCATTACCAGACGAAAGCCCATCAGACTGCTGCTTTTATCCGGTAAATGCCAGCTACGATCCGCTGAGCGACCGAATCCGCCAACATCATTCCAGCTGCCACTGCGTTTGCAACGACGATTACCTGTTTTTGGACCTGTCGGATCGGTTACAGCGGTTGATGGATAGCTATCATACCAATCCTGTACCCATTCCCAGACATTGCCATGCATTTCATATAAACCCCAGTTATTGGCTGGTAAACTGCCTACTGCAACGGCTGTATCCCTATATTCACCTTCAGCAGCGTCGTCATATGGATAGTTTCCATGATAATTAACTTGTGCAGTAGTGATATTATTAGCAAATGAAAATACCGTCGTGGTTCCTGCCCTTGCGGCGTACTCCCATTCTGCTTCTGTGGGTAGGCGATAATGACCTTCTCCACGCAGATTGATTTTTTTAATAAATTTTTGAACATCATTCCAGCTGACATCATCAACTGGACAATCACTGCCACAACTGGAAAAATATGAAGGATTATGCCCCATTACTGCCTGCCATTGTGCCTGGGTAACTTCAGTAGTCGCTATATAATAGGGTTTAGTTAAAGTAACCTGGTGTTGTTTTTCATCTTCGTGTCGTTCTGGCTCAGATTCAGGACTACCCATCATAAATGTACCTGCAGTGATATATTTAAAGGATATGCCCAGGCTATTGGTATAATCAACCGCATAAGCAATTGATGTAAACAAGAAAACTGCAATCACAACCAACATTCTCATTATAATGATCTCTATTGACTCTTATTTTTACAAATAAACCCGTATGATAAAACAGGCACCATGACCTGGCTCACTAGTAACATTCAGACTAAAGTTTATTCTTCCTTCAGATATTAATTTCAATGATGACACTTTAAAAACTAAGTAACCTTGGTAGCATTTCAACATCCTATTTATCAAGCCCAACATTAATATCTGCCATATAAATAATTCCTGTTACAGAATCATATGAGTCACCTGCCAAAGCAAGAACTGGCAACTTAAAGAAAATGATTAAAATTAAATTTTTAATCATTTTATCCTCTAGCTTTCCCATGGATAATAACTTTTTACCTCTGGTAATAGACTTTTTAAATAAGACTAATTGATAGCTATTATTAAAAGAATAGGATTGATTTAAAATATTGTCTATTTCCCATTGTAAATATTACTTATCCAAATGAGGTATTTATTATTACTTACTGCAGATTGTTCTGTTATTAATTCATATTACTCTAGCAAAACCAATAATAGTAAAAGTTATTAGTTTTGAGGTTAGCTCTATTGGGGGATTATATGTGTTCTATGGTGAGGGGATATCTAATCTCTAACAACTTATGAAATTGTAGACCGCCCCTAATTTTTTTACATCTGCAAAATAATAATTTCAGCAGCATCAAAAAGACAGCAGTTAAACTGGAGCTATTAATCATCTATTTGCTCAACTAAGATTATTTTCATTTAATAATACAATCTGCCGATAATTATATTAACAGGAAAGGTTATTAAAGGAGATATTAAATATGGAAACTCCAATAAATAAAACTGAACTTATAGAAGAATCAGTACAAGATTGGCTTCATCATGAAGACGTATCATTAAATGATTGTATTGATGTAAATATTGAATTTATGTTTTTGAATCATCAACATGTTCCTGATATTTCCAACAAGGAAATTGATGATTTAGAAGAGAAATATTCAGAACAAATTATTTAATTCCATTCTTAAGCTGTTCGCCAAAATCCATCATTATTTTTATAAATTGAGTTTGAATCTAATTTGATCAAAATAATATGTTTTTTATTAGTCAAATTAGTACGATATATACAGATCGTAATCTGATCGCAATAATCAGTCCTCTATAGTCATTTTATGCCATAATTAAATGATAATAAGGTGTTGATTTAGTGTGATATATTTTGATATGGTATAAATTGATAGAGTCTAAATATCTCTTATAACACGAAGGTCGCAAGTTCAAATATTGCCCCCGCTACCAAATATTAATAGCCTGATTTTAAACACAAACTAGTTATTTAAGTCAGGCTTTTTTATTGCCAAAAATTAACGGTTATAGCTGTAAGCATTTATCTTTTGACTAAATTAACTAGATGGATGTCGCTTAATTTCTTAATTTAGTGATGGTGAAGTAGAGGGAATAGCATTTATTATTTAAGGTTTAAATTACCAGACACTTGTTGAAAAACTGGGAGAAGTTTGAGCTAGTACAGATAAAATAAAATTAAGAGTGCCTCTTAAATAGTCTTCTTTTTAGAGTTGAAAATTTCATTGCGATAAGGACAATTATCACAAATAGTTTGATCACCCTTTAAATGTTTCAATATGTTTTGATTGTGTTCAGCTTCCCTTTTGTAACATTCAACTGAATCAATTTGCCAACAATGTCTATCATCAAAATGAGCAATACAATTCATTTCATTGCATGAAAAATATTCATAACATTTCATTTAGCAAGACCTAATCGTGTTGATAGTCTTTAATTGTAGACTAATATTTCTAAATTAACTATGAAACAAAAAGTTACATTTGCATACATAGCTAATAAAAGAAAATAATTAAGCATTACTCCTATTTAAATTCTATGGAACGCATGTGGTGGCTGTTTTATTTATTTTGTCATCAATTGATGAGATATATTCTATATGATTTATTTATGTACCCTAAAAAGGAGATTATAAAATTTATATAAAAGAGTATATTAAATGTGGGTAAGAGCTGTATATATAGAAATACAACTATTTTTTATTGCAGTGCAAATTTAATACAACTATAACTTATTTGCATGGTATTTAACTTATGATATCTAATGAAGCAAGATTTGAATTGAATAAAAGAGAAATACAATCAGAAAATCTTTTTATCAAACTTTTGTTTGTAATAGATTTAATTCTAATTGTTCTTTTTGTAGCAGCTTAATGAAATATAGAACGGAGCTAGAAGTTAATATCATTGCTCTAATGTTTTATATCTATAACGTTTTTTAATATTTTACATGGTAAATTTAACTTCCAGATTTTACTTCAAATTAATATAAATTTATTTATTTATTTTCCATTAAGATTTCAACAGTAATTTTACAAATTTTGGATTGAAATAATCTTTTCCCAGAAAAAGTTGAGGAATTATTTATTTGTAACAAATAATTTTGTTTAATAGTGATTTCCCCTGACCTTGACTCATTAATTTCGAGTTAATGTAAGTAAGCATGCCAATAGTTAAAATATCTTCTTCGTGTGCTTTTTTTATATGAATAGCTTTAAATAGACTGTCTGAGTATGCAATTCAAACCAATTGGAACAACTAATCAATATGACAGATGAATATCCAAATTATCCTCTTGATATACAAGATGGTGTAGTACTTGATATAGATTCTTTAAATAATAATGATCTGAATTTGAACAGATTAAAACAATGCTTACCTAATTGGACTTTTTATGGGAATACAAAACCAAAAGAAATACACTCCAGAATAAAAAATGCGGATATTGTGGTGTCTAATAAAGTCGTTTTAGATAAAGACACTATATTTCGAGCAAAACAGATTAAATTGATTTGTATTGCTGCAACTGGAACCAACAATATTGATTTAAAAGCAGCTAAAAAGTGCAATATTCCAGTTTGTAATATTACCCATTATGCTACTCATTCAGTACCAGAACATGTATTTCGATTAATATTATCACTCTCTGGACGCTTATTGGAAAATAATACAGCCAGTATTCAAGGAAAATGGTCCCAAAGCCCGTATTTCTGCCTGTTAGATTACCCGCCACAAGATTTAAATGGTAAATCTATAGGTATTGTTGGCTATGGTGATTTAGGACAGGCGGTTGCAAAAATTGCAAAAACTTTTGATATGAAGGTTTTGATTGCAAAACGAGATAAATATGATTATAGAGAAGGGCGAATTTTACTGGACGAACTGCTGCCTCAAGTTGATATCTTAACATTGCACTGCCCATTAACGGATGATAATCACCACTTGATCTCTTCACATGAGTTAAGCTTATTACCTGAACAGGCAATACTAATTAATACGGCACGTGGTCCCTTAATTGATGAAAAGGCATTGCTATACGCTTTGCAACAAAATCAAATTGCTGGTGCTGGATTAGATGTTTTATCTGAAGAGCCACCAGCAATTGATCATCCGTTACTCAATAGTGGTTTAAAAAATCTGATAATTACGCCTCATATTGCTTGGGCTAGTCAGCAGTCACGTCAACGACTAGTTGATCAATTAACTGATAATATTCTTGAATTTAAACAAGGTAAACCAAGAAATTTGATTTAATTATAAGATCTTAGTTAAACCACAAACTATATATATAATTATAAAGAAATAATTAAAGGAGATATTTTGGGCATTGCTATACAGTTTAGTCTTTATCTGTTGTTTATGTTGGGTATTGGTTATTATTCAATGAGAAAAACCAAAGACAATAATGACTTTATTATTGGCGGTCGGTCTCTAGGACCAGTGACATCTGCCATTAGCGCTGGAGCATCTGATATGAGCAGCTGGCTACTCCTTGGTTTGCCTGGAGCGGTTTTTGCCGCAGGACTTGTAGAAGGTTTTTGGATATCTCTTGGATTAATCCTAGGCGCCTCTGCCAATTGGTATGTTGTTGCTCCAAAGCTAAGAATCTATAGTGAAAAGCTAAATGCCGTTACTCTGCCGACTTTTTTATCAAACCGATTTGATGATGATTCAGGACTACTTAAGGTTGTATCAACACTAGTCATTATTTTCTTTTTTACCCTATATGTTGCTTCAGGGCTTAAAAGCGGAACATTGCTCTTTGCACACAGTTTTTCGGCAAGCGAACAAACTGCTTTATTAGTAACGACGTTAGTAGTGGTTTCCTATACTTTTTTGGGTGGATATCTGGCTGTTTGCTGGACTGATTTGATTCAGGGGCTACTGATGTTATGTGCATTAGTATTTTGCTCGATTCTAGCCTACAGCGCGATATTTGACTCAGCTGTTAAGATCGAGTCAGTCAATCCAAAGGCATTCAGTATTACCACAACATGGCTTACTGGAGCATCACTTCTGGCCTGGGGATTAGGTTATTTTGGGCAGCCTCATATTCTGGCAAGATTTATTGGTATCAGAGATGTTAAAGATGTGCCTAAAGCACGACGCATCGGTATACTCTGGATGACTATTTGTCTTGCATTGTCTATGACAATTGGGCTGATCGGGATTGGATATAATGAAATAGCTCCGCTGGCTGATGTCATGGGGCCGGATGGAAATAAGGAAAGAATCTTCCTGGCCCTAACCAGTACTTTGTTTCATCCATTGTTCTCGGGTTTCATTCTGGCGGCGGTATTAGCAGCCATTATGTCGACAGCCGATTCACAACTTTTGGTTTTAACTTCATCACTAACGGAAGATCTTCCATTATTCAACAAGTTTGATGACCATCAAAAGGCCTGGTTCAGTCGATTTGGTGTGGTTTGTTTTGCGTTGATTGCCTATATTATTGCGGCTTCCAGTGGTGGGACAATTCTTGCTATGGTTGGATACGCATGGGGTGGATTAGGAGCCGCTTTTGGCCCAATAGTAATACTATCTTTATGCTGGAGAGGTACAACAAAATATGGTGCTATGGCGGGTATGATTGTGGGAGCGGTTACAATATTTCTTGTGAAGAATTACATAAATATCCAGGGAGAATACTTCTATGAGTTATTGCCAGGATTCATATTGTCTTTTATAGTCATTATCATTGTCAGCCTTGCAACCACAAAACCCAGCGAAAAAACACTGCAAAAATTGATGAATCATAATAATAATTAATAGGGCCTATTATTTTCATTTATTGTCTAATTTTAGCAAATATAGCTAATTTTTTGTACGTGATGGATGAATAGCTTGAGCAATTGGAACGGACAATTATGCAAAAATTTGAATATAAATTTAGGAGTATTCAATAATTAAATAAAATTGCTTTAAAGGACGGTTAGAACGATATGTTAAGATACCTACACGAGAAAATATTATTAAAGATAATTTATTAATAGTGTATATTAGGTAATATAATAAACCTTATTATTTATATTGATTTACTAAATAACATATAAGAAAGAACCAATAACTTTTTGTTTTTATATGTATTATCCACTAGAAAAAACATAAACATCACTTAGTTTTGTTATATATTGTTCTTAAACCATTTTAGTCAATAGCTATTTTAGAAAGTATTTCTATCGTATTGATTTATAAGTTTATATATTTTAACAGATATTGTTTGTTCAAAGTTTAAACAAATT
>SWBW01002476.1_pt1 | contig 11229 bp, 12 predicted proteins | sample 4693041 | NCBI WGS metagenome assembly SWBW01 (sample SAMN10267271, study PRJNA491770) | bioreactor metagenome | isolation source: DHS bioreactor inoculated with marine methane seep sediment | place: Japan: Omine Ridge, Nankai Trough | collected 2006-05-06
ATTCAGAATTATTTTATACTCCAAGTCAGGGCAATGCCGAATTGCGCAAACAGATAGCAGCTTATTATCAAAGTCATTTTTCTGTTTCAGTTGATGCCGAAAATGTAATTGTAACAGCTGGAGCATCTGCGGCTTTGTTAATGGTTTTTGGCACATTACTCGATCCAGATGATGAGTTGATGTTATGTGATCCCGGTTATCCGTGTAACCTGAACTTTGCACGGTTTTTATCTGCCAAAATTAACCGGATTAATGTTGATCAGACTAGTTTTTATCAGCTCACAGCCGAAAAGGTAAAACTGCATTGGACATCATCTACCAGAGCAGTGTTGATTGCATCACCATCAAATCCGACGGGTACATTGATCAGCCGTGATGAGTTACAAAATATTTATGATTTTGTATCGGCTCAGGGTGCTACGTTAATAGTAGATGAAATCTATCAGGAACTGGTTTATGACTTAAAGCCGCAGACAGCTCTTGCTATTTCTTCTGATATTGTCATTGTAAATAGTTTCTCAAAGTATTTTCAAATGACTGGATGGCGATTAGGTTGGTGTGTTGTTCCAGATAAAATGCTCCATAGCATTGATAAATTATCACAAAATCTGTATCTTGCCCCGTCAACTCCAGCACAATGTGCAGCCTTACAGGCATTTACTGAAGAAACGACCAGTATATTAGAGGAACGTCGTCTAGTGTTTAAGCAGCGCCGGGATTTTTTATATCAACAGTTAATTGAACTGGGATTTAATATTCCGGTTAAACCTTCGGGCGCATTTTATCTTTATGCAGATTGTTCAAAATTTACTGATGATAGTATGAAGTTTTGTTATGATGTACTTGAGAATACAGGTGTAGCTATCACTCCAGGTATCGATTTTGGTGAAAATGATGCTGGACATTATGTTCGTTTTTCCTATACTCAGGATATTCAAATACTGGAAGAAGCAGTAAATAGAATAAAAACATACCTGAATGCAAACTAGATTAGTTTCTATCATTGATTTTTTAAAGGGGTTTACATGTATCAATTTATTAAGGTCCACTCAACGCTAAATAAACTGGTGATAGTTGGTATTGTTTTAGGTATTGTGTTTGGTATTCTTTTGCCGGAATATGCATTAAAACAAAAAGTAATTGGAACGGCTTTTGTTAGCTTTTTAAAAATGCTGGTAGTGCCATTAGTTTTTGCATCAATTTTTGCTGCAGTTGCCGGTTTGGGTACTTTAGAACAACTAAAAAATATTGGACTTAAAACCATATTTTTGTATTTATTAACGACTACTTTATCTGTCTTTTTAGCCATTGTTGCGATGAATCTCTTTCCTATTGGTGATGTGGTATCCTCACAAGGGCTTGTCTATGAAAAAGCAGCGACAGTAAAAGAATTTTCTATGGATGCCATGTTTCTAAGTTTTATCCCAACCAATATTTTTAGTGCTCTGGCATCTGGCGATATGATGAAAGTTATTATTTTTGGTGTGTTATTGGGTATTGCCAGTTTATATCTTGCTCCTAAAGAACATCAAACCTTATTAGATTTATCAACCGCTATGAGTAATGCCATGCTGAAAATTGCGGAATGGATTATTAAGCTTACCCCTATAGGTGTGTTTAGTCTGATCAGTTATGTAGTGGCTGAACAGGGAATTGATATTATTATTGGATTATGGAAATACATCTTGCTGGTATTAGTGGTGTTATTAATTCATGGATTATTCACATTGCCGTTTATTTTATCTATTTTTGCTAAAATAAACCCTTATCGCTATTTAAATAAGATTAAAGAAGTCCCTTTAATGGCATTTTCAACTGCCTCCAGTGCGGCGACTTTACCCGTTAGTATGAAGGTGGTTCAGGAAAAAGGCGGGGTGAGTAAAGACAGCGCAGCCTTTGTATTACCTCTGGGTGCAACAGTTTCCATGGATGGTACAGCAGCTTACTTGACCATTGCAGTGATGTATATTGCAAATTTATCCGGTGTAGCCTTAGGTTTTGGTGATCAAGTATTACTGGGTATTACTGTGGTTGCTTTAAGTGTTGGTGTTGCAGCACTACCCAGTGCTTCCTTAGTAATGATGGTGGTAATTTTGCATGAAATTGGTTTGTCAGTAGAATATCTGGCTTTAATTGTCGCTGTGGACAGAATTCTTGATATGGCTAGAACGTCACTTAATGTTACATCAGATATGGTGGTGACTAAAACGGTTGATATTTTAAGTAACAAAACCGCATAGTCTCTGTAGGTTGTTTTTGAATACCTCCATTTCAGCATAAAAAATGCTTATTTGAACATCTAATTCATACTTGTTTCCATGTGTTGGAGCTATTCAGAGATAATCTGAACAATGGTAAATTAAAACCCTTATTACATCTAATTTACTGCTAGCCTTTCATAGTGTAATATAGCCTATTTTTTTCATTGGATAATAACCACAATGATTGAGTCAAATTCAATTTATAATACAATAAAAAGTCTATTTGATAGAGCTCTTGTGCTCAGGGGGTATCTTTGACTTTGATGCCAGAAAAGAAGAGTTAGAAGAAATTAATCTGGAACTTGAAGATCCCAAAGTTTGGGATGATCATGATAGGGCTCAATTACTGGGTAAGAAAAAAGTGTCTCTGGAAAAATCAGTACTGGTTTTAGAACAGTTAGATGCTGATTTACATGATGCCTCTGATTTGCTTGACATGGCCATTGAAGAGAACGATCAGGAAAGTGTTGATGAAGTGGTTGCCGAACTTGAGAAGCTTGAAAAAATTACCGATGAGTTAGAATTTAGGCGTATGTTTTCGGGTGAAATGGATGAAAATAATGCTTTTATTGACATTCAGTCCGGCTCAGGTGGTACAGAAGCCCAGGATTGGGCAAGTATGATTTTAAGAATGTATTTACGCTGGGGAGAAGCTCAGGGTTTTAAGACTGAATTAATTGAGGTTTCTGATGGTGAAGTTGCCGGTATTAAAAGTGCAACCATACAATTTACCGGTGAATATGCTTATGGCTGGTTACGTACCGAAACTGGAGTTCATCGTTTAGTGCGAAAATCACCCTTTGATTCAGGCAGTCGTCGTCATACCTCTTTTGCTTCGGTATTTGCCTATCCAGAAGTTAACGATGATATTGATATCGATATTAATCCTGCTGATTTACGTATAGATACCTATCGTGCAAGTGGGGCAGGCGGGCAGCATATTAATAAAACTGATTCTGCTGTTCGAATTACTCACTTGCCAACCAATGCGGTTGTTCAATGCCAAAATGATCGCTCTCAGCATAAAAATAAAGCGCAGGCGATGAAGCTCTTAAAAGCAAAACTTTATGAGCTGGAAATGATGCAGCAAAATGAAGAAAAACAGGCATTAGAAGATACTAAATCAGATATTGGTTGGGGCAGTCAAATCCGCTCTTATGTACTGGATCAATCCAGAATTAAAGATTTGCGAACAGGGGTTGAAAGCTCGAATACTCAATCGGTACTGGATGGTAATTTAAATCCATTTATGCAGGCAAGCCTTAAACAGCAACTATAGTTTAATTACAAATCACGAACAATTAATTGAGATAGTCATGAATACAGAAACAAACGATACTTTGACAACTGAAGGTGTGGACGAAAATAAACTGATTAGTCAGCGCAGAGAAAAACTCTCTGAACTGAGGAAAAAGGGTAATGCATTCCCGAATCAATTTCGTCGTGACAGCCTGGCAGGTGAGTTACAGCAAAAATATGCTCAATTGCCTAAAGATGAAGTGGATAATTTACATATCAAGGTCAAAGTATCGGGTCGTATGATGTTACAACGCGTTATGGGTAAGGCCAGCTTTGTACAAGTTAAAGATATGTCCGGTACTATTCAGTTATATGTACAACGTGATGCTTTGCCGGAAGGTTTTTATAATGAAGACTTTAAACGTTGGGATTTGGGTGATATTATCGGCGCAGAAGGCGAGTTGTTTAAAACCAATAAAGATGAACTGTCTGTACGTATCAGCAGCATTGAATTATTGACTAAATCCTTACGACCACTACCTGAAAAATTTAAAGGTTTAACTGATAATGAAATCAGATACAGACAACGGTATATCGATTTAATGACCAATGATGAAACAAGGTTGACCTTTCAATTGCGCTCAAAAATTGTTCAATATATCCGTAATTTTTTAGATGATAAACAATTTATGGAAGTAGAAACGCCGATGATGCAGTCTATTCCAGGCGGTGCTACAGCAAGACCATTTACGACCTTCCATAATGCACTGGATATGGAACTTTATCTGCGCATTGCGCCGGAACTTTATTTAAAGCGCTTAGTGGTAGGCGGATTTGAACGTGTTTTTGAGATTAACCGTAATTTTAGAAATGAAGGTTTGTCTACCCGGCATAATCCTGAGTTTACTATGCTGGAATTTTATCAGGCATACTCTGATTATAATGATTTGATGGATTTAACCGAAGAAATGCTACGTGGAATTTGTGATACATTGATTGGCAGTACAACGATTGATTATCAGGGAACCGATCTGGATTTTGCCAAACCCTTTGAACGCATGACAATAAAAGAATCTATCTTACATTTCAATCCTGAAATCAAGGCAGAACAACTGGAAGATAGAGAACAGGCAAGAATCATTGCTGAAAATATGGATATTCTGATTAAAGATAGTTATGGTCTGGGTAAAGTTCAAATTGAAATATTTGAAAAAACGGTAGAATATCGCTTAATTAATCCAACTTTTATTACGGCCTATCCCACTGAAGTTTCCCCACTGGCTCGTCGTAATGATGACGATCCTTTTGTCACCGATCGATTTGAGTTTTTTGTTGGTGGACGCGAAATTGCTAATGGTTTCTCAGAGCTCAATGATGCAGAAGATCAAGCCAGTCGTTTTCAGGCTCAGGTAGAAGAAAAAGATGCCGGAGATGATGAAGCCATGCATTATGATGAAGATTATATTACTGCTTTAGAATACGGTTTGCCGCCTACAGCGGGAGAGGGCATTGGTATTGACAGACTGGTAATGTTATTCACTAACTCACACTCAATTCGAGATGTATTGTTGTTTCCGCAGATGAAGAAGGCTTAATTTAGTGACATTCTATGGGGTTAAGTTAAAACAATTGAATCACATAGAATGTTAACAATAAAGTCAGTAATTAACATATCCCTGTAACTCTGTAATATTAAAACTTCCACTTCCATCACTACGCAATTGCATTTTTGCGTTTAAATAAGCCGGGTATCCTAAGACTTCATATTTTACTGATGGAAGATTTAGAACACCTGTGTGTTTATCATAGGTGGTTCTTACTTTGTCACAATAAGAATTATCAGATTGACACACAAGATCGGCAGCTTGTAAGCCTTGCTGATAACTTTTTAAAGCGAAATCTAATTGCTCTATACTAAAGCCTGTTGATAAATTATCCAGTGAGGATAATCCTGTAGTTCCCGTAATTATTCCATCTTGTATTTGTAATGCACGAGGGCAGGTATAGAAACTATAATAGTAATTTCCATTTGGATTTATCCCTGAAACCCATTCGCTACCTTGAGGAAAACTATTAATAAGTGGGTAAGATCCAGAATAACCTTCTGGTAGTATTGCAATTTGATCACTATCAATAGTAGATTTTGCCAATTTATGGGTTATTTCAACATCAATTGCACTTTCAGAATATTGATTAACTCCCAATACTTTAAAGGCAATTATTTCATAGTTTTCACTAATTAAAAGAAAGGATAACTCTGTTTGTTCCGGTGCACAGGTAGTAGCAAAACTCAAATTTGGAAAAATCAGTAATAATAATATTTTTTTTAACATGTTAATCTCCTAGACTATTCTAAGATAGTAGCATGTGATTATTATTTTAAATACATCTATATGGAGATATTATTTCAAACTCTCATAAGTAGCTGTTAAAAATATCTATTATACTGAATGAATACCATTTCTTAGAATATATACCTGTTTAAACCCTGCCTGTGCCATTAAAAATGCAGCGGCTGAACTTCTGGAGCCTGTGTCGCAAAACAGCACATAGCGTGAGTTTTTATCCAGATTCTGCATTTTTAGGCGCAGTAGATAGAGTGGAATATTGGTTGTGTTGTTAATACCAGAGTTGGCAAATTCATCCTCTGTTCTAACATCTATAGGTATTGCACCTTCTTGAATATATAGCTTAGTCTGTGGAAGATCGACCCATTTCAATAAGGGTTCTTCAAGCAAAGAATGGAACTGTTCTTTGGCCAGACGTACCAATTTGCCATCTGTTTTCATGATTACACTGGCATTTCTTGGATTTCCGGAGACTATAGCCTCTTCTCCAAAGCAGTCCATAGGGGCTAATTCATTAATAATAATCGCTTCCATATTATTCTGGGAAATTCGACTAACCTGACAATATCCTTCTTTTATCATGTAATAATAATCAGCTGAGTCACCCTGGCTAATAATTTTATCACCTTTTATGGCATCAATAGTTTCCATTTTATCAAACAAACTCATGATATTGGCAGCAGGTAATGTCATAAAAATATCAGTTTGCAGCATTGCCAGCTTCCATTCACTATCATCTTCTTCGCCAAAATTAACGGATATATCACTGACTTCGACATTGGAGGAATTTGAATTTGATGAGCTTTGATCCCAGATAAGTAATTTATCAAGTGTGTCTGTGGGTATTTTTGCAATTAATACATTATCAGTGGCAGCAAGAGCACTAAATAAGCGAGGTTTTAACCCGGCAATAGCATGTAGGCTTTGTTTGTTATCAGCAGAAATAAAGGACTGTTTACCATCTTTTGAAAGCAGTTCAATTTCCCCATCTAATAAAAACAGACTGTATATATCGTTATCACCGATATTAAAAATTATTTGATTTTGATTACATTGCTGAAATTCAGCCACATTTACCAGCCGATCGAACGCTTCCTTAACAAAAGTGTTAATAGGAATACAACTGCTTAGTTGTTTTATATGATTTTCAGTAAAAGAAGACATTGATTATTAATACCTATCCATGTTTATCAGGCAATGATACGTTAAGTTCAAGCACGGGACAGTTTTGATCATTGGTGTCCAGATGTATTTGTATTTGTTCATCACTAATTTCGACGTATTTACTAATAACCTTTAATAAATCTTCCTTTAGCCTGGGTAAAAAATCCACTGCCGGACGATGCGCACGTTGATGTGCAACAATAATTTGTAAGCGTTCTTTTGCTTTATTTGCCGTATGTTTTTCTTTAGAACCATGGCGAAAATAATCTAGAATACCCATATTATCCTCCAAATATTTTTGAGAAAAAGCCTTTCTTTTCTACTTCCAGAAAACGATGTGGAACTTCTTCCCCATCATTTTTTAAATAGCGTTCGATTACATCGGAATAGGCCTGTCCAGCCATACTTTCCTGATCTAAAATAATTGGCTGGCCTGTATTTGATGCCTGTAATACCGTCTCTGATTCAGGAATTACACCTAATAGCGGGATAGCCAATATTTCACATATATCTTCCGTACTTAACATTTCACCTTCTTCCACTCGTTTAGGAGAATAGCGGGTAATGATCAAATGTGTTTTAACCGGTTCCAGATTTTCAATAATGCGTTTTGTTTTACTATCTAATATACCTAAAATCCGATCGGAATCTCGCACCGATGAAACTTCCGGATTGGTAACAATTAAAGCCTCATCAGCAAAGTATAAGGCCATTAGCGCACCGGATTCGATACCTGCAGGTGAATCACAGATAATAAAATCAAAGGTTTCAGACAGTTCATTAATAATTTTTTCTACACCTTCTTCTGTCAGGGATTCTTTGTCACGGGTTTGAGATGCAGGTAATATATATAAATTTTCAGTTTTTTTATCTCGAATTAATGCCTGGTTAAGCGTTGATTCGCCATTTATTACATTAATAAAATCAAATACCACACGTCGTTCACAGCCCATAATTAAATCAAGATTTCTTAGACCAATATCAAAATCTATAACTACAGTTTTAAAGCCTTTTAATGCCAATCCCGTTCCAAAAGCTGCACTGGTTGTTGTTTTACCAACGCCACCTTTGCCAGAAGTAACAACAATAATTTTTGCCATGTATCTATTTTTCCTAGATTAAAGAGTTAAATGTTAATTTTTCATTATCCAAACAAATATGATTTGAGGTACCAACATTATCAGCAGGAATATCATCACATAATAAGTATATTCCTGCAATGGAAATTAATTCTGCCTGAAGTGTATGGCAAAAAATACCTGCACTTTGATCACCTTTGATACCAGCCAGTGCACGACCGCGCAGAGTTCCATAAATATGTATATTTCCAGCTGCAAGAATTTCTGCTCCAGCACTGACTGAACCAACAATAATTAAATCACCATCGGGCGCGTTAATTTGTTGCCCGGAACGAACACTTTGTTTAACAAATAATGTGTGTTGTGGTGTTTTCTCAACAATAGCAGGAGTTTCAATTTCAGCTTTATTAACGCTGGAATTATCAGTTTCAGCTTCAATACTTTCTTGTTGAACCGTTTCAGTCGGCTTTTTTGCAGGTGTTTTAGCTTCAGCTAAAATGGCTAAACCAGCCCCTTCAATAGCAACTTTCTGGTCATTAGTAGAGCCTTTAATACCAACAGGTATTATATGAAAGGAACAAATAATTTCGGATAATAATTTAAAGTCAATATCTGATTGATTTTCCTCAAGTTTATGTAAATCAATCACGACAGGCGTGTTATTGAAAAAATTTGGAGCCATTTCTACTTTTTCAGCAAGCTCTTTTTTTAAACAGCTTAAATCATTATGAAATAGTTGTAGAACTGTTAAAGTAAACAAGCTGCCTTTAAGTTGAAAACAAGATTTTTGGGCCATATGAATTGAGAATCAGTGTATTATGATTGTTAAAAGATTATAAACCACTATTTTAACATTTATAGCGATCTTTTATAGTTTTTTGAACACGATAAAAACAAATAAGAAAAAAATCACACAAAGGTATTTATTTATTTTAAATTTTCTGTATAATGCCATCTCGTTGTTAACACAGAGTTCGTCTAGAACGCAATTAACAACGGAATCAAATGCTGGGGGTGATTAGCTCAGCTGGTTAGAGCACCGCCCTTACAAGGCGGGGGTCATAAGTTCGAATCTTATATCACCCACCATTTTATAAAAAGTCTTTTTATAAAAATCATCTGAAATTTCAATTTTTTACATATTTAAATCCAGTATTAAATAATTTTCTAGTTTTCAAGCTATAAAGCTGACATGCCTAATTTTGTTCATTTCTGATTTACTCTGTGCCATGTGTTGGATTTATCCTTACACGATTTTAGCTGTAGTCTAAAAGACTTTTTACAAATCTTGCCACACATAAATAAACCAAAAAATATGGTCTTAAAAAATAAAAAACTATTAAAAGCTATAGTTCAAAATAAGGCTGATAGCGCTTTGGTTCGTATCAAAGGTTGGGGAACTTTTAATTCCATACTTGTTTTTCCAATAACTGTATTCAATGCCTAGCATTGCAGATCCTGTTTTTAAGTTCAGTAATTTATCCAGATCATATTTTAGGCGTGGATTAAAATGAATATTGCTGTGATAGTTTCCATCACTGTTTACATTCCAATCTATAAACCCTTCAAAAATAAATTTTTCTCCCCATAAATTGTGACTTATTTTCCAAACTGGTGTCACTTGAATAGTTTCGCCATCACGGTCATTTTTAGTAAAATGCTGGTATATATTGAAATTAAAATAATCGAATCCAGGTATATTAAAATCAATGGCTGGGCCAATCATAAAACTTTCAACATCGCCTTTACCAAATTCAATAGTGCTAGTAATTAACAGAATCTTTAACAAATCCCGTATTAAACTCCATTGAGCTTATTTTTCCCAAACTAAGTCTTGGGCTAAATTCACCATATATACCATCTCCTTGATTTGAGCCTCGGTATTTTGTTAAGTCGGTAAAAAAGAATAAATCACCCATAGGCCATCCACTGCTATGTTCAAGAGTAATTGTTGTTTGTTCATTTGAATCAACTTCATAACCTACACCGTGTAATAAATAAATATTATTTGACTGCCATAGCGGGGAAGCAGCGGTATTCTGAATAAATGTAAATGCAAGAAGGATAAACGTAGAAAAAAAATAATTATAGAAGTTAGCCATATTTATTACCGATCTGGAAAGTGTATATTCAGCATATGAAGTGAGTAATTTGGAAATACTTACATGATAAATTAATCATAATCGTAATTCTCTGCTTAATGTATTAATCAAGTATTTAATGTCAATTATTTTTTTTAAATAATAAAAGAACTTCTAAGTATGGCTTTTTCACCATTGCTTGCAATTCTAAAGAGAATACTCCCATGTAACACATTTTTTAAAATATCAATATTGTCTGCTGTATCATCAACAATCAGAACAATAGGTTTATCTGAACTTGCCATTATTAATCCTCAAGTTATTGGCCTATAAGCAAAGTGTAACATTATTGAGAGTGACCTTTGCACAAAAGCTTTTTTCCGTTTATACAGCGTTAAAAATGTACTCAATCGGTCATTTACTCCAGTAAACTCCCTCATTCCGTGCATTTTTGCCTTGTCTAAATGAAAAATATTCTTTTGTGCAAAGGTCTCTGGGATTTAGCTTTTTCAATAAATGTGTCGTGTTAAAATGTCATTAATTTCTTATTTGTATTATTAAATCAAACCTTTTAAATAACTCTTTCGCTCTGTTTGAGTATAATTTTTTAATCACATACTATTATATAAATTTTACAATTAAGATAATAACATTCAACAAGTAAGATGTTATAATTCGTAGATTATTTATTGGTAATTTTTGACAATTAATGTCAGAGGTGAGCATAATGGTAAAAAAGTTACAGTTTATATTATTTATTGCATTTTTCTTGATTGCAGGCTGTTCCAATGATGAAGAACAAAACGTTCAATCACAATCTAATCAAGATCATGTTTTTAAAGAGCAAAAGCGCGCATTGGATAAAGCAAAAGGTGTTGAGTTAATGCTTAAAAATGCAGCAAAAAAACAGCAGCAATCTATAGTAGAACAAACTAAATAAACGCTATATTCTAAACAATAAAAAAGGGAGCATATGCTCCCTTTTTTTAACGACTTTATTTTAAGCCGCTGTTCTGGCTTCTGCTAGTTTGGGTCTGTTAGCTTCAGTTATCCCAAT
>SWBW01004335.1_pt1 | contig 11214 bp, 10 predicted proteins | sample 4693041 | NCBI WGS metagenome assembly SWBW01 (sample SAMN10267271, study PRJNA491770) | bioreactor metagenome | isolation source: DHS bioreactor inoculated with marine methane seep sediment | place: Japan: Omine Ridge, Nankai Trough | collected 2006-05-06
ACAGGAATAGGTGGTCAGAATGCCACCTTCTTTCATGGTACGGAATAGTTTCTGAAAAACATCGGCGGTCCACAATTCAGGTTGGACATCAGGTGAGAAAGTATCAAAGTAAACCACATCATACTTTGCCTTTAGAAATGACATATTTTCAAGGGTGTTGATTTCTTTTTCAAGTGTGAAATTGTCAGAAATTTTAAAAGGCAAATCGGCTGCTTGGTGAAGCTTCAGAAACAAATCCTGGTCGATGTGAAGTTTCTCAAAATAATTCAGGGAACCGGCTATTTCATATGATATCGGATAAGCTTCCAGAGCATGATAATGAATTTGCTGGCTATTTTTATCAGCCCATAGCATAGTAAGTAACGCATTTAGTCCGGTACCAAAACCAATATCAAGGATATTTACACGCGACTGCTTATCCCGGAATTCATCCAAAGCCCCCTGTATAAAAATATGTGCCGATTCCTGAATTGCGCCAAAAGTAGAATGGTAATGTTCGCCAATATGTTCATTAAACAATGTATGCGATCCGTCATCAGTGGTCACAATTTTATAAATATCAAGAGTTTCCATTTGTCAACTTGCTTTTTAAAGCCTAAAGATACGCTTACAACTACTATTTTGTGGAAACTATAAATTGTTCTTGCTATTTTTTCTTTTTAAACGTCTGTTTGGCCTGTTCCGTCAGGTCATCCAGTTTATCTTTGATCTCGTTCATTTCCTCTTTGAAAGCCTTTTCAATGTTGGAGATGGTTACCGGATCGCCCTGCATTTCCAGTTTTTCACTTACGGTACGGGCAGGAGGGATTACGATCCACAACACAATATATACAAGTATACTGCCTCCGGCCAGGAAAAGTGCCAGAAGGAAAATAATTCTAACAATTGTGGCGTCAATATTAAAATAAGCACCCAGTCCGGAGCACACTCCACCCAACATGCGGTCGTCAATATTTCTGAAAAGGCGTTTTTTAACTTTACCACTTAAGTAGGAAGCCTGGTCTTCTTCCGAATCTTCATCAAAATCTGCAGGGTGTCCCATGGTACTTATCACTTCCTCAACATCTTCCATCGCAATCACCTGCTTTTTATCATTCAGCTTCTGTTGGAATAATTCAACAATCCGGTTCTCAATATCGTTAATGATCTCTTCCTGCCCCTTTTTATTTCTGAAATGAGTCTTAATTTCTTCGAGGTATGTATTCAGTTTATTGTAAGCATCTTCATCCAAATGAAAAATGATGCCCTTGATATTTATATTCAATGTTTTTTTCATCGTTATGATTTTTTTGGTTTTAAAAGTTGTTGAACGGATTTGTTTAGTTGTTTCCAGTTTTCTGTCAACGAAGTCAGTGTTTCCATACCTTGCTCGGTAAGGCTGTAATATTTTCGGGGAGGTCCCGAAGTGGACTCTTCCCACCGGTATTTCAAAATCCCGTCATTTTTTAACCTTGTCAGCAGGGGATATACCGTGCCCTCCACAACCAATAGTTGTGCCTCTTTCAGTGCTGAAAGGATATCGGATGTGTATACTTCCTGGTCGGAAATGACCGATAATACACACAACTCCAAAACCCCTTTACGCATCTGGGCATTTGTTTTTTCAATTTTCATCTCGCACTATTTTAAGAATACAGGGCAAATATAATGTAAAAAACAATACTATGTAATACATAGTACTAAAATATTTAAAATAAGCTCATAATACTTTCAAAAAAGATTCTTAAAAGCGGGTTTAAATATTAATAGGGCAGATAAATTAAGCTTGGAAAACAGATCTTTTCGCCATGATCCACATGAGAACGCCCCTGGAGATCATAAAAAGATGCAACGAAAACCACAAGGCATGATTTCCGAAACTTTGAATGGTAAGATAATAGGAGGGAAGGAACACAAAAAGTGAAGCTACGATCATCGTATTTCTCATGGCTTTGGACGCGGTGACTCCTATGTAAATACCATCCCATATAAAAGCTGCACCGCTAACGATTGGCAACAGAATAATCCAATAACGGTATTCATAAGCAGTGTTGATCAAAGCCTGGTTATCTGTCATGATCCACAATAGTGGCCTTAATCCCACGATAAAAACCAAACCAAAAAGTAAGGATGCACCCCAGCCCCAATAAAATAGATATTTGACGGTTAGGTGCAGCATTGGTCGATTACCGGCACCTTTAGCTTTTCCGGCAAGGGCTTCCCCGGCAAAAGCAAACCCATCAGCAAAATAGGAGAAGATAAAGAAGAACTGGAAAAGCAACGAATTTACAGCCAGTATCTCATCGCTGATATGCGCCGAACGGCTGGTAAAAAAAGCAAGCACCAGCAGCAGTAACAGGGTGCGGATAAAAATATCAGAATTTACCCTGAAAAAGCGTTTAATTTCATCCAACTGAAAGATGACAGAACTTGAAAATCTGGTCAGGTAACTCTTGTATTTAGTCACTAAAAAGATAATAGCCAGCACCAAACCGGCATATTGAGCTAAAACGCTTGCCAATGCCACACCATCTGATGTCATGTTAAAAACATATATAAAAAGGAAGTTGAAACCAATATTCAAAACATTGACAGTGATAGCAAGTATCATTGGGATTCGTGCGTTTTGCAAGCCCAGGAACCAGCCATACAATGCATAGAGTGATAAAGTAGCTGGTGCAGCAAATATCCGAATGTAGAAATATTCCCTTGCAAGTGATTTCACTTCTTCGCTACCGTCAAGCATGTTAAATCCGAGCCACTGGATAGGATATTGTAACAGGATTAATAAAGTCGCCAGTCCTGCAGCTACAATCAGCGACCTGATGAGTACCAGTGAAACATCCCTGCTGTTATTCGCGCCAAAAGCCTGGGCGGTAAAACCACTGCTTCCCATCCGTAAAAAAGCAAAACTGTGGTAAATGATATTGAAAATGACACCTCCCAGGGCGATGGCTCCGATATATACCGGATCGTTAAGGTGACCCATCATGGCAAGATCCACCAATCCGAGCATGGGTACCGTAATATTGCTTACGATATTCGGGATGGAGAGCCGGAGTATCTCCTTGTTTATTTTTGTTAATGTCAAACCACGGGTTTAAACTGCTTTGAAATACTAATTACTTCTGATGCAGGCCACACTCTTTGGTGTCAGGATTCTCCCACCACCACCTGCCGGCTCTTATATCTTCGCCTTCTATAAGAGCACGTGTACATGGCTGGCAGCCTATGCTTGCGAATCCTTTTTTATGTAAAGGATTATATGGAATATCGTGTTGATGGATATAATTCCACACATCCTTTTCGCTCCAGTTGATCAGTGGATTTATTTTAACCAGCCCGTTCAGTTCATCCCATTCAACAATATTCACCTCGTTCCTTGTAACTGACTGATCTCTTCGCAGGCCGGTAATCCATACATCAAGTCCGTTTAATGCCCTTGAAAGGGGCTTCAGCTTCCTGATGCCACAGCATTGCTTTCGATTTTCAATGCTATCGTAAAACAGGTTTATGCCTTTTTCAGCTACCATTTGTTCCACTTCATTTCTGTCAGGAAAATATACCAGAATGGGTATCTTGTATTTTTTCGTTGTCCTGTCGAGCAGGTCGTAGGTCTCGGGAAATAACCGCCCGGTATCCAATGTGAATAATTTTGTTTTAGGGTTGACAGAATGTACCATATGAGTCAGCACCTGGTCCTCAAGACCAAGGCTGGTTGAGAGGGCAATATTTTCGCCAAACTCAGCTAAAAAAAAGGATAAAATATCCTCAGGTGCAGCATCTGCAAAGCCGTTATTCCATTTCTGTATTTTATTCGGGTCAGCCATATCAAAATATTGAAGTACAAATGTAGAGATTCTTCACGAAAGTGGTAAAAATTAAATACCGAACAATAAGCCTGTTAGGCCAATGATAAAGCCCACAATTACATTGATGATCTTAACCCTGATGAATCCTTTTCTGGTTTCGGCTAGTAAGGGCAGGCTGGCATGGCCATCCTGTACGATTGAATTGGCGAGCAGTATACTGAATGGGAGCGTGCCGGAAGCGAATAATATAACAAAAAGAAAATGTGGGCCTGATTCGGGAATAATGCCTACAAGCACCGCAACAAGTAGCACAATATATAAATTATCACCGATCACACTTTTAAGGTCGATGAATTGATCGAGGGCATAAATGAGTAACAGGGTAAAAAATGTCCACAGAAAAATGCGGATAAAATGTTTTTTAATGATGTGATTGAGGACATGCTCTTTTATAAAATGCTCACCTACCGTCAGCAGGATAAATAATGAAGTGCCCAGAACGATTAGAAAAGTAATGCTGATCCATACAGGATGCTCGTGGCTATCATACAACAAGCCTGAAAAAAGGGACGTCTCCTGATGATCGTGGTGGGATAACTCAACTGCGATAAGTACCATTGTAAATATCACCAACAGTGCTGAGAATAACCTTGCAAGGCTTATGTTTCGCAATTGTGATCCCAGAATTTTTCGGTCAAAACAAACGCAATCAGGTTCTTCGTTATGCAGGTGAAAGTGTTTTTCTGGTTGATCCGATTCCTTTTTTTTATACAACGCATTCACTGCAAAACCGGCAGCTACAGCGATAATAAAAAGCGCTATATGAAGAATGGCAGCGGTACCGGGAATAATCGAGAACATAAAAAAAGCTTCATCGCCCGAAGTAGCGATCATAGCCGCAACCAAAGCTCCAGTACTTATGATATTGTGCACGTAGAGCGATACAGCGGTATAGGCCCCCAGGCATCCGGGGATTAAACCAAGTATTGCCGCCAGTAAAATCTGTTTCGCAGGGCTCGATTTAAGGTTCTTGCTCCAAATGCCCCTTGTCAGCACGTTCAGATACTCAATGATGAGCATCATGGATAGTACGAAGAGAGTGATGAGTAAACTTTGCTTAAGCAGTGAGAAAATATCCATTTAATTGTACTGTTGTTAAGGTCAAAATTAACAATAAGAATGGTAGTCGCGCCTAAAATGTATATCTGAAGGCAATGATAAAATTCCTTCCTGGTGCCGTAATGCCCGAAGAATAGGGTCGATACCTGTAATTCAATATATTTTCAACACCAAATGTCAGTAGAAGTTTCTCGTTAAAAGCATAACTGCCTTTAAAGTCCAATGTCCACCAGGCAGGTGAATAGGGATTGCCATCTTCGTCTTTGGCATATAAATAGGCCTTACTTCTTTCGGAAGGAGCTAAATCTTTATAAGCCACCTCCGCATTATATGACGAATAAAGCTGCAATTTCAACTTCTTAATCTCATAAGAAAGAGAAGTTCTTCCGAAAAGTGGCGGTGCATGCCTCAATGCATAACCTTCGTCATCGGTTCCTGTTATGTAGGTTAAAGATGTGTTGAACACAAAATGCCTTAACAATTTGATGTTAACTAACAAACTAGCCCCATAAACCGTCGCATATCCCGTATTAACCATAGCCTGCACCTGGCTAAGTTCACCATCATATATAATTGAATCCTGACCGTTCAACAGGTAATCGCGCCTTACAATAGCCTGATCGAGGTAGGAATAAAATCCGGTTAGTTCTAACCTTGCCCTTCCGTTAAATTTCTTGATAATTCCAGCATCTACACTGTAGATGTACTCCGGTTTCAGGTTTTGATTAGGTACAACCACGTTGCCAGGTTCCGAATCGAATACTTTTGCGGCGTCATCCAGGTTGGGCGACCTGAAACCTGACGACAGGTTTAAATGCAGTTGCCATGTAGCCGGGTGATACACAAGGCCCATGCTTCCGGTCGCAGCCCCGTGATCGAATTTGATTTCGGTAAATGGCAAGTTGTAATAACTGGTGTCGTTAATTTGTGAATTCAGATTTGTGTACGATAATCGGGCTCCGCCGATAAAAGTAAGTGGGATCCTTTCAAAATTCTTTTTATAGGTAGCATAAGCACCACCGGTTATGTAGATGTTGCTGCCATCCGGGTAACGGGTTGATACTTTATTTGTTTCGCCGGTATGAATGTTTGTCTCTTCCCCTGTGGATACTACATTGTTATAATTCGCTTCCAAGCCATAATATATAAATTGCTGGTTATGAAGCGACTTGTCATAATCATTGTTCAGGGAAGCAATCTGTACACGCTCCACTCTTTGTCGAAGCCATGCATCCTGGTATTTGCGATCGTTTCTTCCTTCCTTCACATCCTGATAGGCAAGCCGGATATTCATATGATCGTACATTTTTGTTTTACGATCGAAATCAAATCCCAGGCTGTGCATCATCCATTGTTGCGGTTTGTAATACCATTCAGCGTATTTGAGAAGTTCTCCTGAATACTCAATCAATCGATCGTAGCGCGGCACATCCGATGTGCGGGTTAAATAAAACCCATAAGTCCATTGCGTGTTTTTACTGATCTTGTTGGTAATTTTTGTGGTAAAACTCAATTGGTTGTAACCTGAATATCGTTGGGTTCGCGAGTTGCTGTTTTGCACAATGGTATCGTATCCATTAGTAGTTTTTACATACGCTGTTCTCAAATTGTAGTCGTTATGCATGGTGCCCATTACCAGGTCGTCAAAGGCGCTGTAGCTGAACATGGTAAGGATGCCCCATTTATCGTTACTCACGTTTACATCGGCATGCACAGTTCTTTCAACGGCAGCTGAAGAGAACCTGCCAAAAGCATGTCCGCTGGCTTTCCATTTATTGCTGTCCATTAAGATGGGATTGAGCAGATGGATATCAATCACACCTCCCAGCGCGTCACTACCATACACATTTGTGCCGGGCCCATAGATAACTTCAGCACTTTCAACACTGTTCACGTCAGCTTGCAACACATTTTGTAAATTCCCTCCTCTATAAATAGCATTGTTCATCCTGATACCGTCTACCATGAAAAGTAGCTGGTTGGCTGCAAATCCTCTTATCATTGGGCTTCCACCGCCTAGCTGGCTTTTTTGAATGAATACTCCTCCTGTAGATGTCAGCATGTCAGCGGATGTAGCCGGATTTTTAAAAATGATATCTTTACTTTTAATTACATCTATGCTGTTGGGTACTTCATAGGTTTTCATTTCCCAGCGGTTGGCAGAAACAACTACTTCTTCAAGGTTGATCAGTTTCTGGTTTAACGGAACCTTAAAATGCATGTTCTCGATCAATAGCATGTCGAGCACCGCGTCGTTGTATGAAGGGTGCTGAAAGTAAATGTCATCAGACTTCGAAAAACCATCAAGCTTGGCATAACCCAATTCATTTGTAAGACCAGTGGCTGTATTATCATCGTTGAAGATAAATACATTGCTGATAGGCTCACCGGTTTGCTGGTCGTAAACAAAAACCGATTGTGATCGTAAACCGGCTGTTGCCATTAAAAAAAATAATACGATGAATAAAGATTTTCCGCGTTTCATCACCAAACACATTTTAAAAATTCTGACTAAGCTTTATACCCGCGTTTTTTAGCTGCATCTTCAAGCCGTTTCTGGAAACCAGATTTTTTCTTGGGTTTCTTTTTGTTGGCCTGAATTTTCGCGCGCAATTTCTCTTCGTTAATCGCATATCGGAACACAAACATTTGGCCAAATGTGATGATATTGGCAAGAAAATAATAGTAACTCAAACCAGAAGCGTAATCATTAAAAATACCCAGAAACATTACGGGCATAATGTACATCATGGTCTTCATGCCAGGAAGCTGATTGCTCTGCGCACCCATCATCTGGTTGTTAAGATAGGTGTACATAATGGTAGATACGGCCATCAGCAATGTAAACAAACTTACGTGGTCGCCGTAGAACGGAATGGTAAACGGCAGTTGCGCGATCGAGTCATAACTGGAAAGATCATGGGCCCATAAAAAGGGTTGCTGCCGCAACTCAATAGATGCCGGGAAGAAACGAAACATGGCAAACAGTATGGGCATTTGCAATAGCATAGGGATACAGCCCGAAGCGGGGTTGGCACCCGCACTTTTGTACAAGGCCATCACAGCTTGTTGCTTTTTCATGGCATCTTCCTTCTTCGGAAACTTTTTTGATAATTCGTCAACTTCAGGTTTCAATACCCGCATTTTAGCAGACGACATATAGGTTTTGTAGGCGATTGGGAAGAGTACAATTTTCAACAAGATTGTAAGTACCAGTATGACGACACCATAGTTCCATCCGTATGCGCCGAGCCAGTTAAAAACAGGGATTACAATATACTGGTTGATCCATGCAAGCAGGAAAAAGCTCCAGCCGATAGGTATTTGGCGTTCCAGCCCTAGATCATATTTTTTGAGTGTTGTAAATTTATTGGGTCCAAAATAAAACGACATTGGAATATGTGTGCCGCTGTTGAAATTGTAAGGAATTTCAAGGTTGACATTCATACTTTTTAAATAACGAGCGCTTTCAGGGTTTTCTTTTTCTATGGTTTCAAGCTGCCCGCTACCAAAATAATTCTTTGCAATCAGCGATGAAGAAAAGAAACGTTGCTTAAAGGAAACCCATTTCAGGCGTGTTTTTATTTGTTCTTCATCGTCGTCCGTTTCCGACATATAATCTACATCGTCTTCGTAGTGTTTGTAATAAATGGTTGAGCCATTAAAACGGTCGATTGTTTTTTCCTGTTGCCTCAGATCAGCATACCAGTTGAGATTGAGATAACTTGATGTAGCAGGGATAACGCTTTCCATATTCACCATGTTGATGTCAAAATCAAACATGTAATCGTCACCTTTCAGCGTGTATAAAAATTCGACATAACTGGAAGGGTCAATGGTACTTTCGCCGGCATCTGCATATAAACGCATGCTGAATACAATCGTATTGTCGCCGGAAACCGTCAAATGCTTTGATGAAGAATCGTTGGGTTGGAAAAAGAAATTTTGTGTATTGATGGCCTTTCGATCCGCAAAAAACGACAAGCCAAAGTGGGTCGTCTCTCCATTGAAAAGGATCAATGGAAGGGAGTCGTAGGTCTCGTATTTCTTCAACTCCACATTCCTGATATACCCACCTTTATTGGATATTTCCAGTTTTATCACATCATTTTCAAGAATATATAATTCTTCATTCCCGAGGGATGCATTTGCAAAAACAGCATATTTACTTTGAAGTTGCTGGTAGTCTTGTGAGGTTTCTACAACTTCCTCTTTTTCAATTTTTTCCTGGTATTCAATTTCCTTTGTGGCAACTTCTGCCTGCCGGGTTCTTATTGAGTCAAGGATCATTTGCTGCATGCGAATTGAATCCTGAACGTATTGCTGCCTGGCCAGTTCTTCTTCTGAAGGTGTCATCCAAAGCGTATAAGCAACCATAATTGCCCCAATGATGATGAAACCGATAATGCTATTTTTATTCATTTTTTGCCTTTTAAAACAGGTTTGCAAAGGTAGTCAGAAAATCGTAATAAATCTTCTTTGCAATAAAAGGAATTAATGCTTGACAAATTCAAAAAAAAGTAGTATTATTGTGATATTAAAATAATATCACTTAAACATATTTAAATGAACAAAGAAATTACATATTCGGCTTTATCGGGATACATTGCTATCCTGATTGTTTTTCTGCTCATAGTACCTGCGGTTGTCGGTATTATTATAACAAAAATGGTCTGGCTTATTGCACTGATTGTTGTAGGTGTTTTCATGTTGCCTGGTTTTGTTATTGTGAATCCCAATGAATCATCTGTTTTAATTTTATTTGGTGCATATAAAGGAACCATCAGGGTAAATGGTTTCTGGTGGGTTAATCCCTTTTTTGTAAAGAAAAAAATATCGCTACGTGCCCGAAATCTTGACAGCGACCCGATCAAAGTAAATGATAAAATAGGTAATCCTATTATGATTGGAGTGGTGATGGTTTGGAAAGTAAAAGAAACATTTAAAGCTGCTTTTGAAGTGGATGATTATGTGCATTTTGTGGATATACAAAGTGAAGCTGCCATTCGTAAGTTGGCTGGCCATTTTCCATATGACGATTTTGAAGATCAGGATGCTGAAATTACACTCCGAAGCGGGGGAGAGGAAGTAAACCAGATGCTCGAAGATGAAATTTCAGAACGTTTGATGATCGCTGGAATTGAAGTAATGGAAGCGCGAATTAACTACATCGCCTATGCACAGGAAATTGCAGGAGCTATGCTGAAACGTCAGCAGGCAACAGCAATTGTGGCCGCTCGTTTTAAAATTGTAGAAGGTGCCGTAAGTATGGTTGAAATGGCTCTTGATGCACTTAAAGAGAAAGAAATAATTGAATTGGACGAAGAGAAAAAAGCAACAATGGTAAGTAACCTGTTGGTCGTTTTAACTTCCGATAAGGATGTTTCACCAATTGTTAATACGGGAAGTATTTATTAGGGGATAGTATATAGGCGGTTAAGCTTTTAATATAGAAAAAGCTGAAGAAAGCTTTTATGAAAATGGAAAAAACATATTTCAAAGAGGAACAATACTTTTCGAACTTTTGGTTCTGGGTGTTTTTAATTGTTGCTTTTACTGCTTCTTTGGCGCCAACCTGTGTCGCAATATACAGCGAACTGGTTTTAAAGAACCCATCAGGCGAGAATCCGGAGTCTGCGGTTTCTTTGATGGTTATACTTATAATTTTGGTTGTGGTGTATTCTTTGGTAATCCTTCTTTTTAAGAGGATGAAACTGGTTATCAGAATTACCAACAAAGGTCTGCTTTTCAAGTATCCACCTTTTATTTTAAAAGATAAAACAGTTTTAAAAGAAGAGATTGAAAAGTACAAGATACGTAAATACAAGCCATTGAGGGAATATAGTGTCTATGGGAGAGCTTATATTGTTAAAGGAAATATCGGTTTACAATTGTACCTGGTAGGGGGTAAAAAGATTTTGTTTGGAACCCAACGTGGTGATGCAATGCTCAGGGCAATGGATAAAATGACGAAGGAAAACGAAGGTGAGTAAGAAAAAAGCATTTGTATTAAGGATTCAGCCCGAAATGATGGAAGCATTGGAGAAATGGGCTGCTGACGATTTTCGCAGCGTGAATGGTCAGATAGAATATTTGTTAAATGAAGCGCTGAAAAAAGCGGGTCGGAAAAAGAAAACAGGTAAATGATTTTGTTTTTTGATGAAGTAGTAGCGAAAAAAGTCGAATGGGCAAAGACGCGAAAATGCGAATGGGCAAAAGAACGAACAACCAGTAACCAATTTCCAATGATTACTTTTTTTTCTTGTAATCGATCGCAGCTTTGATAAAATGAACGAATAAGGGG
>SWBW01005107.1_pt2 | contig 11212 bp, 12 predicted proteins | sample 4693041 | NCBI WGS metagenome assembly SWBW01 (sample SAMN10267271, study PRJNA491770) | bioreactor metagenome | isolation source: DHS bioreactor inoculated with marine methane seep sediment | place: Japan: Omine Ridge, Nankai Trough | collected 2006-05-06
AAAGCAGCCCTTAAAGACGCCGGATTATCACCATCTGATATTGATGACGTGATCCTGGTAGGTGGTTCAACACGTATTCCTGCCATTCAAAAGGTGGTACAGGACTTCTTCGGGAAAGAACCTTCAAAAGGCGTAAATCCTGATGAGGTTGTAGCTGTTGGTGCCGCGATACAGGGTGGTGTTTTAACAGGTGAAGTAAAAGACGTACTGTTGTTGGATGTAACGCCATTGTCATTAGGAATAGAAACCTTAGGTGGCGTAATGACCAAGCTGATTGAGTCAAATACAACCATCCCTACAAAAAAATCAGAAACCTTTTCAACTGCTGCTGATAATCAACCATCTGTTGAGATCCATGTTTTGCAAGGCGAAAGGCCAATGGCCAACCAGAATAAAAGTATCGGGCGTTTTCATTTAGATGGCATACCTCCTTCACCAAGAGGTGTACCTCAGATCGAAGTTACTTTTGACATTGACTCAAACGGTATACTGCATGTAAATGCGAAGGACAAAGCCACGGGTAAATCACAGAGTATCCGAATCGAAGCTTCTTCAGGATTATCAGAAGATGAAATCAAGAAAATGAAGAATGAAGCTGAAGCACATGCCGAAGAAGATAAAAAAGCGAAAGAGAAAATTGATAAGCTGAACGGCGCCGATGCAATGATCTTCCAGACAGAGAAGCAAATTAAAGAATATGGTGATAAATTGCCTGCTGATAAAAAAGTGGAAATTGAAAGTGCTCTGGAAGCATTGAAGACAGCTCATAAAGGCCAGGATATTCCCGCCATTGATGCAGCAATGGAAAAGTTGAATAGTATTTGGCAACAAGCCAGCCAGGATATGTACAAAGATGCTGGTGGCCAAACGCCTCCTGCTGATGGTGGATCAGGTGATACCGGAAACGGTGGATCTCCAGGTGGCGATGACGGCGAAGTAACAGACGTTGACTTTGAAGAAGTAGACGACAAAAAATAAGAACCACGATAGTTTAAAAAGGCAGTCCAAAAGGGCTGCCTTTTTTTGTTGACTACTTCTGATAATTTTCCGCGAATTATACTTTGGCGCACCAGTATTTTATACTACTTTAGTAACTCTTTTTTGGAAGTATTCAAATTACAAATTAAAAATAATACTATGATGAGAAATTTACTTTTGTTAATGGCATTCAGCGCTATCTCCTTGTTCACTTTTGGGCAAAATGCCTGGATCAATGAGTTTCATTACGATAATGAAGGTACTGACATGAATGAATTTATTGAAGTGGTTATTGAAGATGCCGGCTCCTATAGCCTGGGTGATTTTCAAGTGACACTTTATAACGGAAACAACGGCGGTAGTTATGATTCAAAAACCCTCGACCAGTTTACCGAAGGAGCAACCAGTGACGGTTTTACCTTTTTCTATTACGACTTTCCTGAAAACGGAATCCAAAACGGTGAATCTGTGGCCATTTGTTTGTCACATACAGGTGTTATGATACCGGGTCAGTTTTTAAGTTATGAAGGTACACTAACAGCTAATGATGGCCCTGCAAGCGGACAAACATCTACTGACATAGGCGTAAGCGAATCAAGCGCAACAACTGCTGATGAATCCTTACAACTATCAGGTACAGGAACACAATACGGCGACTTTGTATGGCAGGAACCTGCCATGAATACAAAAGGCGCAATCAACAACGACCAATCATTTGACACTTTTGTGCCCGATCCGGAACCCACCAATTATCCTACTGATTTTGTTGCTGATGCTGTAGGTATGGCTATTCATTTAACATGGACAGATGCTACTGGCGAGCAACTTCCTGCCGGTTATGTGGTATTGGGAAGAGTTTCTGATGCAGCGCCTCCTGCTCCTATTGATGGAACACCAATCCCGAACGATACTGATTTTTCAAATGGAGAAGTCGCTTTGAATGTGACATTTGGAGAGGAGTTTTGTTCTTTCATGGTAGATCCAAACACCCCCTATAATTTTAGAATCTATCCTTATACAAATGCGGGTATCAACATTGATTATAAAACGGATGGTGATGTCCCTTTAGCGGAAGTTGTAAGTAAAGATTATCTCATACTCAGTGAAGAAAATTTCGACGATACCACCAGCACCTGGCTATGGACGCCTTACAATGTAAATGGCACTCAGGAATGGGAATGGGCGCGCAGCTTCGGCAATCCACCCGGATGTGCTGTAATGAATGGCTACGATGGCGGTGCCAATCCGAATGAAGATTGGTTAATATCGCCATCTTTCGACTTATCCATGTATGCTGAACTGGGATTTAGTTTTGATCATGCAAGAAATTACGCCACCAACGATGGTTTGTCAGTATTGGTTTCTACCGATTATGATGGTACAAGTGATCCTTCCACCAATGGCACATGGAGCGATCTTACTTCTATGTTCATGTTCCCCGAACAGGGTAGCTGGAATTTTGTTCCTGCCGGCGATGCAGATTTTACCATGTATGCAGGTATGAATACATATCTCGCATTCCGTTACATCAGCACAAGCTCAGATGCAGCTACATGGGAGGTAGACAATGCATTGGTTTATGGTATTCTGGAGGTTGGCATTGCTGAAGTTGAGGAAACCAACATCCAGCTCTATCCCAATCCGGCCGCCGACATGCTTCATGTGAGTTGCGAAGACAATGGCCAAATTAAAATTATCGGCCTTTCCGGTCAAACGATTATGCAATCAACAGCCATAAAGGGTGTTAACAATTTAAATGTGCAGCACCTGCAAACTGGTTTATACATGCTTCAGTTCACAAATGAATTTGGTGCCGTCAATACGCAAAAATTATTGATCCGCTAAGTCATTTAATTGTTTTATAAAGATCCTGCCGGCATTAAAAGTTGGCAGGATTTTTTCTTTAATTTTAACCACGTTCAACTAACTATATGGTGGATACTTTTTTAACATGATTTCCGTTATTTACTGCGTATGACCTACATAAAATCTTTCATAACTGCGCTTCTTGTCTTGCTTTGTAGTATGGTGTTTGCACAAAGCGCAGCGGTGGTTAGGTTGGAAGTACCAGCGGCATTAGAATCAGCAGCTTTCCACCTTGAACCCCTGGAACAAAAAGGGGTTTTGGTTTTTTATGAAAGCAATGAAATAAGCGATGCCGGGCTGCGCAAATGGTATTTCGGCTTGTTCAACACCCAGCTAAAACAAGTATGGTTGAAGTTTATTCCACTCCATGATGGTATTGAATATGTAAAGTCAGTCAGAAATGGCATGATGATACATTTTCTGTTCCGCTCAGTAAAGTCCAAAAAGTCATCTGATGATTTTTACGAAATTGTTTCATATAATACCCATAAAGAGGCATTTTCCAATATATCAGGTACTATCCCTGAAGACGCTGTAGTAGCAGGCTTCGAAGCCATAGACGACAAAGCCTGTCTGGGGCTGAATTTAAAGAAAGACCACACAGACGTATTATTTATTAACCTGAATAATGGTGCTATCGAGGTGCAAACAATTGAAGCTGAAAATGAAAGTTATATTGAAACCATCGCTGTTGACCATCAAAGCAGGAACTTTTACGTGGCAGTCAAGTATATAAGAGATAAAAACCATCTGGAAGACAAAATCCTGAAGTATTCAGATCACGGTACTTTGGAGAAAACGTATCAGGTTCAAAACGCAGAAAACACAAGAGCCCCAAGGAATTTCGTGATATTACCCTTAAAAAATAATACCCTGACCATCCTTGGCACCTACGATTTCGTCTCCGGCAAAACATTGGTATTGCGCGATGCAGAGGAAGAAAGGGAAGCCAACAGTGCCGGTATGTTTTTTCTGCAATTTGAAAATGAAAAGCAAAAAACACTGAATTTTTACGATTTCATGAGTTTCGACAATATTTACGGGTCATTGCATGGCCGTGAAATGGTGTACACCAAAAAGCCGGCTGACATAGATGAAAATCAAAAACCGGAGAAAAAACTATCCGCGTTCTTTTATTTTAACGATCCGGAAGTAATCGAATTCAATGGCCAGTATGTATTCAGCGTTGAAACATACAAACCAATATATAACACGGAAACCAGAATGGAATACGATTTCTATGGCCGACCCATGCCCCGAACGTATAGTGTATTTGAAGGCTACCAGTTTTACGATCTGATTATCGCTTCGCTATCGGAAAAAGGCGAATTAATCTGGAATAATGATTTTGAAATAAAAGGCCTGAAAAGTTTTTTCATGAAGAAACAAGTAGCGATTTTTCGTGCCGGTGAATTCCTGTCGATGGCTTATGTAAATGATGGCAATTTATATGCCCAAACCATCGATGGGCCTATAGATATTAGCAAAGAAGAAACACCAGTTGAATCGAAGAATGCGAAAGACTGGATATCGGAAGATGAAAATAACACCATTACCCATTGGTATGAAGATTATTTCCTTATTTACGGCTACCAAAAAATTAAAAACAGGTCGCTGGGAGACCAATCCACCAGAACCGTATTTTATGTGAATAAAGTTGCCTACAATTAATGTCGTAATGAAAGTATTCTGGCAACTCAATAGTTATATCAGGTATTTCTTCAAATCAAAATCCCGGTATGTAATCCACTCGCCTTTCGCTTACCGTTTGATTCACGATATTTTTCATGATAAATCTGCCTACCCCGAATTAAAAAAGCTGGATGAGACAAAGAAGCAGTTATTCAAAAGGACTACAGCTATTGAAACAACGGATTTAGGTGCAGGGGCAGGCAAGAAACAGTACACAACTTACATTGACACCTTAGGGAAAATTGCCCGGCGGCGATCACCCAATACCAGAAGTCTGCATGTCCTATTTAAACTTAGCCGTCATTTCTCTCCTGATTATATTCTTGAATTTGGTACATCAGCAGGCATAAGCGCCTCCTATATTGGCAGCGCATGCAAGTTTAAAAAATTTGTAAGCATGGAAGGCTGTGCTGTACTGGCTGCTCATGCCAACGACTATTTCAAAAAACTTGATCTATCAGATTTGGAAGTAAAAGTGGGCGATTTTGATGTAATCCTTGATAAAACCCTGGATGAATTTGAACAATTGGACCTTGTTTTTGTTGATGGTAATCATAAGAAGCGGCAAACCCTTGATTATTTTGAGCGATGTTTGAAAAAAACACATGAGCACAGCATTATTATTTTTGATGATATCCGCTGGTCGGCAGAAATGGAAGAAGCCTGGATGATCATAAAAAATAATGAAAAAGTAAGTGTAACCTTTGACCTATTCAACATGGGCATCGTTTTTTTCAGAAAAGGAATTAGCAAACAAGATTTTATTATTCGGTATTAAATTATGGCAAATTGCCGAAATCAAACAAGATAAATGTACCTTTGGGATGAAGTAAAAACTTTATAAAATGAAAGAAGAAATCATTCAATTAAAAAATATTTCGCGGTTTTTTCAGGTAGGAACTGAAACCGTTAAAGCCCTGGTCGATATCACCCTCAATATATATAGAAATGAATTTGTTGCTTTGATGGGCCCTTCCGGTTCCGGTAAATCAACCATGATGAATCTGCTTGGGTGCCTTGATACACCCACCGGGGGTTCCTATTTTCTAAATGGCATTGATGTGAGTAAAATGAGTGATAATGAACTTGCCGATATAAGGAACAAAGAAATCGGTTTCATCTTTCAAACTTTTAATTTATTGCCTCGGTCAACGGCCCTTGATAACGTTTCGCTACCTTTAATTTATGCAGGCATCTCCAAACAGCAGCGAAACGACATAGCCAAAGAAACATTAAGGCAGGTACAACTTACTGACAGGATGAACCACAAGCCCAATGAATTGTCGGGCGGACAAAGGCAGCGGGTAGCTATTGCAAGGGCACTTGTGAACAATCCTTCCATCGTACTTGCTGATGAACCCACCGGAAACCTTGATTCAAAAACTTCAGTAGAGATCATCGGTTTACTGGAAGAAATCCATAAACAAGGCAACACTATCATTATTGTAACCCACGAAGAAGATATTGCAATGCATGCCCACAGGATTATAAGAATGATGGACGGAAGAATAGAATCGGATGAGAAAAACACCAAGATAGTTACCGTATCTCAAAATCAGAAAGTAACAGTTTAAAAGCTAGAACAGAATTTAAGAATGGCAAGAATTTACACAAAAACAGGCGATACCGGCAAAACCGCATTGATAGGAGGCACTCGTGTACCCAAATATGATGAGCGAATTGAAGCCTATGGAACCGTTGATGAGCTAAAATCGTGGGTAGGTTTGTTACGTGATAAGATTGAAGATCCACATCAGAAAGAAGTGTTGGTTGAAATCCAGGATCGCTTGTTTACAGCCGAATCATTACTGGCACAGGATGGCTCGGAAGTAAGTCGTTCGCTACCAGAACTTGAGGAATCAGATATCATGTTTCTAGAGAAGGAAATCGACCTAATGAATGAAGCCCTACCCCCCATTAAATCTTTCGTGCTCCCCGGCGGACATGAGATTATCTCCTTCACGCATATAAGCCGCACTGTTTGCCGCCGTGCCGAGAGGATCATTATAAAGCTCAACGAATCGTATACAGTAAACCCGCTAATTATAAAATACATCAACCGCCTATCTGATTACTTTTTTGTGCTGGCCCGAAAGCTCACCATTGATATGAATGTAGAAGAAACCGCATGGAAACCGCGAATTTAAAGGGTTTTAGAATTATTTCTTTTTTTTCTATAAAGAATCAAAAAAAAATTACTTTAAAAAAAAAATTAAAATTGAGCTATGTATTGGACGTTAGAATTAGCTTCTAAACTTGAAGATGCGCCCTGGCCGGCAACGAAAGAAGAACTCATTGAGTGGTGTATTCGTACCGGAAGACAACCCGAGGTGGTTGAGAACCTCATGGAAATTGAAGATGAAGGGGAAGTGTATGAGCGTATTGAAGATTTATGGCCCGATTATCCTACAAAAGAGGATTTCTTCTTCAATGAAGATGAATATTAATAGTTTTAAACGACAAAACAGGAGCTGCTTTATCGCAGCTTTTTTTATGCCTGCAACTGAAACAAACTAAAATTTACATGGCCATATTTCCGGTGCTCTAAAAAGCCTACCTGATCAGATAAATCAATTGAACCCGGATGTTCAATAACAAGTATTCCTCTTGTATTTAAAAGGCCATGCTCCCACACCATGGGGCATATCTCCGAAATACTAGGAAGATCATAAGGCGGATCGGCAAAGATGATGTCAAAATTTGATGGAGTCGATTTGATAAACCTGAAAACATCCATCCGTAAAGGCCGAACCTGTTGCATATCGAAATCACGAACCGTATCCTTTATAAATTGGATGCATCGATAATTCAAATCAACTGACATCACAGATGCACAACCCCTTGAAGCAAATTCATACGACAACGATCCTGTTCCGGCGAAAAGATCCAGTGCCGCTTTTCCTTCCAAATCTGTTTTATGCCGTAATATATTGAAAAGGCTTTCTTTGGCCAGGTCAGTAGTTGGCCGCACAGGTAGGTTTTTAGGTGGCTTGATAATCCTCCTGCCAAATTTTCCACCAATTATTCGCATTGCTGTGCATTAAATAAAGTGTAGTGTTTGTGTCCCATCAAACCATCAAGAAGGTAGGTGTAGCCATAGCTATCGTTACGTTCAATAAATTTACTGCTTCGGATATACCTGAAAATCATTTCATATAAAATACTGCTCTTATCAATATTGCCCGACAAGATTAGTTCAACCTCTTCAGGGTTCAGCTCCAATTCCTCCATAGCTGATAATAAAAAGTAAATGAAATCTTCTTTTGTATGGAACCTGAAGAAATTATAAAAATGTAGTTTCTTGTTTTTAAAATATACCAGGTCGAAGCCTTCATCACGCAGATTTAAAAAGAGGGTATTTACACCGATCTTATTTTTATAATTTATTGATAAACTCTCAATAATAACCGACGAACTATGTAACAACTGTGCATTTGGCCATTTTTTTTTCACTAGCTTATCAATAGTCGCGGGTAAGCTGAACACATCCACTACATGCGCATTTTTGAGGTTGTTGAAATGGGTAGGTCGTGATGCTTCGATTGGATGGTTAAATGCAAGATATTGCTGCATGTTGTTTTCAATGAACAGTGGTGGTGGTATCAAGGTACTTAAGGCATGATCCATCAGGAAAAAAACTTTTTTAAACTGCAATTCAAGCCAGTTTTTTTCTGCGAACAACTGTTTGAATATCTGCTCTGCATCTTCATTCAGGTCTAAATCACTATATGTATACGCATCGAAGATGGTATACTTTTTTAAATCAGGATTGAAAACAGTAAAAGCAAGGCTTCTTTTTCCAAACCGGAGACTCAGGTAATAGTCGCTAGTTTTAGTTTCAATAAAAGACTTATCGTAAAAACTAATATGTGGCTTAATACGGGAAGGCATCAGGATGCTTATTACTCCCAGTTGCCATCCGTTGAAGGTTCAGTCAATGAGCCTACTTTAAGTCCGGGATATTTTTCCAGATCTTCAGCTTTGGCAATAATATTTCTCATAGTTTGCTCGTCCATTCCTTTCATAAATGCAGTAAATGGTGCTTTTACCTCAAAAACAAATACTTCAACACCACCTCGTTCAATGGTATCAGCACTTATTTCAAACTTTTCTCCCTCTCCATAAGGAATAAGCGGCAATTGGTCGATGGTATATTTCTTATTCATGAATAATGAGTCGGCTACTCTAATATAACCCACGGTATCATTAATAGTTTTTGTAAAGGTTGTATCTTCCGGATCAGGAACCATTTTAACGACCGGTATTTCGGCTACTTTAGCAAACTTAACGAGTGTATCAAAATTATTGGCATAAGAACCGTTCACCCTTCTGAAAATAAGCTGTGAGTTCCTGATATCTTTTAATTTCTCAACGACAACTTTTTGTCGAGCTCTTCTTTCCTTATCAAATCTTACAGGCTCCATAATACTTTCGAATACGAAATAGCCTAGTGCAACAACAATGACAAGTAACAATACCTGAATAAGAATCTTTTTCATGAGTGATATATTTTGCAAAGCAAATTTATAAATTTTTTGGGTTAACGCTTTATATTTTCTATTTATTCTTCATTTCAGTTTTTCATGCTTTTTTTTACGCATCTCTTAAAATCAAATCATTATAGTCAGGTATGTTTTCAAGAAATGCATAAGTCTTTTTCTCATAATCTACTTCACAACAGTAATGCTTTAAACCGTTTGAAACAATCAGGTAACGGACTTTTAGCTGCATATTATAGCGGGCAACTTGCTCAAATGCAGGCTGGGTCACTTTTACATTAGGCGATTTAAATTCAAAGAGTACAACCGGTCGGCCACTTTTATCTGATACAACCGCATCGAATCGTTTGTTCATGCCTAGCACTTTAATACCTTTTTCGAGGCTGATAAGTGTAGGCGGATAATTCTTTTCGTGGATAAGATACAAGATAAACTGTTGCCGCACCCATTCCTCAGGCGTAAGCACAAGGTACTTCTTCCTGATGGTATCGAAAACTTCAATATTCGAACCTGATTGCCTCGTTTTAATCTTATATTTTGGTAAGTTTAAAGCTTGCATAGTGCCTACTTATAGGCTAAAATAATACATTATTTGCTTAGGTAGCTCAGCCAAGTAAGTCTGCGGTATCGCACAATTCAGTATTTTTGCATGAATAAAATAATTTTCTTTAATGAAGAGCAAGAGTGAGATAGTAAGTAATTGGCTACCAAGATATACCGGTTTGGAAATTGACAAGTTCGGCGGATATATATTGCTGACAAATTTTACGCAATACCTGGAAATTTTTGCCAAAAGCAACGAGGTTGATATTGTGGGTAAAGGATTGCCGATGCCATGTGCTACAAAAGATAATATTACCATGATCAACTTTGGAATCGGTAGTTCAAATGCAGCAACCATAATGGATTTGTTGAGCGGAATCAATCCCAAAGCGGTATTGTTTCTTGGAAAATGTGGTGGCCTGAAAAAGAAAAACCAGGTGGGTGATTTGATTTTACCCATTGCCGCCATCCGTGGCGAAGGTACCTCGGACGATTATATTCCCGCCATAGTTCCGGCCCTGCCTGCATTTAGTCTTCAAAAAGCCATTTCAACCACCATTCGTGATTTTAAAAGGGATTACTGGACCGGTACCGTTTTCACAACCAACCGCCGCGTTTGGGAGCACGACGAAAAATTTAAAAAGTACCTGCGGAAAACCCGCAGCATGGCCATTGATATGGAAACAGCTACCATATTTACCGTAGGTTTTGCCAATGAAATACCAACCGGTGCCTTGCTGCTTGTCTCTGATCAGCCCATGATTCCGGAGGGCGTAAAAACTGCCGATAGTGATAAAAAGGTAAGCACCCAATTTGTTGAAGACCATCTTGCCATAGGCATCGAGTCGTTAAAACAGCTTATAAATAAAGGATTAACTGTGAAACACCTAAAATTTTAGCCTTGCGTTTAGAGCAGATCATAAACGATATTGACAATAAAATTTTCTTTCCGGTTTATTTCTTTTACGGAGAAGAATCGTTCTTTATTGATCAACTAACTGATCATATTGAACAACAAGCGCTGGATGAAAGTGTGAAGGAATTCAACCAATCGATTGTGTATGGCAGGGATGTGAGTATAAGGGACCTGATTGATTTGTCGCGCAGGTTTCCGATGATGGGAAATTACCAGTTGGTGATTGTAAAAGAGGCGCAGGACATCAAAGGAATAGAAGGCCTGGAAACCTACATCGATTCTTACCTCGACACAACCATTTTGGTGATCAATTACAAATACCGGAAACTGGATAAGCGAAAAGCGTTTTATAAAAAATTAAACGCAACAAAAGATGTGGTGCTTTTTGAATCGCAACGTTTGTATGATAACCAGATTCCGGCATGGATTGAAAATACCACAAAAAGTCTCGGGTACGGTATCAATCCGGTGGCATCTAGATTACTTTCCGACCACCTGGGCAATGACCTGGGCAAAATTTACAATGAAATCGAAAAACTCATCATCAATGTGGACCCGGGCCAATCCATCACCGAAGATGATATTGAGCGAAACATCGGCATCAGCAAAGATTTTAATGTTTTCGAGTTTCAAAATGCGCTGGGCACAAAAAATGCATTAAAAGCACAGCGAATTGTTCAATATTTTGAAGCCAACCCCAAGGAACATCCCCTGCAAA
>SWBW01001555.1_pt1 | contig 11172 bp, 4 predicted proteins | sample 4693041 | NCBI WGS metagenome assembly SWBW01 (sample SAMN10267271, study PRJNA491770) | bioreactor metagenome | isolation source: DHS bioreactor inoculated with marine methane seep sediment | place: Japan: Omine Ridge, Nankai Trough | collected 2006-05-06
CTTGTAAGTTTTGTTATATACATATCATAACCACCTGCACCAAAAGAACTTGTATATCCTACAATCATATACCCGCCATCTGAAACTTGTATCACAGAACTTGCTAAATCAGAACCTGTCCCACCAATAGTTTTTGTTCCTCCTGAGCCAAATGTTGTATCCAATGCTCCCGTGCTTGTAAGTTTTGCTATATACATATTACCGATACCATCACCAAAAGAACTTGTAAATCCTGCAATTATATACCCTCCATCTGAAGTTTGAGCTGCTGAATATGCATATTCAGCATCAGCTCCACCAATAGTTCTTGTTCCTCCTGAGCCAAATGTTGTATCCAATGCTCCCGTGCTTGTGAGTTTTGTTATATACATATCATAACCACCTGCACCAAAAGAGTCTGTTCTTCCTACAACTACATGCCCACCATCTGAAGATTCTATTACAAAAGATGCTAATTCAGCATCGGCTCCACCAATAGTCTGTGCAATAAACTCACCTGCCGCAGATACTTTTTGTGTTATAAAAAAGCTTAAAAATATCATCACCAAAAAAGATGCCGTTTTTTTATATAAATGCTTTTTGAAAAGATTATTCATTGTTTATTACTTATACAATAACAGGTTAGTAATCCTATTTTCACACTTAATAAACATGTGCAAAAAATTCGACATACCGACTATATAAATTATTTATTCTTTGTTTTTATAAAATTTAACTTTGAATCATTTTTTAATTATCTTCCTCATTTTTTACAATATTGTCCTCCACAATAAACCAATCAAATTTCAATGGTTCTGTTACTGGCTCTGCTACTGTTACATGAAATCCACTATTTTCATCAATCTTTGATACTGACATTGTTTGAATTACTACACTGCCTTTTGGAGTTACAAATATTCTACTATTTTCTTGCACTGCTTCAGTTGATACAAATACATCTATTGCATCCATTGCTATTTCAGACTCACCAATTGTAGCATTGTTTTCCTCACCTGTTATAACTATACTTCCAGCCTCCAACTTTCCAACTGTTATTATTCCGTTAATAGTTAAATCGCCATTTTCATCTGTATAAACAAGTGTATCCGGATTTATAGTAACAAAGAAATCCATTATCTCACTATGAGACAACTCTATGTCAGTCATTCTATCTTCCACATCACTTATCAAGTTTGCATTTATATTTGCATTATTTTGTATTTGTAGAGATATGTCATTAACCTGTCCTGTAATATCATCGAACTGATTTTCTATATCATTTAGGTTTTCATCTACTGACAGATGTAAATCTTCTAATGTTTGGATATTTGAGTTTGTTTGTAATTTATTTGTATTTATCAAAGTATTTTGATCTTGCACTGCTTGTGTAATAACTGGAATCATTCCAATAGTACTTAATTGCAGATATCCCGTTTCTTCATCAGTTCTTACTAACTGAGGAAGTATTTCTTTTACTTCTTGAGCTATGAATCCATAAGTTGGCAAGACATTTTCATCTTCTGTTTTCCAGTTGTATGTTTTTGGATTTAGTTTCATTAAAGTTTCTAGTCCACCCTGCACTGTTGCAATATTTTTCTTTAGCCTTTCATCTGAAGAACAATTCAATGTTCCTCCATTTGCTGTAAGTGTACAAGATGTATTTGTTGAATCATTATTAAATCTTGCAATTACAGTACTTGATCCTGTCGTTCTTACATCTAGCGCATACAGAGGATTATCTGTACCAATTCCAAAGTTTCCACTTGGCTCGACTGTTACTGCCGTACCGGCATTGTACGAGTATGTTGCATTTGTATTTGCACTTGTCACTGATCCTGTTGTCATTGATGTATCTGATGCTATCGCTGAAATTGTTACAGTATCCGCTCCTATTGTTATTTGATTTCCTACTCTAAATGTTGAAGTGAATTTTGTGTTTGTTCCTGTTACAGTTGTACCTCCAGCTGAATTTGTCACTGTACCAGGACCTACTTCTACAGCAGAACTTGTAACATTAAGTCCTGAGCCAATTGCATATGCACCAGTTGCCTGATCTATCCCAGAGAAAAAATCATGTGCATTTCCATCAAATTGAATTGATGTATCTTGTGCTACTCCAGAACCTATCACCATTGCTGACTCTGTTGCACTTGTTGCGTTTATCAATAATTCTCCTGAACTATTAACTGATAGATCTGCATAATTTGAACCATCATATGACAATCTCAAACTATTATCTGTTCCGAAGATACTTAGTTTTGCGTTTGGAGTAGATGTACCAATTCCTAATCTATATTGATCTTGATCCCAGAAAAAATTCGCCCTATCCTCCATAGGAATATTTGTGTGATCTGCAAAAAATATACCACCCGTATCTCCCTTATGCACTAAATCACTAAGATCAACCGAATACATATTGCCTTGTTCCATTTGAAATTCTAGCTCAAAATCGCCAGGACCCCACTGATTCAAAGTGGCACTATTAAGATAATCATCCTCCATGGCAGTTATATATCCCACATCATTATTAAAATAACTAACATCTTGTGGTATATCCATATCAGTTATATACCCCTCATCATTCATCCAATTTGAATTACTTATTCCAGCTAGATCCACATAAAACGTACTGTCATCATCTTCTATGAATAATTCACTGCCCATCAAATCAAAATTTGTATTATATCCACCTAAATAAGCATCATCTGTATCACAAACCCAATCCATCCCATCCCATTTTGCTATTTCTCCACTGGAGCAATTCAAGCCATTCAAAGTATCATTATCTACTATTGTTATCCAATCAGTTCCACTACCTGTTGTTGCTAGTACTTGTCCGTTTATACCTGTTTGATTATTTCTATCATACAAACTACCTGTCAACCGCATATTTCCATTTATATGTAGTTTTTGTGAGGGTGCTATCACACCTATACCTATATTACCACTTGATATTGTTGTACCTGTGCCATCTATATTTGTACCATATATTATATTTCCTATATTCATCTGATCTGACCCTGTTGCTACAGGTGCATCAACGTCATACCCTATCATAATATTATGAGAACCACTTGTTATATTACCTCCTGCCAACACACCTATTCCTATATTTTGATCACCATTACTATTTCTAAGTGACCATGCGCCCATCGCCGTGTTATAATGACCTGCTTGATTTTGCCATAATGCTTGTTGACCACTTACTGTATTATAATTTCCTGAATTATTTGCTTGCAGTGCATTGTCACCACTTGCTACGTTTCCATGTCCATCTATATTTCCATATAGCGCTAGATTTCCCACTGCAGTATTTTGATAACCTCCTATATTATTATCTAAAGATGCTTGTCCTATTGCAACATTCTCAACTCCATCAATATTACGACTTAATGCCCATGTTCCAATTGCAACATTTCTATCTCCATCATCGTTTCTCCACAAAGCCTGATATCCTACAGCTACGTTTTCATCTCCATCAATATTGTCATGCAAAGATTCTCCTCCAATAGCCACATTCAATGAACCATATGTATTGTTATACATAGTTTCGTATCCAATTGCTACATTCTCATCTCCCCCTGTATTACTATAGAGAGCATTAAAACCACTTGCTACGTTTCCCCAGCCATTTCCATTGCTATAAAGTGCATTAAAGCCACTTGCTACGTTTTCAGATCCTGAAGTATTTAAATTCAAAGAATTTACACCAACAGCTGTATTATTGTTTAATGTTAAATCATCATTCACACCTGAGCCATTTCCCAAAAATACACTTGTTGCATCTGTTATCCCATCTGTGAGATCATTGATTGCGTTTGCGCCTCCAGAAACAAGTATACAAACCCATGCACTCCCATTCCATTGTGCTACTTGTCCATTTGAGCATGAAAGACTAGCAAGAATATCGGTATTAATATATGGAGTTAAATCTACAGTTGAAGCACTCCCTGTAATTGATATTGTATCTTCTGTCCTTGAAATTACTTGAGAATCTGTATTATCCAGATATGGAGTTAGATCTACATTTACTGGATTTCCACCTTCTATTGTTATTGTTAATACATTTGATGCATTTATTGTTGCGCTTGTTAAGTTTTGATTATCTGTTCCTACTGCTGCTGGAGTTGTATATTCTAGTGCTGTTCCTGCTGCATTAACTGCTACTATTTGATTTGGTGTGAAAGTTCCTGGAGTATCTGTTAACCCTAAGAATGTTGTTGTTCCACTTCCTCCATCCACTGCACAATTCCAATTTGATCCATCATACTTTGCTATTTCTCCACTATTACAACTCAGAGAGTTTAACGTATCATTATCTGTTATTGTCACACTTTGTACATTTATAATTTGTCCTTGTGCATTTACTGTTATGTGAGGGACTGTTGTTGTATTTCCATATGTTCCTGCTGTTACTGTTGTATTTGCAAGTGATACTTCATCGTTATTTATAGTTATCCCATTTCCTGCTGTCATTGTACTTCCTAAATCTGGTGAACAAATAAAAGCACTACCATTCCATGATAGTTTATCTGTTCCATCACAAGTCGGTGAGTTTATTTGTATTTCTGTATCCCTTTTGAAGTTTATTCCATTACCTTCTGTGTATTTTAATATTGGTAAATCTATTTGATTTCCTCTTTCTATTGAAAGTTTATTTCCACTTATTGATAGTAGCTGATTATCTGTATTTTCTCCTGATGTCGCTGGTACCCATTGATCTCCGTTGTATGCTAATACATCTCCACTACTTACGCTTGTTGTATTTACATCATTAAATATACTTATTGTATCTGTATCTATATCTTGTACGTTTACTACGTTATCTATATTAGTAACTACTTTTTTTTCTTTTACTGTTTCTGTATGAGTATTTGTATTTGTCTGTGTATTTGTATGAGTATTTATTATTGTTTCTTCCTCATCGTTATCAACGTCTTCTTTTGCTATTTTTCTATTATTTAAGTTAGTTTCTGTATCGCCTCCTTTTATTTTTTGTATTGTTGGATTTGTGTTACTTGTCAGGAAATTGTTGGTTTTTGCATTAAAAAAAAGCCATACATAGATAGCTACCAATATCATTGATACTATTATGGCTGTTGTTATTAAGCCCGCCTTTACCTGTTGAGAAATCATGTTTTTATTTGATTATTTAGTATTTGTTTTATGTTTGTTTATTATACCATACACCTAATATAGTGACCAACTTTCACTTTTTATTTATCTTGTAAATACTTGGATATCAAAAATGAACTTGGAATTTGAATGAAATATGACAATACTATAACAGTTGTGATAATGGATAGCCTTTCATCTTGAAAAACAAGTGATATGGCAATGCCTAGTGCAAGTGTAATATAACGTAAATAGCTACCCCAAATAAACGCTTTACCAACTCTTGCAGCTTTAAAAGATTTAAACAAAAGAATGATGACTCCAAATCCTATACCATAAAGAATTACTAAAGGTATAAAAATATCCATGAGAATTCCAGGGTTTTCAAAAATAACACTATTATTCTCTAGACTCATTAAAGCTAATAATACTACCAATAATCCTAAATTACTAAACTTTCCAAAATTCTTTTTTATTTTATTGAAATTTTTAATCCCTTTCTTTTTTCTTATTATTTTTTGAGTAACAAAAGCTGCTATAAGAGGTATTACTACTATGACAAATATTGGAATTGCTATTTTCATAGGGGATACACCACTCCCTCCAAAATCACATGATGCTACACCTTGTGTTGTTTGCTCAATTACACACATAGATTCTGACACTTCTTCAACTTCATCTAATCCAAAATGATTCATAAAAAAAGACAATCCAAATGGTACAGCTACAATAGCTATGAGTAAATTAATGATAACAATGCCAATTGTTGTAGACATGTCTGCTCGTGACCTCATGGCCCAAGTGGTTACCATGCCGCCACCCGGTAAAAGTGCTAGCAAGATAAGACCTAGTCTTAACACATATTCTTCTTCTAGAAATATTTCGCCCACATAATAAGCAAGAAATGGAAATAAAATAAAATTAATAACAATTGATGCTATTATTGCTGGATAATTTTTTACAGATTGTGGCAATTTATCAAAGGAGAGTGGTACAAAGGAAGGATATATCATCACAATTGCTGCAACAAGACAGATTATTGGAGAAAACTTATAACCATCAAAAAAATATACTATACTAAGACCTACTATTATTACAGATGTAATCCATAAAAATAAGTGTTTTTGAATATTGTCTAATAATTTAATCATTGTTGAATTATAAAACACATTAATAAGCATTGCAAAGTTGTTGTTGAAAAAAATCCATCATACCCTTACAGGCATGATGAATTTTTTAATAATTTCGGCAAACTTTATTCACCTTTTCTTTTTGCTTTTATTCTATCATTTTCTGTTAAATATTTTTTACGCAATCTCACACTTTTAGGAGTAATCTCTAGGTATTCATCTCCTGACATTATTTCCATGCCTTTTTCAATCGTAACTGGAATTGGAGGTGTTAAATTCAACGCATCATCATTACCACTTGAACGCATATTAGTTAATTGTTTTCCTTTAATAGGATTTACTGTCATTTCATCACCTCTAGATGTATTTCCAATAACTTGCCCAGCATATACCTGCGTACTTGCACCTATATACATAGCTCCACGCTGTTGTAAATTTGCCAATGAAAATCCAAGCGCTTTACCTGTTTCACCAGATACCATTGAGCCAACTGACCTTCTTTGAATTTCACCAACATGTGAACGAAATTCTAAAAATTGTGTTGAGAGTATTCCCTCACCTCTTGTATCAACAATAAACTCATTTCTATATCCGAGTATTCCTCGTGTAGGAACTTCAAACAGCATTCTCACACCATCTTGTTCATGTTTCATATCTGTCATTACACCTTTTCGCTTTCCAAGTTTTTCAATAATTGCACCAGAATATTCTTCAGGAACTGTAATCGTCATTTCCTCAAATGGCTCATGTTTTGCACCATCAATTTCTTTTATGATTACTTGTGGTTGTGAGACAGAAACTTCAAATCCTTCCCTACGCATATTTTCCAAAAGCACGGCAATATGCAATTCACCACGACCAGAAACTGTAAAATTTTCTCCTGTAAAGTCAACTTTCAAACCAACATTAATTTCTAACTCTTTTTCCAATCTTTCACGAATTTGTTCACGTGTCACAAATTCACCCTCTTGTCCTGCAAATGGCGAGTTATTAACCAAGAAATCCAATGAAATTGTAGGTTCATCAACTGTAATAGCTGGTAAAACTTCAGCATCTTCATTTTCACAAATAGTTTCACCTATATCTATATCATCGATTCCAGCAATCATAACTATATCACCAGCAACTGCTTCAGTAACTTCTTTTTTCTCGATTCCTTCAAATACTAGCAGTTTAATAATTTTTGCATTCCTAATTTCCTTACCTTCCGCTTTTACAAAAACCGGACCGATACCAACTTTACCCTCATATATGCGAGCAATTGCCATTCGTCCCAAAAAGTCATCATAAGCAAGTGAAAAAGATTGCAATCTAAATGGTGCATCGGTATTACTTGGTGCAACTTCCACATGTTCAAGTATTGCATCAAGAAAAGGTGTCATATCTTTACTATCATCTTCTGGATTATTCTTTGCAATTCCTTCTCTGGCTATAGAATAAATAATATTAAAATCTAATTGTTCATCATTAGCTCCAAGATCTAAAAATAATTCGTAAATTTCCTCTTCAACTTCACCAAGTCGTGCAGCTGGTTTATCAATCTTATTTATAACTACCAATGGTTTGTGACCAATTTCTAGTGATTTTTTAAGTACAAAACGAGTTTGTGGCATAGGACCCTCCTGAGCATCTACAACCAAAACAACACTATCAATTGAACGCAGTACACGCTCAACTTCACTACCGAAATCAGCATGACCTGGAGTATCTACAATATTAATCTTTGTGCCCTTATATTCAACTGCAGTATTTTTTGCATAAATTGTAATGCCACGCTCTTGTTCTATAGAATCACTATCCATACTTCCATCAGAAGAAGCTCCAGTCTGTTCCATGACAGCATCTGTAATAGTAGTCTTACCATGATCAACGTGAGCAATAATTGCAATATTCCTAATATCCATATTCAAAAAAAATAATTTCAAAAATAAAACCGCGCAAAAAGTGCGGATGTTTATTCACTATACAACAAATATTTTACGGAGTCAAGAAAAAAGATAGAACGTATTCTATCTTTTAACTATCTTCACTTTAACTTTTTAGTGCAGTTTTATCTTGACTTTTGATCCTCAAGTGCATCTACTAAACATTTAAATTCTAATGTTGCAACGCATATCACTTCATCAGCTCCACCATAATAGACGTATAAATCATCTCCCTTTAAAACTGAACCACATGAAAATACTGTCCCTGGTCTTAATCCCTTATTTTCATAATCTGCTTTTGGCTCAAGAATTGGATAATCAAGTCGTGCTGTAAGCTCACCTTTTTCTAAATCAAACATAGCCGCTCCAAGTCTATATTGTCCATCATGAGATGATAATGCGTGATATACAAGCAACCATTCATTTCCAACTTTTATCGGAGGTCCTGCAATTCCAACTTTTTCACTGTCCCAAGAATCAGGCCTAGCACACATAACACTACTTCCACCCAATGTCCTACCATGTTCAAAACTTAAATCATCTACGAAATCTAACCAGATAGTATGTTTCAATCTGTGGAAAAATGCATATTTACCATTAATTTTTTCTGACATTAAGCATGCATTTTTATCATCCATTCCATCAGGCGAAATTAATATTGGCACTGACCAATTTTTCCATTTTCTATCTCGAAAATCGTCTACATCCATTGATGTAAATGCAACTCTAGCTGGACCATGTCCATTATATGCTGTGTAACACATATAAAATCTATCCTCAATTCTAGTGATTCTAGCATCTTCACACCCAGAGAATCCAGGTTCTTCTCGCACTTCTTCTGGAATTCTTGGTACATATATTGGCTCATCTAATTTTTCAGTCAAATGAAATCCATCATCTGTAGTTGCATACCCCATCACAGATGTATCATCATCATTTTGAGCTCTATATATAATATGTACTTTTTCTTGATCTAAAATAGCAGTTGGATTTAAAGTGTATTTTGATTCCCAATTACCATTGTGCGTTGGCTCAATAATAGGATTCCCCTCAAATCTTTCAAATGCTACAGGAGTTGATGCATCGCTAACATACTCTTCACAGTCCTTTAATTTTATAAAACCAAGTAACTCTTTAATTGACATTGTTGCCACAGCACAAACAGTATCAGCTGCTCCATAGTACAAACGTAATTCATCACCGTCTACTAATGCTCCTGACGGAAAAGCAATTCTTGGTATCATTCCATATTGTTCATATATTTCATCTGGCTTTATCAATGGCTCAACACTTCTTCCTATAACATTCACTGGATTATCCAATTCTAACAGTGCTGTTTCAATACCAAACGTAGGATGGTCTGTTTTATAATTTCTAATATATGAATACATTAACAACCAGCCATCCTTTGTTTTAACTGGAGGAGCACCTATCTCAATATGGTCTTCCAAAGAACGTTGAAAATGCAATGTGTGTGAATCCATGTCTTCAGCCCATTTATCCCAATATTTTTTATCCCACATTTGTTCTGGCGTATCAAATTCTGCCATCATAATTCTTACTGGTGGAATATCTGTATTCATTGTGAATATTGCAACAATCTTCCCATTTATTCGCTCTGGGAAGATAGCCATTGCTTTTGAGTTGAAATGTGTTACTTGATGCTTCTCTTCAATTGTTTTAAAATCCTTTGTAACAGCTACAGCTATCTTAATGCCTTCTGGAGAATGTGGATAATCTGATAGTGCTGTATAAGTTATATAATACTTGTCATCTATCTTTGTAACACGAGGATCTTCACAACCATATTTTTCCCATTCTTTCTCAGGACTGATTAACTGAGTGCGTTCATCAGCAAAACTATACCCATCCTCACTATGTACATATCCTATTGTTGAAACTTCCATTGTTTGGTCTTCATGTTTTTGCTTGAATGATAATGCTCTATAAAGCATATGGTATCCATCAGCATCTTTTACTGGACATCCATTGAAAACTGCCTGAGCTTCCCAAGTATTAGCTTTGTCTGGACCAAGAATTGGATTATTTGGATATCTTCTTACATTTACCATTTGTGCCATAATATTATCTTTAACCAATTACCATTTTAATTTCCTGATTTTTTGTCAACTTATCTAAAAATTCGTCTTTTGACGCTTTTGCTACACAAGTGAACTTATCTGCGCCACCATAGTATACAAATATAGTATCATCTTTTATAACTGCACCACAAGAATAAATAACTCCCCATTTATGTCCATCATTTTCATAATCTGCTTCTGGCTCCAATACTGGACCTTGTGATCTACAAATTTCTTTCGTTGGATCATTAAGATCTAACAATAATGCCCCTAACCTATATCTATCTGGATTTGTGTGATCCATGGCATGATAAAAGACTAGCCAACCAACATCAGTTTTCAGTGGTGCTGGGCCAACTCCACGAAACCAACTGTCCCACCCTCTAGATGTGTCTATGGGTCTTGTGTTATTACTTGTTATAAATGTATCTCCATCCAATTCCTCCAGGCTATCAAAATAATCAATCAAAATTTCTGGAGAAAAACTATGCAAAATTGCAAACTTACCATTTATTTTTTCTGGAAATATTACCCAATTTTTATTCATTTCTCCTGGAGGAGATATCAATGTAGTATCATTCCAGTTCCAATTATTATTTTTAAAATCTTCCAAATCAATTGAAGTGAGTCCAACGCGCACAGATCCCCAACCATCAAATGCCGTAAATGTCACATAAACGATACCATTGATTAAGACAGCTCGAGGATCTTCACAACCTCCACCTCCATTATTTCCCGAAGTATACATTGTTTGAGGTGATACATTAGTCCTTTTACCAGTAGTTAGTCTCTGATAAATGGATTGCTTTGATCTATTCTCAATAGTCACTCCATCATCAGTGGAAGCATATCCCCATACTGACTTCAAATCATGTCCATCTGCTCTATATATTATATGTATTGTACCATCATCTTCGATTGCAGTTGGATTGTACGCTGCAA
>SWBW01009169.1_pt3 | contig 11130 bp, 6 predicted proteins | sample 4693041 | NCBI WGS metagenome assembly SWBW01 (sample SAMN10267271, study PRJNA491770) | bioreactor metagenome | isolation source: DHS bioreactor inoculated with marine methane seep sediment | place: Japan: Omine Ridge, Nankai Trough | collected 2006-05-06
CGCGCCCAGGCCGGGATGACCGTCCGGGATCCGCGCTGCGCGCGGCGTGATCGCCGCACACGTGGTCGCGACCCTTCCGTGAGCAGGGCGTCGACGTCGACCTGCGCCGTGAGTACGCCCCGCGGTCGCCGCGGAGCGGGGCGCTGCGCCCTGGTCCGGGGTTGCCCCGACGTCAGCAAGGCGTCGACATCAACAGCCTGGCTGCGGCGGTTCCAGCGACGGTGAGCGCGTCGCAGCGAGGTGCGGGATCGCGAGATCCGCATGCCGAGGTCGACGTGGAACACGCGCGGCGGCGCCGTGGTGATGGGCTCCTGCGAGTCCTCGGCAGGGGCACGGGCGGACGCCTGGGAGACCGCCGGGGAGACCGCAGGGACCTGCACGGCGTGTGAGTCGTCGGCGCCGACGAGCGCGCTGACGACCAACACACAGAGGCCCAGGGCAGCCACGGCTGCAGCGGCGACGAGCGCCCGCCGCTGCAGCCACCACTGGCGCGGCGGCCGCAGCTCGGGTTCGAGCTGTGCCTGGAGCTGGGACTCGAGGGGAGAGACATCCAGCACCATGGAGGGAACGTCAGCCTCCTCGATGGAGGGCACCTCGTCCTCGTCGATGGCGAGCTCCGCGCCGATCACCGAGGGGAGCGCGCTGGGCGAGGGCAAGGCACCCCGGCGAACCAGCGAGGTCAGATCCTCCACCCCTGGCGGCAGGGCCGGCTCGACGTAGATCTGACTGGCGATCTGGCGCAGCTTGTGGAGCTGGCGAGCGTACCGGTTGGGCGCCTCGGGCGGCGAGGTCCGCGCGAGTCCCGGGACTTTGGGGCGGGGCTGGGCCAGCTGCAGCGACGGCCGCCGATGGGGGCGTTCGGCCAGCGGGAGGGGCGCCCGCGGCGCGCCCGTGGGGGCAGGCAGGCTGGCCTGGCGGGGGGTAACGTGAGGAGGGCTGACCGGCACGTCATCGAGCGCGTGGAAGCACAGGGCGTGGTTCAGATCCACAGGCTCGACAGGATCCACCAAAACGGGCACGGAAGGATCCACGGGCTTCGTGGGGACCAGTTGATCGAGCCTCATGATCTGCGTGACGTTTTTCCGTGCTCGACGCTTTGGTCCTGGAAGCTGCCAGCCCTGGCGGTTCATCATGGGATCCTCCTTGATACATAATAAAAGCAAGGCTCATACCAACCGCCGCTTGGCGGTGATTCTGAATTACTCACGAGATAACAAACGGTTGAACTAGTAGCCTGGCAGGACTCAGCTTGGCTTGTGGGCAGCCCTGTGTACTTATGGGTTGCAGTGCCGCGTCCAGGTCCACGGTCGGGTACCACCGACCGGATACCGGTGGCCACGTCCTGCCACCAAGGCCAGAACTTGTCCATTAACTACCCTGATTTATGGCGATCCCCAGCTGCGCCGGGTATCATGAGATGGATCGGAGGGGTGCGGAAATAGATGGCTAGATCCGTCACCATTTTGGTGGTTGGCGACGAGGAGTCCTTCGTCAGGTTCATTGGTCACTTCTCTCCCTCCCGCTACGCCGTCCTCTACGCCAAAAACCTCGACCATGCCCGCAAACACCTCAAGAGCAAGCAGCCCCGCCTCGTGGTGCTGGGCACCGATCAAGCCGAAGCCCTCTCCACTCTGTTGAAGGAGGCCAAGGCCCAGGGCGCGGCGCTGCTGGGCATCGCTCGGGGGAAGCCGAGCCCCGCCGCCGAGCTGCTGGACGTCACCGTCGAGGCAGGCGCCGCCGACGAGCTCGTCGCAGCGGCCAACGAGCTGCTCAAGGAGCGCCGCAGGAGCCCGCGGGTGGTGGTGGAGCTGCCCGTGCAGGTCGAGGGGATCGGCGCCGCCGAGGCCAAGGTCGCCAGCGACCGCTCGCTCTTCGTCGCCACCGACACGCCTCTGGAGCAGGGCAAGCAGGTCAAGCTCACCATCGAGGGGAGCGACAAGCCCATGGCCTGCACCAGCCGGGTGGCCCGCGTGGGGAAGGGGGAGTCCGGCCACCAGGGCATGGTCCTCGAGATCACCAGCGCACCGGAGGCTTGCAAGACCTACCTGCAGGGGCTGGTGCACTGGGTCACACTGATCGAGCACTACCAGCAGACGGCGGGCGCTGACCCTGCCGCGCTCCCCGAGCCGATCACCCAGCTGCTGGTGCGACGGGCTCTGCAGGCGCTGCACGACTCCGATGAGCTCCCCGAGGCGATCAAGCGCCGGCACACGCCGGCCGGCGTCGTCGTCGATGGTGAGGTCTCCGGCGCCAAGGCCGGCGCGGAGCACCGGGAGCTGGAGAAGAAGCTGGCCCAACAGCAGGCCCAGATCAAGGCCCTCAAGGACCAGCTCGAGGAGCTCTCCCAGACCATGGACTGGAGCCCCGTCGTCAGCGACGACGCTGGGGGCGACAAGAAGACAGACGATGGCGCCTCCGCCGAGCTGATCACCGCGCTGCAGCGGCGGGTCGAACAGCTGCAGCAGGCGATGACCGATCAAGCCAGCGAGGTGACGCAGAAGCTCTCCAGCGGCGTAGAGGTCCGCGGCCGCCTGATCCAGGGGCTGGGCCAGCTGGAGCAGCGGCTCGCGGCCATCGGCGAGGATCTCTCTCGAGTGCAGACGGTGGGACCGGATCACCGGCATCTGTTGGACTCGGCGGGCGTGGTGAAGCCGCACCAGGGCGAGCCGACGCCGGAGGAGATCGAGGCAGAGCAGGACGAGGGGCCGACCATGCCCTCCAGCCCCCAGCCGCTATGGGGCACACCGCGGGTGCTCCGACCGGCGCTGAAGGAGGACTCCGACCGGCTCGATCTCGGCGTGTCAAAGCGCAGCGAGGACGAACGCAGCGCCGAGATCGAGGATGAGATCCCCACTGGAGCCTCGGAGCCCGAGTCCCTGCCGGGGATCTCCGAGCTGGTCAACGTGGACACCAGTGAGCGGCTGGCGCCGGAGGCCCTGCGCCAGATCTCCGCTGCAGAGACCGCTGTCAGCCGCAAGGGCGTCAAGCCCTCTGGACCGCCAAATCCGCACGGAGCACCGTCGGCGGAGTTCAACGAGCCCGCACCCCAGGACCAGCCCGCCGACACCGAGCGAAGCGGCGCGGCAAGCGGCGGCGAGGCCGGAGAGCCGGCGTCGGCGGCGGGTGAGGCCGACTACCAGGAAGAGGCCGCCACCACCCAGCTGACAGAGGACGCCCTCGACGACCTGGCGAACCAGAGCCGCGACGAGGCGCTCCTTACTCCAGAGGAGGCTGCCCTGGCGGAGGCGCTGAAGGCGAGGTTTGGGGCCGCCGAGCAGGCCGCACCCCCCTCTGGCGAGCGAGGGCTGACCACCGACGAGATCGTGGTGGCCTCCCAGGCCGTGGCCGCCGCGGATCGCAGCGATCAGACCGAGAGGGGCAAGGTCAGCCAACTCGGCCAGACCAGCTCGACACCCGTGGGGGCGCCGGCCCGGCTCAAGGCGCTGTGGATCGCGGTCTTCATCGGCGTCGGGCTCGTGGCCGTCCTCGGCATCGTCCTGGCCATCCGTCACAGCCGCTCCTCTCGTCGTCCCGCCACCGGCGTGGTGGTCAAGCCAAAGAAAGAGACCCCCACGATCCCGTCGGTCAGCGCGGATGCCCCTTCGAAAGCCGATGCGGGCGTCGCCGCGGACGCCGCGCCGACCACGGTGGCGCCAGCGGACGCCGCCAATGTGTCCACCGACACCGCGGCTGCCCCGGCCCCCTCCACCAAGTCAGCCGCCCAGCTGCGCCGGGAGCGCGTCGTGGCCCAGAAGCGGCGGTTGCGCTTCTGCCTCAAGCGCTCGAAGACGCTGATCCGCAAACAGCAGCACAAGGAGGCCCGCAAGCTGCTCACCGTGGCGCTGAAGATCTCCGACGACTACCGCGTCCGGAGCCTGATGGCCAGCAGCCACAAAGCGGCCGGAGAGCTGTGGCCGGCAAGCCACCACCTGCAGTTGGCTGCCGGCAAGGCGCCCAATCGGCTCAGGCCGGGGCTCTACAACCAGCTGGGGCAGATCTATGTCAAGCTGGGCAAGACCTCCAAGGCCTGCGCTGCGTTCAAGCAGGCGCTGGCGACCCGTCCCGGTGACCGCCGAGCGAGCCTCAACATCTCCAAGCATTGTAAATAACCTGTAACTATCAGGTTAGCCCCCAGGCCTCCCGGCAAGGTCTCCAGCCCGCCGGACGTACTACCCACAAAATCGCCACAGGAGCATCACCATGAACCGATCGTTGCTGGCCGGCCTGGTCTGCCTGACGCTCAGCTGCTCACAGGGCGCCGAGCGCGGGCGCCCCGAGACCCTCAACCCGATCCTCGGCGCCGGACTCGCGGCGCCCCCCACGACCAAGCCCAACGAGCCGGTCAAGGATCTCACCGTCGACCTCGGCGTCGTCGCTCCTGCGTGGCGCGCGGCCGACGTGGAGCTGCCGCGGCTGATCCGCGCGATCATTGCCCGGGGGAGCTGGGTCGACGAGCACCACACCGTCCTGGCGCACAACGGCGTCCTGCGTGTTCGTCACCGCCCTGACGTGGTGGCCCAGGTGCGCAAGCTGGTGCAGAACCTGCGCGCACGGCTGATGCGTCCGATCCAGATCCAGGTCGCCTTCGTCGAGGCCAAGGCCGCGGCCCTGGATCGCATCGCCGGCAAGAGCGGCGCTGGCGGGCGCTGGAACGCGGCGGCCTTCAGGGCGGCGGTCAAGCGCGAGCAGGCGCGCTCCCTGGCGCGGGTGGTGCTCTCCAGCTACAACGGTCGCTGGGCCCTCAGCGACCGGGTCAGCAACCAGGTCTTCCTCTCGGGGGTCAAGGTGGCTGACGGGGCGATCACGCCTCAAACCACGACGCTGGCCTCGGGCTTCACGATCCAGGCCGCGGCCTGGCGCTGGGGCGAAGAGCGAGCCGTGGTGGCGGTCACCGGCCTCTACACCGGCGAGGCGGTGGGCGCGCAGTCGCTGACGCAGAAGGTCCACCGCGAGCTGCCGCGTCAGAAGACCACCGAGCGGCAGTGGGAGGCCCACGACGCCAAGCTCGAACTGCCGGTGCGCGAGATGCTCGAATTTCAGGGACAGATCACGGTGACCAAGAGCGACTGGACCGTGGCGGCCCTGCTGCCCAAGAGCGCCGACAGCGTGCAGGCCGTGCTGATCAAGGCCGACTGGCGGTCGCCGCCCACCAAGCTCGCGGCGGTGGCCCCGCTCTCCGAAAAAGGCTACGCGCTGCAGATCATCCCCGTGGCCCTGCCCACCGACTCCCGGCCGCGCATGGCGAACAAGACCGTCTCCATGGACAACCGCACCGAGATCAAGGCCAACTCGGCCAGCTGGTTCAAAAAGCGCGCGAAGACCTACCAGCAGGCTCAAAAGAGCAGCACCTACAACTTCCAGGACGAGTCGGGCGCCCTGACCTTCTCCCCGCTCCCCAGCTCGAGCTGGCTGAGCAAGGGCCGCAAGGGCGCGCCGGCGCAGCAGCAGGTCATGCCCTCCAGAGCGCGCTACGGCGCGCAGGGGCGCGTGGCTGCCACGGCCGCCTCGAGCCTGATGCCACAGCGGCTGGAGCAGCTACGGACGGAGGTGATGCAGGCGTCCTGGCCCGAGGGCACCGCGCTGGAGTTTCTGGCCAACCACGTCTTCGTGGTCCACGAGCAGGCCATGGCCGACAAGGTCCGCCTCCTGCTGGAGGGGACCCACACCTGGCGCAACCGGCGCGTCCTCACGGACGTGACCTTCCCCGTGCTCAGCCCCGAGGCGGCCGACAAGCTCAAGCGCACCACGGTGGCAGCCAAGGGCGCGGCAGCGCTGCGCTCGGGCCGGACCCAGCTCCCGCGAGCCTTCGTGCAGGCGCGCGGCGGATCGTGGTGCGAGGTCTTCGTCGGCGAGATGCACACCGTGATCTCCAGCGCCTGGTCGCCGGACCGCTCCTCACCGCCGGTGCACGTCTACTGGCGCGGCGCGCGGCTGGCGCTGATGCCCCACCTCTCCGTCGACAAGGTCCAGCGCCTCGACCTGCACTGGCGACAGCACCGTCTCGAGCGGGTGGCGCCGCGGACCGTGGCGGGGACGCTGCTGCAGCAGCCTGTGGACTCGATCTGGGGGCACGACCAGACCGTGACGCTGCTACCGAAGACGAGCCTGCTGGTGGGCCTGCACGGCGAGAAGGACAGGGTGCTGGCGCTGCTAATCAACGCCCAGCGGAAATGATAGCCCGCCCCGACCCAGGGTAGTTTGAGGAGCAGGGGACTATTGGCGGCAGCGGGCCAAAGAGCAGGCGTGGTTAGGCGCCAAGAGTCGAGTTTTGGGTGGGGAGGACGCTGACGAGGACGCTGGGATGGCGGCGCAGACGCTGTTTATGCGCTGCATTTAGGGTGGCAGACGCACGGAGTCTGTGGGGTGCCGGGGGAATCTGGAGTTAGGGATCAGCGCTGAGTTGCGTCACCCAGGTACGCAGCGGACACCTACGTTGACGCGCATCCAGTACGTGCCCGCGCGGGGAAGACGACGTCGCGCGCACCGGCCTTGAACTGCAGGCGGGCTGCATGGTGCTCGGCGTGAAAGCGCTGTAGCTGTTGGATCGCCTCGAGGCGCAGGTGCTTGTCACTGCATTTGATCCGCGGCTTCAGGCCACGGCGCCGCTCCCAGCTCGTCGCTCGTTCGTGGGGGCTCTGCCGGCGCACCGCGCGCCGGCCGGCGAAGCGGCGACCTGAGGCGAGCACCTCGGCGCACAGCCGCGCCTCCTCCACCTCGATTTGCTGCTGCCACAGCGCCTGGAACGACTTCAACGTCAGCTGCTCATAGCCAGGCGGCGGCGCGAAGGTCAGCTCCACCTCGTCGGGCAGCGGCCCGTCAGCGCGAAAGAAGATCGACGGTCGCTTGACCTTGATCGTCCGCCCCAGATCCGAGGGCAGGATGTTGACGCCCGGCCAGAGGTCGGCGCGCGTGACCCTGGCCGCTGCCACCGGGTTGGTCGCGGTGTAGGTCATCGCCCTGAGCGTGTCCTCGGCGGTCACACAGGTCACCGCGCTGTATGAACCTGGCTCCCACAGCGCCCCCCAACGGCCCAGGCTGACGTTGACCGCCTTGGCCACGAACTCGTGGAACCAGCGCTGGAACTCAGGGACGCGCCCGGCGGTGTCGGTGGCCACCGTGTGTGGGTGGTTGGACATGGCGCAGAACGCGTGCAACCGCACGTCGTACCGCTTCGCGGCCACGCCCAGGCAGTAAAGGATGATCTGATTGACCAGCCCCGACGGGCGCAACAGGAGCTCACGCTGGACCGTCCTGCGGGTCAGCAGGTAGGTCGTATCAGGCAAGACCTGTCGCGGCATGGTCACGACAGCCGAACAAAGCAACCGCCGTACCAGCATCAACCTCTCGAGATCACGGGATGTTAGAGGGCCGATCCCGTCAGCAGATCCGGTATCCGGTCCGGCACGTCCGGCCTGCCGGATCGCGCCGGATCGCGCCAGAGAGCGCGGCTGTTGCTAGCCCGCCTGAAGCGCCGCCGCATACTCACCCACAACCTCGGCTACCGACTTGACCCCCCGCACCCCCTCCACGCTCTTGCCTGCCTGGAACACGTCCTTGAAGCTCGACCCCTGGGCGTTGGCCCGCTTGAGCCGCCACATCGACAGCAGCGCGTAGGCCGAGCGCATCAACCGCTTGGTGCGCTCGTAGCGCAGCAGACGGCCGGCGATGGCCCCGGCGCGCAGGCCGATCCTCTCGATGGTGGGGGTGACGATGATCGAGCAGTCCACGCCGCTGAGCTTGTTGGTCAGCGCGATCTGCTCGGGCCGCGCGTCGACGATGGCACGCTTGTAGTCCGGATGGGCCGTACACTCGGTCGTGGCGATGAAGCGCGTGCCGGCTTGCACTCCCGAGTAGCCCAGCGCCAGCATCTCGGCGAAGCGGGCCGGATCGCCCACGCCGCCGGCGCAGACCAGCGGCGCGCCCAGATCGCCCAGATCGTCGAGCAGCCGCTCGGGGCTGTGCGGGCCGGCGTGGCCGCCAGCGCGGTTGTTGACGCAGATCAGCCCGCGCACGCCGGCGTCCAGGGCCTTTTGCGCCCAGCGCCGCTCGGTGACGTCGTGGTAGACGATGCCGCCCACCTGCTCCACCAGGCGCACGACCCACTTTGGGTTGCCCAGAGCGGTGACGAAGAAGCGCACGCCCTCCTCCAGGGCGGCGTCGATCCAGCTCCGCATCTGCCGCTCGTAGAGGGCCACCGTCTTCTCGATGATGGCGTTGAAGCCCACGGGCTGGTCCGTCAACGCGCGGATCCTGCGCAGGCCCTTTTTGAAGTCGAGGCCGTGGGCGAAGACGATGGACATGGGCTGGATGATGCCCAGTGCACCGGCCTCGCTGGCCGCGGCCACCAGCTCGGGGTTGGAGCAGGGGTACATGGCGCCGCAGATCAGAGGGACCTCGACACCCGCGTCCTGAAGGAAAGGGTTGGTTTCGCTCATGTCCGCAAAGATGGTCTATGTCGCAGTGCAGCACAAGTGAAGAGCTGACGGGCCGCGCTGGGGCTGCATTCTCCAAGCAAAGCTGGTATCCTGGGCCGCCTTTTGGGCCTGGCTCGCGCCTCTGCGGGACAGGGAGACGACAACCGTCACAGTGGGTGGTAACCATGAGCGCCAAGACATTCCGTTCCGTTCCCGAGATGTTCTTTCACCGCGTCGGCGAGTCGCCGGACCTCAACGCCTTCCAGTTCCCGGTGGGCGACGGCTGGCAGTGGCTGACTTGGAAGGAGACCTCCAACCGCGTCAGCGCCATCGCCGCGGGGCTGCGCGCCCTGGGCATCGACAACGAGCAGCGCTGCGCGATCCTCTCCTCCACGCGCATCGAGTGGATCCTGGCCGACCTGGGCATCCTCTGCGCCGGCGCCGCCACCACCACGGTCTACCCCTCCAACACACCCGAGGAGTGCGCCTACATCCTCACCGACTCGGCCAGCCGCCTCGTCTTCGCCGAGGACGAAAACCAGCTGGCCAAGCTCAAGGAGGTGCGCGCCGAGCTGCCTGAGGTGATCAAGGTGATCCTCGTCGACGGCGCACCGGGCGACGACGACTGGGTGCTGACCTTGGACCAGCTCGAGGAGCTGGGCCGCAAGCACGCCTCCGAGCACCCGGGCGAGCTGGCACAGATCATCGGCTCCATTGAAAAGGACCACCTGGCGACCCTGATCTACACCTCGGGCACCACGGGCAAGCCCAAGGGCGTGGAGCTGGTCCACGACTGCTGGATCTTCGAGGCCCAGGCCATCGCCGACATGAACATCATCTCCATCGACGACCACCAGTATCTCTGGCTGCCGCTGGCCCACTCCTTCGGCAAGGTACTCGAGGCGATGCAACTCCTGATCGGCTTCCCCACCACAGTGGACGGGCGAATCCCCAAGCTGGTGGAGAACCTGGCGATCATCAAGCCCACCTTCATGGCCGCGGCCCCACGCATCTTCGAAAAGGTCTACAACAAGGTCATCTCCGGCGCCCAGGAAAAGGGCGGGATGAAACTGAAGATCTTCAGCTGGGCGGTGAAGATTGGCCGGCAGGTCTCGACGTTGCAGCAAGAGGGCAAGCAGCCCGGCGGCTGGCTCAACTTCAAGCACGGCATGGCCAACAAGCTGGTCTACTCCAAGCTCAAGGCGCTCTTCGGCGGCCGCGTGCGTTTCTTCATCTCCGGCGGCGCGCCGCTATCGCGGGACATCGCCGAGTTCTTCCACGCCATGGGAATCCTGATCTGCGAGGGCTACGGCCTCACCGAAACCAGCGCTGCCACCTTCATCAACCCGCCCTCCAATTGCAAGTTCGGTACGGTCGGCCCGACCATCGGCAGCACCGAAGTCAAGATCGCGGAGGCGGATGGAGAGATCCTGCTCAGAGGCCGCGGCGTGATGCGCGGCTACCACGGCAAGCCCGAGCTCACTGCCGAGGTGCTCGACGCCGACGGCTGGTTCGCCACCGGCGACATCGGCAAGCTCGACGAGGACAACTTCCTCTCCATCACCGACCGCAAAAAGGACCTGATCAAGACCTCGGGCGGCAAGTACGTCGCCCCGCAGCTGCTCGAGAGCAAGCTCAAGACCCTCTGCCCCTACATCGGCCAGGTGGTGGTCCACGGCGACAAGCGCAACTTCTGCTCCGCGCTGTTGACCGTCGACGAGGAGTCGATCACCAAGTGGGCCAGCGACAACGGGATCGAGGGCGCCTACGAAGACCTGACCAAAAACGAGCGCATCAACCAGATGGTGCACGACGCGGTGGAGGAGCTCAACGGCGGCCTGGCGCGCTACGAGACGATCAAGAAGTGGGCCCTGCTGCCCAAGGACCTCACGGTCGAGGACGGCGAGCTGACCCCCAGCCTCAAGGTCAAGCGCAAGGTGGTGGAGCAGAAGTACGTCTCGATCCTTGACGACTTCTACTCCGAGACGCTCAAACAGATCTAAACGTCTTCCTGTCGGATCAGCCCTCGGTGGCGCTGGCCAGCCAGCGCTCGATAGACTGCAGGTGGTCTGGCTCCTCAGTGGAGAAGTAGCGCTCCCAGGCGTCGATCCCGGTCTCCTTGGCGATGCGCTCGAACTGGAGCTTGGTCAAGGTCTTGTCCACCAACACCGCGCTGCGCAGCATGCCCTTGGCCTTGTAGAGCTTCTGCCCCTCCACGATAGCCTGCTGAGCCGCCTCGGGCAGCGGCTTGAGATCACGCATGTCCACCCAGACCATGAACTCGGCCGGGGCCGTCTGCAGGGCATGCTTCGACTCGGTGACCCACTGGGCCATCTCCTCTCCCTTGATAAACCCCGAGAATTTAAGGTGATAGGTTGTGTAAGACCCGACCTGCATTTGCTCGATGGCGTTCATTGATCTCCTCCATTTGTTGCTGTTGTCTTGTTGTTCGGCAGGCGGGCACCGGTTGCTAAGAGCAATCGAGGCGACGTGCTACCTTTGGCTCAAACCATGACAAGAGGATCAGAGAAACCATGACAAGCACTGCCTGCGTGACCGGCGCCAGCGGGTATATTGGCAGCCACGTCGTGCGTGAGCTGCTGGAGCGCGGCTACACCGTGCGCGCCACGGTGCGCGACGCCGCGGACGCCGCCAAGACCGACCACCTGACCCGGCTGGCCCAGGGGCTGCCCGGCGTCCTGGAGCTACGGCCGTC
>SWBW01004553.1_pt1 | contig 11106 bp, 11 predicted proteins | sample 4693041 | NCBI WGS metagenome assembly SWBW01 (sample SAMN10267271, study PRJNA491770) | bioreactor metagenome | isolation source: DHS bioreactor inoculated with marine methane seep sediment | place: Japan: Omine Ridge, Nankai Trough | collected 2006-05-06
AACGTCGCCAGCCGACAGCGACTGCGACGGCATGATCAAACCCGTCGATCCCGTCCCGACCGGCTGCAACCTGCTGCGCTTCGCCGATGACTTCGGCCAGCCACCCGGCGCGCGCTGGACCCCCGGGACAAGCCACACCTGGAGCTGCGGCAAGCTGCACCCTGTGCAGGGGATCACGGTCAACCTGGCGACCGCCGAGTCCGCCAAGCTGGGGAGCCTGCCCCTGGTCAACGTGGCGTTCCAAACGCCTGCCACCCTTCCCGGCTTCGCCCAGAGCTACGAGATCACGGTCCGGCTGCTGGCCGGCACCGAGAGCAACACCTGCTACATCAAGAAGGGCTCCGGGACGAACCAGATCTACCTCGGCAGCCGGGCCAACGGCATCAACGGCTCCTACGTCACAACCTCGTTCGACGGGGGCTGGCCGCACGTGCTGCAGATGGACCATTCCGTTGGGTTACTGCGCTGCCGGCTGCACCGCCTCAAGGACAACAGTCAGAGCCTCAGCTCCAACCCCAAGTTCGCCAAGCAGCCGGTGACCGCGCTTCAGATCACCTTCAACGGCATTGACGTCGAGCTGGACTACGTCCACGCATTCAAACACCCACCGTGAGCTCCCTGAAGACCTTGACCATGATGGCCCAGGCACCATAGCGCTCGCCGAGCGTTCAACGCGGACAACCAACAAAAACAGAGCAGAACCGTGATGACCATGCGGTTGTTTTTCGGGGTGCTGGTCTGCGGGATGTTCGTCTTCGCCATTGCCTGCAGCGACGGCCTACGCACCCTGGTGCGGCTGATCGAGGCGGAGAAACTCCTGCGCAAGTGGGGAGGTGAGCGCCGGATCCGCTGCCCCGGGATCCGAGCTCATTGACGGAGATACAAAACCATGCCGTTGGGGCCGCCAGCGAAGACCGCGGCCTTGCCGCCAGGGGCGGGTTCGCACCACAGAGCCCGGAACGACCTGTCGGTCAACCCGTGCGGGATCGCCTGCCAGCTGCCGCCGCTGTGGCGCAGCAGCTCGCCCGTGGCCCCCCCCGCGTAGAGCTCCGTGGCGCTGGTGCCGCACAGCGAGAGCAGCGAGGCCCCCTTGACCTCGGCCGGCAGCGGCATCTCTTTCCATTCAACGCCGTTGAAGCGTGCGGCGGCGCCGGTCCCCACGGCGTAGACGTTGTCCCCGTCTGAGCCCCACAGGGCGTTGATCGACGCCGCTGTCGGCAGCTTGTCGGCGGTCCACTTGCCGCCCTGCTCTTGGTGGTGCACAACGCCTCCCAGCCCCGCGGCGAAGATGTTGGTCTTGTCGCTCCACAGGCTTTTGAGCTCCATGCCGGGCACCACGTGGGCCTGGCTCCAGGCGAGGCCGTCGAAGTGTTTGATCACGCCCCCGCTGCCGGTGGCGAAGACGTCGTTGCCTGCTCTGCCCCAGATGGCCTTGACGTGATCCCACTTGCCTCCGCTGCCGGTGTGGCTGATGGGCCAGCCTCCCTTGGAGGAGCGGTAGATGTGCCACCCCTGCCCCCCCGTGAAGAGGTCACTGGTGGAGGGACCCCACAGCGCGTAGAGCTGCACCGCCGGCGTGACCACCTGACCCTTGTCGCTCCAGCTGCTGCCGTTGAAGTGCCAGAGCTTCGACTCACCGTCCACCGCGGCCAGGTCGGTGGAGGAGGGGCCCAAAAAGGAGAAGATCTGGCCCTTGCTGGTGCCCGAGCTCTGCTCGGTCCAGCTGGATCCGTTGCTGGACCAGAGCAGGACTCCGCCGTCGCCCACGACGAAGATCCTGCTGCCGGTGGCCGAGATAGAGCGCAGGGCGTTGGTCGTCGGCGTGGTCTCGAGCTTCCACGGGGCGGTGGAGTAGGGTCGGCGGTGGATCGCGCCGTTGAGGCCGACGGCGAAGCGGTGGCCCGCGCCGCTGGCCCCCAGGCCGTACATCGTCTGGGTCGTGAGGGTGCCCTCGAGGGCCCACTCCTGGCCATCATAGCGGTGGATCTGCCCCAGGGCGCAGAGCGCGTAGACGCTGGTGGCGCTGGCGCCCCACAAGCTGGTGACCGTGGTGCAGGACTTCAGGGGCTTGACGACCCAGCTGGCGCTGGCGCCGGCTTTGTGCAAGATGTTTCCGCCCCACCCCGCGAAGACCTGATCGCCGATGGTCCAGACGGCGATGGCCCAGTTGATCGACCCGTCGTGGTGCTCGGTGTTCCAGTTCTTGCCGTCGTAGCGCAGCACGTGCCCGCCCTCGGCGGTGGCGTAGACGTTCGCCCCGGTGGTGCCCCAGACCGAGCGGATCCGCTTCGAGCCCGAGATCGTCGCCTTCGACCAGCTGACGCCGTCATAGTGCAGCACGATCCCCTGGTTGTTCTCGTCCTCGCCCACGGCGAACACGTCGCTGGCGCTGGCCCCCCAGACGGCGTGGAGCTTCGTCCGGATCGACACCCCGGAGATCTGGCGCGACCACATCTTGCCGTCGTAGTGCATGATCGTCCCGGCCCAGCCCACGGCGAACGCTCTGGAGCCGTCGTAAGCCCAGACCCCGGTGAGGTTGTTCCCCTGGGGCTGCGGCCGCAGCCAGCACCAGCCGGTGGCTGCGCTGCAGAAGCCGGTCTTCGGGGGGAGGGGTCCGTCGGTGTTGCTGTCCCGCCCGGCACCAGCGTCCGCGTCGGAGGGCGGGCGGGGTTGATCGGCCAGCGCGTCCAGCGTGGGGTTGGTCTGCTCGTCGACGGCAAAGGGGTAGATCAGGTGACAGCCAACGAGCAGGGCCGCCGCCACCACGAGGAGGAACTTCGCCGGGATGAGCCCACGAGGACACGTCATGGTGTCGATGATACCGCCAGTTTGGCGCTGTGTCTGTATGCGCTGGCTCCCCGGCTGGTTCTGTATTTCAACCTACGCTGTGAATCGAGCCAGCGTGCTGAAGAAGGACGCCGCACTTTCTGAGGCTGCCCGTTCTGAGGCTGATCCGTCCAATCAGAAGGGCGTTGCGGACTATGCTTCGGAAGCAAATCACGACCGCACGTGGGATTGGTCAGGACTTCTTTGAACAATTTCCAGATGAGTGGCTCGGGATCCCTTGTTCTTGCAAAACCATCCAATCAAATGGTCGTGTCTTTAGCCAGCGTTTGGGAGCCCCTTGACCGAGAGCTTACGGAACGTCCCGTGTGGATAATGCTCAGAAATCCTTCCCATGATACCGAATCGTTATGGCGTCCGTGCGTCATCCCCAGTCCGTGTGGCAACTTGACTGATCGTCGTCGGCAGATCGTCGTCGGCAGATCGTCGATCGTATCGCCCAGGGCCAGCACCACGGCGCGGTGGATCACGTTGCTCAACTCGCGCACGTTCCCAGGCCAGCTATGCCGCCTCAGAAGCTCCAGCGCCTCGGGGCCGATGCCTTGCATGGCAAAGCCGTTGGCCTTGTTGGCCTCTGTCAAAAAGACCTCGACCAGCGACGGAATCTCTTCGAGCCGCTCGACGATTGATGGAATCGCTAAGCGGTCCATGGTCACAATTGCTCATTCGGTATTCCGCTCCGCGGTCCTTGTCGAACCCTCGCCATTAGAGCCTCCCGGCGAGGGCATCGCCGCCGCGGATTTATGGAATATCTTCAACCCCCGCTTCACCACGCGCACTCCTGAACACCGAGTGGAGTTGCCGGCAACTCGAGTAGACAGATGGCCCCGTTCGAAGATATGCCGCCAACTATTCCAGGGTGTTGCATCTGGCATGCGGATTGCTAACCCATCAGGCAACCGGTTAGCGAACCGAATGGCGAGAGGCGGAAAGATGCGGACAGGTCTCCTACAGATGGCTGTGTTCATGTTCTGTTGCTTCCCGCTGGTGGGTCATGGCGAGGTCAACGCTGGCCAGCGCGCCCGGGCCCACACCATGACCGTCAAAAGTTCGCTGTGGAAGGGCTACAGCGTCACCCACACCATCACGCCCCTGCCCCAGCGGCCGGTGGACAAGCGGGCGGGGAGACAGCGCTTTATCATCAAGACCACGCAAGAAGACACCCTGATGAAGACGGGCAAGCGGGTGGGAGGCACCTACACGCGGGCGCTGATCGTGCGGGACAATCTCGCGATCATCGTGCCCAGGGTTCGGCTGAACCTCGACGAGCTACCCGCTGCCGAGCGCCGCGGCGCCAAGCTCAAGGTGGAGGCGGGTGTCCGCGCCCTAGACAAGATGCTGCAGCAGATCCCGCTGTACCACGCCCAGACTGGCGAGAAGATCACCCTCCGCACCAGACCCATGTTCACGGGCAAGGTGCCCGTCGGCTGGGACCTGCGCATCGTCCCGGGAAACGGCGGCTGCGGTGTGAGCAACATCTACCTCAATCGCCCCGTCGCGACCTTTGCTCACGAGGCGGCCCACATGATTCTCTCGGCCCCCGACGAGTATGTGCCCTTCCGTCCTCCGGTAAACGGCGTGACCAGTCTGATGTCCGGAAACCATGAGCGGCCCCTGGTACCGCATTCGCTGGGAGCCATCGCGCCGGCTCTCAACGCCGTGCTGAAAGCCTCCGAAGTAGACTCTGGGCGCAAGGTACGGTCCCCCAAGGCCAAGCTCTAGTCTCTCATAGCAGTCAAGAGTCAGAGTAAATGAATCGGATGATGCCCTCGTGGACGCACGAAAACGGCACACGGAACTCCTGTGCGGCTATCTCAGCCGTTATCGTCGCTACATGGTAGCCTCCACCCGATGCGACAAGATGTCGTCTAATCCAAGACGGAGTGTGTCGAAGAGCAAGGTCGAATCGAATTCGGCGCCTCGGGCGACGTGCCATAGCCCGAGCGCCAGCTTGCGCATCAGTGCGATGACGGCCTTGGACTTGAACAGTCCGCCCTGACGTTTGACCTTGCTGACGTACCAGGCGCGCGCCACGGCATCGCGTTGAATCCAGCACAGCACCGCCAAGTAGAGAAAGAGCCGCGCAACAGGGATAAGGAACACAAGCAGCGTTTCGCCCAGCCCCGTCCGATAATCCCCATTCTGTAAACTCTTCCCCAGCGCCGCCTCCCACCCCTTCACTCGCCTGAACGCCCTTCCATTCTAAACGCTTGCGTGCTGCAGCGACAAGCCGACGCGCTGCAGGCGCAACAGTCCCTGCTGCCTCATTCGTCCTACCCTCCTCGCCGATTCCTGCTGTACGGCACATGTGCGCCCACGCTGCCGTCACGCGCCGCAAAACCTGTCAGCTGCGCGACAAATTGGGCTCAGACCTGTCCACTTGAGAGCACTATGTTGCAGCTCGGCCGCCTCGGATTGGGCCATTTGCTGCCTCATTCGTCCTACCCTCCATCGGTCGCTTCCGGCCCACAGCGGACCTTCGTACAGGCTGCGGGGGCGGATCTCGCGAGATCGTCACGCTCCGCGGCAGAGGCGGCTTGCAGCGCCGTCGGGGGGGACAGGTGACGGGGAAGTTGCGTGCGATGACGTAGGCATCGACGATGCACTTTTCTGGAGATCCACGCTCGTTCATGAACTTGGTCACTTGCACGATCGTGACCTTCGGCGGGGCGCACCCGCCCACGGTCATGGCAAGCAGGATGGCCCCGCGCGTGATCGGTTGGCTTATTGATCGCATATTGCCTCGCTTCTATGGCTGCCTGCGTTGACGGCCTTCTTTGGGCAAGTGGAGCAGCAGACCAGCGCTTGACCCAGATGGTAGTAGATGCCGGACGTCGGCCTCGCACTGGATTGACACGTGACGGACAGCGGGGGTTGATCAACCGTCAGCGGGTCACTTGCTGGGGTGTGCAATGGCCACTTCGAACTATATGTTGCGCGGATGCGACGCGTGATGCCCTTGGTCCTGATACTGGTAATCCCGCTAGCCTCGAACTTCTCGATCAATGTTGTCCATTGCTCGACCGTTAGTTTCCCGCGCTTCATCGCCAAATCCTCCGATGTTTGCCTGCGCGAGGATCGGCGCCTCACCCCAATCCCTTCAACACGTGCCTGACCGGACGGTTACCACCATGAAGTAAAAACTCATAGATCAAGATCAAACTACCTAGTTGGTCAACGGCGCTTGCGCGGTGAGCTACACCCGCGACAACGATGGGCTGCTGACCGGAGCCGGGGTGCTGTCCATCAGCCGGGACAACACCAGCGGCATGATTACAGGCACGACGTTTGGTCGACGGCTGCGTCCAAGGGCTGCGCAGGGAGCTCGACCGCAGCGGCAAGGTCGTCCGGCTCTGGAGCGCTGCGTGCTCGCCCGGCGCGATCGGCTGGCGGGAGGTCCCCGTCAGTGGGGCCACGCGGCCGCCCTGACCCCGGCTCGGCGGAGCTTGCTTCGAGGACCGGCCAACTTGGCCATACGCTGCTGGAGGAAGGCCATCACTGAGCCACCACTTTGAATATCAAAGAGTTAGATCTAGCTCGACGGCGCCCTGCGCCCGCTGATCACCGAGACCCTTCGGGGAGCCGTCTGCTATGGTGGTCTCATGGCCAGAAAGACGAGCGTCACGTTTCAACTCTCTTGCCCCAAGTGCAAGGTCATCCTCTACCCCTTCACCACCAGCGGGATCCAGGTGGACTTCTGTACGAGCTGCTCGGGGGTCTGGCTGGATCAGGGCGAGCTGGAGAAGCTCTACGGCAGCTGGGGCATTGTCGACATCGAGGGCGCGGCAGGGGAGCCGAGCCCCGACGCCTTGCCGCGACCCGAGCAGGCCGAGCTGGGCTGCCCGGCCTGCCCCACTGACCTGGTTCGGCTGAAGGTCCGGGGCGCGGCCCTGGACTCCTGCCCGGGCTGCGGCGGCCTGTGGCTCGACCACGGCGAGCTCGGCCCTGCCCTGGACAGCCTCGGCAAGGACGGTGATCCGAACAAGATCAAGGAGCTGGCCATCGCAGTGGCTGCCCGCCGCGCGCAGAAGTAGCGCGCCAGCCGCGGCTTCAGGTGGGGAACATGGTCATGGCCGACGGGGAGTGGGGGCCCGAGCAGACGCCGCTCTACCCGCTCGTGATCGAGCACCTCGAGACGCTGCTCGCCCGCGCGTGCCCATTTCATATTGAAGAAGATGAACGCCGAGCCGTGAACGCGGTTCACATCGCCTTGGCCGTGACCTTGCCGAGCCACAGGCGTCCATCCTTGTCGACCTTCAGCTTGCTGAACAGCACCAGGTGTCCGCTGCCGGCCGCTTGCTTGACCACCACCGCGATCCAGCGCAGGCCGAACAGCCAGCGGCCACCCGAGGCCTGGGAGACGATCTGACACGACTGCCTGTACCGCTTGCCCGCGCTCCTCGCCTCGGCCTGCAAGGCGGCAGGCAGCCCGGTGAGGTCCCCGGGCGCCACGCGCGGGCCGAGCGAACAGCCGCCGATGCGGACCGCGTCGAACGGCCACTGGACCGCCCGCCATAGCCCGGGGGCCTTATCGGCGTACGGCGTGATTGATATCATCGCCCGCGTGGAACGACCGCTGACGGTCTGACCGGTAAACAGCCAGCGAAGGCTGTCTTTGGGCAGCAGATACGCCATGACGCCCAGGTTTGCGTGCGACGGCGCGCTGACCTGCTGGGTCCACTCGAAGTGCAGCATCGTCGCCTGCACGAGGGAGCCCGGCGTCACGCCGGGGATCGCCGCGGTGGTGCGGACGTCAGCCTCCGATGGGTGAAGGAACCGCCCGGGCTTATTGCCGGACGCGGCGGTGAGCATGGCCTTTTGGGCGGACGCCAGCAGCTGTTTCAGCTCGCGCTGCACACGACCTGCGGCGCCGGAGAACGCCCGCCTGTCCGCGAAGGGAGGCCACCGCAGCCGGGCGCACGCCAGCTGCTGCTTGTGATCGCAGGCGAAGGTGAGCGCGGCCTTCGCCTTGCGGCCCCGCCCGAGCAAGCCGACCTGCTGGCATCCCCTCGGCTGCTTCAGCGCGCACGCCTTGCGGTAGTAGCTCAGCGCCTTGCGTTGATTGCGCTTCACGCTGTTCCCTGTCTCGTAGAGCACCCCCAGGTAGGCGCAAACGAACCCGTCCTTGCCGGTGCACGCCTTGTCGTAGAACTGCAGCGCACGCTTGATATCACGCTTGACCCCGCGGCCCTGCTGATACAGCCGCCCGAGACCATTGCAGCCGTAGGTGCCCCCCCTGGTGCAGGCGCGCCGGAACAACCTGAACGCCTGCTTGAAGTCCTGCTTCACGCCGGCTCCGGTCTGGTAGCATACCCCTAACTGGTAGCAGTCCCTGGTCTTCCCGCCGTCGCAGCTGGCCTTCAGGCGGGCGGGCGCCTTCGGGGCATTGCAGGCGCCAGCTCGGGCCAGGCCGGGATGGGCGGCCAACACCACCCCGCACACACACAGCGCACTCAAAAGGGACGTGTTCATCCAGCACCTCCTCTGGTCGGTTGATACGACGCGGCGCGGCGTGACCTTCTACGAAAAACGTGGGTGAGCGCCGCCCGTACTGCCCGCGTGTGGAGCTTTGATCAAAACTCGTCCGGCGAGGTTCCGTCCGGGTTCGTCTCGGCCGTCGGCCGGTGGGAGGTCATCGACGCCAGGGACGCGCCCAGCGGAACGAGGGTCCAGGCGCAGCTGGCCAGGAGCGCGGTCCATGTCTTCAACGTGGCGCTGGCGTCGGACACTCGCCACCGGGATGTCGACGTCTCGGTTGGGCTACGCGCCGTGTCGGGTCGAGTCGACCAGGGCGGCGGCGTCGTGTGGCGCGCAACTACCTCCGCGTCTACAAGGTGGTGGGCGGCCGCCGCCGGATGCTCAAGGGTGCGACGCTGCGCGTCGATCACGCGGCCTGGCACACGCTGCGGATCATCACGCGGGGCGACCATATCGAGTGCCGCCTGGACGGCGCGAAGGTCCTCGACGTCCGCGACGCGACGTTTGGGGACGATGGCCAGCTCGGCCTGTGGACCAAGGCGGACGCCCGGACATACTTCGACGATCTAACGGTGATCGGGGCGCCCGCCTCGACGGCGCCAGCGCCTTCGCCACCAGGAGGGGCGCGGTGAGGACCGGGGCCAGAGCCTTCGTTCTCGCCGTCCTGGCGGTCGCGATCGCCGCCGGACATGGCTGCCGGGGCTGCACAGAAAACGGCGACGCCGAGGTCGTCGTCTACACCTCGGTGGACCAGGTGTTCTCCGAACCCATCTTCAGGTACTGCGGGACCAGGACCGCCCAGATCCCGGAGGCTGGACTGGGCGGCGTTGCTCGCGCGGGTCTGGTCCATCGATGTGCTGCGCTGTGAGCGATGCAACGGACGGATGCGGGTGATCGCTGCGCTCTCGGAGCGATCGGTCGTGATGAAGGTCCTGTCGCACCTCGACCTACCGACGGTGCTCCCCAGCCCAGCCCCGGCCCGTGCGCCGCCCTGGACCGAGGACGAGCTTGACCAGGGAGAGCTCGATTTCGATTGCGGAACCCCTATCCATTGCGCCCGGTGTCAGCATCGTTTCGAGGTAGGTGCGCCGCGGTGTCTGCCATGCGCCGCGCCGCGCAGCTGGGGCAGAGCCCCGCAGACAACAAGAAAAGGCGACCAGCCGCTCGAGCGGCACCCCGGCCGCTCCGGGTGCGCGCTCGAACTGCAGCGCCCCGACACCTAGCCGCTCCACCAGCCGGCGTGGATCGGCGACCAGATCGGCGACCAGGTTGTGGCTCGCAGGCTCCAGATCAACGTGCTCGGCGCAGCAGACCTTCCCGGCTATGATGTCGGCATGCGCACTTGCCTGGTCTCTGTCCTGTTGGGGGTCGTCCTGCTTGCGGGTTGCGCCCCCTCCATCGTGGCCCCCAAACCCTGTCCGCTGTGCACCGCGGCCGCTCAACCGGCCGTGATCAGGCAGCCGCCAGCCTCGGCACCGGCCAAACCAAAGCAGGACATCCGCGCCCTCAAGCTGCGCGACTGGGCGCCGCGCTCCATGCTCAAGGCCAAGGTCACTCGGGTCGACAAGCCCGCCTACGCCGTGATCGACGTGCACAACCACCTGGGCCGGGGCAAGGACGTGGCCGCCATCGTCAAGGCCATGGACGCCGCCAGCGTGCGCACGGTGGTCAACCTGGACGGCGGCTGGGGCGAGACCCTGCGGCGTGAGGTCCAGCGCTTCGACCAAGCCTACCCGGGCCGCTTTTTAACCTACGCGTTGATCGACCTGCGCGACGTCGACGCGCCGGACTGGACGGCGCGCACCGTCAAGCAGCTCGAGGCGGACTTCAAAGCCGGCGCCAAGGGGCTCAAGTTCCACAAGTCGCTGGGCCTGTACCACCGCTCCAAAAAGACCGGTAAGCTGCTGCGCGTGGACGACCCGCGCCTGGACGCCGTCTGGCGCCTCTGCGGCAGGTACAAGCGCCCGGTGGAGATCCACACCGCCGACCCGGCGGCCTTCTTCACCGCGCTGGACCGCAAAAACGAGCGCTGGCACGAGCTCAACGAGCACCCGGGCTGGCTCTTCTTCGGCAAGGACTACCCCAGCCGGGCCGAGCTGCTGGCCCAGCGCAACCGGGTCATCGCCCGCCACAAAAAGACGATCTTCATCGGCGCGCACCTGGGCAACAACCCCGAGGACCTGGCCGAGGTGGGGCGCTGGCTGAAGCGCTACCCCAACTTCTACGTGGACATCGACGCGCGGATCAGCGAGCTGGGGCGGCAGCCCTACTCGGCCCGGCGCTTCTTCATCAAGTACCAGGACCGCGTGCTCTTCGGCACCGACACCTTCCCCAAAGCCGAGATCTACCGCGTCTACTACCGTTTTTTGGAGTCTGACGACGAGTACTGGGACTGCGCCCAGGGGCACCACCGGCAGGGCTTCTGGATGATCTACGGCGTGCACCTGCCGAAGAAGGTGCTGAAGAAGCTCTACCAGGACAACGCCAGGCGCCTGCTCAACTTTTCAGGGCTGCCGAGGTGAGCGCGAGACGCCGCGCCTCCTGATCGCGTCGGGATGCGGTACAATGGGGCCTCACCCCATGCGCTACCTTCAGATCACGGCTTGCGGCCTGGTGCTGCTCTCGGGCTGCTCCTTTGACGCCTCCGGACTCTCCACGGGCGACGTCGGAGCTGTGGACGGCGCTTCCGAGGCCGCCGTCGATCTGGGCGGCGGGGACGCTGACCTCTCCACCGTTGATCTACCAGCTACCGACGCGCCCGTCGCCGACGCGCCAGTGACGCTC
>SWBW01009454.1_pt1 | contig 11103 bp, 10 predicted proteins | sample 4693041 | NCBI WGS metagenome assembly SWBW01 (sample SAMN10267271, study PRJNA491770) | bioreactor metagenome | isolation source: DHS bioreactor inoculated with marine methane seep sediment | place: Japan: Omine Ridge, Nankai Trough | collected 2006-05-06
CTTGGTCACCGGCTTCTTACAGACCTGCTCCAGGCCGCACTCGTCGTCGGCCTTGCAACCCACCAGCACCAGGATGTCGCCGTGCCGGGTTGGCCGCCCCTTTTCGGAGCTGCGGCCGAGGACCCCGGCCTTGCAGTAGCTCGCGCCGTTGTCAGAGAACGACAACCCACCCGCCGAGGCGGTGAGCTGCCCGGACCAGCGGCCCACCAGGCGGTTCTCATAGACCAGCTTCCACTGCGAGGCCACAGACTCGCCGATGGCCCGCAGTGCAACGCCGCGGCCCGGCAGCTCGGTGTCCTTGTCGAGGCCGCTCACCACTACCGGCGTCCCCGCGCCCTCTGTTCCGGCGCCTGTGATCACAGTGATCCCTGCATCAGGGGTCCCCGTCGCGGTCCCCTGGAGCACGTTCCGGAAGCGGTGGGGCATCTGCTCGAGGGGCAGCGTCTGGGCAGCGCCCGCGTCACCCGGTGCGACGAAGTTCCAGTCCTCGACGTCGACGACGTAGACCGTCCCGTCCGAGTTGGCCACCATCACGTAAATCCCGTGAAGGGGAGTGGCCGCACCTGCGTCTGGTACCTTTGCGCCCCCCCCCGTCGATGCGCGCGGTGACGAAGGCCAGGGCCTGGGGCAGGCGGGCGCCGAAGCGGATGCCGGTCCGCTTCTCCACCACCCGCCGAGGGGGTGTACCGGCGCCGCCGACGACGAAGCAGCGCGCCGTGGTCAGGGGGACCCCCGCCTCGGGAGCCTTCAGCTCGGCCAGGTCGATGTTGGTCTCACACTCCTGCTTGAGGTCGGTGGAGATGACCCTGACGCTGCGGTCCCGGGCGATGGCGTAGAGGAAGCGCCCCGAGCGCCGCGTCGGCGGGCTGAGTCGAATGCTCGTGGTCCAGACCCCATCCGAGAGAGAGATCCGCTCGAGCCCTTCGAAGGCGCCGGTCTTCGCGTTCAGCTGCACGGAGGAGATGAAGCCCGCTCCAGCAGAGGAGACGTAGAGCTGGCCGCCGTCTTCCGTAATGGCGACCCCATGGGGCGCGACGCCCTTGGGGGAGACGCCAGGGCCGTCACCAACGCCGGCATCCACCGCGCCGCCCTCGGATGCCTGATCCGCGCTGGGGCCAGCATCTGTTGGGGCCGCGTCGGCCGCGGCATCTGATGGGGCCGCGTCACTTGCGGCCGCGTCACCTACGGCAGCGTCCGGGACAGGCGCATCGACGCTTGCGTCCTGCGGGGCGTCCGGGAGCCCCACGTCCAACGGCCCGGAGTCGACGCGCGCCTTGTCACCACGGGCGATACAGTCCACCGGACACCGGGGCTCCGTGGTGGTCCACGATCCCGTCGGTGTGATGACCATGCCCTGGATGATGATGCCGGTGGTCAGGTCGACCTCGGCCAGGAGGTTGCATGTCGGAAAGGTGACATAGGCCCGGTAGCGTCCAGGGGGCTGGGCGGTTGCGCCGCCGTCGCCGCCCGCGTCGCCGGGGGTGCTGTCGGGAGCCGGCTGCCCGGCCGTAGGGCATTGGCCCTCGCCCTTGTCCACCACCGAGCTCGGCACGATCACCAGCTCTTGAGGGCTAGCCCTGAGCAGGCGGCCGGAGGCGGTGCGGGGCATCACCCGGGAGACGACGCCCCCGTAGGGCCGCTCAGCTCTCCCGCCGCCACGCCGAGGACCCCCGGGACGTCGATGATCGACAGGTCACAGGATCCAGCGTTGGCGGAGACGACCCGGCAACCGTCGCTGGTCGTCTTCAGGTCGGTGGGGAGCTCCCCTACTGGGATAACACCAAAGCCCGGGCTTCCGGGATCGAGGTCGATCAACGCCTTGTCGCCGCTGGAGGGACGGAAGAGCGAGATCTGCCCCTTTGCCGTGCTGGCCACGAAGCCGTAGAGGATCCCGGCGGTCAGCGGCGCGGCGTCGCTGCCGCCGTCCTTCTTGCCCGCAGCGGGGGAGCAATGCTCCAGCGTCAGCCCAGTCGTGACGCCCGCGTCACCGACGCGCGCGGCGCAGGCCAGGGCCAGCGGGCCGGGGCGGTCGATGTTGCGGGTCGTGGTGGGGATCAGTTCATCCTCGCACCCCGCGGCGACGAGGAGGAGCAGCAAGGGGCCTGCAAGCGACGCTCTCATCTTCATGTCCATCGTGTCGCTAGTCCTTGAGCAGGTTCTCGGCCAGGCCGATTCGGGCGACCATCTTCAGATAAGACACGTGAGTCGCGTCGAGGTCGATCACGCCCACCGTGTTCTCGAGGAAGTTGGTCACAAAAGCGCGCTTGTTCCCGGTGTCCAGGACCAGATCGTAGGGCCCCTTGCCGGCCGCGATCTGGCCGACGACCGCGTTGCGGACAGTGTCCACCACGTAAATCTGCCCGCCGGAGAAGCAGGCGACATAGGCCAGCAAGGTGCCGTCGGGGCCCCGCCCCAGGCGGACCCGGGTGGGATCGGTGCAGACCTCTTGGGCCCAGAGCGACTCTTGCCGGGGCAGGCCCTCCTTGATCCGCATGTCCAGCGCCACCAGGGACGCCGGCATCCGGTTGCTGAGGTAGAGCTCGGACCCTCCCGGCGCGAAGGCGAGGCCGCGGACGTCGGTGGCCGGGTAGACCGCCTGGACCGTGGCGCGCGCGGAGTCGACGATCCACTGATGGTTGCGAATCACGAAGGATCCTAGCACGTTGTCGACGCGGCTGCTGACGTAGACCCGCCCATCGGCGTCGCCCGGCAGCTGCGCTGCCAGATCGTACCCGCCGCCGATGCCCCCGCTGGCGGTGAAGAAGCCCGCGCGCATGTCGCGCAGCACGACCCGGGTCTTCTCCGAGGTGAAGAAGGAGACGTCACCGCCAGAGAGGTGGGCCATGTAGACGTGGTCCTTGCCCGGCGCAGCGACGCAGCAGTCTGTGGCGGCGGCGCCGGCGCAGGGCTTGGCCGCTCCGCAGCTGCAGGATACTGCGCTACAGCGGCCAGCGTTGCGGTCACAACGGTAACCTGTCGGGCAATCCGTGCTCCGGCCGCACCCCTTGGTGGAGGTCCGCCCGTCGTGACAGGTGGCCCGCTCGCCGGTCGCGTTCACGTGAACCGCGGCCAGCTCGTTGAGCAGGATCCCGAAGGGCTCGCGCGGGAGATCCTTGAGCAGCTCCTCCGACCGGCTGATCGTGTGCTTCGCGTCGCAGTCCCACTGGTCACAATCGCGAGCCCGACCAGGATCGCAGTCGTCGTTGCAGCTCAGGTCGACCCGCTCCACCGTCTTGCCGACGTTCTCTTTGTAGTGGGTGATGTCTGCCCATAGCAGGTAGCTCTGCTCGCCCCGCACGCCGGCGAAGAGGCGCTTCCCATCGCTGGACACCTGCAGCGCCGAGGGGAAGTCGCCGATCCGGATCGTGGAGGAGGGCAGGATGAACTGGCTCTCCTTGCACTCCCAGCTGGTGGTGTCTGTCCTCGCCGGCGCGCAGTCGAGGCTGCCGGCCTTCACGGCCACGCCGATCTGGGTCAGATCAGCAGGCAGCGTGCTGAGATCCAGGGCGACGATGGTGCCGCCGTTGAACCGGAGGTCAGAGTTGGAGTTGCTGATGAAGAGAAAGTCCCCTTGTGGATCGAGAGTCAGACCGATGGGGAAATAGAACCGATCGGTGTTGGGGTCGATCCCCGGGTCTTCGGTGGCGCAGCCGCCAACAACGATGGCGGCGATGAGCAGGAACGCTGCGATTTTCATCATCTCCTCAAGGTCCTTGGGCGACGGTACCGTGTACCAGCGGTGTACGTGTGAGTGGCACGGCGTCCCGTGGGACGCGCATACCCTACCCGACCGGGGGGCCCGGTTCAAGCGGTTCCCGCCCCTGGAAAAGGGGTTAAGCGCGGATGATCAGAGAGGAAGTGATCGAGGGCCCAGCGCCGATACAGCGCCGGTTAAGGCGGTGCTCAGTCTTTGTCGTGCAGCACTGCGCGGGCAGCCGCCAGGCGGGCGATGGGCACGCGGTACGGCGAGCAGCTCACGTAGTCGAAGCCAAGGCGGTGGCAGAACTCCACGGAGTCCGGCTCGCCGCCGTGCTCGCCGCAGATGCCGATCTTCATCCCATCCCGCACCTTCCGCCCCTTGTTCACGCCCATCTCCATCAGCTGTCCCATCCCCTCCTGATCGATGGAGACGAAGGGGTCGACCTTGTAGACGTCATTGTCGATGTAGTAGGGCAAGAAGTTCCGCCCGTCGTCCCGGCTGAGGCCGTAGGTCGTCTGGGTCAGGTCATTGGTGCCGAAGCTGAAGAACTCGGCGTACTCGGCGATCTGGTCCGCAACCAGGCAAGCCCGTGGCAGCTCGATCATCGTCCCAACCATGTACTCGACCTGGGTCCCCGACGCCTTGACCACCTCGTCGGCCACCCGCTTGGACATGTCGTACATCACCTTCATCTCGTTCTTGTGCCCTGTGAGCGGGATCATGATCTCCGGGTGCACGTCGACACCCTCGGACTTGACCTTGCAGGCCGCCTCCATGATCGCCTGCACCTGCATCTCGTAAACCTCGGGGTAGGTCATCCCCAGGCGACAGCCACGGTGGCCCAGCATGGGGTTGAACTCGTGCAGCGCCGCGTTGCGCTGCATGATCACCTCCACCGTCACGCCCATCCCCTTGGCCACCTCGGCCATGTCCGCCTCGGTGTGAGGCAGGAACTCGTGCAGCGGCGGGTCGAGCAACCGGATCGTCACCGGGCGATGCGCCATGGCCTTGAAGATCCCCTCGAAGTCACTGCGCTGGATCGGCAGGATCTTCTTCAGCGCCGCGCGGCGCCCGGCCTCGTCCTCGCTGAGGATCATCTCACGCACCGCGCGGATCCGGTCGCCGCCGAAGAACATGTGCTCGGTGCGGCAGAGCCCGATCCCCTCGGCGCCGAAGGCGATGGCCTGGGCCGCCTGGTCGGGCTGGTCCGCGTTGGTGCGGACCCGCAGTCGGCGGATCTCGTCGGCCCAGGTCATCAGCTTGTCGAACAGCCGGAAGGACTCGGACTCCTCGGGCTTCATCGTCTTGTCCAGCAGGACCTGCAGCGTCTCCGAGGGCAGGGTCGAGAGCTTCTCCGCGATCACCTCACCCGTGGTGCCGTCAAGGGAGATCCAGTCGCCCTCTTTGACCGTCTTACCGCCCACCTCCATCTTGGACGCAGCATAGTTGATGTTCAGCGCCCCACAGCCGGCGACGCAGACCTTGCCCATCTGCCGCGCCACCAGGGCAGCGTGCGAGGTCATGCCGCCCTGGGCGGTGAGGATCCCCTCGGCGGCGTTCATGCCCTTGATGTCCTCGGGGCTGGTCTCGATGCGGACCAGGATCACCTGCTCGCCCTTCTTGGCCCACGCCACCGCGTCGGGGGCAGAGAAGACCACCCGGCCCGAGGCCGCGCCTGGACCCGCGTTGAGCCCCTTGGCCAGCAAATTGCCCTCGTCGAGGGTTTTCTGCTTGGCTGCGCGGTCGAAGACCGGGCGTAGCAGCTGGTTGAGCTGCTCCGGATCGATGCGGTCAAGCGCCTCCTTCTTGTCGATCAGGCCCTCGTCCACCATCTCCACGGCGATGCGAATCGCTGCGAGGCCGGTGCGCTTGCCCACGCGGGTCTGCAACATCCAGAGGCGACCGTCCTGGATCGTGAACTCCATGTCCTGCATGTCTCGGTAGTGCTTCTCGAGCTTCTTGTAGATCTCCTCCAGCAGGGCGTAGGCGTTCTTGTTGACCTCTTTCAGGTGTTCGATCTGCAGCGGCGTACGAATACCGGCGACCACGTCCTCGCCCTGCGCGTTCATCAAAAACTCGCCGTAGAAGCGGTTCTCGCCCGACGCGGGGTCACGGGTGAAGGCGACGCCCGTCCCGGACTCCTCGCCGGTGTTACCGTAGACCATCGCCTGCACGTTGACCGCCGTGCCCCAGGAGTAGGGGATCTTGTAGATGCGGCGGTACTCGGTCGCCCGCTCGTTGTTCCACGAGCCAAAGACTGCGGTGATGGAGCCCCAGAGCTGCTCCATCGGATCCTCTGGAAAGTCCTGGCCCAGCTTTTCCTTGATCACGGCCTTGTACTGGGCCACCAGGTCCTTGAGGTCGTCCGCCTCGAGCTCGCTGTCGATCTCGACGCCCTTCTCCTTCTTCTTGGCATGCAGGATCACCTCGAAGGGGTCCTCCTCCTTGGCCTCGGGCTTGAGCCCCATCACAACGTCGCCGTACATCGCCACGAAGCGGCGGTAGCTGTCGTAGGCGAATCGAGGGTTGTTGGTGCGGCGGATCAGCCCCTCGACCGTCTTGTCGTTGAGGCCCAGGTTGAGCACCGTGTCCATCATGCCGGGCATCGAGGCCCGGGCGCCGGACCGCACCGAGACCAGTAGCGGGTTGGAGGGGTCGCCAAACTTGGCCCCCATGATGTCCTCGATCTTGTGCATCGCGTTGCGTACATCGATGCGCAGCCCCTCGGGGTAGGTCTCGTCGTGGTCGTAATAGTGGGTGCAGATCTCGGTCGTCATCGAGAAGCCCGGAGGGACCGGGATGTTGAGGTTGGTCATCTCGGCGAGGTTGGCGCCCTTCCCGCCCAGCAGGTTCTTCATCTCGGCCTTGCCCTCGGCCTTGCCGGCACCAAAGAAGTACACGTACTTGTTGTCGCTCATCGATCTCTCCAGAACGGGCCGCTTGCGGACCGTGTGATGATCGGGGCCGCGCCTAGCGGGTCGCTGTCCGCAGTATCTTGAGCCCCAGCAGCGCGATGATCACGCCGCCGAAAAGGCGCAGGAACCAGTGGGCGTTGGGCGACATCCCCAAATCGGGTTTACTCGGTACTCGTAGCCAGAATTCCTCGCTCCATACGGTCCATGAAAACAGGTCGTTGGTCACACAGTGGCTCATTCGCAGCCCGCCGTCGACGAGCAGAAAAACGCCCCCAGCCATGAGGAGCGCCCCGATCAAGGCGAATATGCGCACACCACCTCCGGAGCTCCGCTATTTATGATCACGTCTTTGTCCCCTGTCAACGGCCACAACCGCCAACCCTGCGACGCGTTAGCGCCGCGCCAGCTGCAGCAGAAATGCCAGGCTCTTGAGGTCCTTGTTCAGGGTGTTGCGGACGACCCGGATCATCACCTCTCGCATCCTCTTCGCTGTTGTTGATCTGTGTTGATGAGCGCCGGCGCTGGACAGAGGAATCTCCTGCAACTCCGCCAGCGTCCGGCAGGTTTCGGGATCCAGCGAGATCTGCCGCGCGGACTCCCCCTTCCCGCAGGAGCTGCAGATCAACCCGCCCTGGTCGAGATCGAAGATGGTGGCCTTATCAGCTCCGCAACCGACGCAGTGGCCCAACGACGGCGCAAGACCCAGCACACCCAAGACCTGGAGCTCGTAGGCTCGTAGCAGACCGGGGGCGGGTCCCTCCAGCGCAGCCAGCGCCCTGAGGCCGCTGCAGACCAGCTCGTAGCACTCCACCTCAGGCTGGCCCTCGCCCCACAACTCACGGGCGAGCTCGAGCATGTAGCTGCCATGGGCCACCTTGATCACGTCATTGGCGATGTGGGCCCCCAGGTCCTCCCTGCTGTCGAACCGCTCCAGGGCCAGCAACGAGCGCCGCCCGGAGGTCTTGAGGGTCGCCTCACCGATGACAAAGAGCGATAGCGCGCCTCCGAAGCGCTTGCGGCTCTTGCGCGCGCTGCGGGCGAGCGCGGACAGCTTGCCCTGCTCCCGGGTCAGCAACGTACAGATCCTGTCGGCCTCTCCATAGTCCACGGATCGTGCAACCAGTGCCTCGGTTACGATTCTCATTGGGACTCTGCGAAGGGGGGGAGGCGCCGGAGCGGCTCAGGTGCGGGAGGATGCCTGCGGGGAGGTGGGCTGTTCAAACGAAGCGTGTGTGTCAGAGCTCGCGCCGCTGCGCCAGACCAGCGAGAGGGTGATGGTGGCGATGATCAGCAAGATCAGCACAAAGAGCGCGACGCCGAAGTTGCTGCGCCCCCCGACATCTGAGGCGGCGTCCCCCACCGGCTCCGGGATCTGCTCTCGCCGCTCGATCTCGTCCAGGATCTCCTCATAGCGCCCGCAGGCGTCGTGGATCGAAACCCCGACATGACGGGCGTAGGACTTGACGAAGCCCCTCACGAAGATCTCCGCCGGGAGGTCGTCCCAGCGGCCGTCCTCGAGGCTCTCGAGGGTGTTGAGCGGAATTTTTGTCGCCTTTGCGATCTCGTGGAGCGGGATCTGCCGAAGCTCCCTCTCCGATCTCAGATAGCTACCAAAGGCTTGTTGTCGTTGTTCCATGCTGCACCGTATCTGTAGCTCGTTGCGGTCTCGCACTCGCAGCCCGTCACGCAATCACATCAGCTTCACGAAGCGCCGACATTCCTCCGAGAGACAGCTCTTAGGGTTCAGCTTCACACACTTATCAAACTGAATGCGTGCCAACTCTTGGTTCCTCTTCTTCATGTAGGACAGTCCCAGGAGGTGGTGGGCGTCCTGGATCGGGCACTTCTTGTCGTTGACCACCCGCACCAACTCCTGGACGGCCTGGTCGTAGCGCTTCTGATTGTAGTAGACCTGCGCCAGTCGGTACCGCCCGATGCAGGACTTTGGGTTGTGGAAGATCGCCTGCCGCAGCTCACGCGCTGCGCTGATCTCATCACCTTTCTGGTGGTACGCCCAGCCGAGCGTGGCCAGCGGCAGGTCACGAGACGAGTAGAGGATGTTATCCAGCGACTGCTTCGCCAGCTTGATCGCCTCGTCGAAGCGCTTGAAGTGCAACGCCACGTTGGCCAGGTAGTTCAGCCCTTCGGAGTCGACCTTCTTCTCCTGCTCCTGCTCCATCCTGACCGAAGACTTGAAGTGCTTCTCACAGCGCCGAAACTCCTTGTTGGCCTCGACACGCTGTTCGCGCGCCGCCAGCCCCCTGAGGCACTGCGTCCGCTCCAGAAGGTTCAGCTTGTGAACACCCTCCAGGAAGAAGATCACGCCGAGCAGGTGATGCGCGTCACGGTTTACATCATTCAGCTCGAGCGACTTGAACAGCTCGCGCTTGGCCGCGTTGGGCATCTTTTTTTTGATGTAGTCTGCGCCGAGGAGATAATGCGTGCGAGACAGCTTCGAGTTGTCTTTGCCGTAGGTAGACGGACACCCCCCTACGAGCAAAAGGGCTAGAAGCGGTCCTATATACGCCTTACCGTACCGCGTACAGAGCACGACTGCTGTCCTACTGGGTCTCAAACTCCCTCTCTTGATGGGGAGTACATGAATCTCACAGACCTGAGGGCGAACCCCAAGGATCGAAGCTTGCTATCAAATAAATAGAGGTTTTGTCAACAGGAATCTGCCGACATGACGCGGCGAGTCAGCGTTCGCCCCCGAGGATCCGCACGAGATCCGGGGCTATGGAACGGTGATAGTCTGCTCTCGACCGAAGTTCTTGGTGCTGTTGGCGTTGGCTTTGAAGTCGGCCAAGGTGGTGGTGATGTTGACGGTCCCCCCCCCCCTTGCTGCCGAGTCCGATGAAGACCTTCACTTCATCTGCGGCTGAAGTGGACAGCCGTCCCTTGCCCCCATAGTTCTTGGTTGCGGCGAAGTGGATGACGTTCTTGCCTTTGCGCAGCTTTCTGGAGATATCCAGGACCACCTGACGTTCGGCGTTGCGGATCTTCTTCACCCACTTTCCGTTGATGTAGACATCGATGTCGTACTGAACGAAACCCGGTTTGGAGGACTTCGCATACAAGTAATATTGCTTGGAAACTCCTGGGGTCTTGGCCGCAGCCTGACCTCCACCGGTCTGGTCGACGCGTTTGACGGAGTACCCCTTGGCGGTAATATGGACGCTCCCATCGCCGTCGAATCGGACGCCGCAATTCTTGAACGACTGGTTTTTGAGCCCGGAGACACGCACACCGTTGAAGAAGACCTCCACGGCCAACGCATTCCGAGAGAGCCCCATTGCCAGGACCAGCAAGCATCCAAGGATCATGTAACGTTTCATGCCATTACCTCGCTTTGTAGTGCGAACTGACGAGGTCAGCCCAGCCGCGGCCAGAGCAGCTTGTGGAGCTGCGGATTCAACCTGGCGTTGGTAAGCCGATCCTCGAGCATCCAGGTGGCGAGCACCTCGGCATCCAGCTGTGGATACGCACAGGATAACAAGATATTCACCGGTTCGCCAAGGGCATGGCGCTGGATGACCTCTTTGGCGAAGTCGTAGTCTTGCCGGTCCGTGAGGACCATCTTGACCGCATCACCTGGACGAAGGTGATCCATGTTCTCCCAGTGGTTGCGATCAACTTCGCCACTCCCTGGGCACTTGACGTCCACACACCGCATCACAGGTGCAGCGATGGTTTGGATATCGAGCGCGCCCGAGGTCTCGATCATGACCTCTCGCTCCCGGGATAGCTCTGAGGCGAGCACAGGGAGCTCCGGCTGAAGGAGCGGCTCACCCCCTGTCAGGAGCACGAGCTTCAAGCCCGTTTGATCAACCCAACGTACGAGGTCCGGCACATCCGCCAAGGTTCCAGCCATTGGATCGCGAGCCCCAGGTGTGTCACACCACAGGCAGTTGAGTTGACACCCGGCGAATCGAATCAACGCACAGGGCACCCCCATGAAGCGGGTCTCACCGCAGAGGGTCACCCTTTGCTCCAGGACATTCATCGCCATAGAATTATCATCCAAATACAGACGGTTATGTCGTGCACACCACGACCCACCCGGTTGCGGACTGGCCCTCCCAACGTTATACTTTGAAATGACTTTTCGTGGCACCTGGAAGTCCCGGCCAAGACTGAATCTTCACTGATGTGTGGATGAGTACATTCTGCCGCTACCCAGGTCCAAGACGCTGTGTACACCTTCGTTCGGTGAAATGAATGAGCTTTTGCTTTGGTTTCGTATCAAATGATCACAGGCTAACGCGTTGCGCACTCTCCGCGTTCAAGCCGCAACTGACCCTCGAGGAAGGAGCTCCGCAAGGTTGGGGGATGGGCTACTTCCAGGCCGGACAGCCCCTGCTCCGCAAACAGCCCAAGGCTCCACCTGGGCCACTGAACATTGCAGAGACCGCCGGGAAGCTGAAGACGAACCTGATTCTGGGTCACGTTCGGTCTGCCACCGTCGGCAGCCAGCGCACAGAGAAC
>SWBW01002951.1_pt1 | contig 11102 bp, 8 predicted proteins | sample 4693041 | NCBI WGS metagenome assembly SWBW01 (sample SAMN10267271, study PRJNA491770) | bioreactor metagenome | isolation source: DHS bioreactor inoculated with marine methane seep sediment | place: Japan: Omine Ridge, Nankai Trough | collected 2006-05-06
ACAGAACGCGGAACTTTTGAAAAAGCCACCGTATTGCTTCAGTCAGTACCATTTGACGGAACGAGCACCTGGGGAAAGGGTGCCGATAAAGGCTTTGAAGCCTTTATGGACGCAACCGATAATATGGAATTATACGATATTGAAACGGATAGTGAAGTATATGAGCGCGGTGTTTACATTTTACCTGAGGTAATTGGTAAAACGGCAGAAGAAATGTTCAGGAAAGTTTACGATAAAACCAAAGAGCTCTTAAAAACGAATAAATTCCTGACTTTTTTTGGTGGCGAACACTCCATCAGTATTGGCATTATCAAAGCCTATTATGAAGCATTTCCTGATATCACCATTTTACAACTCGACGCACATGCCGACCTCAGACCGGAATATATGGGGACACCCTACAATCATGCCTGTGCGCTTTATGATGCATCCAAAAACACCAACCTCATACAGGTAGGTATCCGCAGTATGGATCAGCCCGAAATGGAACACCTGGATAAAAACAAGTGTTTCTTTATGCAGGATATACATGACAAAAGCGATTGGATGGACCGTTCTATTGATTTGATGGGTGATCAGGTATATATCACACTCGACCTGGATGTGTTTGATCCTTCCATTATACCCGGAACCGGAACGCCCGAGCCAGGAGGTATGCAATGGTATCCCATGCTTACGTATTTGAAGAAAGTATTTAAAAAGAAAGAAGTGATAGGTTTCGATATTGTTGAACTGGCACCTATTGAAGGATTGCCCGCTTCTGAATTTTTGGTATCGAAACTCTATTACAAAATGTTAAGTTATAAATTTGAAAATCATGGAAAATAAAGGACCGGTAACACAATTTATGCTGAAACATTATAAGCATTTCAATGCAGCAACCATCATTGATGCGGCCAAAGCTTACGAGGAGCAATTAGCCTCGGGAAACAAGATGATGATCACCCTGGCAGGCGCTATGAGCACGGCTGAATTGGGAAAGTCACTGGCAGAGATGATCCGGCAGGATAAAGTACACATCATCACTTGTACCGGTGCCAACCTCGAAGAAGATGTGTTTAACCTGGTGGCTCATGATTATTATAAAAGGGTACCCAATTACCGTGATCTTTCACCTGCTGATGAAACGGAACTACTGAACCACCATTTTAACAGGGTTACGGATACCTGTATCCCTGAAGAGGAAGCCATGCGCCGGATTGAACACCACCTGGTCAGACAATGGAAAAAAGCAGCAGACGAAAATAAAAGATACTTTCCACATGAATATTTTTACCAGATTCTGCTTGATGAGGATAACAAACTGGAACATCAGATCGACCCCAACGATTCGTGGTTGATGGCGGCAGCCGAAAAAAACCTCCAAATTATCGTACCCGGTTGGGAAGATTCAACCTGTGGCAATTTCTTTGCAGCGCACTGTATCGAAGGCATGTTTCCGCCTTCCATTACCAAATCAGGTGTCGAATATATGATGACACTTGCCGACTGGTACCAGAAAAACAGTGGTGAGAATGGAGTGGGATTTTTCCAGATTGGTGGAGGCATTGCCGGCGATTTCCCCATTTGTGTGGTGCCCATGTTACACCAGGATCTTGGTTTTTCAAGCATACCCGTTTGGTCATACTTTTGCCAGATCAGTGATTCAACAACCAGTTACGGATCATACTCAGGTGCCGTTCCAAATGAGAAGATTACCTGGGGAAAATTGGAAGAGCATACACCCAAATTTATCATTGAATCGGATGCTACGATTGTAGCACCCCTGGTATTTGCCTATCTGCTCGGCTGGTAGAACCCGTCATTATTTCATATCAAAATCGAACCACAACAGCTTAATTATTCGTAAATTCGCTGATCGTAAAACCAATTAAACCAATGTAATATGTTTAAAAAAATCTTTTCCGTAATTTTAATTCTTATGGTGGCAGTTGTGATGAACAACTGCGAAAATGCTTCTCAAAAGGAAGCGCAAGAAACCTCAGACAATGCTTATAATATGGCTGAATACGCTGATTTTACCCTTACAACCGATATTTCTCACCTGAGTGAGAATCAGAAAGAAATGTTGCTTCTGCTTTTTAAAGCAGCCGATCTGACTGATGAGATCTTCTGGTTGCAGAATGTGGGCGAAAAAGAAACTTTTTTGTCCAGCATTGAAGACCCCGAATTGAGACAATATGCCAAAATAAATTACGGTCCCTGGGATGAACTGAACAACCTCACCCCCTTTATAGAGGGGTACGGACCCAAACCTGCCGGAGCCGAATTTTATCCGCACGATATGACCAAAGAAGAATTTGCCGCCTATGATAATGAAGATAAAACAAGTTTGTATACACTGATCAGAAGAGATGACGAGGGTGCATTAACGACGGTCTGGTACCATAATGCCTATAAAGAGCGGACGGAAAAAATCGCGGCTTTACTGGAAGAAGCTGCATTGTTAGCTGACGATGCCGGTTTTGAAAATTACCTGAATTTAAGGGCTAAGGCGCTACGAACAGATGATTATTTTGAAAGCGATATGGCATGGATTGACATGAAAGACAACTTAATAGACCTGGTCATCGGGCCTATAGAAAATTATACAGATGGCCTATATGGTTATAAGGCAGCCCATGAAGCCTATATTCTGATAAAAGATGTGGAGTGGAGCGAAAAATTGGCCAAATATGCTGCTTTTCTACCTCAGTTACAAACCGAATTACCGGTAGATCAGGTGTATAAAAATGAGGTTCCGGGTTCAGATGTGGATTTAAATGCCTACGATGCTGTGTATTATGCAGGCGATTGCAATATGGCCGGGAAAACAATTGCCATTAACTTACCTAACGACGAACGTGTTCAACTGGAAAAGGGTACAAGAAAACTGCAATTGAAAAATGCCATGCAGGCAAAATTCGATAAAATTTTAGTACCGATTTCAGAAATGGTCATCACGCCTGAGCAACGCAAACATATCACCTTTACAGCCTTCTTTTCCAACACTATGTTCCATGAAGTTTCGCACGGTATGGGAATTAAAAACACCATTAATGGCAAAGGCCCTGCCCGAAAAGCACTGAAAGAAAAATATTCAGCCATTGAAGAAGGAAAAGCGGATATACTGGGACTTTACCTGGTAACCAAGCTCAACGAAATGGGTGAATTTAACGATACAGACCTGATGGATAACTACGTTACTTTTATGGCCGGAATATTCAGATCGGTTCGCTTTGGCGCATCAAGTGCACATGGTATGGCCAATATGCTACGGTTTAATTACTTCCTTGAAAAAGGTGCATTTACCAGGAATGACGATGGTACTTACGCGGTAGATATTGATAAGATGAAAGCTGCTTCAACCGACCTGACACAAAAAATCCTGAAAATTCAGGGTGATGGTGATTACGAAGCAGCAGCCAACTGGATAGAAACGGATGGAGTGATTAAACCGCAATTGCAAGCTGACCTGGACAGGATCAATGATGCTGGCGTTCCTGTTGATATTGTTTTTACGCAAGGTCCCGAAGTATTGGGATTGAAATAAGGAAATACAATATAAATTCTAAAAACCCCGTTAAAACGGGGTTCTTTATTTAGGCGATTCGCTTTAATATATTCACTTCTTCTTGTGTTAACTCCCGGAATTTACCACGGGGCAGGTCCTTTTTTGTGAGCCCGGCAAAAAATACACGATCAAGTTTGATCACTTTATACCCAAGGTGTTCAAATATTCGCCTGACGATGCGGTTTTTACCCGAATGTAGTTCGAGGCCAACCTGAGTATTGTCATGTTCACTGCTCACATATGATATTTTGTCGGGCTTAATAAAACCATCCTCAAGCTCTAAACCGTTGGTTATTTCGATGATATCGCTTTTGTGGAGAGGTTTATCAAGATACACATGATAAATCTTTTTTACATTGTGCTTCGGATGGGTGAGTTTTTTGGCCAGTTCACCATCATTCGTAAATAACAACAATCCAAGCGTGTTCCTGTCGAGCCTACCCACGGGGTAAATTCTTTCCTGACAGGCATTTTGCATGAGCACCATTACGGTTTTACGGTCATGAGGATCGTCAGATGTAGTGATAAAATCTTTGGGTTTATTCAATAAAAAATATCGTTTTTTTTCACGTTTTAATGATTCACCACCGCATATTACTTTATCTTCAGGACTGACTTTTGTTCCCAATTCGGTGACAATCTTTCCATTTACTTTAACAATACCGCTTGCGATCAGCTTATCAGCTTCCCTTCTGGAACAAACACCAGCATTGGCCAGGTATTTATTCAAACGGATCAGGCCATCATTTTTGGTATCTGCATTTCTGTTGGGTTTAAAACTTGTGCTTTTTGAGCTTTTAAAAGTTTTACCGGGGTATTTTTTTCGTTCCATAGGGTTAAAATAATATGCTGCAAAGGTACAAATGTTATTTTCTGATATTTAGAAAGTTGAATATAATGTAATCAGATATGAATAAGCTTTAAAGCGTTGGCGACACTTGCATTTTCACACTGAAATCAGTATATTTACACAGCAAATCGAAAAACGTCTAAGGTCATGCCAGAAAAGATCATCACCCTTGCCACACTCACCTATATGCGGGCACAATTGCTCTGCGCCATGCTCGAAAGCAATGGTATCGAGTGTTTTATGACCAATATAAACCGCATGAAAGAAAGTCCTGGAGGTGTGCTAGTTAAAATACAGGCAGAAGACAGCGAAAAGGCGGTTAAAATATTTGATGATTTCAGAGCTTCATATGGTGTAAATAAGGAAGAAGCGGTAGCCTATATGAAAAGTATCCGTCGAATTCTTGTTCCGGTTGACTTTAGCGTTCAAGCTGAAAATGCTGCTTTTTATGCACTAAAAATAGCCGGGGCTATAAAAGCAGATATCAAATTGATCAATGCATACTTAGATCCGATGGGAACCCCGCAAACCTATCTTGAATCTTATTCTTACCAGTTAAATCTTGATTCAATTATACGGGAGGTGGAAGAGGAGACCGAAAAAAGCCTTCGATCGCTGTCCAACAGGTTGAAAGATAAGATTGAAACTAAAAATATCAAGGATGTAAAAATCAGTTTCGACCTGTTTAAAGGCAATGCCGTGGATACCATTTTAAACCAGATCAGGGAATATGAGCCGGCATTGGTGATCATGGGTACCAGGGGAAATAAGCTGGAAGGACTGCGGACGTATAGCAGTACCACAGCCCAGATCATCAGAAAAGCAGACATACCGGTAATGGCGATTCCACAAAATTATGACGCCTCGAGTGTTACGCATCCCAAACGGGTATTGTATGCCACTAATTTTGATAAAACCGACTATACGGCTTTGCGAAGGCTGTCTTCTTTCGCCAAACCATTCAATGCCAAAATATATTGTGTGCATGCTGCGCTGGAGGAAGACAATGAAATGGATGAGATGGAAATGAGAAAAGTCCGCAATTACCTGCTGGATACCATGCTTGAACCAAACATCGAATGTGGTATTTTAGAGACGATTGACTTGCAACAGGGATTTGAAAATTTCATCAGGGAACATCAAATTGATGTGTTGGCGGTAAATACACGTAAGCGGAACTTTATCGAGAAGCTGTATAAACCGAGTGTAGCTAAAAAATTCCTGTTCCATTCCAACATACCTTTGCTGGTATTTCAGGCTAAACCTTAATCCAGATCAGGTAATTCGGGGTAAAAAGCATCTTTGATATATTCAATATGTGTCCCTTTTTTATCGATAACGATGGATATAATATCGAAACGAATATCAATATTCAGGTTGTGTATTTCCACGTAAGCCTCCGCTGCACGGATCAAAAAGGATTCTTTTGCATTACCCACAGCTTCTGAAGGATCACCAAAATAGCGGGTGCTCCTGGTTTTAACTTCTACCATAACCAGCTCATCGCCATCTTTGGCAATTACATCAATTTCATCCTTTTCATGCCGCCAGTTGGTTTCTATGATCTGGATTCCTTTTTCTTCCAGAAATTTTCTGGCGATCAACTCCCCTTTCTTTCCAAGTTCATTGTGCTCTGCCATTTTTAATCTAAAAAGGTGATTTGAGGATGATCATTTACATCCAGTTTTACTTGAGCACCCATGATCAATGGCCGGTTGTCGTTAATATGACCTGCCGGAAACCCGAAGCAAACCGGGTAATCATAATCTTCCACCACCTCTCTGATAATTTGATATGCCGTTTTTCCATATGGTACTTTGTTATCATTCATATCAGTCATTCCGCCAACGATCAAACCATTCAGGTTTTCAAGCACACCTGCCCTTTTTAATGCTGTTATCATCCGATCGATATGGTAAAGGTATTCGTCCAGGTCTTCAATAAATAATATCTTTCCGCTTACATCAGGTAAAGACACGCTGCCCATCAGGCTGTACAATACCGACAAATTTCCTCCTGTTAGCAGACCATCAGCACTGCCTTTCCTGTTCAAATTATGTGGTTCAATTGGGTAATCCGGAAGTGCTCCCCGAAGCACATTAAACAAACCTGATAAGGCCTGATCTGTGTTCTCAGGAAAATTGATCGGCATGCTAGCGTGCAGGGTTTGAATATCCAAAACGGTATTGATGTGGCTGTGGAAAACTGTTATATCACTATAGCCTACCAGCCATTTAGGTTGTTTTTTAAACAGGTCGAAATTCAATAAATCTATAATTCTCACACTTCCATAACCTCCCCTGGCACAAAATATGGCCTTTATTTCCGGATCGTCTAGCAGATGCTGCAAAGTGGACGCACGTAATTGATCGTTTCCGGCAAATTGATTGGATGCTGCAAATAATTCATCATCATAAACAGGAATATAACCCTGTGATTCAATAATATTGATGGCCATTTCAATTTCTTCCGGATTTATTTTCCGGGCAGGAGCCACCAGGCCGATTTTGTCACCTTTAATAAGCGAGGGAGGCTTTATCATGTTTTTTGTTTATTAACTTTGCCGAAATTAAGGAAAAAACGACTTTATGCCTAAAAATTTCAAACGATACACCATCACTTCGGCCCTGCCCTATGCCAACGGGCCCATACATATCGGACATCTTGCCGGCGTATATGTACCGGCTGACATTTATGCCAGGTATTTAAGAATGAAAGGTGAAGATGTACTTTTTATAGGAGGTTCTGATGAACATGGTGTGCCGATCACCATTAAAGCGCGGGCAGAAGGTGTTAGGCCTCAGGAAATAGTCGACAGGTATCATGAGCAGATTAAAAAATCGTTCGAAGAATTTGGCATTTCTTTCGATGTGTATTCCCGCACCTCTGCACCCATCCATCATAAAACAGCATCAGATTTTTTTCTGAAACTATACGAAAAGGGTGATTTCATTGAAAAGACCAACGAGCAATATTTTGATGAAGATACACAGCATTTTCTGGCCGACAGGTACATTACCGGCACTTGTCCGCATTGCGGAAATGAAAAGGCCTATGGTGATCAGTGTGAGAATTGCGGCACTTCTTTAAGCCCGCTGGAACTGATCAACCCGAAATCGGCACTGAGCGGTAATGTGCCGGTGTTAAAGGAAACCAAACACTGGTATCTGCCACTGGATCAATACGAAGAATGGCTGAACGAATGGATTATCGAGGGCCACAAAGACGACTGGAAAACCAACGTTTATGGGCAGGTGAAATCATGGATCGATCATGGATTAAAACCCAGGGCAGTTACCCGCGACCTGGACTGGGGCGTGAACGTTCCTCTTAAAGATGCCAATGGTAAAGTGCTGTATGTTTGGTTTGATGCACCTATTGGCTATATTTCAGCCGCCAAAGAATGGAGCGAAAAAACAGGAAACGACTGGAAACCTTATTGGAAAGACAAAGATTCAAAACTGGTACATTTTATCGGGAAAGACAATATTGTATTCCATTGTATTATTTTTCCTGCCATGCTGAAAGCAGAAGGCAGTTATGTATTGCCAGACAATGTGCCTGCCAACGAGTTTTTAAACCTGGAAAACGACAAAATCTCCACTTCACGGAACTGGGCCGTCTGGTTGCATGAATATTTGAAAGATTTTCCTGAAAAACAAGACGTATTGCGCTATGTGCTGACCGCCAATGCGCCTGAAACCAAGGACAATGATTTTACCTGGAAGGATTTCCAAGCGCGAAATAACAACGAACTGCTAGCCATTTTTGGAAACCTGGTGAACCGTACCCTGGTGCTTACCCAAAAATATTTTGACGGTATTGTTCCAGCCATCACCGAATTGGATGATGTGGCAAAAAGTACGTTGGAAGAAATGAAGACCTATCCGGATAAGATATCCAGCAGTTTGGATAGGTACCGTTTTCGTGAGGCGTTGTCAGAATTGATGAACCTGGCACGTCTGGGCAATAAATACCTGACGGATATGGAGCCCTGGAAAGTTTACAAAACGGATGAGGACAAAGTGAAAACCATATTGAATGTGTCCTTACAAATTATAGCGAACCTGGCAGTACTTTCCGAACCTTTTTTGCCATTTACAGCGAGGAAACTTCAGGAAATGTTGGGGATGTCGGCCCCAACATGGTCAGATGCCGGTAATACAGCACTGATAGAAACCGGCCGGGTTTTAAACAAACCGGAATTATTATTTGCCCGTATTGAAGATGCAGAAGTGGATGCTCAAGTCCAAAGATTATTGAATACCAAAAAAGAAAATGAAACAATGACAAAAGCCAAACCTGCCAAAAAGGAGATTGTTTTTGAGGATTTCATGAAAATGGATATCAGGACAGGAACCATTTTAGAAGCAGAAAAAGTAGCTAAAACTAAGAAGCTTTTAAAACTTAAAATAGATACCGGTATCGACCAGCGGACGGTTGTTTCGGGTATTGCGGAGTATTACGAACCCGATCAGATCATCGGAAAGAAAGTAAGCATTTTGGTGAACCTGGCGCCCCGAAAGTTAAGAGGCATTGAATCGCAGGGCATGATCCTAATGGCCGAAGATGCGGATGGCAAACTATGCTTTGTTTCGCCTACTGAAGATGTTTCAAACGGGAGCGAGGTGAAATAAATATAATTTATATTTTTGCATTCCCAATTCATGGCCCCGTACCTGCCCGAATGAATTCATTCAGGCGGGGTTCAAGGGATGCCCGCCCGAACGACCCGTTATTAATTTGTAATAATCACTTTAAAAGTATTTATTAGATAAATATTTATTTGATAATTGGATGTCGTCCGGTCGGGCGGGGAATAAGAATTTCCTAAACTTGTAAAATTCAAATTCGTATTTTTATATCATGTCTTATTATACTTATGTAATATATAGCGAACGTTACGACTATTTTTACAAAGGTCATTGCGAAAATCTTCAAAAACGACTAACAGAACACAATCTAGGCAAAACAAAAAGCATCAGGCCATTTATTCCTTTTAAGTATGTTTATTATGAAGAGTTTACAAACCGCGAAGAGGCGATCGAAAGGGAAAAATACTTTAAAACGGCAGCAGGAAGAAGGTTTTTGAAAGCTAAAATAAAACTATGAACATCTTTTCAATTATCTGAAAATTATTAATTTCGCAGCCCAATTCATGGCCCCGTAGTTCAACGGATAGAATAAGGGTTTCCTAAACCTTAGATACAGGTTCGATTCCTGTCGGGGCTACAAAAATTCTTTATATGAGAATTTTTCAGAATTGACAAACCACTTCAAATCGAGGTGGTTTTCTTCGTTTGAGTAGTATTGATAAGGGATTGATTTAGAAATACTTTGAGATATTGCAGGCATCCGTTTTAAAAGCGTATCTTTGCCACAGGATTATTTATCCGTTGATATGAATCATCTTTTTCGCGTAAACTAGCGAACCACCAAGGCCTTCTTTTTGTAAGCCCTTATTTGATTAATGAAACGCTGGTGGTCAACTTAATGACTGATCGCCAGAAAGTAACCCTCTAAATAAACTTTATCTGACGCTTCGCCTTTCTCATTAATCTGTGATCCGTTTCAAACTAAAAAGAGATTCACATGACTTTAATGAAAATGGGTGTTATTGGCACCTCAAAAAAAGAGGACGAAAGACGTGTCCCAATCCACCCTGAGCATTTAGAAAGACTTCCGGAAGCCATCCGCAGACAACTTATTTTTGAGAAAGGCTATGGTACACCTTTCAATATAGATGATGAAGAAATTGGAGATTTAACTGGCGGAACGGCTACGCGAAGTGAAATATTATCTGATATTGGCTCTGTAATTATTGCCAAACCCATTTTATCGGATTTACAAGAACTCAAAGAGGGCGGTATTTTGTGGGGATATCCGCATTGTGCCCAGCAGATGGAAGTAACACAAACAGCGATCGACCGGAAACAGACTTTGATTGCGTTCGAAGATATGTTTGTATGGACTCCTGAAGGACAAATAGGCAGGCATACCTTTTACAAAAATAATGAATTAGCCGGTTACAGTGCGGTTATTCATGCGCTTCAACTTAAGGGAATAGACGGTCATTATGGTAACCAAAGAAAGGTGATCATATTTAGTTTTGGTGCCGTCAGCCGGGGAGCCATCTATGCATTAAAAGCACATGGTTTCAGAGATATAACCATTTGTATTCAACGGCCTGATCATGAGGTAAGGGAAGAAGTGTTGGACGTGAACTATGTTCGAATTAGAAAGGGAGAAGGAAACGAGCCGCGAATGCTTGTTGTGGAGCATGACGGAACTGAAAGACCATTGTTAAATTTGATCAATGAGTCTGAAATAATAATTAATGGTACCTACCAGGACACGGATGATCCAATCGATTTTATCATTGAAGAAGAAAAATCATGGCTCAAGCCCGGCACCTTAATAATCGATGTGAGCTGTGATGAAGGCATGGGTTTTTATTTTGCAAAGCCAACCACTTTTAGAAATCCTATCTTTTCAGTCGATAATATTGATTACTATGCAGTTGATCATACACCCAGTTATTTTTGGGAAAGTGCTTCAAGGTCTATTTCAGCCGCGATGATCGTACACCTTCCATCCGTATTAGGCGGCCGAACAAGCTGGAAACGGAATGAAACCATCCAAAATGCAATAAATATTGACAAAGGAGTGATCGTAAAAGATTCTATTCTTAGATTTCAG
>SWBW01002025.1_pt1 | contig 11090 bp, 9 predicted proteins | sample 4693041 | NCBI WGS metagenome assembly SWBW01 (sample SAMN10267271, study PRJNA491770) | bioreactor metagenome | isolation source: DHS bioreactor inoculated with marine methane seep sediment | place: Japan: Omine Ridge, Nankai Trough | collected 2006-05-06
TGTTACAGGCTTCTTTAATATTTTTGATGATTTCGCGGATCATGTACTCGTAATCATATTCAAAACCCAAATGGCTGCGTATCGGAAAGCCACCACCCAGATTCAAAGAATCCAATTCGGGACATAGTTTTTTCAGTTCGATATATTGTTTAAGCGCTTTCTGGAATTCGCGCCAGTAATAGAGAGTATCTTTAATGCCGGAATCGACAAAGAAATGCAGCATTTTTAATTCCACGTTCTTTTTCCCGCGAATTTTCTTTTTAAAATAATCCAATATTTCCGACTGTGGTATACCCAGCCTCGACGTATAGTAAGACGATTGTGATTCTTCATCCACGGCCATTCTGATGCCTACTTTTAATTTCTTTTCGCCGGATTTCTTCAGTATTTTATCCAGTTCGTATGGATTGTCAAGGATAATTATTGAGTTCATAAACCCTTGATCCTGAAGACCTAAAATCTTTTTTAAATATTCATCGGTTTTATAGCCATTATGGATGATGGAAATATCTTTATCGAGTTCTCCTTTTTGATAGAGTTTTAAGATCAGGTCTATATCAAAAGCCGATGAGGTTTCAATATCCACATTCTGCCTGAGGGCGGCACTCACCACATGATGGAAGTGGCAACATTTGGTACAATAGCAGTAATGGTATTTTCCTTTATAGCCCGTTGCCTTTATGGCCCGGTTAAAAAGATTGCGCGATTTTTTGATCTGATCGCTTATTTTTGGCAGATACATCAGCCGAAATGGCGTACCATATTTATTGATTAAATATTTGAGTGAAACTCCATGAAATGTGAGATAACCACCCTGCAAATCAAAGCCTTCCTGTGGAAAGTAAAAACTCTGTTCAATCAGATTAAAATAGGTGTTTTTCATCAGTTGCTAAACGTATAATATTTATAAATGGTTGTAAAAAAATTAATGTCGTATCTTTTTTAGCAAACTTAATTTTTTTTGAAGAAAAACGTGCTTTTTTTAATACAAACACTTCATAAAATTGTACTGAAGTTTATTCAGGCAATTTGAACCCAACAGCAATGTTATACTCAACAGCTACAGGTTTTCCATGATGCATACCGGGGATCCAGGCTGGCATAATGCTTATTAGCCGCAGCGCCTCCTCATCACAACCACTTCCTATGCCTTTAGCCAGTTCTATTTTCGACAGGCTTCCATCAGCCTCCACAATAAAACTCACCACAACCTGACCCTCTATTTTTTGTTCTAAAGCCATTTCAGGATACTCCAGATTTTGACGAAGAAAATCATACATGGCGTTTCTGCCACCGGGAAATTCCGGCATATTCTCCACAATTTTATAGGAAGATTTAAACGGAACGGGCACACTTAATAAGGTACGTGCAGGTTCACCCAGGTAATAGCCGGGCTCCCACAGAGGCATTCTTAATACAACTTTTGCGGCGGCTTCATCACATCCATACCCCAGGTTGTTATTTACGGTTACATTTGAAACGCTTCCGTCTTTTTCGATCACGAAATCCACATTCACAACACCGTTTATGTTGGCTTTTCTTGCAAGATCAGAATATACCACTTCACTTTCAATATAGGTGATCAACTCGATGCTACCACCAGGAAATTCTGGCATGGTATCAAGATCAGTATAAATACGACTATCGGTATATAATTCTTCTTTAAAATACACCGGTGTGTTGGATCGTACACGTACTTTTTTCCCATCTATTTCTCCCGGCTTCCAGTCCTTCATAAGTCTAACCAACCGGATGGCTTCCTGATCGCAACCGTAGCCAATTGGTTTTAAAACCGTAACGTCCGAAACGGTTCCATCGGTCTCTACTATAAAATTCACATAAGCAGTTGCAGAAATGCCATTTAAATAAGCGGCAAGCGGATACCGCATATTTTCAACAAAATATGTAAGCATCCCTTTTTGTCCACCAAGGTATTGGGGCATGGTAGTTACAAAATCGTAAACGGTATCGTTTTTGGCGGTTTGGCTATATGAACCAAAGGGAACATATATTAAAATTACCAGAATAAGGAATAAATATTTTTTCTTCATTGCTCTTTACTTGAAAAGGCAAAGTTAACAATCTATTCCCCATTTATGGTTCTAAATTAACTCAACTTATGTTCTCTTTTTGATTTTATCCTCTTTGTTTAGGCCCGAAGTCACTTCGATGGTAATGCCGTCAGATAATCCGGTCTCAATATATCTCTTCTCGAATTGCTGGGGGGCGGTTTCGACTTCTACATACACCGTATCCTTTTCAAATACCAGTAGGCTTTCCGGAATGGCAAGCACGCTATCCACACGATCAAGCACAATATCGGCATTAGCGCTATAACCCGCCCTGATAAAACGATTTTCCTGCAGCAATACTTCCGCCCTGATCTCAAACTGTATGGCGCCATTTACTTCCTGTCCTTTTGGGGAAATATGTTCCAGTGCGGCTTCAAAGGTGACATCTTCAAGTGCACCGATCGTTAAAATTAGCGGCATACCTTCGCTAATCTTGCCCACTTCTGATTCGTCAATGTTTCCCTCAAATATCATCTCACCCATATCGGCAATGGTAGCGATCGTGGTTCCGGCATTGAAGTTATTGGCTTCAATCACCTGGTAACCAATTTCAACAGGTATATGCAACACCATACCGTCAATAGTTGATTGTATCAGTGTGTTGGTGGGCTCTCCTGAATCTTTGATCTGTCCCTCCTGTATTAATTGAAGTGTTTCTCTGGCCGTTTCCAGTTCTTCCTGTGCATTTTGGTAAGCGACTTCGTAAGATTCGTAATCTGCTTTTGCGATCACACCTTTTTCGAATAACCCAAGTTGTCGATCATAATTTCTTTTGGCATCTTTTAGGCTGATATTGGCTACTTCCACCCTTGATCTGGCGTTGTTAAGATTGATCATATTTGGGATGATACGTATCCTAGCCAACAAGTCTCCTTTTTTAACTTTATCACCTTCTTCAATATACAGCTCGTCAATAATTCCTGAAACAACCGGTTTTATTTCAATTTCTTTTCGCGGAACCACCGACCCTGTCGCTGTTGTTTTTTTAATGATGTTTGTGACTGTTGGTGATGTTGTTTCATAGACTGTCGGTTCTGTCTGTGATTTCTGGTACAGAAAATAAATAGTGTAACCAAATACGCCAATGATAATCACTATTCCGAGTATTTTTAAAAACTTTTTCATTGCTTCAATATATTATTAATCATTTATTTTTATTCATCTCTTAACGCGTCAATTGGTTTGATTTGAACAGCTCTTTGAGCCGGGATCAAACCTGCAACAGCGCCTGCAATCACCAGGATCAACAGGGCAAAGATCGCCTTGTTGAAATCTACTTCCGGGTTATTGAACATATCAGTACTTGCATTCATTTGTATCATTAAATTGTTGATCAACTCCAGCACACCGACTCCTAGCGCAAGCCCTACGTAACCGGCAATTGTTGTCAGAAATACCGATTCTATAACAATCTGGCTTTTAATGCTAAAAGGTGTGGCGCCCAATGCGCGTTGTATGCCTATTTCTTTAGTTCTTTCTTTCACCACGATGAGCATAATATTGCTCACACCAATCACACCGGCAAGCAATGTACCAATACCGACGATCCAGATCAGGCCATCAATTCCAGTAAACAGGGTGGTCATTTTTCTGAACTCCTCTTCCAGGTTGAAGGAACCAACTGCCCGATCATCGGTAGGTGAAATAGAATGCCGATCACGCATAATATCAGTTGCTTTATCGAGTACCTGCGAAACGGAATGTCCTTTTTGGGCTGTGATGGAATACCACCCTACTATATTCCCAAAATTATAGGTTTGCTGCATGGTGGTAAAGGGCATAAATATCTGTGAGTTTTCGCGTTCTGCCTGCTGGTCGTTCTTTTTTGAGGAAAAAACACCTACCACCCTGAAATACACGCCCTGAATCCGGATATATTCGCCAATAGGATTTTCTTCAGATTCAAACATTTCTTCAAATACGCGTGTTCCAATGACCACGTTTTTTCTTTTTTCTCTAATGTCAATATCATTGATAAATCTGCCCTGATGAATATTTACCGGGTCAATCAGGTTAAAATCGGGATAGTCTCCCTGGATCGTAAAGGCAGCGGTTCGTTCACCTCTTACTACATTGTTGCCATTTTCGCCGGCGCTGAACACTTGTAAGCGTGGTGCGATGTATTCAATTTCCGGAATATTATCAATTAGAGCTTTAGTATCATCATTATTGAAGTTGTATCTTCTGCCTCTTGGAAAACCTTTATATGGCACCGTGGTTTGCTGGGTCCACATAAACATGGCGTTGGTGGCCATATCGCCCATTCCCTGTGAAACACCGTTGCTTAATCCCCTGCCCGAACCCAGCATAATGATCAGCATGAAAATGCCCCAGAATACGCCAAAAGCTGTGAAAAATGTACGCAGCTTATTTTTTTTAAGCGCATAAAATATTTCTTGCCATTTATCTATGTCTATAATGCCCATTGATGCATTTTTTATTCATCTCTTAATGCCACCACCGGTTTTACGGAAGCTGCTTTTTGTGCAGGTACATATCCTGCGATGGCCCCTGCCAGCACCAGCAATACTGTGGCAGCGATGGCTATATTTATATTAATTTCCGGGTTGGCAAAATAATCATGTGCGGGTATCAGATTTGATACCAGTTCCAGCAAGCCTACGCCGGCCACCAGCCCAATGTATCCTGCAAAAGCAGTTATCAATACCGATTCCTGTAAAATTAAACTGATAATGGTCCAGGGTGTGGCGCCAAGGGCTTTCCGGATGCCAATTTCTTTGGTGCGTTCTTTTACAACGATCATCATAATGTTGCTCACACCCACGATACCAGCGATAATGGTTCCAACTCCTATGATCCATATAAAAAACCGAATACCAGCGAACAGATCCATAAACTGTTTATAATTCTCAATACTGTTAAAAATAAACAGGGCCCTGTTGTCCTCGGGAGCAAATTTATGCCTGTCTGACATTTGCTGTTTTACATCTTCAACTACCTGGTGACTTTGTTGTATGTCTGCTTCGCCAAGCATTAAGCAAACATTCCTGATGTTATTGCCCATATTGAACACCCTTTGAGCGGTAGATACCGGAATATAGATTCTGCGTAAGTCTCTATCCTGGCCTGGATCGTCAAAAACGCCCACTACTTTAAAAGGAACGCCACTCACTTTAATGTACTTATCTATCGCTTCTTCTCCGCCTTTAAAAAGCGCTTCATAAACCAATCTTCCGATAGCTACCGATTTTCTGTAATCAGTAATGTCTTTTTGATTCAGGAAGCGTCCGCTTGTCATGGTAAGTGATTCTACGTCTCTGTATTCGGGTGAAATGGCAAAAATGTCAAATGTGCCATATTCATTTTTATAGGAAATCGTATTGTTTTCCTGGAATAAAAATGTTCTTGAGGAACTTTTTTCGACATGCTGTATTTTGTCCATAATGTCACGGTCTTCATTGGTAAACCGTATGCGTCTACCCGCTTTCATACCTTTATATGCCGTTGAGGTCACTCCCGAATTAATGGAAATATAATTTACTGCATCACCCTGGAACTCTCGTTTTACACCGTTTTCAAGGCCATAACCCGAACCCAGCAGCACTACCAGCATGAAAATACCCCAGGCCACACTAAAGCCCGTGAGCACTGTCCGCAATTTGTTTTTGCGAATGGTGCTGAATATTTCCTGCCATTTGTCGAGATCAAACATTTTTTATCTTTTTATGCCATTACCTGCTCGGCCAGCCATTTCTTTCGTTCGCCATTGGCGATGATCGAATCAACAATGCCGTCTTTCAGCTTGATGATCCGGTCTGTTTTGGCAGCAATATCCCTTTCGTGCGTCACTATCAAAATGGTAATGCCCATGTCGTTTATTTCATGAAATAAATCCATCACTTCCATGGATGTGGAAGAATCCAGCGCTCCTGTTGGCTCATCGGCCAGGATCACTTTGGGTTCCGAAATCAATGCCCGTGCAATGGCCAGCCGTTGTTTCTGTCCACCTGACAATTCACTTGGCAAGTGGTCGGCCCATTCGGCAAGGCCCATTTTTTCGAGGTATTCCATGGCTTTCATATTTCTTTTTTTACGGCTTACCTTCTGGTAATACAGAGGCAAGGCCACGTTTTCCATCGCGTTTTTAAAGGAAATGAGGTTAAATGATTGGAATACAAACCCGATAAATTTATTCCGGTAAAAAGCAGCTTTTTTTTCGCTCATCTTCTGGATGAGTTCTTCGTTCAGGTAAAACTCTCCGGAATCGTAATTATCCAGCATGCCGATAATATTCAATAAAGTGGATTTTCCGGAGCCCGAGGACCCCATGATGGAAACCAACTCTCCCTGCGCAATATTTAAATCCACTCCTTTAAGTACGTGCAGGCTGTTGGAACCGGTATAATATGTTTTGTTGATATTGTTCAGGCTTATCATATCAATTCTGTTGTCTTTTATTTTAGCTTCTCCTATGCTTACCAGTAATTATGCCAACCCCTGTAACTTTTTGTTTTTGTGTTGTTTATATTTTATTGACGATTTGGAAAGTGTTCGGCATCTTTACACAGGTGTGCGAATTCGATCATATAAAGCAGATCAGCCTTTAGCGATTTTCTTATTGCTATTACTTATAACATTCACGGAACAATAAAGTATATCGTTTAAATGTTCTTACTTTTGATTATTAATTACGTTGCATTGGATATCTATACGCAAAAAAAACGGGCCAAAATATTGTTGTTTGTGCTGGCAGCTATTATCATTGGCATTTCTATTTTCTATACGAATGTGCTGGTAAACAAATTTGCCAAGGAAGAACAAAAGAATGTACGGTTATGGGCCGCTGCTGTGCACAGGAAAGCACGATTGGTAAAATATACTGAATCTTTTTTCAGTAAATTACAGGAACAGGAAAGGAAACGGGTTGAATTGCTCGCTGAAGTGTATAACCAAATACTGAAAGATGATACGGTAAGCGATCTTACTTTTTACCTGGAAATTATAGCCGAAAACACGACCATTCCAGTGATATTAACTGATAATAAAGGAAAAATATTAAGCACAAAAAACCTGGAAGAAAACCAGGACACGCTGACCTTACTAAGTGGAAAACTTAAAGAAGACTTCTCATTGTACGACCCGATTGACGTGCAATACACACGAACCAGGCGGAATTTCCTATACTATAAAGATTCTAAGTTCTTTATGGAACTCAAGGAGGTGCTAAATGATTATATTTCTTCCTTTATGGAAGAGGTGGCGTTGAACTCATCCAGTGTGCCGGTTATTATTACCGACAGCACCCAAAAGAACGTAATTCAATTTGGCAACCTGAATGATATACGTATGAGCGACCCCGTTTATGTGCAAGAGAAATTAGATGAAATGGAGCGGGAAAATACCCCCATTAAAGTTAGTTTTGGCGACCAGGGCACCAGTTATATATTTTATAAAGATTCGGATCTTTTAACCATCATGCGTTTCTTTCCGCTGGCACAAATACTGATCATTGCCGTATTTTTTGTGATCGCTTACCTGCTGTTCAGCTATGCTCGTAAATCAGAACAAAACAGGGTGTGGGCCGGCATGGCTAAAGAAACAGCTCACCAGATAGGCACACCGCTTTCGTCTATTATGGCATGGATGGAGCTGCTGAAAATGGGAGAGGGCACTGCCGACCAGGCGGCCGATGAAATTGAAAAGGATGTAAGGCGCCTGGAGGTTATTACGGAACGATTCTCAAAAATTGGTTCTGTTCCAAAGCTTGAACTGAACAATATAGCGCAGATCATTCATGACAGCGTAAACTACCTGAAACCCCGATCACCAAAAAAGATCAGCTACCTGATTGATTTTTCAGAAGAAGAAGAAGTATTTATTCCTGTAAACGGCCCTTTGTTCAGTTGGGTGATTGAAAATGTGTGTAAAAACGCCATTGACGCGATGGTTGGTGTGGGCACCATTGTCATCAACCTGAAAGAAGAAACCCGGCATATACTTATTGATATTTCCGATACCGGACGGGGCATTTCAAGAACAGAGCAACGGGATATTTTTAACCCCGGGTATACCAGTAAAAAAAGAGGCTGGGGGCTCGGGCTATCATTATCAAAGCGCATTATCAACGACTACCATAAAGGAAAAATATTTGTCAAAAGTTCCACGATAGGAAAAGGCACTACCTTCAGGATAGTGATGCGAAAAACGGCCTGACACCTTAATTAAAAGACAATGGCCGGTATTTATATCCACATTCCTTTTTGTAAACAGAAATGCCATTACTGTAATTTCTATACGGTTACTTCTCAAAAATTCCGTGATGGGTTTATCCCTGCTATCCTGAAGGAACTGGAGCAACGGAAAGATTACCTGGAAGATAAAACCATCAACACCGTTTATTTTGGTGGCGGAACACCCTCCATGCTATCTGTTAAAGAAATCGGGCAGATCATTGATAAAATTGACCAGCTTTTTGTGCTGAAGAATGATGCCGAGATCACACTGGAAACCAATCCCGATGACCTGGATAAAAACAAGATCAGGGAATTGAAAAGCGAAACAAGGATCAACCGCCTCAGTATGGGTGTACAAAGTTTCCATGATGCTGACCTGCAATATCTGAACCGGGTTCATACCGGAACACAGGCCCTGAAATCGATAGAAAATGCTCTGGCAGAAGGATTTCACAATATGACCATTGACCTGATCTATGGCATCCCGACACTTACTGATGAACAATGGCGGAAAAACCTGGATACCTTTTTTGCATTTGGATTGCTACACCTGTCATCATACGCTTTGACTGTAGAACCCAAAACCGTATTGAATACGCTGATCGAGAAACGTAAAATGCAGGCAGTTAGTGAAGATCAAACGGTACGGCATTTTGAAATCCTGCTCGAGAAAACCCGGCAACACGAATTTACCCATTATGAAATTTCCAATTTTGCAAGGGAAGGGTTTTATTCAAAACACAACAGCATTTACTGGCTCGGCGGTCATTACCTGGGTGTCGGTCCTTCGGCACATTCGTTCAACGGCGTTTCGCGGCAATGGAATGTGGCTCATATGAAACAATATATTGAATCTGAAAAAACCGGCACCACCGTGCTCGAAAAAGAAGTGCTGACCAAGGACCAGCAATTTAATGAGTATGTGATGACATCGATCAGAACAAGTTGGGGCTGCGATGCGGAACATATTCAGAATGTATTTGGTCATATGTATGTAACTCATCTGGATAATGCAATTTTACCTTTTACAGAAAGTGGAAGGGTTGCGCAAAGAGGAAACGTGTTTTACCTCACAGACAAAGGTAAGTTGCATGCTGATGGAATTGCAGCTGCTTTATTCAGAGAATAAGCCCCCTTTAAGATTTGTTAAGAAGCGCTTTTTACCCATTGTCACATTTACCCTTATATTTGCCGCTTTATAATTTAAAAACATATTCAAATGGCACAAATAACTTTAAAAGGCAACCCGATCAACACTATTGGTAACTTACCTGAGGTGGGAACGAAAGCACCTGCATTTACCCTTGTAAAAGACGATTTATCGATCAAATCATTAACTGATTATAAAGGACAAAAAGTAGTTCTGAACATATTTCCAAGCCTCGACACCGGCACTTGCGCGGCCTCAGTAAGGCGTTTTAACGCGGAAGCATCCAAACTGGACAACACCGTGGTTTTATGTATTTCAAAAGATTTGCCTTTCGCACAGGCTCGTTTTTGCGGTGCTGAAGGACTGGAAGACGTGCACAATCTTTCTGATTTCCGTGGCGGACAATTTGGTAAAGACTATGGCGTGGAAATTATTGACGGCCCATTGGCAGGACTCGAGTCAAGAGCTGTTGTGGTGCTCGACGAAGAAGGTACCGTCGTTTACACACAACAGGTGGGTGAAATTGTAGATGAGCCCGATTACGAAGCAGCATTGGCCGCTTTATAATTTTTTTAAAGACTTTTTTAAAAAGGGGTAACAGTTGAACTGTTGCCCCTTTTTATTTTTTACCGGATAGACACACAAAAACATGCATTTATCCCAGAGATTAACCTGATAAAGTGTATATTTACTGGACTCTATAACGAGTTGCAATACAAATTAATCACTAGCATCAATCTAATATACAATGGATAATAAAAGTATAGTTCGCAGATACATAGAGGACATTGAAAATACTGGAGATGTTTCGAACATCGAGAAATTTATAGCAGAAGATTACGAAGAAGTGCATGATGGAATTCGCTACAAAATAGGAATAAAAGGAGCCAGAGAGCACATCTTGGGTGTCCGGTATGTTTTCCCTGACCTGAAATTAACAATAGAAAATCAAATATCAGAAGGTGATTGGGTCGCAACTATCTACTCAGTAACCGGCACATTTCAGGAAGATTGGGAGTATTTAGGTATAAAGTCTACCGGAGAACGAATCACATTCACCGGAGTTAACGTAGACCGGATAAAAGACGGTAAGATTATAGAACATGGAGGTGCTGCAAACCTACTTGGTCCGCTGCTCGATGCCAGAGTCATAGTTAGAAAATGAAAATGCACAGCGCCCAACAGCAAGTATCATTAAGCGGGCAGACAGGTACAATTGTAAATTATCTAAAGATGTAAATGGCAGATTACGATACATATTACAAAACGGAGGATTTATTCGGAAAAGCATATCCAGAACTGATAGATTTCTTAAAGCATTATGAACCGAAAGGGAAATTAATTGATTTGGGTTGTGGACAAGGCAGAGATTGTATTCCAATAGCTCGGCTTGGTTATAAGGTGACCGGGATTGATAGTTCACAAGTTGGCATAAACCAAATGATTGCAAAATCAGACAATGAAGGACTAAATATAACCGGATTGGTCGGAGATTTTTACGCATTCGAGAATTATCAGGATTTTGATATTGTGCTACTTGATTCCATATTCCATTTTGAGAAACGAGACAAAAAACGAGAAACTGGACTGATTGATAAAATTGCAAAACAGATTAAAACAAACGGATTGATTTGTTTTTGCATTCAAGACACGGGAAAAAAAGTAAAGATTTTA
>SWBW01008253.1_pt1 | contig 11078 bp, 11 predicted proteins | sample 4693041 | NCBI WGS metagenome assembly SWBW01 (sample SAMN10267271, study PRJNA491770) | bioreactor metagenome | isolation source: DHS bioreactor inoculated with marine methane seep sediment | place: Japan: Omine Ridge, Nankai Trough | collected 2006-05-06
CGCAGCCTATCGCCCCTTCCCCTCACTTTAGCTCCTGCACCCTAACGGTCCCGCGTTCTGCGGCGGGGTGCAGGGCGCAGCCCTGCGCCCCGACCGCAGCAACGCGAAGTTAGGGGCAGCATTGGACTTGCCCACAACGTGTTGGATTCGATACAGCATTGCGTATCGAGTACGAAAAAGGTATGCGGTGAGAGAATACGACGCCCGCCACATCCCAAGGCCGCTCTGCGGCTACAAACAAGAAATGGCCACCATGAGCTTCATATCCGCGATGACCTTGACTCGCGCAGTGGACGATGTGCCCTTCCAGCCTATACCTCGTGCAATGGAACAAGTCTTGCCGGTCTTGCTGGCAGTCAGTTCGTGTTCGCCAGGCGGAACATTGAAAATGAGCCCATTCCCCTGCGTGGAGGTCACCGTGAGAGTTTTGTCGATCTTGCCTGTGGTGTCTTTGTAGAAGGGGCCATCGCCAACCGCCGAAGCTAACTTGAGCATAACACCATCGTTGCCACTCGGGCTGGATATGATCGACACACCGACCCGACCAGCCTTGGGATCCAGTGTTAGGCCGGCGTCGGTTACCGCCTTGTTCTCCGTCGAGAGCGAGTCAATAGTTAGACTCATGTTGAATCCCGCCCCGCCTTTCCCATGGGGAATGGCGTACTTCACGTATCCCGCTTTGCTCAGGGCTATGGTGACGTCTTCGTCATTGGGAACATTGATTATGGTAAAAGAGCCGAGAGAGTTCGTTGTTTCACACGCTATCGAAGAGTGTTCCACTATGCAGGCCTTCATTCCATCTACCATGAGCCCGGTATCGCGATCTTTGATCTTCAACGTGATGGTGGTCGTACTTGCGGCATCAGAGGCGGCAGTGTCCAGCACAATGGAGTCCGGCGTTTCCATGTCTTGGGAGGCATCCTGAAAAATTGCTTGGTCAGTTCCAGAGTCTAATTTTGGTGCCGGCCCCGTGTCATCGGAGCAAGATGCGATAAGAAGCAATGCCAGCGGTGCAATGACCAATGAGTTCGCGCGCATGTGTCTGCCCACCTTTCTGATGGAAAACTGTCGTCTGTGATGGTGTGAAGTTTGGCCCGCCCCCCGTGTCAGCCCAGATGTCTTTGAGTACTCAATCTCAACATAATTGCTTATTGGACGTCAAGTATGCCGGTGCATTAGAGATCAGTACCTGAAAATCCAGGTGACGACCTCCGTCCTCCAACAATAGCTCCTAACATCGCATTGTCCTGCATAGTCCCAACTCCTAGAAGCATCTATCCCTAGATAAAAGCATCCACCCGTAGATGCTTCTCCAACCCAAAGCATCTACATGTAGATAACCCTCTCTCACCGACCAACCACAACCCTCCCCTCCAGCCCCAGTCGCCTGACAGCACTGAACTCCAGCTCCCAGAGCCTCTCGTACGGCAACCACCTCGCCCCCGCTGCTTTAACCAGCGCCTGCAGGCTCCGCTCGCCGCGAAGGATCTGAATCGTGACCCTCGCGTCATCGCTCTCCATCGTCCTGCCCGGGGTCGAAGCACATCCCGCTGCCCCCTGCTCGGCCTGGCCCTGCTCCGAACGCGGGCGCGAGCGACGCCTGCCTCCAGGCTCCCACGGCACCTCATCGATGATGATCTCCACTGTTTTCAACCGTCTTCGACCGACCTCATCATACCGGTAGCGGACGCAGATCAGCCGCTCCCCATATTCACGAACAACCTTCCGTGTGCCCTTGTCCCCCGGTTTCAGAACCAGCCGAGTCTTCATTATAGGCAGACCTCCCGCACGCAGCAACCGACCCCACGCTCCGACAGCCCTGTGCACTCCCCGTGCACATCGCCATGCCAGCCCAAGCACCCCCTTTCCCCCCGCCCCCCCCACCAGCTATCGTTCCCCCCAACCCAAGGAGCCGCCATGCCGAACAAAAAATCCCACGCAGACATCGCCGCCGCCCTGTTCCCTCTCCTCCGCGACCTGCACCTCCTCCACCCCGAGCTGCTCCCCGACGACCTGGCCACCGTCCTCAAGGAGCTGATCATCTTCGGCCACAAGAACAAGCTCCTGACCCCCACCCCCGCGAAGCTGACCCCCAAGAAACAAGCCGCCGCCGGCGATCAGCTGCGGCTGGCCCTCGAGGCGGCCCTCGACGCCCTCGCTGCGGCCTCCGCCGGCGCCGCCACGTCCGGCGACGGCCGCAGCCTCACAGAGCTGCGCTACAAGCACCACGCGCTCCACATCGATCGCGCCGGCTCCTACTACAGCTTCGCCTCGCCCTACAAGCTCACACACAACAAGCGCTCCATCACCGCCATCGGCCTGACCACCGTTGACAGCGCCGGTAACGTCTTCCCCACGGAGGATATCGACGAGCACCTGAGCAAGCGCGTCAAGCGCGCCGAGCGCGCCGCCGCGAACTGCGCGCCGCACCTGCTCACCGCGCCCCCCGAGCTGCTCCTCGGCCCCAAGGGCCTCGCCAGCGCCCTCGCGCGCCTGCGGTCCGGCTTGCCCGGGGGGCTGCCCTTCCGCCATCCGCTCCACGAGCGCCGCCTCCGGGTCTGGTGCCTGATGACCTACCTGCACCCGCTGGTGGAGAGCACGCCCTTCCTCCGCGTGCGCGTGCCCGACGTGCGCAGCGCGCGCAACGTGCAGCACCTGCTCGAGGCCTGCTGCTACAACGCGCTGGGCGTCGCGCGCAGCGGGATGAAGACGCTGGTCCGGCGCCACCGCAAGACCCTCGCCTGCACCACGATCTTCTCGCCCGAGCTGCGCACCGGCCGGCTGCCCAGCGCCGCGCTCGATCTGCTCGAGGACCTCCCCCGCGCCGAGCTGCGCGAGCCGCCGGTGGCTTACATCGAGCTGTGGGACGACACCCGGCCGCCCCGCGTGCCCGAGGAGTGGGTCGTCGACGTGGAGCTGGCCGGCCAGGTGGGCCCCGTGCCGCTGCCCCCGGACCACCGGCACCTGGGCTGCGCCGTGGCCCTGTCCGACGGCGGCGCGCTGCTGGCCAAGGCGCCGCTCCACGAGGGCACCGCAGGCCTGGCGGGCTGGCTGCAAGAGCTGCTCTACGGCGACCAGCTCTCCGACGCGCAGCTCGCCGCAGCAGACGCTGCCGTGCAGCAGGCCGCAGGCTTCGTGGTCCATGACAGCCCGCTGGCCGAATACGTGGAGCAGGTCTGGGACGCTTGCGCGCGAGAGGGCGAGGACAGCGAGGACGACAAGCACGGCAAGGACAACAAGGACGGCAAGGACGGCAAGGCAGGAGACGCGGCGAAGATGGGCAAACAGCAGCGACGCTGCAACCCTGCGTGCCTGCGCCAGCGCATCCTGGAGCGCTTCCCTGATGCGCGCAAGCTGCTCGAGGCCAAGGGCTGGGAGCACCGCTTTTCACGCAGGCTGCTCGAGCACGGCCTTGTGACCTACGCGTTGAAGGAGCTGTCCGGTTGCCTCAGCCCCATCAAGACCGCCCAGTGGCGCTCGCAACACGCGCGGGGCGTCGAGGTCCCGGTGCACCGACTCCCGGCTGGGCTCAAACTGGGAATCTAAACGCCGTTTTACTTTCTGCCAGATCTGCCAGAAATCTCACAACGCGCAGATATCATTACTAATATTGCTGTATTTCGGCACCTGCAGAAGTGCCAGAATGGGCACTTAAGTGCCAGATTTGGGCACTTCGGTGCCCCTTTTAGCTCGCAGCTTCGACTGGCTCGATGAACTTCCCACAGATGGCTGCACTGCGTGGACTCGGAAGTCTACAGAATGCCTCACTCGCAGCCCGCGCACTTGCAGCGCCAGGGGTCGGTGGTGCTGGCCGCGCAGCCAGGCGGGCAGAGCACGTTCTCGCAGCGCGACTGCACGCAGTGGACGCAGCACTTCGAGGCCTTGGCGCAGTCGATCTTCATCGAGGTCAGGCTGCCGCCGCCGGGGCAGGAGGCCTCGCTGCACTCCACGCTGCAGGAGGATCCCGGGCCGCAGGTGATGTCCTTGTAGCAGCCGTTCTTGGAGCACGTGATCCGGCAGTCGCTGCTGGAGCCGCAGTCGATCTCGCCGCAGGACTGGTACTCGCAGGCGATGTGGCAGGGCCCCGAGCCGCAGGTGATCTTCTTGAGGAAGACCGAGACGCTGCGCGCGTTGACCGTGCAGCTGGACGACCTGGAGCAGTCGACGTCGCCCTTGCAGGAGCTGTTCTTGCACACCACGTCGCACGCGCCGGTGCCGCAGGCGACCTTGCCGCAGGAGTCCTTGGCCTCGCAGCGCACCGTGCAGTCCACGCCCGCGCTGCAGTCGATGTCACCATCGCAGCTGCCGCCGCCGGCGGTGCAGTCGTAGGAGCACGAGGCGCCGGCAGGGCAGGGCACGCCCGACGACAGGTGGCAGACACCCGCCTCGCAGCGGTCACACGCCGGGGGGCAGCCCTGGGGCGCCACGGGGTCGTCGGAGCAGGACGCCAGCGGCGTCAGGCAGGCGAGCCAGATGATAACTGCACGGCCGGGAGATCGCATCGGTTACCTCGGCTGGGGTCTGGATCGATTGTCCGGCGCGCAGGGGAACAAGTCAAAGGCGCCACGAACTCGGCCCCGATGCGCTCACGGCGACGGCGGCGTGGTCTGGCCCTTGTCGGAGATGCCCCAGCAGGCGATGGAGCCGTCCTGTTTCAGCCCGCAGCTGTAGTCCTTGCCAGCGGCGACGGCTTGGTAGGCGCCAGAGGGCACCTTGGACTGCCCATCCAGGTCGCTGCCCCAGCACACCGCGCTCTTGTCGCCCTTGACCGCACAGGCGTGGGTGTCGCCGGCGCTCACCGAGGTGAAGGTGCCGGTGGGCGCCTTGGTCTGATTGTCGAGGTTATCACCCCAGCAGCTCAGCGCGCCGTTGGCCCGGAGACCGCAGCTGAAGTTGGTGCCCGCGCTGACCTGCTTGAAGCCGAAGGTGGGGGGCTTGGCCTGGCCGAAGGAGTCGAAGCCCCAGCAGGCCACCTTACCGTCGAGCTTGACCGCACAGGCGTGCATGTTGCCCGCGCTGACCTGCTTGTACTTGCCCGACGGCGGCTTGGCCTGGTTGGCGTCGTTCTGTCCCCAGCACCACAGGGTGTCGTCTTGCTTCACCCCGCAGGAGAAGGCCAGCCCCGCGCTGACCTGCTTGTACTTGCCCACGGGGCTGGTGGACTGCTTGGCGTCGTTGTTGCCCCAGCACTTGATCTCCCCCGCCAGCCCCCCGCTGGCGAGCACGCCGCAGCTGTGGGCCCCGCCCGCGCTCACCTGAGAGAAGCTGTCCTTGGGCGCCGTGGCGGCGCCCTGACTCTTGTCGCCCCAGCAGAGCACGCTCCGGTTCAGGTGCAGGGCGCAGCCGTGCTTCTCGCCGGCGCTGTGGGCCGTGAACTCACGCTGCGGCGTCCCGAAGTCCTTGATCCCGGCCTCCGACCCCGGTCCGCCGTCACCCCCGCCGCTGGAGCAGACAGCGCTGGCGCAGGTCAGGCCGGGGTCGCACGTGCCATCGGGGCGGCAGGGCTGGCCCGCCTGCCCGCGCTTGTCCTCGACGCAAACGCTGGCGCTCGAGCAGATCAGCCCTGCGTTACAGCTCCCGTCCGGGAGACAGGGTTGGTTGAGGCCGCCGGGGCTGGGGTCGCCGTCGTCGCCGTTGCAGCCCAGGAGCGCCGCAGCGACCACCGCGGCGAGGAAGAACGCGCGTCTGAATATCCTGGCCCTCATCGTCAGCGTCATCGTCGTCATCATCGTCATCGTCGCTCCCGCTCCAGGGTTCTCGCCCGTGTCATTGAAGAGTGTGCCATGGTCTGGTCGGCGGCCGGGACGTGTCAAGCGCGGGGCCCAACATCGTCGGCCCGCCTCAGGGGGCTCGGTCGCCAGGGCCAGCATCCTGGAGGCCAAGCCCCTGGTACGCCGGCGCGGGGCTCGCCCGGGGGAGCTCGCGCTGCGGCGTATCCTCGGCCATGAAAAACAGCGGGATCCCGCTGCCCACGACGAGCAGGAGGGCGGCCAGGACCAGCACGATCTTGCGCCGCTTGGGGTCGGGGCTGTCGGGGCTGGTAGGCTGCAAGCCGAGCTTGCCGGCCAGCTTGTCGCGCTCGCGCTGGAGCTTCTTGAGCTTCCGTTGCAGGGCGACGTGACGGGTTTCCCCGTTCCCGGGCGCGCGATTCGTGCTGTAATGCAGCCATGAACGGCATCCACTTCCTGCTGACCTATAGCTGCAACTTCGAGTGCGATCACTGCTTCCTCCACTGCAGCCCGCGGGCGGAGGGGACCTTCACCATGGCGCAGCTCCGCAGCCTGCTCGACGAGGCGCAGCGGATGAAGACGATCGAGTGGATCTTCTTCGAGGGCGGCGAGCCCTTCCTCTACCACCCCGTGATGGTGGAGGGGATCCGCATGGCGCGGGAGCGGAGCATGCGCTGCGGCGTGGTGACCAACTGCTACTGGGCCACCTCGGTGGAGGACGCCGAGCTGTGGCTCAAGCCGCTGGCCGAGCTGGGCGTGGAGGGGCTGAGCGTGAGCGACGATCCCTTCCACCACGGCGAGGCCGAGGAGAGCCCGGCGGAGCGGGCGGCGCTGGCCGCCTCCAGGTTGGGGCTGCCCTCCACCACCATCTGCATCGAGCCGCCGGAGGTCCACACGCCCGAGGGTCAGCGGGGCAAGCCGGTGCTGGGCGGCGGCGCGCTGTTCAAGGGGCGCGCCGTGGACAAGCTCGTCGCGGGGTTGCCCACGCAGCCGGTGGAGTCCTTCTGCGAGTGCACGCACGAGGAGCTGGTGGCGCCGGAGCGGGTGCACATCGATCCCCTGGGCCACGTGCAGGTCTGCCAGGGGGTCAGCATCGGCAACGCCTTCGAGCGCCCGCTCGCCGAGATCGTGGCGGCGTACGAGGCGGAGCAGCACCCGATCTGCGGGCCGCTGGTTCGCGGCGGGCCGCTGGCGCTGGCCCGCGCCCACGGCGTGGAGCTCGAACAGGGGTACGTGGATGTCTGCCACTGCTGCTACGAGGTCCGACGGGCGCTGCTCGAGCGCTACCCGGCGGAGCTGGCGCCGCGACAGGTCTACGGGCGGTAGGCTGGCCCTGCGCGCCCGACGCGAGCGGCGGCGACGCCCGGTGGGACAGCTCCCCGCCGCCGCTCGCCAGGCACTGCATCCCAAGCCAGACCGCGGGAGGCGGCGGCAGTGGCACCCCCTGCACGTCGGAAGCCGACTGCGCTCACCTGCCCCTCGCGCCCCACTGCGGGCCGAAGACCGGCACCTGCGGCACCTGCAGAACCGACGCGGAGTGTACGAAACCCAAGTACCCGCGCTGCGTCCCGTTGATCGTGATCACCGGCGGGTGCCCCACCGGCTGCCTGGTCGCCATCTGCAACCAGTGCAGGGTGGACGCCGACTGCGCGGGCGTCCCGGAAGGGACGGGGAAGTGCAGCGGGACCGGGTCGTGTACGCGCTGCGACAAGGACCAGGAATGCACCGCAGCAGGGCTCGGCGTGGCCTGCAGCAAACCCTCGGGCCGCTGCCTCCGCTGCCTCTCGGACAAGGACTGCACCAAGGGGATCGACGGCACCGGCCGCTGCTGGCCCAGTGACAACACCTGCTCGGCCTGCCTCACCCAGACAGAGTGCGACAACGCGTACGGCGCCGGGCAGTACATCTGCAAGTGACCCCATCCCGATAGCCCACCAACTCGCCGGCTATCCCGATAGCCCACCAACTCGCCGGCTATCCCGATAGCCCGACCGTTTGTTGACCCTGTGTCCACCAACTCGCCGGCTATCCCGGTGTGACCTGCTTTCAGGGCGCTGAACGCGTAGCGGCTTCTGGGTCGAACAGCGTTCGGCGTCTGTGCTGAGACACGAGGGGTCGGGGAGTTCATGACACCTGCGCGAACAGGGAGGCGGGATTGCTCGGCCGTTCGGTTCCACAGGGGAACCGAACGGCCTGGCCATGGGGATAGCTCACGCGATCGGCAACCTATGGGAACCGAACGGCCTGGCCAAGGGGATAGCTCACGCGATCGGTGACATGGGGGAACCGAACGGTTGGGCTAAGCTACAGCCCGCCCCACAGCAGGTCCGTATCGCGTACACGATCGGTGCTCGTAGTGTGGTCATCATCGGCGACTACTGGATCGTCACGGCCGAGCGGTCGGCGACGCCGCGCCCCAGATCGATCAGCGCAGCGGTCATCTCACGCTGCGCGTGTGGTGGCAGCCACCGAAGCTTGCCGCGCCGATGGACCTCCCGTCCACGGGTCAGGAAGTGGTGAGCCCAGCGCCGGTGCCCCAGCTGGTAGTGGGCCAGGCCGCGGTAAACCAGGTAGCGGACGAGCCCCTTGTGATTCATGCGATCCTCGCGCTCGCCCACCTCCTCGAAGACGGCCAGCGCCCCCGCGTGGTGGGATGTGCGGTAGCAGTTGATGCCCTTTTGAATGTGCCGCCCCGCCCCGCACCCCGAGGTCAGGGCAAGCAGGGCGAGGGTCGCCGAGATCAGCGCAGTCTTGGTCACGGTGCTCTCCTTCACTGTTGGCCTGGCGATTAGCAACCCCTGTGCCGTCGAGAAATGAAGGAAAAACGCAATGATTTCAAAGCGTGTATGCCGCGAGGGGTGTATACGTACGTTCACTGTCTACATATGTTCACGGTGGCGACGAGGGATAGGAGGGATAGATCCGCCTGAACCGCCTGACGTTGAGCTGGAGTCCGCCAGGCGTCGTGCCTAGAATGGAGCGATGGTGCACGGGGCGATCCTCAGGCCTGCGCTGGTGCTGGTGATCTGTCTCACCAGCGCCGGGTGTGTACGGGCGTTCGAACAGCGTGGCTTCAGCGCCACGGACGCCTCTGCCAAGGACCAGGCCCTCGACAGCGGGTTCGCCGGCGACGCCGCGGGGGGTGACGCCGGACCTCCTCACGACGGAGCGATCATCACCTGCCCCAAGTCCTGCAACAAGGGCTGCGCCGGGGGCGTCTGCCATATCGAGTGCGGGCTCTTGATCTGCCCGACCACGGTCGTCTGTCCACCGGCGATCCCCTGCGAGGTGACCTGTGGCCATCAGGCCTGCTTTGCCGGCGTCGACTGCTCGGCCGCCAAGAGCTGCACGATCCGCTGCAACGGGGCGCAGTCCTGCGCCGGCGGCGTGATCTGCGGCAAGGGGCCGTGCAGCGTGGCCTGCGGCGGGGTTACCTCCTGCGCGGCGGGAGTGAACTGCGCCGCGGCCTGCAGCTGCTCTGTGACCTGCGGCCTCTTCTCGTGCGCCGGAGGCGTGACCTGCCCCCAGTCCTGTACGGCCTGCGGCCCCAAGGCCGGCTGCGACAGCTGCTGAGCGCTCAGCCAGACAGGTAGCTAGAGCGCGTACATACAGCCAGATGTCGTGCTCAGGGGAGGTTTGCCACACAGGTCGAACCCGATGGCGGTGCAGTCCACCGGGACCTTGTAGCCGTCAACACAGACCAGCAAGTTGTTGCCCTGGCACGCTCCCGCGTACCCCGCGTTGCACTGGCTGCCCTCGAGGCGACAGGGATCGACGGTTGTCTTGCTGCTGTTGCAGGCGCTGTGGAGCCCGTTCTTCGCGCAGTCCACGTTGGCGACGTTCCCCGAACCGTCGGTCTTGCCAACACAGTACTTGGCCACCGATCCGGTGCAGCTGACCGGCGTGGTCTTGGGGTCGCAGTAGGCGCCCGGCCCGACGCAGAGCTGTCCCTGCACCGGCGAACAAAACTGCCCCATCGGTGCGCAGTCGAAGTCGTAGGCGATCCCCAGCAAGCAGTGCGTCCCCTTCCTGGAGCTGCCCCCCGGGTTTGGGTGGCAGGTGGTTGCGCTGGTTCCGGCGCAGGTCTTGGTGGCGCAGCAGGCGCGGATGGCGCCGGTGGGGAGATCGACGCACGTGCCGCCCAGGACGTTGCAGTGCAGGAACAGCGCGTTGTTGCTCTGGGTGTAGAGCATGTTCTTGTCCTTGCTGCACTCGCCGCCGGTGCGGCAGGCGCTGGGACCGACCCAGCTGCCACCGAAGCAGCTGTGGAAGGACGTGCAGTCCTTGGCCGGCGCGCAGCTGAGCAAGCGGTCGAGGAGGGAGGGGCCGATGCTCGAGTAGCCGCCGCGCGGCCAGTCGCGGTAAGCGAACCATTCCACGCACTGGCTGGCCCTGAGCGGAAGCGCGACGCTCGCCGTGCAAGCCTGGGCGAAGGCGCAGGCCCGGGCCACGCGTTGCTTGAACGGCAGGCCGCCGTCCGACTGGCCCATGTCGTTGACGATGACGATTGGGGCGTCGGGGGTGATCTGGGCCTCCGCCGCCGGCGCATCCTGGGATGGGGGGCCCTGGTCCCCCGACAAAACGCGCCGGGACCCGCACCCCGTGACCGTGCCGACCATCAAAACCAAGATCCCAACCCACCGAGCGCATGTCATGCCGTGGAGTATAACGCACGTATGCGAGCAGGTCTGACGGCGGTGTCTTTAGGGAGTTGCGGTTTTCGCTTGCCGTCGCCGCTCAACCCGACACCAGGTAGGCGGTCAGCGCGAGGAGTACAAAGATCAGCAAGATCGCCCCTCCGGCCAGGCCGATGGCCAGCATCTCCCTGGACCAGCGTCGGGTCGGTGTGGCGGGTGACAGCACCGGCGGCGGGGTGAAGGGCTCGGCGTCGACGATGGTTGCGGCCCCGAGATCGGACAGGGACCCCATCGCCGGGGGCGGCATGTGAGCGGGCGGTCGCTCATCGCAGACCGTGTCCTGGCCGCCGCGCTGCTCCGATCCCTCGAGCCCACCGCCCAGCGCCTGCAGATAGGCCTCGGCCAGTGCCTGCGCCGAGTCAAAGCGCGCCGCCGGGTCCTTCTCGAGGCAGCGGTGGACCACCTGGGCCACCGCCGGGGATAGCTCCGGTCGACGCTCGAGCAGCGGCGGCGGCGGGTCCTTGATGTGCTGGGCCAGCAGCAGCCCCAGCGCCTCGGTCTCGAACGGCGGCGCGCCGGCGAGCATCGCGTAGAGCACGACCCCCAGGCTGTAGATGTCGGTCCTCGGCCCCACGCGCGCCCTGTCGCCCATGGCCTGCTCGGGCGCGATGAACAGCGGCGTGCCCATCACCATGCCCGTGACGGTCAGCTG
>SWBW01004647.1_pt1 | contig 11066 bp, 11 predicted proteins | sample 4693041 | NCBI WGS metagenome assembly SWBW01 (sample SAMN10267271, study PRJNA491770) | bioreactor metagenome | isolation source: DHS bioreactor inoculated with marine methane seep sediment | place: Japan: Omine Ridge, Nankai Trough | collected 2006-05-06
ATATTTTCAAGTTCCAGAAACCCGGCGATGTAGCCCTTGTGCAGGATGCATTTTCAGCAACTGTAAATGGAAGGAAAATTATATTCGCAGACAAAAAAATATCAGATACTGACGCATATATTGATCAGGAAAGCCTGGTCTTCGCTTCATCCGGCAAGAGCTTTGAGATAGATGACAGCCAATTAGCCCTGAAAGGTGATCATAACAAACTGAATATGTTGGCGGCCATGCTGGCTGTTTCGGCAGTGGGAGTTGAATTGAAAACCTCATTCTCACACCTGGGTTCTTTTAAACCCTTACCACATCGACTTGAATTTGTAGGCCGGTTCGATGGCATTGATTTCTACAACGACAGTATTTCAACGGTGCCCGAATCAACGATAGCAGCTATAAACACATTACAGGATGTGAAGACTCTTATTTTGGGAGGCTATGACCGGGGTATTGATTACGACGGATTGGTGACGTTTCTAAATGAAAGTGAAATTGAGAATCTACTTTTCCTCGGCAAGGCGGGCGATACGATGATGCAGCTTTTTTTCAACAGCATATCTTCAAAAAATCTAGTTAAAGTTGCTGATATCCAGATGGCTGTTGAGTATGCCTTTGCAAAAACAATTAGTGGAAAATGCCTGCTGTCGCCTGCCGCCTCCAGTTACGACCAGTTTCATAATTTTGAACACCGGGGTGACACCTTTAAACAATGTGTTCAACAACTCGGGCATAAAAAAAGCGGGTAAGCCCGCTTTCTATAGAATTTAATAAAGTAAGGATTATTTCTTCGCATCCTCTTTTTCCTTATCCTTCGCCTCAGCCTTAACCTCAGCTTTATCCTTTGTTTTCTTTTCTTCTTTTACCTCTTCAGCTTTTGTTTCTTTTTTTGCTGTTGTTTTCTTCGCTGTCGTTTTCTTTTCTTCTTTTACTTCAGCAGCTTTTTCCTCTTTTTTGGCCGGGGACTTCTTTTTGGTAGTGGCAGTTTTTTTGGTAGTTGTTGATTTTTTTGCCGGTGTAGTTTTCTTAGCAGCAGTTGTTTTCTTGGTTGTGGTCTTTTTTTCTTCCACTTTCTTTTCCTCAGCTACAACTGGTTCTTCTTCTTTTTTAACAGTGGTTTTTTTTGTTTTTGGTTTCACTGCTGCCGGCATCACTTTCCGGTCTTTTCTCTTTCTTTTTCGACTCACTCCATACGTGCCTGCAATTATTTTACCCCTTTTTGTCTTTTTATCTCCTTTACCCATGGTTGAATTATTTGAAGTTTGAATGGGGGTAAAGTTACCAAAAATTAAGGAGCCCGCAACTCTTTATCCTATCATTTTCTGTTCTTTAGAAATTGATTTTCGATAATGTCGCTTCTTTTAATACTTCTGCGCGACCATTCGAGTAATATTTCCTGTTTTTCATCTTCAGATAAGGACCAATTCGTAGAAGAGTTCCTTAGCCGATTGGTAAGGGTAAAAAGTATCAGCGCTGCTGATACAGATATGTTGTAGCTTTCGGTAAAGCCGAACATCGGTATTTTTAAAAATTCATCTGCATTTTCGAAGGCAATATCAGAAAGTCCGTTGAGTTCGGTTCCGAAAACGATGGCCATTTTTCCGTCAAGCGGAATGCTTTCCAGGTCCTGGTCATTTTTGTGTGGCGTGCTAGCCACGATTCTGTATCCCTGTTTCCTCAATTTTTCAAACGTAAGCAAGGTGTTTTGCTCTGTTTCGTTGTATTTGAACAGGTTAAGCCATTTGGATGCACCAAGGGCTACATCAGGGTTTACATCATATTGGTTGTTATTTTCTATGATGTGTACATCCTGTATCCCTGTTAAGTCGCAGGTGCGAAGTACAGCGCTCGCGTTGTGTGGTTGGTAAATATCTTCAAGTATAACAGTGATATGCCTAGTTCTGTTTGCGATCACTTTTTCAAACAGGGATTTCCGGTTTGGTGTGAGAAACTCAAGCAAGTGATCAAGCAGTGCTTTTTGAGGGTCAGAGTCTGCGTTTTTCAACTATTTTCAGGAATTTGTGCATCACAAAATTAAAAATATAGGACAGGATTTAACGCAATTGCAATTTATTTTGTCGTAGACGTTTCATTATTAAGAAGAAAAATATACTTTTGCATCCTCAAATTGAATAGGAATGGCAAAGAAAAAGGATCCAGAAATCAGAGGTGATCAACGGTTAGAAAATATTGAAGAATCGTTGACCAGAACCGAACAGTTTATTGTAAATAACCAGAAAATTATCAGCATTGTCGTAGGTGTTATCGTTGTGGCGATACTTGCTTACTTTGGTTTTCAGAGATATTACCAGCAACCAAAAACTAAAGAGGCGCAAGAGCAGATGTTTATGGCGCAAAAATATTTTGAATCTGATTCGCTTAACAAAGCTTTGTATGGTGATGGCAATAGCCTCGGGTTTATTGATATAGCAGACGAGTACAGTTTTACAAAACCCGGAAATCTGGCCAATTATTACGCCGGTATTTCTTTCCTGAAAAAGGGAGAATTTAACCAAGCAATTGATTACCTCGTAGACTTTGAAAGTGATGATCACATAGTTGGTCCTATGGCTATAGGTGCTATGGGCGATGCCTATCTTGAACTTGGTGAGAATGAAAAGGCAGCTTCCTATTATATAGATGCTGCCAATAAAGTGGATAATGATTTTACAAGTCCCTTGTTTTTATTCAAAGCCGGGCAGGTATATGAAATCATGGGCGATTATAATGCCGCTTTGGATGTGTATAACCGCATTAAGGATGATTATGCAAGAAGTAATGAAGGCCGAACCATCGATAAAAATATTGCAAGGGCAGAAACAAAAAGTGAGTAAAATTAAAATACTATAAGTTTTCATAGAAACCCGGTGAGATGATCGCTGGGTTTTTTTATTTTTACGGGGTATGGAAAAACACGAACTTCGTATTGTTTTTATGGGCACACCCGATTTTGCCGTCGCATCTTTAAGCGCATTGGTTGAAAACGGTTACCCGGTTGTGGCTGTCATTACGGCTCCAGATAAGGAAGCCGGAAGGGGCAAGCAGATCAGGTTTTCAGCCGTTAAGGAATTTGCGCTGGAACATAAATTGCCGGTTCTCCAGCCCGAAAAGCTCAAAAATGAACATTTCCTGCAGCAATTGAAAGACCTAAAGGCCAATCTGCAGGTGGTAGTGGCGTTCAGGATGCTGCCGGAAGTGGTTTGGGACATGCCCGAATTGGGCACTTTTAACCTGCATGCTTCACTGTTACCCCAATACCGGGGGGCGGCACCTATTAATTATGCCATCATCCGCGGAGAAAGAGTTACAGGCCTGACCACGTTTTTTTTAGATAAGGAAATAGATACCGGCAGGATCATCGACCAGGTAGAAATAGATATTCATGAAGAAGACAACTTTGAAACACTGCACGATCGAATGATGGAAGCCGGAGCCATGCTGGTAGTTGAAACTATTGAAAGAATACGAAAAGGAAAGGTGGAAGCCGTCGATCAGTCGAAATTGATCCAGCCGAGAGAGGTGTTACATACGGCACCTAAAATATTCAAGGAATTTTGCCATATTAACTGGGCAATGTCTTCTAAAGAAATATATGATTTTATAAGGGGTTTAAGTCCGCATCCGGTTGCTTATTCATTTATGGAAACTTCCGGTGAAAAAAAGTTGCTCACGAAAATTTATAAAGCGAATTTTGAAGAAACAACGCATCATTTGAAGCCGGGGAAAATACTGTCTGATCAAAAAACCTACATAAAAGTAGCAACCAAAGATGGATATATTCAAATCCTGGAGCTTCAGATCCCAGGAAAAAAACGCTTGTCAACCGATGCATTTTTACGAGGATTTCAAGAGAATTTGGTCCTGTTTTCGTGAAAAACGGACTTTAAAACCACCAATAAAATTCCCCAAAACCTTTAATAATTGGGGTTTTTAGCCCATTTTAGGCCTGGTTTATTAACAAAATGGGGGTTTTATTAACAATATCGTGCTATTTCCTGCGCTATTCCTTGCTTTTAACACTTTTACAACTATATTTGCTATTGATAAACCTTATTTTTAATTAAAATTATTTATACAATGAACAAAGCTGAATTAATCGACGCAATGGCATCAAATGCTGGACTCAGCAAAGCAGACGCCAAAAAAGCATTAGACGCATTTGTTGGAGCAACAAGTGGCGCTCTTAAAAAAGGAGACCGTGTAGCATTAGTTGGATTCGGATCATTTTCCGTATCAAAAAGAGCTGCCCGCAAAGGCCGTAACCCACAAACCGGTAAAGAAATCAACATAGCAGCTAAAAAAGTTGTTAAATTTAAACCAGGTGCTGAACTATCCAAAAAAGTTGGTTAGTCATCTGTAAAGATTTTAAAAAGAACGTCCTGAATTTCAGGGCGTTTTTTTATGCGATATATTTTGTGTAATCCAATATAAAACGGTAGGGTAGCAGGGCATCTTCTCCGGCATATTCAACGCCAACGCGTTTACCTGCAATGATGTCGGAAGCTTTACAATGAATGCCCCTGTCTTCAATCCAAACCTGTTTTCCATTCAATAAAACACCATTTTGTTGCAATGTAATTCCAAGGGCTTTAGTTAATTTTCCCGGACCATTTGTTAGTAAGTACCCGATTTTATCTTTCCCCTTTCTGATCAACATTTCCTCTAATCCAACCAATGGATAGATTCCTCTTATCAGCACCGCATGTGGTGTATCTATCGGTCCGGTGACAATATTGAATAAATAGTGAATGCCATAACACAGGTACACATAGCTTCGGCCACCTGTGGCATATATGACTTCAGTTCTTTTAGATCGCAATCCGCCATAAGCGTGAGATGCCCTGTCTGTAACACCTTTATAAGCTTCCGTTTCGGTGATCATTCCGCCGGCAACAAGACCATCGATGTTGGTGAAAAGGAACTTTCCCAGTAGTGATCTGGCCAATACAGTTACTTCATGATTGTGATAATACGATAATGGGAGTTTCAACATATTGTACGGACTAAAAATAATAGCCCAGGCCGAATGTAACTGATAAGTAACTGACATCCTGTTTGATGCTTTCATTGTACGGTTCGTCATTCCAGTCCCAGCCTGCTACATTGTTAATCTTTAACTTCGATTCAAAGTAGTCGACGAAAAGAAGTATATAATAATTGGCCAGTTTATATTTAAATCCGGTACCCAGGCTGTATGCGAAGGCATAACCTCTTCCGTTCAGTCTGTAATATTCCCGTAGCTTATCACCATTATCAATTGATCCATTTAAAACAAGTTCAGGTGAACTAACACTAAAAAGTCCTACCAATGCTTTTACGTCCCACGATAATGATTCTGAGAAGGGAAGCCGTAAATAGGGCCCGACCAGAAAACCGGCACTGCTCCAGTTTTTTGCGCTTTCCGAACTGAATGTAGTGTCAGGGTCTTCAGGATTACTGCTGTATGCTGATGTGAGCGCATCTTCATAACGAAAGTTGTCAAACTTATTGCTGCTGTAACTTAATTTTCCTTGCAAGCCAATGTTATGTGTGAGTCTGTATGCATACGTAAATTCAAAGGACACACCTGTTTTTGCCCAGCCTGAGGTGGAATCTTTCAGGTTCATTTTGGCAAAGTCGTTCAATGGAAATGAAGGACCCACTGCCAAACTGATATATTGGCGGTCAGATTGTGCATATATCATTTGGGTAGCAAGCAATAGTATAAAAAGAATTCGTAGTTTCATATCCGTACATTTTTAAACAAACATAGACATAAATTATTCAAACTTCATATTTAGCTGGTCGTACCAAATCAATCTCTCATCCTTTTGCCTGATCACATGTTGGTTTTCGAGCAACCATCTCAAAACGGAAATCACTTTCTCTTCATTTGCATTGATGTTTGAAACCAATTCGTAAATATGTTGTGGTGTATCTGTCAGGCTAGATTTTACAAGTTCTTTTATATTGTTAAATTCCAAATCATTCAGTTCTACTTTGTTTTTTTCAAGACACACATCGCAAATGCCGCACCTTTTGGATTTGGTTTCACCGAAATAAGCTAAAAGCTGGATGCTCCTGCATTGCATGGAGTTTGTAATAAAATCGACCAGCTTCTGGAGCCTTTTTTCGGCAGCTATTTTTAGGTCGTGGTAATTTTCTTTTGAAAACTGGATGTATTTTGTGCTCAGTCGCTCGGTACTGTATACGATTTGTGGTTTAGTTCTGATGGGAATGTACTTTAAAATACTGGTTTTATTCAACGCGACAAGTTTATCAACCACCACTTTCTTGTCTAGTTCCGCCCGTTTGGCAAGCAGTGTTTCATTGATGTCGATATAGTCGTTAAAAATGCCGGTATACGACCTTAAAATCTCTTTTATCAGCCTGTCTGAACCCGGATTCTCTACCAGGTAACGGTATATTTCTTCTTTTTTTACCGGTATGAAAAGTTTTGAGAATTGCCCTGCCGATTCTACGTAGAATAAAAATCCTTCACGTTCAAGAAACTTAATAGCGCTGTATGTTTCAATAATATTGAATCCGTATTGCCCAGCGAAATCGGCAATGCTGAAGTCGAAGCCAATGTCAGCTCCGCTGCCTTCAGGTAATTGGAAATAATTGCCCAGGGCATTGTACACATTTTTGATCAGGTTTAAGGAGGGAAATGCGTTGAGCAGTTTCTTTTTCGCGTTTGTGATGTCGTTTGCATTAAATAAAAGGATGCCTGCTGCCGGTTTCTGATCTCGCCCGGCCCTTCCTGCTTCCTGGAAATAGGATTCAATGCAATCCGGCAGATCATAATGGATAACCAGCCGCACATCTGCTTTGTCGATACCCATGCCAAAGGCGTTGGTGGAAACGATGACCCTAGTTTGTCCACTCGACCAGCTTTTCTGACGTTCATCCCTCAATTTGGCTTCAAGTCCTGCATGATAATAACTGGCATTCACTTGGTTTTTGGATAAAATATCTGTCAGTTCACGGGTTTTCCGGCGGTTTCTCACATATACGATGGCCGATCCTTTTTCTTTCATCAAAAGCCTGATGAGCTTGCCAGTTTTGTCGGTTTCTTTCAACACAGTGTACGCCACATTTTTTCTCTCAAACCCCGACTTGATGAGGTTGGATTTGGGAAAGTTTAATTTCGACATGATGTCTTCAACCACGGATGGGGTTGCGGTGGCCGTTAATGCCAGCACGGGTGCTGAAACGGCATATTGCCTGATATTTGAGATGCGCAGGTAGGGTGGTCTGAAATCATAACCCCATTGTGAAATGCAGTGGGCCTCATCAACTACGATCATACTCACATTCAGCCTGGCAATCACATCAATAAAACTGCTGTTTTCAAGCCGTTCGGGCGAAACATACAGGAACTTGAATTTTCCGGTCAGGCAATTTGAATACACCGATTCAATCTCATCTTTATACATGCCTGTATAAATGGCTCCGGCGGGTATGCCTTGTCTTTTTAACCGGCTTACCTGGTCTTTCATCAGGGCGATCAGAGGAGTGATGACGATGGAGGTTCCTTCCTGCATCATGCCTGGTACCTGAAAGCAAATAGATTTTCCACCGCCGGTAGGGAGCAGGGCAAGTGTATCATTTCCGGCTATCACGGAATCAATGATTTCCTCCTGTTTTGGTCTGAATCCTGGATAACCCCAGTATTGCACCAGTATTTTTTTCGCTTCAGAACTCAATGACTTACCCTTTTAATGTATGATAAATACTTGTTGTAATATAAAACCGAAGATACAAAATAATAATTGCTTTTTCGATACTGATTAATGTATCCGAAGAATAGCCTGTATTTTTAAAACATCTCCATATAATCCTTAATTTTGCCTTTTACTTTGAGAAAAAAAAAGTGTAAGAACGCATAACTGCCTCTAAAACAAGTTAAAAAATCAACACGCATGGCGAAGAAAGTGATTATCTGGGATTGGAACGGCACCTTATTGAATGATACCGATATTTGTGTGTCGTGCATGAACCGGGTGCTGAAAAAGCGGGGACTTGAATTACTTGATGTGCAGCGATACCGTGAAATATTTAATTTCCCCGTTAAAATTTATTAAACTGTATCATGAGAGTTTGCATTCGGCAGATTTGTTTCCGTGTGTAAAAGATGTGCTGAAAAGTTTCAAAAACAGGGGTTATTACCAGGCGGTGTTATCGGCAATGGAGCATGAAAGCCTGGAAGCCTCCCTAAAAGAAAAAGGCGTATTTCCATATTTCGATATCATTACAGGCATTAACGATCATTATGCACACAGCAAATTGGAAATTGGCAAAGAACTGATGGGTGTCATCCATTTTAAAAGAAGCGAAATATTGTTGATTGGCGATAGTTTGCACGATCTGGAAGTGGCAGATGAATTGGGAATTGAATGTGTGCTGGTGGCCAACGGTCATCAATCGTTTGAAAGGCTCATAGAAAGAACACCGAGGGTGCTGAAGGCTTTGAGTGATGTGGTGGATTATTAGAGACAAGAGTTTCGAAAGGGCGAATTAGCGAAATTGCGAGTTGGCGAGGCGGTGAAATAGTGATGGCAAGTGCTTAGGTTTTCCCCTTTGAAGAATGTGCGGTAGCGTTGAAAAAAAAACGAGTAAAGCGTAATAAGGTGGGCGAAAGGGAGAATGTGTGATGTAATTGTTAATCAATCCGCGGTGGGAAATCAAACTCGATGGTGTCGTTTTCCAATACTTCAAACCTGAAATCATCATCGGAAACAGGATTGCCGCCCTCGTCAAAATAGGTCCAATCACCGCTTTGTATACCATGATCATAGGCACCACTTACCTGTATTTTTCCATCCGGCCAATACAAAGTAAATTTTCCGTCCAATGAATCGTTCACATAAGTTCCTTCTGTCATGGTGCTGCCTTCCGGGAAAAATTTGAACAATGGTCCTTCGCGTTTTCCCTGCCTATATTCAAGTATTTCCGTTGGTTTCCCGGAATCGGGGTAAAAAGTAATTACCTTTCCGTGTAACTGGCCGTTTTTATAGTTTTCTTCAGAAATAAGCGCTTCATCCACATCGCTGTAATACAGCCATTTTCCTTCCTTCTGCTGTTTAAAATAAAGCCCTTCAGCCATGGTTTTCCCATTTTTATGAAAAGATTTCGTTGCAGCCGAATCTCCTGAAGCACTATACAGTGTGATGGCTTTCAGACTCCCGTCTTTATAATAATATTTGAATTCACCGATAGGCTTATCATCCTTAAACTGGCCCTCGTAACGCACGCTGCCGTAGTTGTAATTCTTTAACCATTTCCCCTGTTTCAGGCCTTGTTCATCAGTTATATTTTGGGAAACAGATACATTTACAAATGCACACATCAACAGGCCGCTGAGAATAATATGGAGAAAAAAAGTAGGCTTCATATGCATACAAATTTACCTATTTTTGTACGAATTCAAAATACTACACATTGAACGAATATTCGTCGAAATTATTGGAGCTGGCCGTGGGTGAATTATCACGCTTGCCTGGTATCGGGAAAAAAACAGCGCTCCGGCTAGCACTTCATATCTTGAAAGAGGAGGAAGCATTCTCGGAAAACCTGGGTAAAGCCATCATTAAAATGCGTAGAGAGATAGTTTTCTGTAAGAAGTGCAACAACATTTCTGATTCAGATATTTGTGAGATTTGTGCCAATCAGAAGCGGGACGAAAATACCGTATGTGTGGTAGAGGACACCCGCGATGTGTTAGCCATTGAAAATACAGCCCAGTTCAATGGATTGTATCATGTACTGGGCGGTATTATCAATCCCATCGAAGGCATTGGCCCGAACGACCTGTTCATAAAGCACCTTATCGAACGTATTAATCATGAAGATATCCGAGAGATTATACTGGCATTACCTGCCACTGTTGAAGGCGATACCACCAGCTTTTACATCTATAAGCTGGTGAAGGAATTCGGGATAAATGTGACCACCATCGCTCGAGGAGTTGCCGTAGGTGACGAATTGGAATATACGGATGAGATCACTCTGGGTCGTTCTATACTCAACCGCTTACCTTTTGAAAATTCCATGAAACGCAAATAAAATATTAAGTAAGAGCTCGCTCATTTATTAAAAAAACAATTACAATGGCTTCTTCAGACTTTTTAATGACCAAAATAATTGCCACTCTCGGCCCGGCTACCAATGATGTGAAAACCATCGGGAAATTAATCGAAGCAGGTGTGCGGGTTTTCCGCATAAACTTTTCGCATGGTAGTTTCAGTGAATTTGACCAGATGATCGATAACATCAGGAAAGCAGAGAAAGCAACGCAAACATTTGTCGCTATTCTTGGGGACCTTTCAGGCCCCAAGATACGTGTTGGAAAAGTAATAGATGAAGGCGCGCTATTAAAAAAAGGACAGGAGGTCAGGTTTATTAAAGATACGATTCTAGGAGGTGAAAATGGCAAAAATATATTCTCAACGACCTATCCTGCATTTATTGATGAGGTAAAACCGGGCGAGCGTGTATTACTTGACGACGGGAATATTGCGTTAAAATGTGTGGGTCGAAAAGGCCGGGGTGAGAAAGCGTATCTCGTTTGCGAAGTAGTTGAAGGAAATTTGCTTACTTCCGCCAAAGGCGTTAACCTGCCTGATACACAATTATCTGTTCCATCGCTTACTGAAAAAGACCACCGTTGTGTTGAATATGCTACGAAGAAAAGCATTGATTTTTTAGCGTTGAGTTTTGTAAGAGAAGGCAAAGACATCAGGGAGTTGAAAGCCAAAATGACGAAGCTGAGAGCACGTCCGAAAGGATTGGAAGTAACTGGTGGTGACCTGGGTTTCTCAACAACCTATGAAGATGATGCCTATATACCTATAATCAGTAAGATTGAAAAGCCACAGGCGATTGACAACCTGGAAGATATTTTGGCAGAAACCGATGCCGTGATGGTAGCCAGGGGAGATCTGGGTGTGGAAATGGACCTGGCAGAGGTAGCTATTCTTCAGAAAAAGATCATTCGGATGTGCCGGGAACGAGGCAAACCGGTTATCGTGGCTACCCAAATGTTACAGAGCATGATCACCGAAGCCGTCCCCACCCGTGCTGAGGTTTCGGAT
>SWBW01007575.1_pt3 | contig 11024 bp, 11 predicted proteins | sample 4693041 | NCBI WGS metagenome assembly SWBW01 (sample SAMN10267271, study PRJNA491770) | bioreactor metagenome | isolation source: DHS bioreactor inoculated with marine methane seep sediment | place: Japan: Omine Ridge, Nankai Trough | collected 2006-05-06
TTCTTGCAGATGCCGCCGCAGCCGTCGGAGGCGCCGCAGGCCTTGCCCGTGCAGTCGGGCGCGCAGACGCAGGTGCCCTTGTTGCAGACCTCGCCGGTGGGGCAGGTGCCCTTCTTGCAGATGCCGCCGCAGCCGTCGGAGGCGCCGCAGGCCTTGCCCGAGCAGTCAGGCGCGCAGACGCAGGTGCCCTTATTGCAGGTCTGGCCGGAGGGGCAGGTGCCCCACTTGCAGGTGCCGCCGCAGCCGTCAGAGTCGCCACAGCTCTTGCCCGAGCAGTTGGGGATGCAGCGGCACTTGCCGTTCTTGCAGGTCTTGCCCGCGGGGCAGGAGCCGATCTTACAGGTTCCGCCGCAGCCGTTGGAGCCGCCGCAGGTGGTGCACTTGGGCACGCACTGCGGTGAGTTGCTGCTGCCGACGCAGGAGTCGAAGCAGATACCGTCCTTGCAGAACTCACCCGGCTTGCAGGTGACCCCGACGCACTTGTTGACGATGCAGGTCCCGCTGACGCAGGTCTTGCCCGTGGCGCAGGTCACGCCGGCGCAGGCGTCCTTGCTGCACGGCACCAGGGAGGCGACGCTGCCCTTCTGGCAGCCCAGCTTGGGTACGTCCAGCACGTCGTGGCACTTGCCATCGGACGGCGAGCAGTACTTGTCGTCGCCGCAAACGACCCCGCTGCAGGGTACGTCGAAGCAGCCCTTGGTGCAGTGACTGTCGACGCAGGTCTCGCCGGTGGCGCACTTGATCCCATAGCAGCGATCCTCGGTGGGGACGCAGGTCGCCTTGCAGGTCTTGGAGGTGCAGGCCTCCCACGAGTCGGTGCAGGTGCTCTCCGCGCACTTGCCCTCGTAGCAGATCTTGCCCCCGGGGCAGTAGAAGTCCGGCGTCACGCACAGCCCGCCGCTGGCGCTGTTGGTCCCTGGTTCATCACCTGTGGCCTCGTGGCCGTCCAGCAGCGAACCGGGGCAGGCGGCGACCCCGAGGGCGAGCAGGGTCACCAGGGCCAGCTGTGCGAATCTCGAGGCGGTGTTCATGCGTTCTTCCTCCGGGGTTGGTGGACGCCTCCGCTACGACCTCGCCGCACATGTAGTTCCTGACTTTTTTGGGAGTTCGGGATCCGCGGTGACCACGCGAGGTTACGGGCTGCCTAACAGGCAGCTGACGCGACGCGGCGAGCTATGCTGGATCAGTGCACCGGCGGCCGCGTTCGGGCGGCAAACCACCCGCGATACTGCTCCATCCGACGGCGCTGCTCGGCCGGCGCGTGCCGCTTGCACGTGGCCAGCTCCGCCCCCTGGGCCAGCCAGCGCTGCTCGATGCAGTCGTTGGGGTTGTAGGCCGTCTCCAGCGCCTTGCGGCGCGCGATGAGCTGGGCCATGGTCAGCGTCTGCTCGCTGCCGTCGCTGCGGGTGTAGCTGAAGCGCCGCCCGGCCGCGAGGCGCTTGCGCAGCGCCTCGAGCCGGCGAGCCACCGCCGCCGGCTTATCACCTGCCTTGAGGGCGAAGCGATCCGGGTGCTTGATCACCCGCCCGGGAAAGCCCAGCACCTGGTCGATGGCCACCAGCAGCCGGAAGTCCCGCGAGGGCGTGGCGTAGTCCTCCCAGGGGCCGGTGGTCTGGAAGATCCGCGGCCCCCGGGCCATCTTCATCACGCGGTAGCCGCTCTTTTTCATGTAGGCCTCCCCCGTGGCCACCGAGTCCTTGCGCTTCTGGATCAGCTCGTACAGGGCGTCCAGCTGGGCCCGATAGGCCGACTGGGGGGAGAGCGGCTTGGGGTTGATCAGCCGGTCCACCCGCTCGTAGAAGTCGTCCTTGCTGATGCGATACTGCTCGTCGGAGTAGTCGCTGTACTCCTTGCTCTTGCGGATCTCCTTGTTGCTCAGCGCCACCACCTTGCCCTCGCTCAGGGCCAGCGGCCTGAAGGCCTTGAAGCCGCCGGCGCGCCCCCGCGGCCGCGGGGTGAAGAGCATCGCCCCACGCCAAAAACGCTTGCGCCCCACGGTGAGGTCGGGCTGCGACTCCACCACAAAAAGCTGCCCGCTGGTGTTGCCCCGCTGCGGCACCCAGCGCGCGATCACCATCAGGTGGCCCGCTGTGTCGATGTAGGTCGTGCCGGGGCGGATCGCTGCGCGGGTCAGGGCCAGGGGGTAGAGATCGGTCTCGTCGTTTTGCGCGGCGGTGGCGCCAGAGCCGGAGTGCACGTAGCCCACGCGCCGGCGCAGGTAGTAGGAGAAGCGCGCGGCGAGGCTCTCCCTGGAGGTGTCGGGCGCCGCGAGGTTGCTCCTCAACTCCGAGCAGCGGGGCGGGCGCTTGGCATTGCCCCGGCTGCACTGGCGGTAGCCGAAGGGCAGGCGCAGCTTCCAGGCGAAGTAGGCGCGCAGAAAATAGGGCAGATCTGCGCAGTCCGGCTTGACCACCACCGCGGCGGCCCGCTTGGGTCCGTCCTCGTTCGCGCCGTGGTAGTTGTAGAGGAAGTTGCGCGCAGGATCGTGCAACACGGCGTGCAGCGGCGACCAGGTGGGGCGCTGATCCAGCGGAGCGTCGAAGAGCTTCTCGATCCAGGCGGCGTAGATATTCTCCCGCACCCGGGTCCAGGGGCGCCCGGTCTTCCACCAGGCCTCGTCGTTGGGCTTGGCCCCGCTGCGGAAGCCCTTGCCGCGCACCAGCGTCCCGCCGCAGCCCGCCGTCTTGCCGGCCGCGTCGAGCAGGACGAAGCGATACGAGCCGGAGCGCGGGCGCTCGATCCGCGCGTACCACCAGTAAGGTGGGCCGCCCCGGGCCAGCGGCTTGAGATCGAGCCGCCCCTCTGGCCCCTTGCCCGCCAGCGCGGCCCCGACCACGGGCCGCTCCGAGACCACCAGCACCTGCAGGGGCTCGCGCACGGTGGGCCTGCGCGGTGAGACCAGCAGCACCACGCCACTCTCGCTACGGCAGCGGCCCTTGAGGGCGACGGTGATCGGATCGTCCCCGGCCGGCGCGGCGCCCCCGGCGCCAGGAGAGCCCAGCGTGGCCAGCGCGCCCAGCGCAGCCACCATGGAGAGGTGTCGCTTCACAGCGGGGACTGTAGCATTTTTCGGCGCCCGGTACGGGGTCGCGCGGGCGAGTTTGAGGTACAATCTGCGGCCTGTTCTACCCCGCACCACGAGGAGCACCATGAGTCGATTCGTCATCCACGGCGGCAAGCCCCTGAGCGGCGAGCTCACCGCCAGCGGCAACAAGAACGCCGCGCTGCCCATCATCGCCGCCACGCTGCTCACCGACGAGGAGGTGGTGCTGGAGAACGTCCCCCACATCCGCGACGTGGTCAGCATGCTCTCGATCCTCGAGCACCTGGGCGCCGAGGTGGACCATCAGGGCCACCGCGTCCGCATCCGCGCCGCCAACGTGCGGGAGACCGAGGTGCCCTGGGAGCTGTGCGAGCAGACGCGGACCTCCTTCCTCTACGTCGCCCCGCTGCTGGCGCGCTGCGGGCGGGCCAAGGTCTGCCCCCCGGGGGGCGATCTGATTGGGCGACGCCGGCTCGACCCGCACTTCTACGGCCTGCGCCTGCTGGGAGCGGAGGTCGACGAGGAGACCTTCGAGTTCCGCGCGCCGCAGCGCCTGCGCGGCCGGCAGCTCTTCTTCGACGAGGCCAGCGTCACCGCCACCGAGCACCTGTTGATGGCCGCCGTGCTGGCCGAGGGCACCACCACGATGCTCAACGCCGCCGCCGAGCCCCACGTGCAGGACCTGGCCCGGATGCTCAACGCCATGGGCGCGAAGATCGAGGGGCTGGGCTCCAACACGCTGACCATCGAGGGGGTCGAGAAGCTCGGCGGCGCGCAGCACCGGGTGATCTCCGACCACATCGAAGTCGGCAGCTACCTGGCGCTGGCCGCGGCCACCGGCGGTGAGCTGACGGTCCACGGCACGGCGCGGCGAGACTACTGGATGACGCGGCGGGTCTTCGAGCGCTTCAACCTCGACCTGGAGCTGGGCCTGGACTACGTGCGCCTGGCCGGCGGGCAGGTCCCGCGGATCCAGCGCGAGGCCGGCGGCGCCCTGCCGCGGGTGGACGACGGCCCCTGGCCCCAGTTCCCCTCGGACATGATGAGCCCGCTGCTGGTGCTGGCGACCCAGGCCGAGGGGACGGTGCTCTTCTTCGAGAAGATGTACGAGGGCCGGATGTGGTTCGTCGACCCGCTGGTGCAGATGGGCGCCAACCTGGTCGTCTGCGATCCCCACCGCGTGCTGGTGATGGGCCCCTCGAAGCTGCGCGGCTCCACGGTGCGCAGCCCGGACATCCGCGCAGGCATGGCGCTGATCGTCGCCGCGCTCTGCGCCACCCAGCGCCCCTGCGTCGTGCAAAACGCTGAGGTTGTCGACCGCGGCTACGAGCACCTGGAGGAGAAGCTGCGCTCGCTGGGGGCTGACATCGTGCGCGAGGCCAGCCGCCCTTGAGGGCCACTGGTCTGTCCCACCCGTTGACCCTCGTTGCCTGCGGCGGCATACTTGCTGCTCATTTTGATGTACCTGTGGTGCCGACGGCTTCGCCCGTCGCACCAATTCAAACCACCTCACGGAGGCGAAAGCATGGCCACGTGCCGCATCAAATCCTTCTCCCTGCAGCAGGGATTCGGCTATATCGATCACCCCGAACACGGCGATCTGCTGTTTGACTACGAGTCGTGCGACTTCAACCCCGAGGAGGGCGACGAGGTGGAGGTGGTCGAGATGGGCAAGCGCTTCGACGGCTCGCCCAAGGCCAAGAAGGTCATCTGCCCGGCCAAGCCGCGCAAGTAGCCAGCGGCTCAGCCCTCGCCTGCGCCGCGCTTGACCGCGCGCAGCGTGAAGTGGGCGCGCATCAGCCACCCGCGGACCCCGACGACCGCGGCGGTCGCAGCGGCCACCACGATCAGCATCACGAAGATCATCACGGCGCCGTCCCAGCCCGTCCCGGAGCCGCGCCCCTCGAGGTAGCCGGCCTCCTTCATGGCGTCGAGGCCCAGCAGGCCCAGCACGAACAGGACGACGAAGGCCGCGCCGCCGAGGATCTTCTGCCCGCGGGTGTGGATCAGGCGGCCCAGCTCCAGCTCACAGTCCACGCACAGGCGCCCGGGCTCATTGCTGTGGATCATGCAGAGGCCACAGTCGCAGCGGGGACAGAGGGTTGTGGCGGGAGCCTTGCAGATGGTGCAGTTGGTGGCATTGGTCTTGATCTGGGTCATCGCCGTCTCCTGATACCTTAAGGGTGACGGCGTCCCGCAGCAGCAGAAGGCTATTTGACGCTACGTCCGGTAGCGTCCCTTCGTGGCACGAGGCGCAGCCTGGAGCAGACCAGCAGGCCCAGCGCGCTGCCCAGCGCATAGTGCAGAAAGTCGAGGGGATCAAAGCCGTAGTTGGTGCCCAGCAGCAGCTTGCCCGGGAGGGTCTCCCGCACGGCCACGAGCCAGACAGGATTATAGAGCTGCAGCAGCTCCACCCCGCAGGTGGCCATGAAGACCACCGCGGCGACGCGCCACGTGCGGGCCCGGATCCAGACGAGCTGGGCCAGGGCGATCCAGAGCACCTCGTAGAGCATGGCGCCGCTGCTGCCGTTGACCCAGTCCTGCAGCGGGCCGCTGTAGCGCTTGGTCAGCAGGCCCAGGGCCACGGTGAGCAGCGCAATGCCGGCCAGGACGAGCCGGCGGCGCGTGGGCGTCGAGAGGAGCACGCCTCGAGCATAGCAGGCCTGTCACCTCGGTTTGACAGGGTGCGTCGTGGTGCGTCGCATGGACTTGACACCGACCGCAACGGTTCACCATGCCCACACATGATTACAGCAGCTTACGCGCCTCGCCTTCTGGCCCAGGGCCTGCAAGGACCCTAACGACAGGCGAGCGGCGTGGCATCGCCCGCCGCCCGTCGTTAACTGCTACGATCACATATAAGACAACAGGACGGTGAACCATGACACGCAATGAGCTCAAAGAGATCATCCACCAAGTCTTGCTCAAGGTGAAGCAGGTCAAGGCCTCGGCAGACCAGGACGCGCCGCAGCCCGCCTGCCTCTACGGCGACAACTGCGACGGCCCCACCTCCCTCTACTCGGTGGGAGAGGAAGGCTAGCGCGGCAGCGACTTGTTTACTTCCAGTTCCCCGTGATCTCCACGTAGGCGTGCCCCGTGGCCGCTGACCCGCTGCGGGTCCCGGTGACGTCGCACAGCCCCTCCCAGTAGATCGGCGAGCCCATGAAGTTGTGCTTGAACTCCTGGTCCGCCACCACCGGCTTCAGGTCGACCTTCAACGCCAGCGGCTTGACCTCCACGCTCCAGCCGTGGGGGTAGGTGATCTTTGTCTCCGCGCTGGTCCAGGACCCCGTCGCCGTGGTGGTGAAGTCGCTGGCCTTGAGCTCGGTGGGCTTGCCGGCCTTGTCGATGTAGGTGCCGCCGATGAAGCCGGACTTGCCGGTGCGCCGCACCTTGAACAGCATCACCTCGGAGTCGTCGTCCATCCGCAGGCTGAACCAGTCCCAGCCGTAGCCCTTGCCGATGGTGCCCCACTGGTGATCCATCCAGGCCACGCCGGTCACGGTCTCCTTGACCCCGCCCACGGTGATCGTCCCGCTGGCCGCCATCTGGGTGTACGAGTAGTAGTAGAACGGCGCGTCGGCGCCGATGGTCATCACGCCGTTGCCGTACTGCAGCACGGCGGGCTTTTGCGCCTTGAGCGACAGATCGAGGCCGTGCCCCCCCGCGATGGTGGCCTTGACCGTGTCCTGGCCGCCGCCCCCCGACAGCTGCAGCGCCCCCACGTCGAGCTTGAAGCCCTGCTTGGCCGCCTTGCGCTGGTCGTTGGGCGAGGTCTCCATGCCGGCGTGGAAGGCGTCGCCCTTGATGTCGGTGATGGCGACGTGGCCCACGTAGAGCGGCGCCTTGTAGATCATCACCTGGAACACGGTGGCCTCGAAGCCGTAGACCACGCCGCTCTTCGTGGTTAGCCGGCCCGTGTAGTACCACCACTCCATGGGGTCGGAGTGGGGCGCCTCATCGGCGGGCAGGTGGACCCCCTGGTCGGGGGTCAGGTCGGGGGTCAGGTCGCCAACGCTGGCGTCTGTCGGCCCTGCGTCCTCACGCTCGGCGTCGTCGTCGCCGCAAGCCGCAAGGAGCGCGGCCAGGAGCAGCAGCGTCAGCGCCGTCATCCGATGTGTCATGGCTTCACCTCGTAGGCGCCAATGCTGGGTGGCGCTTTGTAGCAGGCACCAGCGCGGTCGCCCTTGAGCTGCGCCAATGCCTGCCCCTTGCCCGCCGCCGGACTGGCAGCCTTGATGCTGTAGTCGCCGGCCGCGGCGCCGCCGAAGGCCGGATCCTGGCCCACCACGGCGGCGGTCTCGGCCACCGGCAGCGACGGCTTTGACTTGCCCGGCGCGTCGTGAGCGAACCACAGGTTGTTGGCGAAGGTGAAGCTCGAAGGCTGGGTGTTGCTGCCCACGTTGACGTAGGTGGAGAGATCGCTGTTGTCGAAGTAGAAGATGTTGTTGATCACCTTGGAATTGGAGGCCGGCAGGAACGTGTAGCCGCTGGCGGTGGTGGTCTCCTGCAGGATGCGCAGCAGCCAGCTCTGGGGATCGACGATGGTGTTGTGGGCGGCCAGGCAGTCGACGCAGCCCACAAAGGCCAGCGGTGTTGCCCCGCCGATGATCACGTTGGCGAAGACCGAGATCTTGCGCGCCTCGGCGTTGGGCTTGGTCTTGGAGAGCGGCGGACGGAAGAAGGTAAACCCTGTGGAGCCGCCGATGTTGACGCCGCGCTCACCGGGCTCCTGCATCAAGTTCCAGCGGATCTCGATCCGCTCTGAGCCGCCCTTGCACTGCACCGCGTTGCCCGACATGTCTTTGAAGGTGTTGCGCGCGATCAGCCCGTCGTGGCAGCCGACGTGGTCGACGCCGCTGCCCGAGCCGCCACCGCCGCACTTGGCGAAGGTGCTGTCGAGGACATAGTAGTCGTCGAGCCCCGAGAGCTTCAGGCAGTCCTGGTTGCCGCTGCCGCCGATGTCGTGGATGTAGAGCTTCTTGAAGACCACGTGGCGGGTGGTGTCGGGGTTGCCGTAGTCGCCGCCGTCGTCGCAGTTGATGCCGTTGCCGCTGCTCTTGCGCACCTCGAGGTCGTGGACCACCAGGTAGCGGACCTTGGTCAGGTGCAGCGCCTGGGAGCCGCCGTCGATGATCGGGCGCGCCTCCCCGGGCGCGCCGCCGATCCAGATCGGGGCGCTCGCCGTGCCCGAGAGGTTGGCGACGTAGCCGCTGCCGCCGCTGTAGGTCCCGGCGTGCACGCGGACGGCGGTGCCGGCCTTAGCCCCCTTGGCCGCCTGGCCGATGGTGGCGAAGGGCTTAGCCGCGCTGCCCGTGCCGGTGGTGTCGCTGCCCGTGACGGCGACGTGCAGGATCGTCGCGGGCTGCTTGCCGTCGGCGAAGGTGCTGATGGCGCCGCACGCGGCGGGGGCGGCGTCGGGCTTGAGCGGTCCGTCCTGCGTGGTTGACCCGTCGCCCTGGCCCGGACCGTCCTGCCCGCCTGGGCCGTCTGTCTGCGTCCCCGCGCCGTCCGCCGCGCCGTCCGCGCCGCCGCTGTCGGGGGGGGTGACCTCTTCATCGCTACAGGCTGACAGCCCCAGGGCCAGCAGCGCCAGCAAGGATCGTCTGAGATGGCGTCTCATGCCTGAACGATACCACAGGCCATTTTCCGCGGTTTGCCAGCAGCAGACGGGCGGGCTATGGTGCCGCCCTCGTAGCTGGAGGCTCCGCGTGACCGAACCCGCCGTCCTATCCTTCGACCAGTTCTGGCAGTGGCTTCAGGGCCACGTCAACTGCATCATCGCCGCCGGCACCCCCGACTCGGTAGTCTATGATCACGAAGACTTCCACTGGCACCTGGGCCGCGAGGGCCAGGAGGGGCGGGACGACTTCCTGGTGCAGGTGGTCCGCGGGAAGAACCTCATCGGCGAGGTCCTGATCCCTGCGGGCGTGGTGACGTATGTCCAGGGTGAGCCGCGCAGCGAGGAGGAGTACATCTTCGACTGCTACGTGGAGAGCCCCGAGGGGCCGCTGGCGACCTACTACTTCACCCTCTCCCACGGCCCAGAGGAGGAGGAGGAGGCGCCCAAGCAGGGCCGCTGGGTCCACTAGCAGCCGGGCTTTGCCCCGAGAGGGCCGGATCCGGTACAATCGTCGCCCGAGAGACAGCCATGGCCACGCCCTCCCAAAAGAAGAAGATCGGCGCACTGCTGATCTTGTGCCTCGTGGCCCTGATAGCTGGGGTCGGGCTGATCATCGCCAACCAGCTCCGCGACGACCGGGAGCGCTACTTCGTCCGCTTCCAGGACTCGGTCAGCGGGCTGGAGGTGGGCTCGATCGTCAAGATGATGGGGGTCTATGTCGGACAGGTGGAGACCATCAGCATCGCCGACCCCGAGAACGTCGTGGTGAAGCTGGCCCTGAGCCCTGGCACGCCGATCACCGCGGACACCCGCGCCGTGCTGACCTCGCTGGGGGTGACGGGGCTGCAGTTCGTCGAGCTGATCGGCGGCAACGCGCGCGCGGCGCGCATCGCGCCCGACACCCCGCGCTCGGTGATCAAGGCCGGGGCCTCGACCTTCAAGCAGCTGATGGCGCGCTCGCGCACCATCGCGGGCAAGCTCGACGCCCTCAACCGCAACGTCGCCGCCCTCTCCTCCGGCGAGCCGGCGGCCAGGGCGGAGCGGCTGCAGCGCAGCGCCCACAACCTCGTCGCCTCGCTGGGGCGGGTGCAGAGCGGCAACAGCGAGCGGCTGCGCCGGATCTTCCGCCACGTGGACCGGAGCACGGCGCGGGTAGAGCAAGCCTCGCGCGCCTTCTCCAAGCTCAGGTCGGACAACGAGCCGCGGGTCAAGGCGGCGCTGCGGGCGGCCAAGCAGGCCTCGACCGTGCTGGAGCAGCGGCTCCAGGGCTACGAGACCCGCAAAGCCGAGCGCTCGATAACCCTGGTCTCGGGCGCCGTTAATCGCCGCGCCCAGCGGCTCGACGTCTCCAGGGCGGCAGCGGCAGCGGAGCGCGCTGCGGTGCGGATGGGTCAGGTGGGGGGCGAGCTCTCGACGGCCCTGGACCGGCGCTCCAAGGAGTGGCGGGGCATCAAGAAGAAGCTGCGCAAGGCGGGCTTCTTCTTCAAGGAGCTGGCGCGCAAGTTTGGTCAGTGATGGGTGCGCTCAAACCCGCGCTGCTCGCCGCGCTCTGCGCCCTGGCCCTCGGCCTCACGGGGTGCGTGCGCCACTACAAGACCGCGGACGTCCGCGCGCGCCTCGACGGGGCGCTGTCCAAGATCGACGCGGCGCTGCATCAGACCGAGCAGGACGTGACCGAGATGCGGCGGCTCTGCCTGCCGCTGATGCCCCGCCGGCCGCGGCTGCGCTTCATCCTCAAGCGCATCGACGCCAGCGTCGCCGCGCTGCGCGGCTACCGCGGCGAGGTCTTGAGGCTGCGGACGGAGTTCGAAGGGATGGCCCGGGGGCGCAGCAAGATCCGCGAGGACCGGCCGCAGTGGCAGCAGCTGCAGCGGCTACAGCGGCGCTACGAGACCGTCGGTGACGAAGCGGCCAAGGCCGTGGAGCAGTACAAGGATCAGGCCAACCAGCTGCTCCAGGCGGTCAAGCAGGCTCACGGAGCTTGAAGACCGCGCTGAAGTGGCGCAGCACCGGGGGCTGCTCGGTGATCTCCACGCCGCGGATCGACTCGCGCTCCGCCGCCAGCTCGCCCATGGCCTCGATGATGTAGTCCATGTGGCTCTGGGTGTAGACCCGACGGGGGATCGCCAGCCGCACGAGCTCGTGGGGCGCGGGGATCTCCTCCCCGGTCTCGGGGTCGCGGCGGCCCAACATCACCGTGCCCAACTCCACCGAGCGGACGCCGGCGTGCAGGTACAGGGCGATGGAGAGCGCCTGGCCGGGGTAGTGCGCGGGCGGGATGTGGGGCAGCATGGCCCCGGCGTCGATGTAGATCGCGTGGCCGCCAGGGGGCTGCAGGATCGCCACACCCACCTCGGT
>SWBW01003932.1_pt1 | contig 11004 bp, 7 predicted proteins | sample 4693041 | NCBI WGS metagenome assembly SWBW01 (sample SAMN10267271, study PRJNA491770) | bioreactor metagenome | isolation source: DHS bioreactor inoculated with marine methane seep sediment | place: Japan: Omine Ridge, Nankai Trough | collected 2006-05-06
AGCGCACAAGAATCTTTGCTTCAGACTCGCTTGGGAGTAAGCCACCATAAAGGTGATTGTTAACTTCATGAATTTTATTTATTATCAATATACTTTCTGATTAGAAATAACTTATTTTAGTCCTGACTAATACCCTTCGTTTATAGCAAATGAAAAAATTTGGGACATTTGGTGGTGTCTTCACGCCTACTTTGCTTACAATCCTAGGTGTTATCATGTACCTACGGCTCGGTTGGGTTGTTGGAAATGCTGGCCTTATCGGAGCATGGCTCATTATCATTATTTCCTTCCTGATCACGCTTACAACGGCACTTTCCATGTCATCAATTACAACAAATATTAAAATTGGTGCTGGTGGCGCATATGCAATTATATCGCAGTCGCTTGGACTTGAAGTAGGTGGAAGTCTTGGTATTCCCCGTTATGTTTCACAGGGGCTGGCTGTTACCATGTATATCTTTGGTTTTCGGGAAGGATGGCTATCCATCTTTCCTGACCATCCTGCCATTATAGTTGACCTAATAGTATTTGTTGTTATTTATGGTATAGCATATAAGAGTGCTAATCTTGCTATTCAGACACAGTATATTATAATGGCAATAATAGCTGCCTCACTGTTTGTTATTGTAATGGCCGCATATTATGGTTCAATGGAATACAATACAAATGATGTGCTTAAGTGGGGCACTTTCCCGGGATCACTTGAAAATGGTTTTTCCGGATCAGATTTCTGGGTGGTTTTTGCCGTGTTTTTTCCTGCTGCAACAGGAATTATGGCCGGGGCAAATATGTCAGGAGAACTGAAAAACCCAAGAAAAAGCATTCCGGCGGGCACATTGTGGGCAATTGCAGTTAGTTTCGCGATATATATGGGATTAGCTTACTGGATTGCCCGGTCAGCAAGTACTGATGAGTTAATCAGCAATTATAATATCATTATTGAAAAATCATTTTTTCCACCCCTTGTGATCGCCGGGGTGCTAGGTGCTACTTTTTCGTCTGCGTTAGCCTCAATGGTTGGATCATCGAGGATTCTTTTTGCAATGGGAGACCATGGTGTATTACCTGCCAGTCATTGGCTCGGACAAACAAATAAAACCGGGCAGCCACGCAATGCGATGCTGGTTACTGGTGGTATGGTTTTTTTAACCATGATGCTTCGTGATTTGAATGCAGTCGCACCATTGGTTACTATATTTTTCCTTATTACCTACGCAATGCTAAATGTGGTGATCATCATTGAACAAAACCTGGGGCTTATTAGTTTCAGGCCATTATTCACCTTGCATAAATGGGTACCCTGGATAGGACTCGTTACATCTGTTTTAGCCATGTTTATAATAAACCCTACTATCAGTCTGATTTCTGTTGTGGTAGTCATTACTGTTTATGGAATTCTTAGCCAGCGAAAACTAGTTACACCTTTTGAAGATGTTCGGAGTGGACTTTTCGTGTCATTTGCTGAATGGGCTGCAAAACATACCTCCATGATAACACACAGGCAGGAGAGAGCCTGGAAGCCAAATTTGCTGGTACCTGTAAGTGATCCCGGGGCAGTGAAAGGGGTTTTTTCGTTTCTGCAAAATGTGGCCTTCCCCAGAGGATCTATTAAACTACTGGGAATTGGTGCTAAAGACGATGAGAATGAGCTTACCACACCAATTAATAATCTCTCAGAGGCTTTTCAGAAGCGAGGTGTTTTTTCATCCTGGGCCGTGATAAGAACAGATAATTTTACTGAAGGCGTGAATTTTGCAAACCAGGCATACCGCGGTGCTTTTTTTAAACCAAATATTGTATTCCTGAATATGCTTGATAAAGAAAGCTATAAACAGGAATTTAATGATATAATAAAGGAAGCAGCCCGTTTGCAGCTTGGCGTCCTTATATATTCGCAACATCCAAGATCAGGACTAGGACAACGGCAGGTAATTAATGTTTGGATTAGGAACCGTGCACCTGAGTGGAAGATTTCATGGGATATCGGCAACCTTGACCTTTCGTTACTTGTTGCCTATAAACTAAAGAAAAACTGGGATGCTATGATTCGGCTTGTTACAGTGGTTGATAACCTGGATCAGGAAATAGATGCCCGTAATTTTATGGCAGAGCTTATTGATTTGGCCAGGTTACCAAAAACGGAAATCGCTGTCCATGTTGGTAAATTTGATGCTTTTATTTCGAAAGCACCTTCAGCAGATTTAAATATATTCGGATTAATTCCTGACCCTGACTTTAACTTTATGGAAAAAATGGTCACTAAAACGCAAACTACTTGCCTCTTTATCAGAGATTCAGGCTTTGAGAATATATTGGCTTGATCTGTTTACATCTTTATTCATCCACTGGTGCTCATTTGTCAATATAAACTGGTTCAGGATTTTTCTTTGACCCTTTCTAAGAATCAGGCTTTTTCCATTTACCCCTGCGAGTTTAAACTAAACAAACTTTTCAATCAATTCCACCAGCCTGGTTGAGTAACCCATTTCATTGTCATACCAGGCCACAACTTTCACCAGTTTATTTTTATCACCTAAGACGGCTGTAAGGTTTGCATCAAAAATAGCAGAATGTGTGTTGCCAATTACATCTGATGAAACAATCGGATCTTCCGTATATTGTAAAATCCCTTTTAAACGTGATGCAGCGGCTTCTTTAAAGGCTTCATTGATTTGTTCTTTACTGGTAGATTTTTTAAGTGTACAGGTTAGATCGGTTAATGAACCATTTGGTACAGGAACACGGATACCAGCACCACCTAAATTATTTTTCAAATGCGGAAATATCTTTGTTGAAGCTTTTGCAGCACCTGTTGTTGTTGGCACAATTGAATAAGCCGCAGCACGGCCTCGGCGCCAGTCCTTGTGCGGACCATCAACCAGGTTCTGATCTTTCGTGTATGAATGAACGGTCGTCATAAACCCCTTTTCGATACCCCAAAGCTCATCTAATATCATTGTTAGTGGTGCCACGTTATTAGTGGTACAGGATGCATTGGAAATGATTACATCGTTCTTATCAATGATATGATCGTTTACTCCCAATACCACGTATTTCACATCATCCTGCTCGCCTTTGGCTGGGGCTGAAATGATCACCTTTTTTGCACCTGAATCGTTCACATGCTTCATGGCTTCATTTCTTTCAACGAATTGCCCCGTTGATTCTATCACCACATCAATATCCAACTCACGCCAAGGAAGTTTGGATGGATCAGGTTCAGCAAATACCTTGATCTTTTCGCCATTTACTTCAATATGATCCTTATTGAACGCAACGTCACCATCAAACTGCCGCTGTACCGAATCATATTTGAGCAAATGGGCCAGGTTAGCCGCATCTGTAATATCGTTAATAGCGACCACTTTCATATTTTTTCTTTCGATAATTTTCCGGAATGTGATCCTTCCAATTCGTCCAAATCCATTTATCGCAACTCTGATTGGTGTCATCATTTATTTTTTAATACGCAATAAAATCCTTTTCTCAGACCTAATAAATAACTGTTACGGTGCCTCTTTTATAAAAGGTTTTTCCAATCACACTTTCATAGGCCATTTGATACGCATAAGTACCCTTTGGCACAAGTTGTCCATTTGCACGCCCGTCCCAGTTATCTTCCAGGTTATTGGCTTCGTATAATAGTTCACCCCAGCGGGAGAATATTTTCAGGTTATAATTACTAACGCCGACACTTTTTATTTCAAATACATCATTAAGCCCATCAGCATCAGGCGTAAAAGCGGTTGGAGGAAATACATCAGCATCGGGGTGGATGATGACTTCTTTTTCGATACTGTTCTCGCATCCGTTGGGGGTAATGGCCAGTAGTTTCACAAGATAAATACCTATTTCATTGTATATATGTCCGGGATTGGCCTGCTCTGAAGCGTTTCCATCACCAAAATCCCAGTTATAAAACAATGATTCCGAACTTTCTGACTCGTTGTTAAATGTGATTGTCCCCTGACTAGCAATCGTTTCAAATGGGTCCGGTGTAAAATCAGCTACTGGGGTTTCATGCACTTGTATAAAGTTATTTGAAGTACTTATATCGCGGCAGCCGCTTTCATTGATTACAGTTAGCGATACAGTGTAAGTACCGGCTTCGGAATATTCTTTTTCCGGCGATTCATCCGTACTGTGGGTGCCATCTCCAAATTGCCAGTCATATGTGGAAGATGGATCCGTATTCCCTGATTTATTTAGAAAATTCACGGTAAGTGGTGCACATCCTGACAAGATATCGGCATTGAAAAGCCCAACCGGTGATTTCAATACATCCACGTAAAGTTCTGTTGTTTCACTTGTGCAGCCGCCTTCGCTAATAAACAGTGATATTTTTTTCTGTCCTGTTTCATCCCAGCTAATTTCAATAGGCCCCTGCCCATCACCTGAAATAATATTCGCGTTGTTAAATTCCCAGTAATAAGAAGCATCGATGGATGCATTGCCTTCGTAGGTGACGCTTATTGTTTCATTCTGGCAAACTTCTTCCTGTTCTATGCTAAAAACTGCTTTTATTTCGGGCACCACCTGTATGGTTATCGACTGTTGTCCCTGGCAACTGTATCCTTCCACATCTGCCAACACGTAATAAATGGTTGTGGTATCAGGCGAAACGTTTATAATATTATTGTTCTCCTGTCCTGTAAGGCTTATATCTTCAGGTTCTGATGTCCAAAAATAGGTGCCTTCATTTTCCACATTTATCGCCACTTCCTCCCCGTAGCATATCTCAACATTTGAGGCATTAACATTTAATTGTGGAATGGGATTAACCGTAAGCACCATTGAATCATTGGATGCGCAAAAGTCATATACTTCAACATAGTAAGTGTAATCATCCGGTTGATTTGGAGAAACTACTGGGTTTGGCAATGTATCCTGTCCATTTATATATAATGTAGCGTCGTAAGGCTCCGAGGTCCAGTTGAAGTGCGATGCACCGGTTGCTTGCAACTGGTACTGCTCATTCTGGCAAATTTCGGCATCAGGACCGGCTTCGGCTACAGGTAATTCAACTATAGTCACTTTTACATCGTCAGTTGCTGTAAAATCACATACATTGGTAACTGTAACAGAATAGATGGTTGAAACCAATGGCGCTACCATTATCGAGCGGTTTGTTTCCTGTCCTGCTAATCCCGGATCATTCGGTTGTGAAGTCCAGTAATAGGTTTCTGCTTCATTACAGGTTAAAGTGGCTTCTTCTCCAATACATATCATTTGATCGTTCCCGGCATTTGCCACAGCTTCATCCAGCAGCACATAAGTGGTATCTGAATCTTCATGCAGGCAATTATCGTAAGCCGTAAGAATATACATGGTGGTTTCTGACGGGCTTACACCTGGATTCGGAAGGTTTTCCTGTCCAACCAAAGATGCGTCATACGGTTCGGAAACCCACTGAAGCACTTGAGCGCCTTCAGCCATTCCGCTCAGCCAAACAGAATCAGCATTGCATAAAGATTGGTCATCTCCGGCATCTGCTTCAAATGAGGGTACAGATACAAAAACTGTGTCAATGGAAGTTTGTCCGCATGTATCTGCAACAATACAGGGAATGGCGTAAAAATCTGAACCGCTGGGCGCAAATGGAACCGTATCTGTTGTTTCACCCAGGGTGTACCAATCGAAAGAAAAAGGTGGAATACCTACCAATGCCGAGCCAAAATTTAAGTTGATGGTATCTTCACAATACCCACTGAAAGAAACGGTCGTATCGCCGAATACGGGCAAATCAGAAAAGAAAACCCTGACCGTATCTTTGATCATCGGGTCACAGGTTTCTACGCTGTAGGCAATCCAGAGCTCTTCTATATCTTCTGCAATATCATCATTTATTGCCTGTACAATAATGGAATCATAAGCAGCTCCTGATTCGATAAAAATTGTATCTCCGGGATATGTTGTATATAATTCATAATCTTCGCCCCGTGTGGCGGTTCCGCCAATTTCGAGGTCTCTTTTTATTGAAAAACCTACTGTTTCCTGCAGTGTAAAATACAACACCACTTCATGGTCATTACAGCTTTCATAAAGTAATGAGTCAACCGTTGGGTGCGTGTAATCTGCAACCGACGTGATATTACCGAGACTAAAGCTACCTTTTTCCAAAAGAACGCCTGAATCAAACTGGGAATCAACTACGTCACCAATAGCAATTTTAATATGGTACCACTCGCATATCTGCAGGTTGCTTTTTGCAGTAAAATTATCCGTATATCCATCAAACACAAAAGCTGAATAAGCCTGGCTATTTGGCAGTGTATTGCTATTAAAATATTCCTCGTTGTCACCCGGGCCATTAGGCAGGCTGCTACAACTCGGCCCTAACTGGCCCATATTCACATTGTTTATGGTAACCGGCGTATTTACAGTTCCGGGTATAACCGCAATATTTTTGGCGCCGTTTGAATAGGCACCATTAATTCCCGGGCCTGAAAGGAAGAAACCAAATACATCATTGAAACTATCTACATAATCATGGTATTCTTCTGATGCAAATATGTAGTTAAATTTAACTGAATCAGCTGAAGGTTTAAAGTCGAACTCAATAATACAAGCATCCTGAGAATTAAAACCTGCCGCTTGCGTCAAATCGGGATCACTTCCTCCACTTGTCGAACTACTGGCATTTTGTGCAGAACTACAGTTATTGGACTTGTCAATATCACCTGTATGTCCTGATGACATCACAATGCCAGTCAGTTTGTCAAAACCGGTAAACGTACCGCCACGAAAATACCCGACAGACCTTGGGTCGCCGGTAAATTCAATATTGGCAATAGCGGAGGGCTGAACGCCTGCTAAAAAAACAGTATCTATTAAGGCGATAACTTCTGAAACACTGGTACATTCAATTACTTCAAAGCGGCCAAACTGGGCTTTTAAAGTAAGACTGTTCAATGAAGTGATGAAGATAAGTAGAGTGATGAATAAATGTCGATATCCCATAAGCGTTGAAGCATAAAAACGTGCAAAGGTATTATTTGCCTACCTAAATGACAATTAATAGGTTGTAAAAGTTGCCAGCACAATGCATATTTTTATAAAGTATGGGACAAATTACAAGATTATTCCGATTACTTGTTTAGTTTTGCGGCGCACATTTTTATGCAGAAGAAATACACACATATTTTCTTTGACCTTGACAGAACCCTTTGGGACTTTGAGGCCACTGCCCAGGAAGCTTTCCAAGATATTTATACAAGGTTTAAGCTTTTGGAGGCTGGTGTTAAAGATGTGGTTTCTTTTAAGAAACACTACAACCGTCACAATGAAATTTTGTGGACCCAATACAGGGAAGGGAAACTCACCAAAGATATTTTGCGGGGATTGCGATTTAAATTGACGCTTAAAGAGTTTGGCATTGAAAATGATGAGCTGGCACAACAAATTGGTAAGCACTATGTGCAAATAAGCCCGTTGATGGTGAATTTATTCCCAAATACTTATGAGATAATGGATTATTTATCTCCAAAATATCAATTGCATATCATCACCAATGGTTTTAGCGAAGTACAGTTCTCCAAGCTAAAAGAATCGGATTTACGAAAATATTTTGACAAGGTTATTACCTCAGAAAAAGCCGGTGTAAAAAAACCGGACGCCAAAATTTTTCATTATGCGCTGGAACAGGCCAAAGCAAATATCGATGAAAGTATCATGATTGGCGATGATCCAGAAGTAGATATTTTAGGTGCTAAGAATATGGGAATGGACCAAGTGTTGTTCGACCCATATAGCAAATTGTTACAAAATGGCGCCACCTATTATATTAATGACCTGATTGAGCTAAAGAAATTCCTGTAAACTTATTTGAATTCGGCAATTACAGTTTGCTGGGCCTTCACCTTATCATTCAATTTCACCTTCACATCCACATCCAGAGGCAGGTAAAAGTCAACCCTGGAACCAAACCTGATGATCCCAAATTCGCCCCCTTGTTCAGCTGTATCACCTTCATTTGCATAACTGATGATGCGTCGGGCCATTATACCTGCAATTTGGCGCATCATGATGTTTTTACCCGGTTCTTTTTCAATGACAATACTATTTCTTTCATTTAATTCAGAGGATTTGGGATGATAAGCCACCAGATATTTGCCTTCATGATACTTAACGTATTTCACATTGCCGTTAAAAGGATACCAATTGATATGCACGTTGAATGGCGACATGAATACGGAAATAAGCAAGCGCTTTTCCTTAAAATATTCCTCTTCGTAAGTTTCTTCAATAGCCACAACCTTGCCATCAGCTGATGATAAAATATGATTGATTCCCGAATTCACCGTTCTTTGAGGATAACGGAAAAAGCGCATGGTCCAGAGCAAATGAATAAAGAATCCAACATAAAAAAAATAACGTACAAAAGGATATGGAATTAACCAGACCACCAACATGGATAAAACCACCAAAATAAGAAAAGTGACTCCTATAATTTTATATCCTTCTTTATGAATTCTCATTATAAAAGAAATTTTAGATATATAAAGACAAAAGGTGTGGCAAATAAAACTGCGTCAAATCGGTCAAGCACACCACCATGCCCGGGCATTAAACTTCCTGAGTCTTTTACACCAGCATTTCTTTTCAACATAGACTCCGAGAGGTCGCCAATAGTTGCAGTTAAAACCACAATTGTTGCTAATACCAACCACTCTATCAAACTTAATGAATTTGAAAATAATGATAATACGTATGCCGAAAGTAATGCAAAAAACAAGCCGCCAACAAACCCTTCCCATGTTTTTTTTGGGGAGATTCTTTCAAATAATTTATGCTTTCCAAATAATGAGCCTGTCAAATACGCAAAAATGTCATTACACCAAACAATAACTAACATGCTTACCAGCAGAAAGCCCTGAAAGAATTCGTTATATGAAAAAGCGAAGAAAGTATTCATCAGCCCAAAAGGAACCGCCACATAAAAATATCCAGTGAACACTGATCCGATATGGGACCAGTTAATTTCTTTTTCAAACAACTGAAAAGTAATTACTACCGGAAATATCAGAAAAATAAATAAGGCATAGGTGATATCAATTATCCCTAATCCTATGAAAGCCAGCAACGCATATAACAATAGTCCGATAAAGAAAAAAAATATTTTATTTGCGTTTCCTAACATTCCTGTTAAGGAATAATATTCGTATAAACCGATAACAGTAAATACACCAAAAACCATAAGAAATGCGATGGGGTGAAGCAGTATAGAACCGATGACTATTATCAGGAATACAATTCCTGACAACGTTCTGATCAGAATTTCTTTCAAGTGAAATGTTGATTAATTAGTTGCAAATCTATAAAAATTGCGCTTATCCCTCCATTCAGTTTTAATGTGACTTATCTATCCAATCTTTCAGAGAATGTTTGAACGCTTTATGAGCAAAGTTTTAAATAGGATAAATGAATTGAAAATTCAGATGTTTTAATGTAGGAGCTTTTATTATTTTTGCAGCCTAAAATGTAATACGAATATGTTTGAAGGATTAAGTGACAGGCTAGAGAAATCGTTTAATATACTAAAAGGCCAGGGTCGGATATCAGAAATTAACGTGGCTGAGTCTATTAAAGAGATTCGTAAAGCGTTGATTGAAGCTGACGTCAGTTATAAAATCGCAAAAGAATTCACCAGCGAAGTTAAAGAGAAAGCTTTAGGCCAGAATGTTTTACAGGCAGTAAAACCTGGCGAACTAATGGTAAAGATTGTCCATGACGAACTTGCGGAGCTAATGGGAGGTGAGCAAGTGGATATTCAAGTTGATGCAAATCCTGCTGTTATTCTTGTAGCCGGCCTACAAGGTTCGGGTAAAACAACCTTCTCAGCTAAGTTGGCCAATTACCTTAAAACAAAAAAAGGAAAACACCCTCTTCTAGTTGCTGGCGACGTCTATCGGCCTGCAGCTATTAACCAACTCCAGGTACTTGGCGAGCAAATCAATGTTGATGTTTTCACAGAAGAGGAAAATAAAAATCCTGTTCAGATAGCTACCAATGCTATAAAGTATGCCAAAAGCAATGCTAAAAACGTGGTGATTGTCGATACCGCAGGACGATTAGCGGTTGATGAAGTCATGATGATGGAGATCAGGTCTGTTAAAGAAGCGATCAATCCACATGAAATTCTTTTTGTGGTGGATGCTATGACAGGTCAGGATGCTGTAAACACAGCTAAAGCATTTAACGATGAGTTGGACTTTGATGGTGTGGTGCTCACCAAATTAGATGGCGATACAAGGGGAGGAGCTGCGCTTACTATTAAAGCAGTTGTAGATAAACCCATCAAATTTGTCGGTATTGGTGAGAAAATGGATGCCCTCGATTTATTCCATCCAAGCCGTATGGCAGATAGAATACTTGGTATGGGTGATATTGTGACCCTGGTGGAAAAAGCACAAGAACAATTTGATGAGGAAGAAGCCAGAAGAATTCAAAAGAAAATTGCCAAAAACCAGTTCAATTTCAACGATTTCCTGAAACAAATCCAGCAAATCAAAAAAATGGGAAATGTGAAAGACCTTATGGGCATGATTCCCGGAATGGGCAAAGCATTAAAAGATACGGAAATTGACGATGATGCTTTTAAAGGAATTGAAGCCATCATTTATTCAATGACCCCTGAAGAAAGAGAAAATCCAAAAATATTGAGCGGTTCCAGAAGAAAAAGAATTGCAATTGGAAGTGGCAATACCATCCAGGAGGTGAATCGTTTGATCAAGCAATTTGCAGAAACCAGTAAAATGATGAAGATGATGTCATCGGGTGGTGGACGTGGATTATCACAGATGATGAAGGGCATTAAAAAGTAACCAACGGTTGATCTAATCAACACACATTAAAAGCAGCAGTTGCATGTCGAAAAACAAAAATGTAAAGATCATTGATGGAAAACTTACAGCCCAGGCCATCAAAGAAGAAATAAAAAAAGAAGTGGCCGGTATGATCGATAGTGATATTGCTACGCCTCATCTGGCAGCTATTTTGGTGGGT
>SWBW01008965.1_pt1 | contig 10981 bp, 10 predicted proteins | sample 4693041 | NCBI WGS metagenome assembly SWBW01 (sample SAMN10267271, study PRJNA491770) | bioreactor metagenome | isolation source: DHS bioreactor inoculated with marine methane seep sediment | place: Japan: Omine Ridge, Nankai Trough | collected 2006-05-06
ATTATTGGCTTCGGCACTGCCTTCCATCAACTCAAACATTAATGAACCAATTTCTTCTGTCAGTTTATGTGACTGCTCGGCAAGGGCACGAACTTCATCAGCAACCACAGCAAACCCTCGTCCAGCTTCACCGGCACGTGCGGCTTCGATAGCGGCATTTAGCGCTAACAGATTGGTTTGTTCAGCAATACCCTTAATTTGTTCCAAAGTTTGTTTAATACCTTCACTAATCCCACCAAATCGTTCTACTACAGTAGAGGCATCTCCTAACTGTTTTTGTAAATCAATAATCACTGTAGTGACATCATTCATGGTCGTATTCACATCACGACCAATTTGAGCACTTTCGGTAACTGAATTTGATGTATTGCCAATGGTATTTGCTAAACTCGAACTATCCTCAGCTATTACATCAATGGCTGTGGTGATTTGTTGTACATTGTTATTTAACTCTGTCTCTGCTTTTTTAAGACGATCAGAGTTGTCTTCCAGACCGGTGACCACTAAATTTAGATTCTTTGCGGTATTATCGATTTGACGTAACATGGGTAAAAGTTCATTTTCTGTTGCCTGTTGATTTGCAACTACTAAACGATCCAATTCATCAAAACCGGATAGATCTGCTTTTTGGGTTAAATCTCCATCCTCGCCCAAATAACGTAGCGAATTTTCTAGTTTACTTACCCCTTTCTTAAAAGTACGTATTGAAAAGAATGAAAATGCGTAAGAAATTACCAGGATCAGTAAAATAATCGACATCAAAAAAAATAGCCTGTCATTAGCAGATTCTTTAGACTCTTCAATAGACAACTGCTGTTCCTGTTGTAATGACTCAAGAGCCTGAGTACGTGTTTTACTTTGTTTTTTGATGTCATCAGATTGTTGTAGCTGGAGTTGTTTGATTGCCTGGTACTGGTCATTTTTAGCTTGGTTAAGCTTAGATTTTCCTTCGTCTTGCAATGTTTGAAACTGTTGAGTTGCCTGCTTATTTTCTCTATCAAATGCCATATTTCCTGTATCACGGGTTAACTGATGTGCTTTCCCAATCAGAGTAACCAGAGACTTATGATCCTCCTGAATCATTTCCAGTTGGTCAAACAACTCCAGAATAGCATCTTGGACATCATCTTTATCCGTCAAATGAGCTAAGTCATCTCTATATTTCATAAACTCATCAGTGTGTTTTTGCATTGCTAACTGTTCTTGCGAAAAGGTCTGTAGTAATTTTGATTCAGTGTCTGACAGTTTTATCTCTTTTAACACCTTACTGGCTAAAATTCCCGGTTTGGTAATTTTTTCCAATTCATTACGCAGTGTGTTACGTGGGACATTACCTCCTAACATACTCATTTGTTGCAGGTGTATCAGCTCTTTAAATATACGGGTAATGGTATTTAATTGTGTGTTTTCAATACTATTCCAGGCATCCTTTTTCTTTTGTATTAAGTTAATAACATCAGTTAAAGTAGAATTGGTATGGTTAAAAATAGTAGCATAAGATGACTGCTGCTGCTCTGATAGTTGACTGAGGTTATTACTGATATTGTCAATAGCTTGTTTAGCACGACCTGTACCCTGAGTAATTAAGGCTGAATAATTTTTATCAATTTGTTCTAGCAGGGAAGAAGTAGTTGTTAATGACTGTGCAAATTTTTCCTCTTGTAATTTCGAGCTTTGTTGGATTTGGAAAAAAACCAGAATAGCTACACAGAGTAATGATAAAGTTGCACCGATGTCCTTACGTAAAAACATACCTACAACACTGCGACCTGCGATTATAAGAGAAACCAGGTTGGGTTTTCCTTGATTGGATTTACCAGTAGAATGATTCATCTCAATTGATCCTTTGAAGTATGTAGATTGTTTATTAGCTATATCTCGGCATTTAACCAATAATCTTTAATACTTCTTTATTGTAAAGCACTTTAACCTAGAAAACTCAGTTAAACTAACAGTAAAGGCCTATTATTCATTTTCGTTATAGTCCAACTGAGTTTTCAGGTTTAAGATTTGCAGCTGTTTGTATAATCAATTACCTTGGCGGTTACAAACAGAAAATGAAGGGTATATCACTTTGCTAAAATTAACGAGTTTAGAGATTACTTTGGCTTAAAATCAGGAGGCACGCCATAGGGTGTTCCATCAGGTGAGTCATCTGGAATTGGAGCAGTTATATTTATTGAAGGCTGTTCGATATATTTTATTTTTACCGGAACTCGATGTCCGGCTGAATACATACAGCGGGTATAGGCATTATCATAGCGGTGCTGAATATTGTCTCCTGCAATATAACCTTCATCGCTACCACTAATGGCACCGAAGAGCATACCAGTTGCCGCTCCGATAGCAACACTTTCACCACCATGATGACCAAATGCAGCACCTATTAAAGCACCGACAATCGTACCTATCATTGCATGTTCCCCAGTCGTATCATCCTTAACTTGATTGGCTGTTTTACCGCCGGATTCACTTAAGGCAAACTCTTTACAACGTAATCTGTCCTGGTCAAATAATATCATCGTTTTATTACTGCCAGGTAATGCTGTTATACGTGGGCCTTCTGGTATGGTCGTACAGCCAATAAGGGTAATTACAAAGCTAGCCAATAAGGTATAATTTAATGGTTTATTCATAACTTTATCTTCTATTTTGGTGGTTTCTGTGGGACTACCTGCATCCAGCCATCAGGACAGCGTTCTACTTCCGGATAATAAGCGCCAGGTTTTTTACAATAATACCAATAATTTGATGGTTCTGACTCAATAGTATCCATTTTTTTTATCGGTTCCACTGGTTTTTCAATATAAACGATAGGTTCTTCAATTTCCCTGATAACTCTTGTTGGAGAGGTATGAATATAGGAATAATTGATAAGAGGAAGACCAAAATATAAGCCTCTGTACCTATGTGGCCTAAAATGATCATGTCCATAGTGGTGATTTGAATAATAACGATGTCCACCATGCGCACTAACTGACGAAGACCAGAATAAGACTAAGACACAAAAAATAACACAACCAATAATAATTGAATTTTTCATTTCATGTTCCATAATATATAAATACTCTTACACTACTTAGGCAACTATAATCACTACTAGTTCAGTTAAAAAACACAACTCCTGAATCAATAACTGCAGTATTTAAGTTTATGTTTTTCATGCTCTATACTCGGCAAACCAATATTATTTGACGTACAAAAAATATTTTATGACACGATATAATGCTTAAATAAGATTTTTTTTAACTTTAATAGTTCAGGTCTTTATATAGGATATTATCTAGATCAGCCATTGCTGAATTTCATCACGATTTTCCAAAACCAGTTGTTGTTTTAAAGGATCGGCAAAACTAATGTCATTATCAATTCGTAAAAACTGCAAATAATAATCCGCCAATGCTGCCCTGGTTTTAATCATTAATTTATTATTTATCATGCCATAGTCTTGTGCAATAACCTGTATTTGAAATGGCTTTAATCGTGGATCGGGCATAATTGATAAACTAATCATTGTATCCCAGGATATATCTTCATTAATCGTATTTTCTGAATCTGAAAAGGGCTCCTGAATATCTTTAATGCGTGATAGGACAAAATCACGATAGGCCTGATTTTTTTCACAAAAAGCCCGCACATGCCAGCGATATCCTGAATAGACCAGAGTATGCGGAGCAATAACACGATCTTCAATTTCAGGAGTGGTTAACGATGAATATTGAATTTCAATGCGTTTTTGTTCGCGACAGGCTTTTATAATAGGACGTATAAATAAAGGTTTGACTGCGAGATTAACCGGATAGATCACTTCAGTATTAGTTTGTTTAATATCCAAAAATGAAAAATGGCTAACCAGGTCGCGGCGACTATTAAGCATATGTAAATATTCATCAACTATTCCCTGAGTTAAAACTGGAGTGTATTTCTCTGTCGGTTTATATCCCTTAAGTTGCTTGTCATACTCTAAATTATCAGAAGAAATCTCTCTAATATAACTATTAATATCCTTTGATGCCTGTTGTCTGCCAATACCAAATGCTTTGATAAGCGAATTGGTGGTTAAGCGACCTTCCCACAGGGCAATGATTTCAATTAAGCGATAACGTAATAATAAATCCCAGCGGTAGGGCCAATCGGTTTTAGAACTTGGACGTGCCATAAAAATTCCTATGCTAATAATAGTTTGAACTTAGTTTGGTATATCTGCCTGAAAACGCGATATGTACATGTATCCATCGTATACATGTAGTAAATAGTAAGGTAAGATATTTTAAAAGTCCAGTTAAAATTTATTTAAAAAGAGGTTGTTATGATTACCAGACGCTTGTTTACAAAATTATTATTCATATCGCCTGCAGTCACTGCCTCTGGTTTAACAATGGCTAAAAATAGACCGGAGATAATTACAACTTCAGACACACTCAAAAATATGTTGTTAAATAAATGTTCAATTGCCGGGTTTCAATATTATCAGGGCAGGGAAGTAATAGCCTCGCTGGTTGAAAATGACATGCTTTAATTATCAGCTGAGCCTGATAATGAGTTTGATAAATACGCGGTGGAAATTTTTTATAAGGACATAAAACTGGGTTATATACCCAGAACTGATAATAAGCCGATCAGTCGTATGTTGCAGGCAGGTATACAATTAGACTGTCAGGTGCTTGCCACTGATCCTAACAAGCAAGCATGGCATGCGGTTATTGTTGCTGTTTATATGTTGGTTTAAAAGATTTTTTAAAAAAAAGATACCATATGGAGCTATTATCATTTAAGTGTAAATGTTATTCTGTTTATAAATAATACAAAGTTGCTAAGATTAAAAAATTTAAATATTTATGTATATGATTTATTAAATAATAGCTTATTGTGCATAAGAGCATTCAGGCATCTCTTTTTTTTACGCTCACTGAAATGCAAAGACGTTCACTGCAAAAAAGAGACACCTGAATGCTTTTTAGTAATAATTTTATTTAATAATAGTAGGAAGAGTCATAAGCTGGTTTCGTATAATAAGTAAATTTAATATGTAGGATTAAAATAGGTGATACATGTCGGTTAAACATAAAAATAACTCTAATTTGTATGTTGCTCATGTAAAAAATAAAATAGATTCTGAAGAATGGGATAAGATTCATGAACTATCATATCATTTATTAGATACTTCAAAAATTGCCAGAAAATTTGCTAAAAATATTAATGCTCATAATGATAGTGATGAATGGGCTTTATTAACTGGGCTTTGGCATGATTTAGGAAAATATAGATTAAAATTCCAAGATTATATTCGCTTAAATTCTGGATACGAAAAAGAAAATGCTCATATCGAAAATGGTAAACGACGATCACACTCAATGGCTGGGGCAATTTATGCTATCAACAAACTAAATAAGCCTTTTGGCTATATTATTGCTTACCTTATTTCAGGACATCATGCGGGGTTGCCAGACTGGGAGGGAGGACGAAGTAGTTTAAGATTTAGGCTCAATGATGGTGAAGCTGAATTTAATGAGGCAATGAGTGAAGATATACCAGAAGTAATTTTAGCTGGAAATTGTCCAGATTTACCAAAAATAGCACAATCATCTGACTCAATTGCATTGTGGATGCGAATGTTATTTTCTTGTCTGGTGGATGCTGATTTTTTGGATACGGAAGCTTATATGTCTCCAGATAAGGCAATCAAGCGTGAAATGCCCCTATCCTTAGATGATTTGCAAAATAAATTTAATGAAGAGATAAAAAAACTACAAAAAAATAGCAAGATTTCATCGCTGAATACTATTCGAAATTCAGTATTGAATGAATGCTTAGACGCTGCAGAACTAAAACCTGGATTATTTAGTTTAACCGTACCTACAGGTGGAGGAAAAACTTTGTCTAGCTTAGCTTTTGCCTTAAAGCATGCTCAACTACATAATAAGCAAAAGATAATTTATGCCATACCCTTTACCAGTATTATTGAACAAAATGCAGATGTGTTTAGAAAGTTTTTAGGTGATAAGGCCGTTCTGGAACATCATAGCAATCTTGATGTCTCACCTGAAAAAGAAAATAGTCAGGCTAGATTAGCGACTGAAAACTGGAATGCTCCATTAATTGTAACCACCAATGTGCAATTATTTGAGTCACTATTTGCCTCTCGTACCAGTCGTTGTCGAAAATTACATAATATTGCTAATAGCGTCATTATTTTGGACGAAGCACAACAGATCCCTCGTGATTTTCATACCCCCATTACCCAAGTTATGCAACAATTATCAGATTATTTTGGTGTGACATGGGTGCTTTGCACGGCAACTCAACCAGTATTAAAAGAAGAAAAAAATCCCTTTGGTCAAATTTTACTAAAAGGCTTAAATAATGTTCGAGAGATTATCTCCAAACCATCTGTACTAAATAAAAAATTGAATCGTGTTAACGTTATTTTACCTGAAAAAGGTGATCCTAAAGTCAGCTGGCAAGAACTTGCCAGTATTATTTCAAGTGAAGATTGTATTTTAACTATAGTAAATACCAGACGACAGGCACGTACTTTATTTGAATTATTACCTGATGACGGGAATAAGTTACATTTATCTGCCAATATGTGTGCTCAACATAGAACAGAAGTTATTAATAAAATTAAAGATCGTTTAAAAGAATGTATTAAAGGTAAAGCTCGTCCTTTAAGAGTGATGAGTACACAACTTATAGAAGCAGGTGTTGATGTTGATTTCCCTGTGGTTTATCGATCAATAGCTGGTATAGATTCCATTGCTCAATCGGCTGGGCGTTGTAATCGGGAAGGCTTGTTAAATCAACAGGGTAAATTGGGAAAGGTGGTTATTTTTCAACCAGAACAAGCTTCTCCCGCTGGTTTTTTACGTCAAGGCGAAGATGTTACACAAGAAATGATTGCATCAGGAATAGTAAATGATCCATTAGCTCCAGAAGTTTTTGAGCAATTTTTTACCTTAATGAATTCAAAAGGTGATAGAGATAAATATAAAATATGTGATGATTTAAAAGCCATCTCTAGTAATGATGCGCCTTTAGCAATACAGTTTAGAACGGCTGCAAAGAAATTTAGGCTTATTGATAATATTGGCACTCCAATTATTGTGCCTTTTATACCAGTAGGGAAAGATAAAAGTCCAATTGATGCCTGGATAACAATTCTGGAAAGTGATCCATCAAAAAAATGGGTTTATAAAAAATTACAACGCTATACAGTGACAATACCAGAACAGCTGTATAAAGAATTTATAAAAATTGGTTGCTTGGACACAAGGGCTGGATTATTTGTACTACTTGATCCTTATTACCATGCTTTATGGGGAGTAGATTTACCAGATACATTAATTTCAGCTGAAAATAGTGTGTTTTGTTAGTTAAAAAAAGGATATAACTATGGGATTTTGTCTTGAAGTATCAGGTGATTATGCCTGCTTTACCAGACCAGAAATGAAAGTTGAACGGGTAAGCTATGATGTGATTACACCATCTTCTGCCAGAGCAATTTTTGAATCAATTTTATGGAAACCTGCTATTGCCTGGCATATCCATAAAATTGAAGTATTAAAACCCATTAAATGGGTAAATATCAGACGTAATGAAGTTGGAGCTGTATTACCTGTAGGCAATATAAACAAAGCCATAAAAGGTGGTGAATTGCCTGCTTTATATATTGACGATTCAAGACAGCAGCGAGCAGGTTTATTTTTAAAAGATGTAACTTATAGGCTTTATGCCAGTTTTAGTCTCACCAATAAAGCACAGGCAACAGATAATTCTGCAAAGTTTTCAGAAATGTTTAAACGACGAGCCCGAAAAGGACAGTGCTTTAATCAACCATATTTAGGCTGCCGTGAATTTTCCTGTGATTTTAAATTAATTGAAAAATTGGACAAGTTAACGCCAGCAATTGAAACTACTCAGGCACTTGGTTGGATGTTATACGATATGGATTACCAAACAAGTAAAGAGCCACTGCCCTTATTTTACAATGCAGTGATGACAAAGGGAATAATCAAGGTGCCTGACAGAAGTAGCGAGGATGTTAGAGGATGATATTACATGCATTATGTGACTATTATGATCGCAAAGAAGCGGATTTACCACCTTATGGTTTTGAAGAAAAAGCCATTCCTTATATCATTATTATTAATAAAGAGGGAGAATTTATTCAATTAGAAAAAAATAGTCTGATTGAAGAGGGTAAATCTATTGTAAATATTGAGCGAGTACCCAAAGCTTCTGGACGTAGCGGTGCAAAATCCTATGCAACAGCTTATTGCCTATGGGATCATTATGGCTATATTGCAGCACAGCCTAAAATTTTAAAACCAGGTGATACACCTAAAGATAAAGATATTGAAACTGCCAATAAACAGCATACCACCTTCAAAACATTAATAAAAAAATTAAGACATGAATTATCAGAAGATGAGGGAGTTAAAGCCGTTGATCTATTTTTAAGCTCTGAAAATGAAATAGAACAATTAAAAACCTCTGAAATTTGGCCTGAATGTTTAAAGAGACCGGGTTGTAATTTAACCTTTCGCTTATCACTAGAGCCTTATTTAATTTGCCAATCTGACTCTGTGATTAACTGGGTTAAACAACAACCATTTGCAGAAACAGGTGTAAAAGAAGGTTTTTGTTTAATTACAGGGGAAAAAAGTCACATTGTCAGGTTACATGATAATATCAGTGGAGTTAGTCAAAAACCTGCACCTCTGGCTTCCATTAATGAGTCTGCTTATTCCTCCTATAAAAAAGAAAAAGGTTTTAATTTCCCAGTTGGTGCCAAAGCATCTTTTAAGTATGCAACGGCACTTAATCATTTATTACGTAAATCATCCTCTACTAAATTTCGTATAGCTGAAGCTACTTATGTGTGTTGGTCAGATAAATCAAACACTCTTGAGAGTAATTTACCTTTATTTTTTGCAGATACTAAAAATGATCCAGATAAGGGAGCCAATGCTATTAAAAGTCTATTTACTACCATCCATAATGGATCTTATCAAGATCGAGATGGTAATGATAAATTCTATGTATTGGGATTAGCACCAAATTCAGCTCGTATTGTTGTGTATTATTGGAATGTTGGAACCATTGCCTCATTTTCTGAAAACCTGGCCCGCTGGTTTAATGATTTAGAGATGATCGGGCAAGATCATTATGGATATCCACCATTAATAAAGTTGTTACGATCCAGCGTATTGCAATATAAAGATGCTAATATTCCGCCCAATTTACCAGCAGCTATTATTCGGAGTATTTTATCTGGCAGCCAGTTACCAGAAACATTAATTCAATCCGTTCTTAGGCGTATAAAGGCAGAAAAAGGGGAAGTTAATTATTTAAGAGCTTGTTCCATTAAAGCTTATTTAAATCGTAAATATTATTTTTTAGATAACTCTTTATCAAAAAAACAGCAGGAGAGATTAACCGTGTCACTTAATAAAGAAGAAATACGTGAAGGCTATTGTCTTGGACGTTTGTTTGCTATCTTAGAAAAATTACAATTAGATGCTCAATCAGGTATTAAAGCTACGATTCGAGATCGTTATTATAGTAGTGCGAGTAGTACACCTAAGACTGTATTTGGCACGTTAATGCGTTTATCAACGCATCACCTAAAAAAGCTGGAAAATCCGGGATGGAAAATTAATGCTGAAAAAAACATAGGTGAAGTAATGGATTTAATTTCTGAATTCCCTTCCCATTTAAATATGGAAAATCAAGGTTTATTTGCTATTGGCTATTACCACCAAAAACAAGATTTTTATAAAAAGAACGCCACTAAAAATACAGAAAAATCAGGAGAAGAAAAATGAGCTTAAATAATCGTTATGATTTTGTTTTATTATTTGATGTTAAAGATGGCAATCCAAATGGCGATCCTGATGCAGGCAATTTACCACGCATGGATGCTGAAACAGGCATGGGATTGGTAACTGATGTTTGTTTAAAACGTAAAGTTAGAAACTTTGTACACATGACACAAAGTGAAGATAGTACCAGAAAAATATTTGTTCGAGAAAAAGGTATATTAAATAATATGATTGATGAATCTCATGAACAAGAGGGGGTAAAAGATAAAGAAAAGGGTGATAAAACAGAAGCTGCAAAAAATTGGATGTGTGCTAATTATTATGATATTCGTACCTTTGGTGCTGTCATGAGTACTGGTAAGAATGCTGGACAAGTTCGAGGTCCTGTACAATTAACTTTCTCACGTTCTATAAATCAGATTGTTTCATCGGAACATACTATTACACGCATGGCTGTTACAACCCCTCAGGAAGCTGAAAAACAATCAGGTGAAAATCGTACAATGGGACGCAAATTCACTGTACCTTATGGCCTCTATCGCTGTCATGGTTTCATTTCTGCACATTTAGGCAAACAAACAGGTTTTAGTGAAGATGATTTAGAATTACTTTGGCAATCTTTAATGCAAATGTTTGATCATGACCGTTCTGCTAGCCGTGGAGAAATGAGTGCCAGAGGTTTGTTTGTTTTTAAACATAGTAATGAGCTTGGTAATGCACCTGCTTCAGAACTATATAAAGGTATAAAGCTAACACTTAAAGAAAGTGTTGAAGTGGCCAGAAGTCCTGATGATTATGAACTTAACATAGATGATTCAATTGAAAATGAAGGCGTTGAATTAATTCAAAAGTTAAATTACTGGAAATAGATTTTAGGCTTTTATATGGAAAATATATCCCACTCACAAATCATTATTTATCAAACCGAAGATGGCCATACTAAACTGGATGTTCGTTTTCAAGGTGAAAATGTCTGGTTAACTCAGCGACTTATGGCTGAGTTATTTCAAACTTCTGATGATAATATTAGTCTACACTTAAAAAATATTTATTCTGAGGGTGAGTTAGATGAAAAATCAACTACCGAGGATTTCTCGGTAGTTCGTCAGGAAGGTTCAAGACAAGTTAATCGAAAACTCAAACACTATAATCTTGAT
>SWBW01004797.1_pt1 | contig 10978 bp, 13 predicted proteins | sample 4693041 | NCBI WGS metagenome assembly SWBW01 (sample SAMN10267271, study PRJNA491770) | bioreactor metagenome | isolation source: DHS bioreactor inoculated with marine methane seep sediment | place: Japan: Omine Ridge, Nankai Trough | collected 2006-05-06
AGTGCTGACCACTACCGGAGTTGCAGCACGATTGCCTGCTCTAACTCGCGAAGTGCTGACCACTACCCGAGTTGCAGCACGATTGGGCTGCTCTATCTCGCAAAGTGCTGACCGCTACCGGAGTTGCAGCACTGACGCGACATCTATCTTGAAACTCACCGCCTTCATCTCCGATATCGGGCCGGTCACTCGCCACCTCGCTCCAGCCGCCGCTTCAGCTCGAACCGCCTGCGCTGGGCCAGCAGCTCCTGACGCAGGTCGTGCTCCGTCGGCAGGTAGAGCTGATACCGACTGGCGTGCACCCGCGCGTCGTCTGGCAGCGTGATGCGCGCCATCGCCTCGTTCTTCTCCGAGCAGAGCACGATGCCCACGGTGGGCGCCTCCCAGGCCTCGAGCTGGAAGCGGTCGTGGTAGTTGGTGTGTCAGCTTGCCCAGCTTGAGGTCGAGCAGCACAAAGCAGCGCAGCAGGCGGTTGTAGAGCACGAGGTCGACGTAGAAGTGGTCGCCGTCCAAGGGTTAGACGACGCTGGCGGGCGACGAAGCAGAAGCCCCTGCCCAGCTCGAGCAGGAAGTCTTGCAGGTGGTCGATGATCGCCTGTTCGAGGTCGCGCTCGAGGTAGTCGCGGTTCTCCTTGAGGTCGAGAAATTCCAGCACCAAAGGGTCCTTGATCACGTCGGCTGGAACGGAGACCTCCTGGCCGCGCTTGCCCAGCGCCAGCACTTGCTCCTTGTTCTTGCTGGCGCTGATCCGCTCGAACAGCATGGAGCTAATCTGCCGCTCCAGCTCGCGGGTGGACCAGTTCTCGCGGATCGCCTCGATCTCGTAGAAGCGACGGGCAGCTTCGTTGTCGATGGTGATCAGCAGCCGGTAATGAGTCCAGGAGAGGTTGGGGGGAATGATGGCCTCGAAAAGGCGCGGCACTGCGGCGCCTTTCTGGACTTGCTCGATAACATGCTGTAACGCATCACCTTATCTTGTGGCCCTCGGAAAAGCTCCGCACTGCGGAGCCTTTTTCGGTTCCGTCATCGGACATGGCCGCCCCCTGAGGAAAAGTCAGATAGAACTGACGCATCCTCTTGACGTTGGAGAAGACGCCAGCGCCCGCTGGGTCTGTTGCTCCGCTCTTCTTCACGGCTTCCCTTCTCGTGCCGCATGGAGTTGCTCCTCCAGGAAGGCGCGCATCTTGGCCTCGTCCGGCAACTCGAGCTGGTACTTGGAGACGAAGAGCTGGTTGTCGATTCTGGCTAAGGCGTATTTCACGAGCGCGTGGTTCTTCTCAGTGCAGAGGAGAATCCCCACCGGTGGACTGTCCCCCTCACGCATTACGTTTGCGTGGTACCAACTCACGTAGGTGTTGAGCTGACCAATGTGCTCGTGCGTGAACCCGTTGACCTTTAGTTCGAGGAGCACGTGGCACTTCAAGATACGGTGGTAGAACACCAGGTCGACGAAGAAGTGCTCTCCACCGATTAGGATTCGCTTCTGACGGGCTTCGAAGCAGAAGCCGCGGCCAAGCTCGAGGAGGAAGTCCTGCAGCTTGTTTAGCAGGGCGTCCTCGAGCTCCGACTCCCCCATCGCCTCTTGCGGTCGAAGACCTAGAAACTCGAACACGTAGGGATCGCGGATGGCGAGCGCCGCTGTTTCAGGCTCGGCTTTGCATTCCATGAGGGTGGCCAGCTTGACCATGTCAGACGACAGGCCGGACCGTTCGAAGTAGAGGCTCGCGATTTGTCGCCTGAGCTCTCTCACCGACCAGTGTCCCCGCGTGCATTCGACCTCGTAGAAGGTCCGCTTCAAGGGACTATCGATCTTGATCAGCTCCAGGAGGTGGGAGAACGAAAGGCTTTGAAGCAGGCGCTGGGCTGGAAGCGCCAATTCGGGAGACGCTGTCTCCCGAATTGGGATGGAGGATTGCTCTGTAATTTTGGCAGGTAACGCCTCCCGAATCTGAGGATAGGAGAGGTAGAGCTGCCGGTAACGGCGGAGCTCGCGTGCGTCCGTCCGCTGAAAACCATCCTGCGTAAGCCGGTCAGCCACGCGGTCGTAGAGCTTCTTCCCATAGGCCGCCCGGTCGGTTCCATGTTGCTCGAACTCGAAGAGGTAGAACCCGATGACCCAGTTCCGCAGCGTCAATCCCAGGTATCCGGTCCGGCACGTCCGGCCTGCCGGACGATGGGAAGCGCTCCAGTGGCGCCCCGCTGGTGCACGCAGCGCGGGTGTAGTAGATCGGGAGCATGAGGCCCCCACATCAACAACCGAGGCTCCTGCTCGCGGCTCTCGTGTGCGCGGTTTCATCGTTGGCGCTGCCTGCCTGCAAATCGGGAAAGGTCGGCCCGCTGGACAAAGCAGCCTGTGCCCGGCGGGCCGCCGAGCTGACCGCCTGGCAGCGCAAGCTTGCGGCGGACTACTCCATGGCGGTGCAGATCTGGCCCTCGATCAAGCTGGCGCGATACAGGGGCAAGCGCGCGAGGACCGTGGACCATGACCCCTTCGTGGTTCGCGCTGCGCTCGAGGCGGAGCATGTTGAGATGGAGGTGAGTCACTACTGGGAGCAGTTGAGCAGTCGCCAGCTCAGCGGCCCCACACCGCCTGCTGCGCCTGCTGGCGCCGCCGATTCAGGCAAGCCGCTCGATCCCAACAAGCTGACGCTCGATCTGTTCAAGAAGCAGCCGCGAGCGCAAGAGCCGCCGCGTGACGCGCCCCGGCCGGAGTATCGGGGGCCCGTTCACGTTGCGGTGGATCCCGAGGCTACCTGGGCGGTGGTGAGGGCGGTGCTCCGGTCGTTGGGAGCTAGAGGCGCGCGGCCGCTCAAGCTCCTGTTCCATCAGCGCCGGCTCCCGGATCCACCAGCGGCGTCCTTCCTCGAACCGTGGGTCCGCGAGGGGCTGCGGCGCATCCGCACCCCCATCGACCCCAGCAAGAAGGCCACCCTCCTGAGCAACAAGCCGAGCCCGGTGGATCAGCTGTACAAGAGCTGCCCTGCGCTGGGGCAGATGTACGAACAGAAGGTCGCGCCGGTCCACCCCGATCGTAAGGCCGACGCGGTCGCCCGGCACATCGGTGCGGCCCTGAGGGCCTGCCGCTGCTCGGTCGATCTCGCCGCCCTGCGGGGACAACTCTGGATGCTCTTCGTGCCGGGCAGCGAGCCCAAGACGGTCGTCCCGCTGTTCGTCTCGAGAGGCGCTGACGCTCGATGCCAGCGCCTTGTGGCCAAGGGTTCGGCCCTGTGGAGGGACGTACACCTCGACCTGATCAAGGCCGCCCGGCGCTGCGGCGAAAGGGGGGTCACGCTCGCCCCGGCCGCAGCGCGCACCACGAAGCCGAGGTAGGCCCTGAGCTCAACGCCGAGCTGACACCGTGGATATAACTGGCCTGGGTTGACTCGTGACTCGTGACGGGTGGCGGGGGGCGGGGTTGCGACTGGGCACTAGGCAGCGGTGGCGGCGAACAGGCTGGGATAGGCGTCCAGCTTCTGCGGCTCGGTGCGGTGGATGTAGGCCGCGCCGTCGCGGACCTCCTGGTAGGCCCGGTGCAACAGGGTCCAGGCCTGCTGGCGATTCGCGGACCACTCGGCCAGGGCTACGCTGCGGTCCACGGAGAGGACGTTCATCAGCTTCGTGCCGAGCTGGGCGGCCTGGTCCAGGTCGGCCTTGCGGACCTCGCTGTTACCGTTGACCTGGTTCCAGTGGGCGTTGAACAGCTCGGCCAGTCGGTTGAGGTCGTCGGCCAGGTCGCGGAAGCCGGAGCTGCGGGTGATGTCGACCAGGACCTCGCTGGCCGTCTCGTCGCTGCGGAAGACGTAGCGCGCGGCGGCGACCAGCTCTTCGCGGGTGCTGCGGCACTGCTCGACGAGCTCGGCGGGCGGGGTCTGCTCGACCTTCCCCTCCACCTGGCAGCGGCGGTACTCGGTCTCGGCCTGCCACAGGGCGAGGGCGTAGGTCTTGAGCTTGGTGATGGCCCGCATGGGGAACTTGTGGAAGGTCTCCTCGAACAGCGGGCGCTCGGTGGCGGAATGGTCGGCGACCTGGATCGCCTTGGACACGGCGCCGAGGAGGTCGATGCGGATGCGGCGGTAGGTCTCGGGTTGGATGCGGGCTAGCTCGGGTTTGATCTGCTCGAAGGCTTCTGCGGCGGTCTTCTCGTTGATGTCTAGGTGGCGGGGTTGGGGCTGGGTGTGGGTCTGGGGCTGGGGCTGGGGCTTCATGGGGGTCTCCTTTGTTGGTGGGTTTGGGTTCGTCGTCCGGATTTCGGACGGGTTATCGGGACGGCGGGGTCGGGAGTTGCTGATTTTTTGGGGTGGCGGGGAAAACCAACCAAGATGCGCTTGAGCTTTGGGGGGTTAGGCGGGGTTGCGGAGTAAGTGAATCTTGGTTTTGGAGGGGCCGTGGGGGTTGCGGAGTAAGAACTTCTTGGCGTTGAACATCTCGGGGAAGTTCCGGGGCTGTGATCCGCTTGGCCTGGAAGCTTCGCCATAGGTTTGGTGGTGGGTTTTTCTTGGCTTTGGAGCTTCTGGGGAGATTGGGGGGTGAGATGATCTTGGGTTTGGAGCTCTCGGACACGGCCGAGGGAGCGGATTGCCTTGGACTTTTGGGGGTGGGGCAGGTTGGCGGGTAAGCTGTTGTTGGCCGCGAAGCTGCGCTGCGGGGTTGGGGGTAAGCGGGAGCTTGCTGAGAGGCTGTGGTGGAGGTGGTGGAGAGCGTTGGGGTTGGCTTGGGATCGGGCTCGGGGGATCGAGGCCAAGGTGGACTTGCTTTTCATGTTGAACACCTGTTCAACGATGTGGCGGGCGGCCTATAATGAAGTCTCGCTGGGGCAGTGGCAGTGGCAGTGGCCGGGGACGGGCGGCCGGGGGGCATGGGGGATGGGGGGCAAAGGGACCAAGAGGGTCGTTCGAGAATTCGGGGGTTGGGTGGTTTGCGTTCGCTAGCTACAAGGCGAGGTTCATCGGTTCCGCTTCAAGGCGGTGGTGATCGTCCTTTGCAGAACCCTGGGAGCCAGAACGCTGCGGTGGAGATGGCCACGGCGTGGGCGGACGGGGGCCGGCGGAGGAAAGACCGGGGTCGCGGGTTGCGGATTGGGCGGTCCGGGGCTTGGCTTTGGTTGAGCGGATCGTGGCTGACGCTCGTGGGGGTCTGGATGGTCCGTGACGGCGGCGTCCACGGGGAGGCGGCCCGGGCATCTGGATGTAGATGCCTGGCGGCGGGATTGGGTGTTGCGGGGTGTTTGGGTATTCGGGCTTGTCCGGTTGACGGGCATCTATATGTAGATGCTTGGCGGCTGGTTGATCTCGGCGTGGGCAAGCATCTGCATGTAGATGCATTGCCCGTTTCGGAAGAAGCGTGCATCTACCTGTAGATGCTTGTAGGAGAACCGCTTTGCAGGACAATACGATGTTAGGCGGAGGATGAATGGTGGGTTCTGCGACCGACACTGTCCTTGGACTCTACGACCGGACCCATGGCATTGATCTGGTTGATATCGAGCCATTACCTATGCCGGATAGTGCTGACGTGCGATTGCAGTTTTGGGAGACGTTCTGGCGCGATCACGGTTTTGAAGGAGGGTCGCCCACCGGGTCCAGTCGCCTCATTGAAGTGGCCGTCGCCCAGTCCAGAGCGGGCGATCCATCTGAGCTAGTTCGAGGCCTGTTCAATGTCCTCCAAGCTTCCCACAGTACAACCCCCGCCCTTGAGTACTTCGTTAAGGTGCTTTGGGTTTCTGCACGCGAAGCCCACGCGGTTTTCTGCCACACTCAGGATTGTTTGCTGCCACTGCCGGCAATCCATCTGACACCAACGCAGGTTCTTCTGATCCTGCAATTTGTTGGTGACAGAAAGCTCTACACGTCTGTAGAGCGTGCAAGACTGCAGGAAGCTCAGGCGAATCCGGTTACGCATGGGCTTTCATTTGAAGATGTGTTCAGTAAGGAGTGATTGGACGTGGGTTCCTGGATTGAATGCAAATGCGGTAGCCCCATTCACACCAACTTGTTCTGCGGCAGGGATGTTGCCCTGATCATAAGTGAAGACGAACTGGATAGAGTGCCGGAGGGCCTATCTGCAGAGCAGGTGCTCGCACTGCTTGTTCAAAAAGGTGACAAGTGGATCAAGTGCACTGCATGCGGCCGGATAGCGCTTGTCAGACGTAAGGACGATGAAGTCGATTTCTATCAAGGTGAAGACAGCAATGCCTAACAGCCCGATGGAGCAGACGGTGCGCAGGGCTGCGCCCTGCCCACCGCAGCTCATCGGGATAACGTTAGGCGCATGGAGAAGGCCGAGAAGATAGCGAGTAGAGTTAACTTGGCGGCCTTCATTGCAGGCCTATCTTTATGTGTTGCGGCCTCAATGAGACTTGGCATCAGAGGTGCTGCTGTAGCAGACACTCTCGCAGGCATAGGCGCAATCGTAGCGATTGCATCTGGCATCGCGTGGATTTGCTTTGTCAAGAGGACGAAGAGAGAGCCGACCACATTTGTCGTTGTCGCCGTTGTTCTAGGAACTTTTGTGACATTGATGTCGGTATCGCATGCTCCTAGGAGATGGTGGAATAGATGTGTCCAGGTTTGCACTAGGGCGAAGAAGGTCGGTACCAAAGGGTGTGGATCGAGCAGGGAGCATCAAGTCATGGCAGTAGCATGAGGGGTTGATAGTGGGTCCCCCAGGATCGGAACATGGGTGTTGCAAGACAACCTACCCCGAACCGGAGGGACCCATGGGAAGCGTGCATGAACTGGACTTTGGTGGCAAGCGCGATGATGTTGCCAGCGCGGCGATGGATGACCTGGTTCGTGCGTTGGGTCGTGTCGTGGAGATGAGAATCAAAGGGGATGCGACGTTTGCAGAACGTGAAGTTGTGACGCTGCAAGTCTCGAATATGGCGACAAGAGGCCAGCTTGAGCAAGAGCTGCAGCGGGTAGTGGTCGCTCAAAGTGACGACCTGCTCATCAACGGCGTGCGGTACAAGCAAAGCCACGAGCCCACGACTGGCAAGTATCACAGTCTGTGCGGTACGCTGGAGGTCCAGCGTGCGACGTACCGGGAGGTGGGGGTGCGCAACGGCCCGACCGTGGTTCCCCTTGAGCTTGAAGTAGGCATGGTCGAGAGGGCGACCCCCGCCTTGGGCTACAGCATCAGCCTGGAGTATGCCAACAAGACCTCACGGGAGTACGTTGAGTCGATGGCGGCAGCGCACCGGGAGGTCCCCTCGCGCTCAACGGTTGAGCGGATCGGCAAAGCGGTGGGCACCAAGGCCAAGGCGTCGGCACCGAGCATCGAGCGGTACCTCCGCAAGAGCGAAAAGGTGCCCGAGGAAGCCATCGCCATCTCGGTCGGCCTGGACCGCACGTCGGTCCCTTACGAGGAAGAGCGGGCTGAGGGAGAGCCGCCCAAAACAGGCAGAAAGGAGCGAACCAAGCCCTACGTACGCACACCGCCAGCGCCGGTGGACGTGAACTATCGGATGGATTACGTGGGGACCATCACCCTGGTAGATGCGGATGGGGAGAAGATGGTGACCCGCAAGTACGCGGCCACCCATGAGGAAGGCTCATCGGGCATCCTCAAAAGGATGATGGCCGACATCCGAGGCGCGAAGAGACAGCGCCCCGACCTGCAGGTTGGGATAGTTCAAGACGGCGCCCCAGAACTGTGGAGCGACCTTGGGCGTGCCTTGACGGCCGAGCCCAGTGTCGATGAATGGCTGGAAGCGATCGACCGCTACCACCTGAGTGAGCGGCTTGGCGATGTGGCCACGGTGACTGAACCGAACCCAGAAATGCGCGAGTTGTTGATCGAGCAATGGGATCAAGACCTTGCTGACGACGACGCGGCGATCGATCGCATTGAGCACTACCTCGATGAGCGGCTATGGTGGTTTGATGGCAAGGAACTTGAGACGCTGCAAGACACGTTGACGTATATTCAGAACAACGGCGACCGGATGCGATATGTCACCATACGCGAGGCAGGCCTTCCTATAGGCAGTGGCATAACCGAAGGGTCGTGCAAATCACTGACGGGGACGCGCGTGAAACGCAGCGGCCAGCGGTGGCATGATGCCGGCGTCTCTGCTGTGCTTACGCTGAGAGCGATCCATCAAAGCGAAAGGCTGCCTCGCTTTTGGACCCATTTGAGTCGGCGCTATATTGCGAAAGTGGAGAAGGCTGCAGCGTGATCGTGATCCGAGCGCGTTCCACACCCCATCTTCTCGTGCTCCAGATACCCGCTCCACATCGAGTAGACCAGCCTCGCTCCCTCCAGGCAACCCACCAGCTCTTCACTGACGAGGCGCGCGTTTGAAGCGCTATCTACGAACTCCCACGTTGGGAGTTGTCCATCGAGAAATCCAACGAGGATCAGGATCTTTTAAGTCTGACAAGTCTGATTTGAATCATCGACCGATGCCTTTCGCCTCCCTCCTTTTCGCTTTGTTTGTTCTTTCTATCTTCGCGGTATAGGTCCAACCGGCGCCTACATCATCCAGGTTGAAAGCACCTACCCAGAAGTCTACGTCCCCTTTGGGCAGGTCCTTGAGCACGAGAGTTGGATTCCTGTAAGTCGTGTCTCCATTTTCCTCCATATCATCTTTGCAGGCCCATCGGTTTTTTCCATAATGTGCTACAAGAACAAGGTCACGGAGTTCGGCTTTGCTTTCCGCCTTTGTCTCCACCTTAATAGAAAGAGTATCTCCTTTGAATGCAGAAACTCTAAACGAAGCCTTCTCACTCCCCCATCCCACACAGTCCATGTTGCGTTTCCGCACTGCCCCCCTGTTTCCGTCCGAACGCCAATGCGGAACTGTACCACGCAATGTTCCCACGTATTCTTCTTCAGCCTCCAAAGTCTTTGTATCATCAGCTGAAATCAAGGCCACATCAGCTGGCCGTTGTTGGCCGATTTTGACGCGTATAGCGTAGGGTGGGACCATCTCTTTCCCATTGCGCTCTCTGGCTGTTCGGTTTCTTTTGAGTTTGGGTCTACCCACCCAAACCCGATAGGTACCCTTGTGGGCAGGTACATTTAGAAAAACAGCTCTCTTCCCGTTCGCTGATCCGCCAACGCACTCCAACCTTTCAGGTGTTGCAACCAACAGATTCACTTCGTAAGCACTTTCGATCCGCAACCATAGCCTCTTTCCATTTTCTTGCTCTACACGAAACATGTGATTGGGCTTGTAAGTATAGAGTCCTGCACAACCTTCCCGGACCAGCCTTCTTCCGCTTCCCTTCCTCTGCCGTGCACCCCCGATGACTTTCCCCCCTCCCACCTCTCTGCCAACAAACACTTCTTCCTCGCTACCGACAACAACCTCACCTTCTGCTCGCATTCCAATTGCGAGACTAGCAGAATTGTCCTCCTCCATCTCTACAACAAGTTCTTGCCTCTCCTTATCGTCTCCAAACAAACGACGCTTCTCATAGTCTAAAAAGCCTAGGCATCTAATTACCACCTTGTGCTTTTTCCCGTTGTTGAATCGCCCCGGCACCTTGAAGATCCCGTTCTGAGTGAATCCAAGGTGGAACTGTCCAATATATACTGCCGCCCTAGCACATCTCCCAAGCAGCCGTATCACATGTTTAGGCGAAGTCATCTCGGTCATGACCACCTCCACGTCACCGCCCAGTGCTTCTACCTCTTTCTGCAGTGTTAGCCGACGTCGTCTTTTTACCGTAATGCTGTATTTTCCGAGACTCTTAAGCTCATAATGCCAAACACCCTGCCTGCTACTCGGCGCTCTCGTCACCACATTGCCGGAAAATTTGTCCTCTACGGTGACTTCTGCTCCAACGGGGGCCTTAACCGCCAGCCTCGGACGCCGCAACTGTGAGTTCACAACAGGACCTGGAGGCGTTTCCCCTACCGTGACCGTTTCTGTAGACGATATCCATCCAGGCCGTGTCAACTTCAACTTGTAAGTACCTGGCGAAAAACCCGGCAAGACATACTTCCCTGGCCCTTTTTCGAAGTGCCCGAATCGTCTATAGCCATCCACATGAGCAATTAGGCCCGGGCTCGCGCCAGGTCCCCAAATTACGATATCGGCCTGAGTAAATATGACCTTTGCCTTTGCCCCAAGGGCCGTACAGGCCCTGCTGACCTTCTGGAACCCCTGCCTTTTCAATTCCACCCTATTACACCCTTGTGGGGGCTCCAAGTAGATCTGCTCACCAATTGAGCGAGGAACGCAAGATATGCGCTGCATTTTCTGGCCGTCGCCATTGATACAGTTCAATTGCACCGACTCCTGCCCCTCATTAACCTTGAACACTAGGATTGTGGACATCGATACTTTCTTTGTCCTCCCAGCTCGCACTTCCACCGCTGTTTTCCAGACCTTTACGCCTCCAACTCCAGCCTCAATAATTGTCGGCTTTGCGGTGCGCAGTTTCGCAATCAAAACACCTCTAGAGCACCCCCATGCGCGAAATAACACATTCGTTGGATTTCCGTTGACGTACCATATTGCGCCTGCCAGGGCCTTGTGATGTTTTAAACAAACTGAACCCCTTGTATACTTCCCCATCGTTCTCGCGAGTTCGATATCGCTATATACCGATCCTCGCCACTGCCAGTTGCCATAATTCCAATTGTGGCTTGTAACAGTAACCTTGCTCCCTCTTCTTACGGCTACCCTGCAAATACTATCTTCACACCGCAATCGAACCTTGCGCCCACCCACAGTCACCTTTGCGCTCGGAAACTGCTTCCCCGAAAATTTCAGCACGTGCTTGCTATCAGCTTGCCCTACGCTAGCGCAGCAAAGAAGGGCCCCGATGGCAACTGCCATTCCGCAAATCAACCTCATTCTCTCTTCCTTTGATGTCCAGCCCAGTCTTACTCCGCTACGAGAGCGAACTTCTTATCATTATGGACCAAGACGGGCGCTGACCCGCAGGTGACCGTCAAAGACGCGCCATTTGCAGTTTTGGCGTAACCGATCAACGTGACCCCGTCCCGCGATCCCCACTGGTCAGGC
>SWBW01006686.1_pt1 | contig 10934 bp, 4 predicted proteins | sample 4693041 | NCBI WGS metagenome assembly SWBW01 (sample SAMN10267271, study PRJNA491770) | bioreactor metagenome | isolation source: DHS bioreactor inoculated with marine methane seep sediment | place: Japan: Omine Ridge, Nankai Trough | collected 2006-05-06
TGATGTCGATCGTGGCGCGCGCGGGATCGAGGATCCCCGACTTGTGGAACTCATCCATCAACTTCGCCTTGATCTGCCGGTTGCTCAGCGGGCGACCCTGGCCGTCTTTCAGCTTGCTGAAGTCGGGGTTGATCTCCTTGCGGGGGATGTTCTTGAGCCACTTCTGCTTCATCGCGCCGTACATCTCGGCGAGCTGGGGCTGGCTGAGCACGCGCTGCTGCTTGGAGCCGCTGGCCTTGTTGACCTGGTCGACCCACTTGGAGAGATCCACGCCCTCGATGAAGTCGGTGGGCTTGATCTTGCCGTTGAGCAGGTCCAGCTTCTCGATCCGGGCGGTCAGACCGTAGTCCATGATCGAGGAGACGTTGGCCATACCCGAGACGATCTCACCCGTGCGCGGGTCGTTGGCCAGCCCGGCGATGCCGCCAAAGCGGTAGGGCGTGTACTGGGACATCCAGTTGATGATGTTGTAGCGCACGTCGCCGATGCGGATGGACGGTGCTTTGGTGGTGGGCTCCGCGAGCTTGATCCCCTGCGCATGGCTTTGGTGGTTGAACTTGAAGCCCTTGCCCATCAGCTCCTTGGCCTGGGCCCAGGAGTGCTTGGGGAAGCGGCAGGGCCAGGGGTCGGTCTCGGCGACGGGGTTGTTGGGGCAGATGGCGAAGGTGTAGTAGCCGTTCTGGGCGTCGCCGAACTTCTTCAGCACGTCCGCCTTGGCGCCGCTGAACTGGCCGATGTCGTGCTTGGCGATCCACTTGTTGTAGTCAGCATCCGACCAGCCGTGGACGCCGCGCAGGTGGACCTTGAAGTAGGTCTCGTCGTAGTCCAGCTGGGACATGTGCATCGAGGAGGCCTTGGCCCGCCCCGCCTTGTCGCCGATATACTTCCAGGGCTTGCAGGGGGTGGTGTCCTTGTCCTTGGCGGCGCTGTTGTTGTGCTCGTCACAGAGCAAGCTGCGCGGGAAGTCGGAGACGAAGTAGGTAATGGGCATCGGGTCACGCTTCGACTCGGGGATGGTGCAGCGGAACTCGAGGCTCTCCCGGTCCCACTTGTGGAAGTCGTCGATATCTCGCAGGCCGTTGCCGTCGGCGTCGTCCTTGGGATCGGGGATGCCGTTGCCGTCGCTGTCGCCGCTCTTGGCGTTGAGGCCCTTCTCCGCCTCGAAGCTGTCGGGCAGGCTGTCAGAGTCGCTGTCGGTGGCCACGTCGTGCTTGTGGAACGGGACGAAGACGTTGCAAACGGAGCCGGCCGTCTTGCAGTCAGCGTCCTTGGTGCAGGGCGTCGCCAGGTGGGACTTGGCCCAGATGTTGTGCCGGGTCGTGAAGTGCTGCTTGGCCCAGTAGCTCAGCCCCTGCGCGGTGGTGTAATTGAAGCGCTCGACGACGAAGAGGCCGAACCACTCGTCCTTCTTGCCGCGCAGCGACATGGGCACGTAGTCCCGGTTGGGTTCACGCCGCAGGAACGAGTTGCGGACCTTGATCACCTCGCTCTCGCAGGTCATGTCCTCGAAGAAGTAGCACATCGGGATGTCGACACCATAGTAGCGCTTGGCCCCTGGGTGGTTGCGAGGCTGGATCACCGAGGCGTCGGTGAAGTCAATGTAACCCGCGGCCTTGTCGAAGATCGGCTTGAAGCGCGGGTCGCTGGCGTCCTGCTCGGAGAAGGGCGCGGGCTCCTTGACGATGGCCGGGAAGCCCCAGCCCAGGAAGTTGACGTCAGTGGCGTGGTTCTTCGACCAGTCCACGCGCAGGTACTGACAGTCGTACCACTTGCAGTCCATCGAGTTCTCCTCGAGGACGTTGTTCTCCTCGCCCGTCGAGGGGTTGTAGGAGCGCTTGATGTCGAAGTGCGTGGTGATCTGCCAGGCGCCGACCACGGAGCCCAGGTACTCACCTGTGTCCTGGCTCTGCTTCTTGGAGCCCTGGATCTGCTCGAAGGAGGAGCGGGCGTAGAGGTAGTTCTCCTGAATGTCCCAGCGAATGCGCGCCAGGCCGTTGGGGAAGTTGCCCTGCATGTTCTCCCAGGCGATGGAGCGCGAGGCCGGCGTATCGACCACCGTCTTGTTGTAGTACCACTCGCCCTGGAACAGGGTCTTGGGCAGGGCATAGGCCTCTACCTGGTTGATCGGCGCCTGCTCCTCACCGCAAGCGGCGAGCAGCAAGGAGGCCGAAAGGATCGTCAGGGTCACGCCGAGGATGCGTCGGTGCATAGCGCCCTTCCTTGTTTGAGTCATCTGCGTGTCGTTATTGGCTTTCATCGTCATCCTCCTCCTTAAAGCCGCTCGTCGTACATCGTGGTTACCTGGACGATCACGTCGAGGAGGTCAGCGTAAATCTTGAGGTCGAACTCAGCTCCGGCCTGGTTGGCGCCAGCCACGCAGGCGTCCGGAGCGGTGGGGATGGTGGAGCAGTACTTGCTGCGCGCCTTGAGCGCGTTGGCGTGGTCGATGGCCCGCTGGGCGATCCCCTTACCGTCCTTGTACTGGATGCCGACGTAGGTGGCGCCGGTGTAGGGGCTGGTGTACTCGGTAGGCCCGATGATCTCGGCGGTGGGCTTGATCACCCAGGTGGTGTCCTTGCCCTTCTTCCACATCCTCCCGCGCTCGGCGTAGGCGTTGTCATAGTTGCCCTGGAACAGGAACATCCCCATCACCGCGCCGTAGAGCTGCAGGGTGAAGCGGGTGGAAGCCTCCACCGGGCCGCCCGTGGCTGGCTTGGGCGCGTCCTTGGTCGGGTCGGCGTAGTTACGCCGCGCGATGCCGTTGACCCAGATGCTGTTGTTGGCGCCCTTGATCGTGGGCGGGAACTTGAACTGGCACTCGCCCGCGGTGTCGCCCGGGTACTTGAAGCATGTGGGCTTGAACTGGCTGCCGCCGCAGTCTGCGACCGCCTTGCAGCCCTTGCCCTCGTAGGGCAGGGTTGGGTCGAACCAGGGCGAGTTGTCCGCGTGCTGCTCGGCGAGCATCGCGCTGAAGAACTTGACGATCTGCGTCGAGAAGTTGTCAAAGAAGTTGATCCGGTAGAGCCGCATGTCCTCGGCGGTGTCCTGGCCCACGAAGTAGGTCCGCGGGTCGGCGAGCGCGTACATCGCCATCACCTTCTCCATATAGAAGCCGAAGTGGTGCAGGCACTCCCACCAGTACGAGCCGCAGCGCGGCTGCTCAAAGTCGGTGTTGTAGTAGGAGGTGGAGAAGTAACGCGCGTTGGTCACATTGGTCTGGAACTCCGAGCCGAAGGTCGACTCGTTGTAGGCCTCCTGCCCGTCGTTCTGCTTGGCAAGCTTGTCAAAGGACTTGACGTCGGGCATGGCCAGCGTCTGCATCAGCGTGTTGAAGCCGTCGTGCATCGCCACCGTGTAGTCGCCCCAGCCGTCCACCGGGTCGGTGAAGAACTTGGTCACCTCTGCGTCGCTGTACCACTGGTTGAACAGCGTCTGGTACAGGGCGTAGGTGTTGTTGAAGTGCTTCAGCCGCTTGTAGAAGCGCCCGTAGCGGCCTCCAATGTAGCCGCCCTTGCTCCAGCCCACGCGGCCGCGGGGGAAGGAGTTGAGCACGTACCACGTGTCCCAGTTGTCCACGTGCATCTTCATCCGCTCGTAGAAGTCGGCGCCCCAGTCCCAGGTCATGCAGCGCCCTGAGATGTTGGAGCGGCCGTGGGTGCAGTAGATGTAGGGCACTCGAACCCTCTTGGTGTTGCCCTTGACGTGGAACCAACCCTGGCTCGTGCCGGTCTTCGAGTCCCGGACCTTCTTCATCTCCCGGTAGTCGACCAGCTCGCGGTTGCTCTCCTTGTACAGGTTCTCGCCCATCAAGGTGTACCACTTGGTGTAGTGGAACGACTTGGGGGTGCTGCCGTTGAAGAGCAGCACGGTCCCCTGCCCCTCGTGCCACTGGTCGAAGATGTTGTCCGGGGCCAGCGGCACCTTGCCGGTGCTCTTGTAAACCTCGACCTTGTCGGTGTAGCCGTAGATGAACGAGGCGGTGTCGTAGCGGCCGAGGCCGAGCCCCATCATCGTGGAGTAGCGATCGTAGTCCATCACCGAGGTGTAGGAGTACTCGTTCAACCCCAGCAGCCCCTGGCTGATGTTCCGCTGATCCTTGCCCAGCTGGTAGTCGTTCATCGGCTTGAGGTAGAAGGGGCAGAGCTTGTTGTCACCCGCGGTGACCGTGCCGGTGCAGGCCGCGGTCTCCTTGCCGTCGTTGGAGCGCTGGCACCAGGACTCCGGGTGGTAGTTGACCACGTCCTCGCTGCCGCCAAAGTTGTGCATCAAGCCCAGGGAGTGGCCCATCTCGTGGACCACCAGCGGCCGGGTCAGGGTGTCGCGGATCACGGCCCAGCGCTTCTTGGGGTCGATCGTCTTGAGCCGCGCCGAGAGGCCGGTGAGCCCCTCGTCGGCCGCCTGCAGGAAGTCCTCGGCGAAGTCAACGCCCTGCTTGCGCATGGCGTCGAGGAACTCCTCGCGGGCCTCGAGCCGCCCGAAGAGCCCGCCGCGGGCGATGGAGGTCTTGTCCAGCACGTCCTCGGAGATCGTGGTGACCTGGTCTGGGCGGTAACCCGCCGCCAGCAGCACCTCCTCGTCGATCAGCCGCCGCTCCAGGGGCGTGCCCTTGATGATCGAGAGGTCCATCTTGCCCTTGGTCCGGTCCAGCAGCCCGCTGGCGGTCAGGCCCTCCATCAGCTTGATCTTGATCTGCGAGCTGTTGAGCTGGTTCCCCTTGCCGTCGTGCATCTGGGAGAAGTTCTGCGGGGTCCCCCGCTTGGCGATCTTCTTCATCCAGGGCTGCTTCATCTGGCTGTACATCGAGGCCACGTCTTGGGGCGTGAAGGCGCGGTTGGTGAAGCCGGTGGTGGTGCCGGTGGAGGCCTGGGTCGCGGTGGTCTCGGCGTTGACCTTGTCGAGCCAGGCCCGGATGTTGACGCCGTCGATGTAGTCGTTGGCCTTCATCTCGCCGTTGAGCACGGCGATCAGGTCGTCGATGCGGGTGGCCACGTAGTCGGTGGCCGGGTAGATATTGGCGTAGCCGCTGATGATCTCACCCGTGCGCACGTCGGAGGTGTTGGGGCCGTAGCCCAGCGGGCCGGTGGGGGAGTAGACCTTGACCCAGTTCACGTAGCTGTAGCGCATGTCGCCGATGCGGACGTAGGGCCGCGCGTTGTTCGCCGGCTGATTCGCGTCCAGCCTGGCCTTGGCCAGCTCGAAGGACATGTGGTTGAACTTGAGCCCCCGGTCCATCAGCTCCTTGGCCTGGGCGAAGGAGTGCTGCGGGAAGCGGCAGGGCCAGGCGTCGGTCTCGGCGACGGGGTTGTTGGGGCAGATGGCGAAAGAGTAGTAGCCGTTGGTCTTGTCCCCGAACTGGTCGAGCTGAGTCCGCTGGGTGCCGGAGAACTTGGCCGGATCGTGGGTGGTGACCCACTTCTGGTAGTCAGCGTCGGACCAGCCGTAGGCGCCGCGCAGGTAGACCTTCCACCAGTTGTCCTCGTAGTTGACCGAAGCGTAGTGCATCGCCGACCACTTGTCCGCGCGGGTCTTCTTGTCGGCCGACCACTTCCAGGGCTTGCAGTCCTCTTCGGCGGTGTCCTTGCTCACGTCGTAGACGAACTCGTCGCAGCGCATGCTCTTGGGGAAGGGCCCGGTGGTGAAGTAGACGATGGGCTTGGGCACGCGCTTGTTCATCGGGACCGTGCACCAGTACTCCATGTTCTCGGCGTCCCAGGCGTAGAAGGCCTCGAGGTTGCGCTGGCCGTCGCCATCGGCGTCGTCCTTGCTGTCCACAAGGCCGTCGCCGTCGCTGTCGCCGTTGCTGGCGTTGAGCCCCGCGGTGGCGTTCTCGAAGTCGTCGGGCAGGCCGTCGTGGTCCGAGTCCTTGGCCACGTCGGTCTTGTGGAAGGCGATCTCGGTGTCGCAGCGCGAGCCGCCGCCGCCGCAGTCCGCGTCCTTGGTGCAGGCCTTGGTGCTGTCGTGGTTCTTCTCCCAGATGTTGTGACGCAGCATGTAGTGCTTCTTGGTCCGGTAGGTCATGCCCTGCTCGGAGTGCCAGTTGAAGCGCTCGGAGACGAAGTAGCCGAACCACTCGTCCTGCTCGCCCCGGTGCAGCCTGGGCTCGTAGTCCCGGTTAGGTGCCTTGCGCATGAAGGAGTGGCGGACCTTGACGATCTCGGTCTGGCAGGAGACGTCCTCGCCGCCGCGGAGCCAGCAGACTGGCAGGCTGATGTTGTACCAGCGGAAGAAGATCTCCTTGGGCTTGATGGCCAGCGCCGTGGTCACGTCGAGGTAGCCGGCCTCGGCGTCGAAGACCGGCTTGTAGTCGCGGTCCGACTGGTCCTGCACGTAGAACGGCATCGCCTCCTTGACGATGGATCCGGAGAAGCCCCAGTGCAGGAAGTTGGCGTCGGTGGCGTGGTTCGTCGACCAGTCGACCCGGATGAGCTTGCAGTTGTACCAGACGCAGTCCTCGGAGTTCTCCATCAGTGTGTTGTTGGGCTCGCCGCTGCTGAGGTTGTAGCCCTTCTTGATGTCGAAGTGGCTACTGATCTTCCAGGCGCCGACGATGGTGCCCTTGTACTCACCCGTGTCCTGGCTCGGGCCGCCGGCGGCCCCTGCGATCAGCTCGTACGCCGTGCGGGCGTAGAGGTAGTTCTCCTGGATGTCCCAGCGGATGCGGAACTGCGAGCCCCAGGAGGTCTGGCCGATGAAGGCCACGCTCTCCGAGCTCGGCGTGTCGATGACCGTCTTGTTGTAGTACCACTCGCCCGCAAACATGGTCTTGGGCAGGGCGTAGGCCTCTACGCGGTCAACGGGGTCCTGCTGCTCGGCGCAGCCGACCACCGTCGCGGCGACCGCGAGCAGCAGTAGTGTCGTTCCCAGGCGATGGCGACGATGCATTTCCACTTTCCTCCTATGCTGATGATTCCTCTCGAGGATCGAATTCATGATAGGCCTCTACTTTCCCCAGCCGGTCCAGGACTGGACCTGGGCGACGAATTTGTCCACGGGCACTGCCATGCTGAGGTAGAACGCCGTGTACCGGTTGAAGAAGGGGGTGCGGTAATCTGACTCGTTGTCGAGCTGCGGGTGGAAGGTCGAAACCCCCGCCGAGAGCGAGATCCACTCGAACAGATCGTAGTTTGCCCCGAGCACGAACCAGGTCGAAGCGTCGTGGTTGATCTTCGTCTTACCCACAGTGGCAGTCTCGGAGAGCCCGTAGACCGTGTAGTAGTAAAAGGCCATGCTGCCCGCGACCGAGAGCTTGTCCAGTACCTGGAGGCTGAAGCCCAGGCTATTGGCGATGCGCCACGAGCGGTTGCGGTTGCCGGACTGGAGGCAGCCTGTGTCGAAGAAGGGGCTATTGGCGTCGGTGAACGTCACGCCGCCGCAGACCTCATCGGACAGCTGAGCTGTGGCGAACTCGTGGAAGTACTTGGTGGCGCTGAAGCCGTAGTTCACTCCGACGCTCTTGAGCCACTTGCCCTTGAGTAGGTCGAACTTCCGGCGCAGGGTGAACCCCGGCCGGAGAGCCATCATCATGCTCTCCCCACGGCTGGTCTTGCTGGTGGGGAAGTTGAGGTAGAGGTAGGGGTTCACCGCCACCTTGGCGTAGGGGATCACCATCCATTTGGGTGCGTAGCTGGCCCCAACTAAGAGATCGCTGACCACCCACTCCCTCGTCGTGTCCGTGGTGTCCGAGGTCGTCAGCTCGATGTTCAGGTCCAGCCGCATGCGCATGCTCAGATCATCGCGCAGGTAGTACCGCGGCTGGAACGACAGCGCCTGAGAGTACTTCGGGTTGTGCCTCAGCTCTGCGCTCTTGGCGAAGCTGAGCGCGCTGAGCTGATGCTCATACTCGAACACGCTGTTGCGCCAGGGCACCTTCTTGGTCGCCGTGGCGCCCTTGGAGATGGTGGCTTCTTTGGTTCCCTGTTCGTAATCTTCGTCATCAACCCCTGCTGCCGCGGGCACGGACAGCAACAGCGCAGCGATGAAGACGCTGCCCAAGACACTGCGTTTCACTGAGCACCTCTCTCTAATCGGTCTATCGGTGATCGTGGTTCTATGAACTGTCAGGTGGCACTTTTCAGCACCAGGTAGGAGCAAAGACGAGCTGGCCTCGGAGCGAGTTTTCACAGATGGATTCTCCGTCTGCATCATCGGGGTGGGAGCGGCCAGCGAGCGCCCGGGAGGGCGACTATGAGGTGAGTTACAGCCCGATGCATTCTTCTCTTAGTGTTAATGTCCCTATAAATGTCTCTATATAATGGCGTTTCCGCCAGGTGAGTGGCTATAGCACTCCCTAACCAGTTTGAAAAGGCCGATCCCGTGGATCGCCTATCCATGTCAGGTGCCCTATGTGCGCTAACGCAACGTGTCATTTGTTGAATCCGAGGATGGATTGCGCTTGGTAAAGCAGGTTACGTGCCACGCGTTTTCTCGGCGTAACTGACTGAAACGTCATGCGTGTTCTCAAATGCACGGACAAATCGCCCTGCCACGCCATGACAAGCGTTAGAAGGGTAACGATCCTTTTCTTACACAGTCGTACATCCCTTGGTGAGCCACCTTATATATAGGGCGTGGGATACTGCGATTTAACGCGGTGCGGCAGACCTGGTTAGATCTCCTGTGGCAGCCAGGGAGCTGGTTGATCCAGGTTCGCGTTGCCGCCGCTGAGGATGACCCCCACCCGCTTGCCCGCCAAGTCCGGGACCTTCTGCTCCAGCAGCGCTGCCAGCGGCACCGCAGATGAGGGCTCCACCACGATCTTCATCCGCTCCCAGAGCAGCCGCATGGCGCGCAACGTCGCCTCGTCACTGGCCGTGACGATGCCTGCGATCCGCTCACGGATGATGGCGAAGGTGTTGTCGCTCAACGAGGTGAGCAGCCCATCGCAGATGGTCTGTGGATCGACGGAGGGCAGGATCCGCCCGAGCTCCAGGGAGCGCCGGGCGTCGTCGGCGCCATCGGGCTCCACCCCGATGACCCTTGTCCTGGGCGACAGCGCGCAGACGCTGAGCAGGGTCCCGCTGATCAAGCCCCCGCCGCCCAGCGGAGCCAGCACGAGGTCGAGGCCCCCGCTCTGCCCCAACTCCTCGACCAGCTCCTCGACCAGCTCCTTGGCCGCCGTGCCCTGACCCGCGATGATCCGCGGATCGTCGTAGGGGTGGATCAGCAGCGCACCGGTGCGCTGGATCACCGCCTCGGTGGTCTGCTCCCGGGCCTGCTGGTTGGGTTCGCAGAAGGTGATCTGCCCGCCGTAGCCCCTCACTGCGGCGACCTTGCCTGGCAGCGCGTTCTCCGGCATCACGACATGAGCCTCAATCCCCCGCAGTCGCGCGGCCAGCGACAGGGCCTGGGCGTGGTTGCCCGAGGAGTGCGTCACCACGCCGCGCCGGGCCTCCTGCTCGGTCAGCGAGAAGACGGCGTTGCAGGCGCCGCGGAACTTGAAGGCGCCGACCCGCTGGAGGTTTTCGCACTTGAAGAAGAGCTCGGCGCTCACCATGGCGTCCAGGCTGCGTGAGCGGAGGACGGGGGTGATGTGGGCGTGGGAGGCGATGCGTTGGGCTGCCGCTTCGACGTCGGCATAGGTGGGGAGGTTGGGCATGAGAATTCGACCCTACCATGAAGCATGAGTTTGGTTTTCATTGCGTAACTGCAGGTATATACTCGACTGTATCGCTGGAGGGACAGACCATGGCTACGTACTGCTCGATGCAGCGGCGCTCTTTCGTCGTTGTGACGCTGCTGCTGTTCGTTGGGTGTTCAGGCTCGACCCAAAAAGACGCGCCAGCCGGGCCAGAGGCCAAGAACCTCCCGGACGTGGACTACCGCTGTAAGGAGTCCTTCACCCTGGCCAAGGAGAAGGGCCGCTGGATCCTCGTTCGGACCGCACAGGTCTCGATCAAGTACCAGACCCGACGCGCCACCAAGAAGGTGACCCACGCGGTCTACGAGCGCTTCCACTCGAAGATCGAGGATCTGGAGGCAGAGAAGGACGGGTCCTCGCTCTCCTCGGATGACATCGAGAAGGTAACGGTTCAGCGGCCGGGCATCTTGTTCGACGACGACCACCTCCACTTGATCAAATTCAAGAGCGTGGATGTCGGTCAGACCGTCTCCTGGAACTACAGGCAAACCTACGACGACGTCGGGCGAATGCCCTTTGTCAGGATCATGAATCTGGACCGCGTTACTCGCTACGAGATCGCGGTCAAACACCCCCCTGGCGTACAAGTGAACTTCGAGCTCTTCTTCCCGCGGCAACGCTTCCGTCCCACGATCACACGGGGTCCGCGCCGGACCTCGATCACCTTCACCAACCTGCCGCACCCCCAGCCGTTGGAGTACTTCGGCCGCCTCAATGATGTGCACGTGGTGGTCTGGCCCCAGGCCAGTGAAGGGGGCCGCCCGATCAACCCCGTCACACCAACCGACTACATCCGCTGGCACAATCAGCGGCTGCGCTCCAAACCGGAGGCCCCCCTCTCTGGCGCGGACCGCGCCCTGCTGACCAAAATCATTGCTGGTGCAACCACGCCCAAAGAGAAGCTCGGGCGCATCTACGACTGGGTGCGCAAGAACGTGCGCTACGTGGCCGACTCGCGCGGGCTCCACGGCTTCGTGCCACATGCGCCGCCATACGTCCTGAAGAAACGATTCGGCGACTGCAAGGACGTGTCAAACTTGGTGATCAAGCTAGCCGCGGCGACGGGAATCAAGACCGTGCCCGTCTTCCTCGCCGTGAAACCAAATGCCCGTTTCTCAGGTGTCAAGGACGGCCTGTTCGACCACCAGATCGGCGCGTACAAGGAGGGGGACCGGTGGCTCTTCTTCGATCCGGTCTGCGACCACTGCGAGTTCGGCAACTTGCCGGAGATGGATGTCGACAAGCCCGCGTTGGTCTTCTCTGGTGACTCAGGCGAGCGCCTGACCATCCCGCCGCC
>SWBW01001872.1_pt1 | contig 10928 bp, 9 predicted proteins | sample 4693041 | NCBI WGS metagenome assembly SWBW01 (sample SAMN10267271, study PRJNA491770) | bioreactor metagenome | isolation source: DHS bioreactor inoculated with marine methane seep sediment | place: Japan: Omine Ridge, Nankai Trough | collected 2006-05-06
GACTCAACCTCTCCCCGGCCTTCGTCTTTACCAAAGACCACCTGCTCATCACCACCAACACCGCCGCCGTTAAGCAGATTGAGCAACTGCAACAAAATACCGCCGGGGGAATCGAAGAAAACCCGGACTATCAACTCTTTAAGAGACTCCTCCCCAGCCATCGTCTTTCGGCGATGTTCAGTCTGGACAAAGTAGTCGAAACCCTTTCGATTACTCCGGGGATAGAGCTTCCAGCCGTGGTCAGGATAGTCGCCTCCCGTTATCCCCTGCTGGGAATGGGAGCAGGGACCGACGAGAATCTGCGCTGTTCTTCTGTGCTGCTGGCATCGAGAAATTATCACCCCGGAGCCTCACTGGATCGCACTGAGGTTCACGGGAGAGTCGCCTGGTGGGTCTGGCTCTACGGTGGAATCGGCCTGGGGGCTTTGGTGGTCTTCTTCGTACTCTTCCTGCTGTTGCGACGGCTGATTCGGCATCGACGCTCTGTCAATGGAGATTGAGCATAGCAGGCAAAAAGGACACGGCATGCCGTGTCCCTGCAAGTTAACAATCTAAGATATTTTCGCAATAACCTCAGGACAATTTATGGACGGAAACGCCCTGCGATTACTCCTCCGCCGGGGAGGCAGCCCTCTCTGCGACCTCCCCGACGAGGTGCTGGAGGAACTGGCCGCAACATCGACGGCGCATCAACTGGCGCGGGAGCAGATACTTTTCTCCGAAGGCGACCTGGCCGAGGCTACCTATATTCTCGTCTCCGGGGCAATGCGCCTGGTGCGCCTCGACGTTCACGGCAATCAGCAGGTGCTGCATTCGGTCAGCCCCGGTCAGAGCTTTGCCGAGGCGGCTTTTTTTGATATGGGAACCTACCCCGCCACTGCAATCGCTTCGACTCCCTCCAGTTTGATTGGCTTCTCCCGACGGAAGATGCTGGAAGTTATCGAGGGTAATCCCAAGGTGGCGTTGATAATCATCGCCTCGCTTTCCCGCTGGCTGCGGCAACTTAGTGGCATGGTCGAGGGGCTGTCTTTGAAATCGGCGGAGGCACGCCTGGCGGAGTATCTGCTGCTGCTCTCCGGTGGAACGCCAAAGCCAGGACACCGGGTAATTTTGCCAACGAGTAAGCAGGAGCTTTCCGCTCGGCTGGGAATCGCCCCGGAGACGCTCTCCCGTACCCTGCGGCAGCTTAGTGAAAGAGATATTATCGGCGTTGACAAACGCCAGATAACAATTCAGAAGCCCGCCGCCCTGCGAGAGTTGGATAGCTAAGGCGCGATAAGAGCGATGGGGTAAAACTTCGATTGCATAACTATTTGAATAAAGCCGCCGGCTAATCCAACGGCTTTTTCTCTATTTATAGAACAGTGAGCGCGACAAAGACACTGACCCATTTTGGGACAGTGTAGCATTCTGATACGCTCATTTTGGGTCAGTTGACCCATTTTGCTACAATTAGTAAATACGCATAATCGCCCCCAGAGCCGACTTAGCCCTCATCGCACACTTGGCACGGTTCTTGCGGCATATATTGGGCGAGAGGCAATAGTGCCTCTGAAGCTGAGGTAAGTTTACCTCACTAACGCTCGATAAGAAGGAGAAACGATGAAAAGGTTACCACTAGCTCTGCTGGCAGTATTCGTTGCATTTGGTTTGATCTTTGTATCATGCGATCCATGTACGGTACCCGATGAAGGAGAGGAAGAATCAAACTGGAGTTTAGAAGTTGTTGATTTAGCTACAGCTGTTCTTCCATACACTGCGATGGTGATTGATGCTGGTGGTTTGTATCATATAGCATATTACGATGATGATAACCGCAATCTTATGTATGCACGATATGATGGAACAGCATGGACCACGGAAACCGTAGATTCTACCGGCAACTTTGGTCATGGAGACATTTCTATGGTATTAGACTCTTCAGATAACCCTCATATCTCTTATTACGAATTCTCAAATAGGGACATTTGCTATACCCATTGGAATGGCTCTGCCTGGCAGTCAGAAGTTATTGATTCAGGCTGGGGTGGCGATTCTAACTCGATAGCATTGGATTCTTCAGACAGACCCCACATTTCGTACAATTGCCGCTCAAATCGTGAGCTTCTATATGCTCACTGGGATGGGTCTGTTTGGCAATCTGACGTAGTAGATTCTTCTGGGAGTGTTGGGGGTTACAACTCGATAGTGTTGGATGCTTCAGATAACCCTCACATCTCATATTACGACAATAGCGACTATGATCTTCGTTATGCCAGCTGGGATGGTTCTGATTGGCAGGTTGAGGTGGTAGATTCCGCAGGTGATGTTGGTATGTACACTTCATTAGAGTTGGATTCTACAGGCAAACCACATATTTCTCATCACGATTTTGACAGTAAGGATATTAAGTATTCCTACTGGGATGGAGCTACCTGGCACAATGAGACGGTAGTGTCCGATGGTTACATTTCACAGTCGACTTCTTTGTGCTTAGATTCACTAGATCGTCCTCGGATTTCCTATTGGGATGCCGCGAATAACGATCTAGGCTATGCCTATTCTGATGGTTCTCTTTGGCAGTCTGAACTTGTGGTTACCAAAGGGTTTATTGACAGAGGCTGTTCCCTGGCTCTTGATTCAAGCGACATTCCCCATATTGCATATGTTGATCGAACAGACACAACAGGTGTTCTAAAACACGCTTGGTTACATACAAAGTGATGTTATCGTGCAACCGGAACAGTGAAAGACTGGTCATCTGACCAGTCTTTTCTCTTTTCGCCTACTACCCTTTTAGCTCAATGCTACCCGTATCCGCCGGGCGACCTCTACCGCCACCGCTGGTTCATAAGCCGCGCAGAAGGGCAGGGTCAGTCGTTCTTTTGACAATCGCTCGGTAATCGGCAACTGACCCTCCCGCCCGCCGAGCCGTTCCCGATAGAGCCGCATCAGGTGCATGGGGGAATAGTGAACCGCCGTGGCGGTGTTCATCCGGCGCAGTTCCCGTGCCAGCTCGTCCCGAGAGAGCGGGCAGTCCGAGGTTACCCGAACCACGTAGAGGTGCCAGGCGTGGCGGTCGGTTGAGCCTTTGGCGGGTCGGGGAGGCAGCTCGATACCAGGCAGCCCGGCGAGGGCTTCGTCATAAGCCGCAGCCAGCTCTGCCCGGCGGGCGTGGTTTTCCTCAATCCGCTTCAGCTGCGCCAGCCCCAGAGCCGAGGCGATGTCGGTGCTGTTGTACTTGTAGCCCTGCTCGACGATGTCGTAGCCCGGGCGACCATCGGCGGCGTAGCGGTTCCAGGCATCGTGATCCATCCCGTGGAGGCGCAGCCGCCGCACCCGCTCCAGCCAGTCCTCGTGGGGGCTGAGGAACATCCCGCCCTCGCCAGTGGTCAGGTTCTTGTTGACGTAGAAGCTGAAGGCGGAGGCATCGGCGAGCTTGCCCGCCCAGGCTCCCCGATGTCGGGTCTCCACGGCGTGGGCGCAGTCGTCAATCAGATAGAGACCGTGAGCGTCGCAGATCCGCCGCAACTCGGTCATCTCCGCCGGATAGCCACCGAGATGAACCGGCATTATCGCTTTGGTTTTCGGGGTGAGGGCGGCCTCCACGGCGGCGGGGTCGAGGTTACCGCTGCGCGGGTCAACCTCGGCAAAGACCGGGGTCGCGCCTTCACGCAGCAGCACCTCACCAGCGGCAGCGAAGGTCAGCGAGGGGATAATCACCTCATCGCCGGAGCCGATTCCGGCAAGAATCACCGCCAGGTGCAGTGCCGCCGTGCCGCTGTTAACCGCCACTCCGGGCAGGGAATGCCCCTGATAATCGGAAAATGCCTTCTCGAACTCGGTGGTTCGGGGACCGTGGGTCAGCCAGCCGGAGCGCAGCACCGTGGAGACTGCCTCTACGGCTTCCTCGGAAACCCGTGGAGGGGAAAGATCAATCGGTTCATAGTCCATTCTTATCCTCATTCAATCCAAAGAGGAGTCTATTATACATTACTCAGGACGGATTGAAAGCGTTGCGAAAATGGAGTTTGGGTCAGATTACTCAGAGTTCGCTGATATGGTTGACTGTGGTTTTGTAGAGGCACGGCATGCCGTGCCCCTACGGCGGATTACATTGTTTTCGTGATAGGTTATCGCCTCATTTTGTGATTTTGATCTTTTCGCAACGGTATCAATGGATTTTAATCCCTCGCGGAAGTTGAAATGTACTTTAACTCTGCAAGGGCTTCAGCCCCTTGTCTTATTGGCACTCAGGCAACCGTTATCGGGTTAGTCTTGACTGCTGACCGAAATCGTAGCACGATTTGGCGAAATCGTGCTATTGTAGTGCTACGGACATCGTGCTAACCTGCCGCAACGCTGTGCGTTGCATCACACTTTCGCGACCGAGGAAATTGGTAATTTCACATCAATCGCCACGGTCATCCGCTCCCGCTGGTCGCTTAACTGTAGTAACAATAACGGGTAGCGAATACGAAGGAGATTATGGAGAAGCTCGCCCGCATTGGCATCACCCTTCCCGTCAAGCTGCTCAACCGTTTTGACGAAGAAATCCCCGCCTATTCCAACCGTTCCGATGCCATCCGCCACCTGATGCGGGACTACCTGGTCGAGCGGCAGTGGGAGGGCGACGAAACCGTGGTTGGGACAATTACGCTGGTTTACAACCACCACCAGACCGAGCTGCACGGCTCGCTGACCGATTTTCAGCACAAAGCAGGGGAGATGATTATCTCTACCCTGCATATTCACCTCAGTTGTGAACTTTGCCTGGAAACCATCGTTGTGCGGGGGAGGGCCTCGCAGGTGCTGAAGCTTTCCGAACAACTGATCGCTTCACGAGGCGTTGTCCACGGGCGACTCTCGGCAACCACCCTGGGCGACTGGGCAGCTTAAGCAACGCAGTGCGTTGCATCCCAGCTTCGCGGCTGGTTGTTTGGATTGAGTTACGCCTATTCCCACGGATACGCTCCCGTTGGTCGCTCCATTACATATAGATTAACAACAGTTTAGCAACGCAGTGCGTTGCATCACACTTTCGCGGCTTGGGCAATGGACTATTTTGCATCAGCCGCCACGGTCATCCGCTCGCCACTGCTCGCTTTCTTACGAATCGGCTAACAACAATGAAAAATTGGCAACGTGGGGCGTTGTAGCCTTGTGTTTCCTCTCCCTTCCGGTGAGGGGCTGATTCACAAAGGGCAACTGAGCAGCGTAGGATAGCTATAAAACCGCAGTCCAACAAAGGAGTTGAGAGGTGAATAACAAAAATCCACACCACATCTGTACCTGGGACGAAAACTCGAGTTGTAACGAATGCGAGAACAAGGACATACTTCAATGTAAGTGGAGCCTGAGCAAATTGATGGGATTTCTCCTGCCTGCCCTGGCGTTCTGTCTGCTGGCCATCTTCGGAATGGTCTTGACTGGAATCCTGACTAAGTTGTGGTGGCCATTGATCGCGTTCGGTGGGTTTTGTATCTTCTTTTTTGTTTTCTTCGAGATACGCATTCTGTGCTCCCATTGCCCGTACTATGCGAGAAGCGGATGGACGCTGCACTGTCTGGCCAACCACGGTATCTTTAAGCTGTGGCGGTACCATCCCGAACCCATGAACAGGTTTGAGAAAACTTCGCTGGTGATCTGTTTACTTATCTTCGGACTGTTCCCCCTGGGAACGCAGGTTTACGGTGTGTGGATCGCTGCTTCTCAATACTCAATTTTGGGTTTGTGGTCGCTTCTGGCGATGGCGGGGATGATGGGGGCAACCCTGTTGGCTCTGATAGCTTTCTTTACGGTACTCCTGACCTTTATCTGTCCTCGATGCGTAAACTTCTCCTGCCCGCTTAACCGAGTAGGTAAAAAACAGGTAGACGCCTACCTACGCCGCAACCCGGTAATGCGCGAGGCCTGGGAAAATAAAGGATACAAATTGGACGAATCTTAGGGAGCAAGTGGCAAATATCTCGTTTGCTCTTCCTGGCTCACTCCCTACTTCGCAACAAACCTCACTATACCAAACCAAAGAAAGGTAGCCCTGATGCACGTACCCGATGGATTACTCAACCCCGCAGTTTGGGGAGGTGGCTGGATTCTTGGAGGAGGTGGCCTGGCTTTCGCTCTCTGGAAAGCACGCCGCGCTCTGGAGGGACATCTGATTCCTCTTGCCGGAGTTATGGCGGCCTTCATCTTCGCCGCCCAGATGCTCAACTTCCCGGTACTTCCCGGTGTCTCCGGTCATCTGGTTGGCGGAGCATTGGCAGCGATTGTCCTCGGTCCCTCACTGGGTGCTGTGGTCATCTTCGTCGTCCTGCTGATTCAGTCTCTCCTCTTCGGAGATGGCGGCATCACCGCTCTGGGACTGAATACAATCTCGATGGCTTTGATTGGTTCTTACGGCGGTTTCGCTCTCTATCGTCTGGTCGGTGGCAGCAAGCCAACGGGAACCCGACGCTGGATTGCCGCTTTCGTCGCCGGTCTTGGGGCAACCGTAGTCGCCTCGGCGGTAACGGGACTGGCTCTCGCCATTTCCCTGCCCTACCCTCCCGGAACCGTTCTCGGTCTGATGGTCGGCTATCACGCCCTGATTGGACTTGGTGAGGGGATCATCACCGCCCTCGTCATTGGGGTGCTGGCTGGCTCCAAACTGCTGGAGCCTAAGTTAGAGGGAGGTGAGCTAGGATGAAGAAAACAACCATTGGTCTGCTGATACTGGGTGGTCTGGCTCTGATCTTCGCCATCCTAAGCCCGCTGGCAAGCGGCTTCCCCGACGGTCTGGAGGCCTCCATTGAGGTCGGTGCCGAGGAATCCGTCGAGGTTGTGGAAGACACCACCGTGGTGGATTCTCCCTGGCCGGACTACGACTTTACTGGCGAAGGTACTCCGCTCTCCGGGATTCTGGCGGGAGTCGTCGGTATCCTGGCGGTGCTGGGAGTAAGCCTGCTGCTGCTCAAGCTCCTGTCGGCGGGAAAGCACTAGACCACTTAACACAGCATTGAGCATTATCTGCGGAGGGGCCGTTCGTTGGCTCCTCCGTTTTTGGGTGGATTTGACCGGGAGAAGTGGAAAAAAAGAAACCTTTATAGTAAACCTGACTTGGTGAGTATCTTTTCTTCATGGCTCTTTTAGGAGATTACAATGCGCGGACTGATAGCGATTCTTTTTATCCTTTGTCTGACCGTTTCCGCCCTGATGGCCGACACCTGGACCCAGGACTATTGGCATCCCGACCTTGAGGATACCCCTGCCTACACCGAAGGCAGCTACTATGCTGCTGACGGCGTTGCCACCCATCGCATCTGGTTCGATGGCACCAACAACGCTATTCTCCTCGACGGTCCTGACTGGGAGAGGAGTCTTTATACAGTCTCGCCTCCCAGCGATGCCCGCAGGATATTCTGCGGTACGGCATTGCCAGGGAATACTCCCGTTACCGTCCTCGGCGGAAACAACACCAACACTGTACCCAGGCAAACAATTTTCTATAGTTTTGATGCGGGTGAAACCTGGAACACGAACACAAATACCGCTTCGGGTAATAGTGGCAGGGTGATAGCGGTATCTCCTGCTTTTAGCAACGGTGAGCTTTTCGCTCTCACTACCAATTCCAGCGGTCTGGATCCAAAGATATGGAGGATTCCTTCTCCCGTAAACCCCGCCTGGGAGCCAATGGAAGACCTGGGAGTCTCTGTTGTGGATGACGCTGACTTCTTCGTTGTTGACGGAAGCAACAGTCTCTGCTCCGTCGCGAACAACGGCTGGGGTGGTGAGATCTACCACATTGACAGCAATTATGATGTAACAGAGGTTTACTCCGGCAACTCCTTCTATGAGTTCTGGGACAGCAACTATTCTGGCGGAAGTGTGTTTGTTGGAGCGGATCACCAGATCAACGCGGACCTCTGTTGCTATACCTCGGATTCTCAGGGAGATGCTGGCTGGGATGATTTTGCTACGGATTACCTCCCCGGTGCCAACAGTTTTGTCCGCTACGCCGATGCCATGCCTGACATTTATAGCTGGAGCGATGACTGGAGCTGGCTGGCAGCCAACCAGCACACCCTGCTCAGGGTTGATAAATCTAACCCCGCCAGCTTCGACATCTTTGATTCCAATGACGATACCGAGTTTGGCAACATGGATAACATCACTGGCCTGTTGGTGGAGGACTGGGGATTCCCTGTCTTGAGCTACATCGAGTCTGACGGCGATGTTTTTATTAAAGCCGCCGAGTCTTTTGATGGCAGTTCCTGGCTGAATGCCTTCCGCGTCTCCGATGCCACTGCCCTACCCGCCCTGGTGCAGGATGCCTATGGAATGACATATATTGCCGGATATGACAACATCGTCAATCCCGTACCTCGTATCTACCTTGCCTATCCTCTTGAAATAGGCGCGCTGATAAGCTCGGTTTATGATTGTGGCGGTCCAGCAGAGTTCCAGAGTCTTACCCTGATTTATTGCACCGAGGAAGGTTCATCTGGCATTAAGCTACGCAGCAGCGACAACGCCGACATGACTGGTGCCACGGCATGGAGTAGCTGTCCGCTTATCACAAACTTCGGCGACCTCTCCGGTGTCAGCAGTCTTAACGAGGGCGATCGGTACGTCCAGTACCAGGTCATCTTCCACCTCCCCGGCAGCGATAGCCCCTGGGAGCAGGACATCCTCGATACCTTCACTCTGACCTATCAGACCACCGACGGTGAACCAATAGTAGTGGACACCATCCCACGCCACGGAGCTAGCGATATTCCGACCAATGCCAAGATCACCATCTTTTTTTACAAGGCGATGAACGTCGGCACTCTGAGTAGCGGCACTATCCTGGTAAGGGAGGACGGCGAAGAGTTGCCCTGGAACGGTACCTGGAACCCCGGCGATAACTCCTACCGGATTGACCCGCAGGATGACTTCGCTACCAACGCCTTCATTGACGTTACGTTGCACGGTCATATCCGCGACGAGGGTGGCGTGGGAATGCCCGACCAGAACGGCGCGGGACCAGGACTCTATTATTTCAGCTTCAACACTGGCGACTCGGCGGACTGGGACCCGCCAGTAATCACCAAAGCCGCAGTCTCACCTAACCCGACCTTCGGTCAGGCGCAGCTCACCCTCACGGGACAGGTAACCGACAGTGATACTGGCGATTCCAACATTGTCTATGCTGAGTACTTCATCGACAATATCGGCAACGACTGGGAAGGAACCGCCGTCAGTGCCACTGATGGCTACTTCGACAGCCCCACCGAAGACCTCCTTGCCCTGATTGATGCCAGCGACTGGAGCCTCGGCTCAACCCACCAGATATATCTCCATGCTGCTGACTCCTCCGAGAACTTCTCCCAGTACAAGGTCATCAACGTGGAGACCGAGGGTGGCTTCCTTGACGAGCAAGCCGTTTACGCCTGGCCCAACCCGGCTACCACGGACACCGCTTACTTCAAGTGTACTCTGGGAGGCGACGGCAAGGTTGAACTCTTTGTCTATGATCTGGCAGGGCGACAGGTGCATCATGATTCCGTCACCGCCGTTTCTGGTGAAGCGGTAGAGTTCGAATGGAATCTCTCCGGCGTTGGCTCGGACGTTTACCTCTTCCGCATCTACGCCACCGAAACCGGCGGGATGAATCGTACCGGAGTCGTTGTTAAGAAACTCGCTGTTGTTAGATAGGCAGCGCGGCACGTTGTTCTCAGCACTTTTGTCTTCATATTGACGTTGATTTGAACCCGTTTACCACCCGAATAAGGGGCTTTTGATGACCTCTTCGTCTCGCTTGATTGCTCTTCTGTTGACCCTGAGCCTGCTCACTCCCGCGCTGGCGGACAACTCCGGTGCCAGCTTCCTGCTCCTGCCCGGCGATGTCCGTGCCACGGCGATGGGTTCCACTGGTGTTGGAGAAGCAGGGATGCTGAGCGCGCTTCACTTCAATCCCGCTGGACTGGGGAGCCGCCTGGACCCGGTGATGAGTGCCTCGTACAACAGTTGGCTGGGGGATTCCGGCTACGCCTGGCTGGCGGGTTGTTTGCCGATAAACGATCTCGGCATCTTCTCCCTGGGATTTACCTATCTCTCGATGGGTGGATTCGAGCGGCGAGACGATGACTCTCAAAATCCCGATGGTACCTTCGGCGCGATGAGTCTGGCAGGGGAGGTCGGCTACTCGCGAGAGATTATTGACGGTCTCACGGCGGGTCTCACCGCCGGAGTGGTTTACCAGCAGCTTGACGAGTACAGTGCCACCGGGGCTACTTTTGACTTAGGCGTGCAGTATCGCCCGATGGACTGGCTGGGAGTTGGTCTTGCCGGACGGAACTTCGGTACACCGCTGACCTTCATAGAGGAAGAAACCGCTCTGCCCGCCAACGTTGTCGGTGGAGTGAACCTGCGCTTCCTCAACAGCGACCTCAACATCAATCTTGATGCCGAGGACACCATCTTCGGTCACTTCGGGGCGGAGTACGTCCTCTTCAACACGGCGGCAAGCTCGACGGTCTTTCCGCCGGGCTGGGCTTAACCATCGTCGGTATCACCCTGGATTTCGCCTACTCCGGTTACGGAGACCTCGGTAACAGCTACCGCGCCTCGCTGGGCTATGACTTTGCCTTTGTTACCGAGCATGGCAAAAATGTAAACGACTATCTGGCACAGCTTGAGGAGCGCATCCTCACCACCAGTCGCGCCTTCTACGAAGAGGGGCAGGATTATCAGGCACGAGAGAACTACGCCGAGGCGGCATCCGCCTTCGATAAAGCTTTGATCTGGAATCCCGACTTCCCCGAAGCTGCCGCTGCCTACGACAGCGCGGTGATGTTCCAGCGGGAGCAGGAGATTGACGAGCATCTTCAGCAGGGTGAGCTGTACCTGCGGGTGGAAGATTTCGTCGCCGCCCGGGCGGAGTTTGCCGCTATTCTGGAGATCGAGCCGGAACACACCCTGGCCGC
>SWBW01004347.1_pt1 | contig 10922 bp, 9 predicted proteins | sample 4693041 | NCBI WGS metagenome assembly SWBW01 (sample SAMN10267271, study PRJNA491770) | bioreactor metagenome | isolation source: DHS bioreactor inoculated with marine methane seep sediment | place: Japan: Omine Ridge, Nankai Trough | collected 2006-05-06
TACCTGCCCAAGTTTGTAATTGTTTTTGAAAACATACCGGAGTGATTTGAAACGGCCATAGCCTAAAATGACATGGAAATAGTGATAAATGGGCTTACGTGATTTTGCCGAGAAAAGTACGAAATACGTGACCACAAAATTCAGGAAAAAGTAGGTGAACCTGATGCCCAGGTATTTCAGGATAAATATAAAAAACCGGTATCCGGCCGCGCCACCTCTGGTTTGGCCTTTCCAGTTAGCCATTAGTTTTTCGACTGGTCAATAACGAAGTTGTAAAGGTCTTCCAGTTTTTTGATTTTGATCATTTGTTCGCTGGTTACCTTCAAACCGAATTCCTTTTCAATGATTACGGCAATATCAACAAAATCGAGACTCTCTATGTCAAGGTCTTCTTTCATAAGTGCGTCAGGCGCTAGCTGACTCTCTTCAAGTTCAAATTCGTCAATTAAAAAATCATTAACGATCGTTACCACGTCTTCTCTGCTCATTATCTTTTACTAGATGATTTCAGTGCTACAAAAGTACTATTAAATTCAAAAAAATAAAATGTCTGGAAAAAATTTCAGCAATATTAAAGTTTCCTAACAATTAAGGATGAATTTGTGCCGCCAAAGCCAAATGAATTGGATAAAAAAGTATCAATTTTTTGTTCTTTGGTACTTGTGACAATATTGAGGTATTTTGAATACTCATCCGGGTTTTCAAAATTGATATTGGGTGCAATGAATGAATTGTGGGCCATGATAAGTGAGTAGATCACTTCGCTGGCACCACCCATCCACATTTCATGTCCTGTCATTGATTTTGTGGAACTCACCGGAATGCGTCCTTTATTGAATACTTTGTAAATAGCCTGTGCTTCATTGGCATCGCCAACAGGGGTTGATGTGGCATGCGCATTCAGATAATCAATTTCCCCAGGTTTGAGATTGGCACCTTTTAATGACATTTCCAGCGAGCGAACAGGCCCATCCACATTGGGTACCGAAATATGTTCACCGTTCGATGAAAAGCCATAACCCAGTACTTCTCCAAGAATAGGCGCTCCTCTTTTTACGGCTGTATCATAACTTTCAAGTATGATGGTAGCGCCACCTCCACTCGGCACCAATCCGTCACGGTCCCTGTCGAAAGGTCTGGATGCTTTGGTGGGTTCATCTTCTCTAATCGAGAATGCGCCCAGTGCATCAAAACTACCTGTGGCCAGGGCATTCACTTCCTGTGCACCTCCACAAATAATGGTGTCCTGTAAGCCTTGCTTGATCAATAAATAGCCAAGTCCGATAGAATGCGAACCGCTGGCACAAGCACCACTTATCGTGAAATTAATGCCTTTTAATTTGAGAATGACCGATAGGTTCATTGAAACGGTGCAGTTCATCGATTGGAAAATAGAACCTGAGCCAATGCGCAAGGTTCCTTGTTTCTCCCGGATTATATCAGCAGCCTCCACAACAGATGTGGACGAACTGTCGTTTCCGTATAAAATACCTACTTCATAGCGGTTTAAGAAATCCTGGTCGATTCGTGCGTTTTTAAGCGCTTCCATGGTGGCTATATAGGCGTATTCTCCTTGTTCCGGCAAGCCAACCCGTTCTCTCCGTGAGAGTATTCCTTTTAAATTGGGCCGTTCAATAGCTCCGGTTAATGATGACCTGAAACCATAAGCTTTTCTTTCAGCGTCGAGCATGATTCCTGACTTGCCCTTATAAAGGGATTCAGTAACTTCTTCGATATTCTTACCAATGGTAGAATAAACGCCCATGCCTGTTATGACAACTCTGTTCTCGCCCATACGTCTTTTAAAGGTTTTAGGTATACAGCCCTCCGTTTACTTTTATCACTTCACCGGTGATATAGGAAGCACCCTCGGAAGCTAGAAACCCAACTATTTCAGCCACTTCTTCCGGAGTCCCGAACCTATTCACGGGTATCAATTTCTTTAATTCCTTTTCATCCAAATTCTCTGTCATTCCGGTTTTTATGTATCCCGGAGCAACCGCGTTTACAGTAATTTTCTTTTTGCCTACTTCCTGTGCCAGCGATTTGGTGGCGCCAATTACACCTGCTTTTGCAGCAGCATAATTGGTTTGTCCTGGTAGCCCCTTTTGTCCCGACAAGGAAACAATATTAATAATACGTCCAAACTTATTAACAATCATGTTCTTTAAAAGTTTGGAGGTTACATGATAAAAACTATTCAGGTTGGTATCAATCACCGAAGCCCATGTATCGTTTTCCATCCATACCATCAATTCATCTTTTGATGTGCCGGCATTGTTTACCAGTACGGCAATATAATCATCAGGATGCGCTTCGCCCCACTTTTCAAGTGTTTCTTTTACTTCATTGGAGTTGGTTACATCAAATTGTATTAATTCCGACTGGTTTTTATTATTTGTAATTTGTTTCATAACCTCTTTCGCTGCTTCAAGGTTATGATGATAATGAATCAATACCGGATACCCCAATTGCGAAAGTTTTAGGCAGATAGCGCTGCCAATTCCTCCTGATCCGCCTGTAACTAAAGCATATCTCATGGCTAATAGATGATTTTAGGTGTAGAAGCAAGCAAATATTCCTTTATTTTTTCCAAATCCGTATAACGGGGTGTGTCTTCGGTAAAAACCGGAACGATTTTCCGCAATTCGAAATAGGCTTTTTTTGTAGTGGATGCAAGCTTATTTTCAAATGAGAGGTAGTCGATGGCCTGAATGATGGCAAGATATTCAATAGCCAGCACCTCAAAAGTGTTTTGTATCACTTTTTTAGCCATCAGTGCCGCATTGGTGCCCATGCTTACAATATCCTGATTGTCATTGTTATTGGGTATGCTGTGGATATACATGGGGTTGGAGAGTGTTTGATTTTCAGCCACGGTTGAAGTAGCTGTAAATTGTGTGCCCTGCAAGCCCAGATTCAGACCTAAGGTGCCCAGGTTTACGAACGGTGGTAATATTTCATTCAACTTGTGGTTCATTAAGAAGTTCACCTGTCTTTCAGCCAGCATTGATAGCTTGGTGATACCAATTTTTAACTTGTCCATTTCGAATGACACATAATCACCATGAAAATTTCCTCCATGGTAAACCGTTTTGGTGTTGATGTCGACAATCGGGTTGTCGTTTACCGAGTTTAATTCATCTACCAGTACGCTTTCCACATTTTTGATGGTGTCGCATACCGGACCAAGTATCTGAGGTACACATCTTAGCGAGTAATACTCCTGTATTTTCTGTTTAAATATCTTTTCCTCAATTTTCCCGTTATAGAGGTGATCGCCTCGTTTTTCTATCAGTTTACTGTCAACTAGTGTGTTGCGCATGGCATTAGCAATTACCTGCTGGCCGCGGTGCTTTTTAGTGGAATTTAACTCAAGTGAAAAATGATCATCAAATGACTGAACAATTTCGTTGATCATAGCAGAAGCCAAAACAGACCAGTTGATTAGTCTTTTGGCGTAAATGGTATTTACAATACCGATACCCGACATCACTGACGTGCCATTTATCAATCCAAGTCCTTCTCTTAAATGAACTTTTAATGGTTGAATTTGATGTTCTTTAAAAACTTCTGCAGTTGCCTTTCTTGTTCCTTCATGCATCACTTCACCTTCACCTATTAATACCAACGCCAGATGCGATAATTGCACCAAATCACCGCTGGCACCCACGCCACCATGTTCTGGAATGTAGGGAATAATATCTTTATTAATGAGAATTGATAACAATTTAACCGCGTCAGTATGAATGCCGGAGTAACCAAGAGACAGGCTTTTTAGCCTGGAAATCATAGCTGCTTTGACGTACATAGCCTGAAGAGGTTTTCCACTACCCGCGGCATGACTCCTGATAAGGTTGTATTGAAGGTTTATAAGTTCTTCATTGTCAATTCTATATTGTGCCATTGGGCCGAGACCTGTATTCACACCATATATCACTTTATTCACTGAAAATTCTTTAAGAAACAAAAAGCATTTTTCAACTTCTTTAAGTGTATGTTCAGATATGGTAATCGAATCTTTATCAAAGAGAATACGTTGGTATTCACCCAAACCCAATTGTTCCTTAGATATAGTAATCATTCTGCCAATAGAATTGAAGCTTAATAAAAAACGCAAAGTTACAATAATGCTACTAAAATAGAAATCATAATGAAAAATACAGTAAATACCTTAGTTGAGTGGCAAAACTGATTACAGGTTCCTAAAACTTAGTCCGATCACAATATTTCTTGTGAGTCCATCGGCACGATAATCTTTGTCAATTACAGGAAAGGCAAGAATCAGACTAAATTCACGGTTTTTTTTCAATTGCTTTTGATATGTTATCCCTATGTTTAGCGTAAACCCTGATGAACCATCCAGTTTCACACGTTTATCATTTTTTAATATTTCGCTTTGCTGAATGCGATAAATGCCGAGCAGGTTAAAAAGTAAACCATTTTCCTTTCTCAAAGTCAGATAATACTGAGCCCTCAAGTAGAGGTCATCACCCCGGTTTAAGTAGGCTGATTCATAATATTGTTTATTTGGGTCGGTTTCTTCTTTCGGGACAAGATAAGTGTTGTTATTAATACCGAAAGGATGCTGATAGGCAAAATAGAGGCTCCAGAGGGAACGGGCATATTGTGTTCCCAAAATTATGTCATTCGTTCCAAGACTGGTTTGGTAAGCCATAGGTAAGGGCAGATCATCGTAAGAGAAGTCTGAATTATTGGTTTTCAATCGACCACCAATCAGGGCCGTCCATTGAAACGCTTTATCTTTAAAAATATCCTGAGAAACGGAGAGTATAAGGTCGCCAACACCACTTGTATGCCCCAGGTTCCCGAAGGTAAAAATGAATGGAACCCGAATTTCAAAGCGGGTGCCTGTTGACATTAAACGGTATTGAATACCAAGAGTGGATTGAGAAATGAATATGAATTTCTCTCCCAATCCAATAGTTTGATCATAATTCAATTTTATTTTTTGATCAGGAGCGTGGGTGTTTTCATCAAATTCAAATGTTTCGATAGAACAGGCGCCTGCATCACTGCATCCCTGGCTTTTTGCAAACAAACTACTTAGCAAGATGCATCCGGTTAAAAATAAAGACCTCATCTAATATCATTATTTAAATTGCTTGATTAGACGAGTATAATTGAATCACCTTACGTGTAACGTAATATTATAGGAAGTTGAGGAGATCCCGGTGTCTAAATTTTTTTGTTATAAACCGGATTGGCATATAATTTAAGAAAAAGAGTTGTTAGCTCCTCTTTAGGTCCATCGACACTTTCAAAGAGTTCTTTAAGTTTATGGTTAATACGGTTCCGTGTACTTTCATCATATTTATCTGCAAATTTTGATGCATTCTCCAGCATATCATATGCTAGGTAATTAGAGGGCCAAAGGTGGTAGTTTTGGTGTATTTGCTTATCTATAAGGTGGGCGATTTGTTCAATGATGAGGTTGTTATGCACAGAAGTGTCAATAGTCTGAAGGCTATCATTGATATTTTCACCTATAGTTATCTGAATTCTACCCTTATCGGCAACTACCCCGCCAATAATACTGAATAGATCTTCATCCTTATTTTTTACATAGGCGGTTTGTTTGGAGATGAATAATTCACGCACTTTCAATAAGTCGCAGGGTTCCCATTCATAGGATATTGAAACGGGGGTTATATTTAAATCTTTCAGAGACTCAGGTGGTTTTTGCTCACCTGACAAACTGAGCATTTTTAATACACTCACATCGGTGGTGTCATTTCCATTTTTTGAGCGGCCTTTTCGCTGTGCAATCCAAACCGACTGGTTGCGTGCCGTGATATTGTTTCGAATGTAAGATGAAAGCCTTTGCGAATTTTTCAGCATTTCTTTCGGGCTACCTTCCCTGAAAACAGTGATCATACCGTTTACTTTACCTACATCAACAATAAAAGGTGATATCATCAGGTTATTGCCCCATGTTATTTCTGATGTTTTGAGTCCGCTCTCCATCAGACCCATGGCGAGTAATGAGGAGTCCAGGATAATATCGCGATGGTTGGCAATAAAAACATAGCCTTTATCTTTTTCAAGAGATTCTAGCCTGGAAAAGATCAATTCATCAGAGGTTTTTTTGACTATCGATTGAATGACCCGGTACATAAAGCTCTTTTGAAATTCAAAACGTGTTCTTGATTGCTGAATTGTGCGCCTTAAAGCTGGGTGTTCTTCATCAGGAAACAGGTAATTAAGCAATTTTTGAAATAAAGGATCTTCCGTAATGCGCTGAATGGCATCGGGTATCTCTTCCTGATCATAAGGGCGTATTAAGTCGTATTCGGAATCCATCATTTTTAAAATTGAATCATCAATTGTTTAAATACATTTATCTCCATAGGTTTTCTGGGTATACCCCTTGTTTGATCAGGCTTGTGATTTTCTCAATCGTGGCTTCTTTATCTTCTTTATAGGTTACACCAAACCATTTGCTGTTACTTGTCAACACCTCACATGTTGCTTCATTTGATTTTAAAAGTTGGCTGAGCGCAAAGGGCATATAAAATTCCACATCAAGTTGGTCGAAATTCTTTTGAATAAATTTCTGAAATTCCTTGCCTGTTTGTTTAAAATATTCAGGTGTGAATCCCCAAAAGTTCATGGACACGATAGACTCACCACTGATGGGTATCTCATTTCCTTTGCTACCATAAACAACCTGATTTCCTTGCTTGTGGATTTGGGTTCTTTCTATTACTTCGGTTAAAAGTCCATTATCTACCCGGCAGATGCCCCGCGATACTGTACCATGGTTGGAAAGGGTATTTTTCAAAATGAAGCCTACCATGGCAAAATTATTTTGTGAATTTTCAGCATTTATCAGAAAATCAGCAATGAGTTGATAGGCCTGTGCACCGTAAAAATCGTCGGCATTGATCACAGCAAAAGGCTCATGAATATATTTTTCGGCAACCAACACGGCATGACCTGTTCCCCATGGTTTCAATCGGTTTGGTGGGCAAGTATAACCTTCCGGCAAATGGTTTAATTCCTGTAAAATGTATTCGGTTTTGATCTTATTTTTTAAGCGCGGTTCGTAAATCGTTTTAAAATCATCGATTATTTTTGAATTGAGCACAAAAACAACTTTTTTAAAACCTGCCCTTATGGCATCATATACCGAATAATCGATAATACTTTCCCCCGAAGGTCCTATCTTATCCATTTGTTTTACACCACCATAGCGGCTGCCAAGACCCGCGGCAAGTATTAAAAGCGTTGGTTTCATAAATTGACTTTAGTATAATAAAAGTATATAATTATGTGCCTGCAAGTTACTAAATATACTTCTTGTTGTGGGCAATTTTAAAGGATATCCAACAAACTTAGTTGTTTATTCCCGCTTAGATCTTCGAGATGCAAGAGTCGTTTTTTTCGCCACAAACCACCTGCATAACCTGTTAAATTACCATCAGCACCAATCACACGATGACAGGGAATCACTATCGCAATTTTATTTGCAGCGTTGGCATTGGCAACTGCCCGTATCGCTTTAACATTACCCATGGTTTTCGATAATTCAAGGTATGAAATCGTGCTGCCATATGGAATTTTCAATAGTGCCTCCCAAACGGATTTTTGAAAAGCTGTACCGGCCAAATCAAGTGGAAGGTCAAACTTCTTAAGCTTTTTTAGGAAGTACAGATTGATCTGCTCCTGAAGTTTCAGTAAATGTTGGTTGTTGCCTTGAATTAATTCTTTTTTGAAATAGGCGCTGACCCCACTTAGTTGACTTTCAAGGTTTTTACGTTCTTTAAATTCAACCAGGCAGATACCATTTTCGGTTGCACCTCCAAGCATTTCACCGATTGGAGTATCAATACGCGTCATAAATATGGAGTTGCTAAAGTTTGCCATCGTAGTTTGCCGTTTTACCAGGCTGTTTTTTTATGCCATTTAAAGGCAAACAAGAAAATAAAGATATAGCACGGTATGAGAATCCAATAAGCCAGTTGGGTATTAAACATATCAGATAATCCGCCCCAAATAAGTGGTAAAATGGCACCTCCGGCAATAGCCATAATCAGCATGGCAGATCCGGTCTTCAGAAATTTACCAAGTCCATGAATAGCCAGCGGCCAAATGGCAGGCCATACGAGCGCGTTGGCCAGCCCCAACAAGGCAACAAAGGTTACGGATAGCATCGGGGGACTATAAATAGCAGCTATGGTAAACAGTACACCAAGCACGGCTGATATTTCCAGGGCTTTTTGCTGGCTGATTATTTTGGGAATCAGCAGGATGCCAAGAATGTATCCCACTACCATAGAAACCAGTGTGAATGACGTAAAGAGTTTTGCAGTACTTATAGGAATATCAAGTGATATGCCATATCTGATGATGGTATCACCGGCAATTACTTCGGCGCCTACATATAAAAATAAAGCCATCACACCAAGAACAAGGTTAGGAAATTGAAATATATTCTTTTTTGAAGTAGATGATGCGTCCTGAATTTCATCTTGTTCATGCTCAATTTCTGGAAGTGGTGAAAACCGGATCATTAATCCCAATACGACTAAAACGATGGTCATAATTACATAAGGAAAAATTACCCTTGCTGCGAGTTGATCAAGCGCCAGCAACCTGGCTGTATGCCCAAGTCCTTCAAGTGATGCCACAAATTCATCTCCGTCGTTTAAGATAAAATAAGCGAGAATAAGTGGCGCTAGCGCGCCGGCTACCTTATTACAAATGCCCATGATACTAATTCTTTTAGCGGCCGATTCATATGGACCAATAATGGTAATGTAGGGATTGGAAGCGGTTTGCAATATGGCGAGGCCAGTTCCCTGAATAAACAGGCCTACTAAAAAGATGACATAAATTCGGGTTTGGGCAGCAGGTATAAAGATGAGCGTGCCTATTGCCATTACGAGCAGCCCAACCATCATACCGTTTTTAAATCCTGTTTTTTTAAGTACCCATGAAGAAGGAAGAGCCATTATTGTGTATGAAATGTAAAAGGCAAAAGCCACAAATAGTGCTTGGAAGTTTGTCAATTCACACGCAATTTTCAAATACGGAATCAAAATTCCATTCAACCAGGTAACAAATCCGAAAATAAAAAATAGCAGGCCTATAATTGAAATGGATAGAATGTATTTGCTTTGGTTCAGGCCTTTTGAGGTAGTATTGTCTGTCATCAAAACATGTTTTGAATTATTTGAATAATAAGTTGATAATATTACAAAAAAACCGGACAGGGATGATTACCCTGCCCGGTTTTTATAGTTGTTAAAAATAAGCTTATTTATTCAAAGAAACCTTTTTTGTGATTATGGTTTCACCTTTTTGAATTTTTACCAGATACATACCATTAGGCAATGCTGATAAGTTGATTGTATTGCCACGCAATGAAGAAATTTCGCTCACCAATTGTCCACTGATATTAAATACTGATATGGTAGCATTATCTGCGCCGGCTACACTTAATAGTCCTGATGTTGGATTTGGATAAATACTTACTGATTGCTGGTATGACTCTTCAATATCTGTGTAAAGTGTCAACATTACGGTGTAAGTATTTGTTGTGGTTAAATCTTCTGCACGAACGCTGATAATTACTTCACCAGGTACTACGTCAGGATATTCATAAGTGATAACTGGATCGCCTGCCATTGGGCTTGCCGTTACAGGCATTATCTCGGTTACACCTTCTGGTAATTCAACCGTGTAACCCGTTACATCGGGATCAAATCCTTCGATCGGTATATTGTTCACACGAATTTCGCTTAATCGTGCATCACTCGAATATTCGTAATCCTCAAGTCCATAAGCTGATTGATGAATTTCTCTTGTACTATAATTTTGCAAGAAGAAAACCACACCAAGGTCGTCATATTCTTCTACAAAAGTACTTGCAAGATCCACAGATTCTGAGAATTCATATATTTCCATATTATTGAGGTCTACATCAGTGCCACTTGCATTAGGCACCATTTTCATCATTACGTTTTCAAATTCCGTCTCGCCATTGGTTCCTACGTTGCCAGTTGTAAGCCATTCAAATACAGCCACATATAAGCGTAGGGTTGGAAAATCCTGATAAGGTAAAATATTGGCATCAATGTTAATAACGGTACTCTCAATTGAATAGGATCCTGCAATGCTTATAAAACCTGGAAGCTGCGATGCCTGGTTGAAAAAGTTTTCAACGGCTGGCACACTAGTTGAAACATCACCCCCATTTCCAAATAGGTCTGGTACACCACTTACACCATAATACGATTTTCTCACGCCACCTTCAGCTGTATAATATGGGTCGCCTGCACCCGGCCAGTTCATTTGGTATTTAAGCAGGGCAATTTCATCAGCGTGTTCTTCGCACCATGGCACAAAACCCAGGTTAAAAGAGTAACAAGGCGGACATGTGGAAGCAGTAAATTCCTCGAAGAACGGAACACGGTAAACAGACAGACCATCCAGTACGGTAACTTCTTTGTTAGCCATGTTGTCATTTGGGTTCATGTCATCTTCGCCATTAATTTTGGTTACCCAAACTTCAAGTTCATAGTCACCCGGAGGGAAGAAAAACAGATCGGAACATGTAAAATCATATAATTCAGCAGGCGCTACTGAAATGTCTGTAATAGTAGTCGTATGCACATCTTCACCCGGAACCTGCCATTTAATTTCAAGTTCAGTGATTTCGTTCTGTCCTACATTTTTCAAAGTACCTGTAACTTCGTCTGCATTATAGACCTGATCCGTCATGGTAATCTCGATCATTTCCGCATCGAGTGCGAAAGGAATGAATAATTTAATATCATCCATAAACCAGTAACTCAGGTTGTTTAAATTGCCATCGATAAAGAAACAAAACTGGAAATCGTCTGCACCTACATCTTCGTTGTCAAATGCGATAAGTTTTAATTCGGGTCCTACAT
>SWBW01002821.1_pt1 | contig 10917 bp, 9 predicted proteins | sample 4693041 | NCBI WGS metagenome assembly SWBW01 (sample SAMN10267271, study PRJNA491770) | bioreactor metagenome | isolation source: DHS bioreactor inoculated with marine methane seep sediment | place: Japan: Omine Ridge, Nankai Trough | collected 2006-05-06
CAACAATCCGGTGGACATGATCGCTTCGGCCACGGGCGAGCACTTCGGCAAGGCGGTGCGCGCGGTGCTGGCCGACGAGAACATCGACTCGATGATCGCGATCTTCGTGCCGCCGCTGATGATCGAGACCCGCGACGTGGCGCAGGCCATCGGAGAGGCCGCGGTCAGCACGGACAAGCCCATCGTGGCCTGCTACATGGGGACCCACGGGCTGCCTGCGGGCCTGCGGGCCGAGGACCAGGTGGGCGCTCAGATCCCCTCGTACCGCTTCCCCGAGGCGGCGGCGCTGGCGCTCTCCAGGGCCTCCGAGTACGGCGACTGGCTGGCTCAGGCCGCCGACAGCCCGGTGTCCGAGGTGGCCGTGGATCACAAGCTGGTCGCCTCAACGGTGGCGGCCTGCCGAGACTCGGTGCTGGCCGAAGAGAAGCCCATGTGGCTCGACGCCTCCGATGTGCCACGGCTGCTCAAGGCCTATGGGATTCAGACCCCGGAGAGCGCAGTGGCCACCAGCGCCGACCAGGCCGCCAACGTGGCCCAGGAGCTGGGGTTCCCCGTGGCGCTCAAGGTGGTCTCGGACACGGTGACCCACAAGACCGACGTGGGCGGCGTGGTGCTCGATCGCCGCGACCCCGAGGAGGTGCGCCAGGCCTTCGACCAGATCCTGGCCAAGAGCTGGCAGGCCGACGTGGCTGACAGCGTGCAGGGCGTCCTGGTGCAGCGTTACGTTACTGAAGGGATCGAGGCGGTGGTGGGCGTGACCCATGACCCCTCCTTTGGTCCGCTGATCATGTTTGGTCTGGGCGGCGCCTTCGTGGAGCTGGTCAAGGACGTGGTCTTTCGGCTCCACCCGCTGACGGAGCGGGACATCGAGACCATGCTCTGGAGCGTGCGCACCTCCGAGCTGCTCAAGGGCTACCGCGGTAAGCCCGCCGGGGATGTCGAGGCGCTCAAGGATCTGCTCGCGCGGGTCAGCCAGATGGTCAGCGATATTCCTGAGTTGCTCGAGATGGATCTCAACCCGGTGAAGATCCTCGCGCCGGGTAAGGGCTGTGTGGCCGTGGACGCCCGCGTCCGGCTGGGCAACCCCCAGGACAACCCGTTTGCCCTGATCCGTTGAAAAAACCGCCAAAAAGTGTTTCATTTCCTGAGTCGTTTTACCCCATGCGAGCGAGACGTTGGCGGCATGAATCCACAGCCGAAACAAGAGAAGCGCAAGAAGAGCTACCGGGTCAGCGTTGATGACTCGGTGTGCGATGGTTGCGGTATCTGTGTCTTTTTTTGCAAACCGTTGGTCTTCGAGATGAGCCACGAGCTGATCCAGCGGGGGGTCTTCCCTGCGCTGCCTCTGCACAGCGAGGCGTGTAACAACTGCCGGCTGTGTGAGCTGGCCTGCCCGCAGCTGGCCATCGTCGTCACCCCCGAGGAGGAGTCATGAGCGCCCGCGCCGACTATCTCTCCAGGTGGAACGGAACCACGACCTTTGTGATGGGCGACGAGGCCGCCGCCCTGGGCGCGCTCTACGCCGGGTGCGACTTCTTTGGCGGCTACCCCATCACGCCCGCTTCGGAGATCGCCGAGGTGATGGCCCGGGAGCTGCCCCGGGTGGGTGGCTACTACGTCCAGTTCGAGGACGAGGTGGCCTCCATCGCGGCGATCATCGGCGCCTCCTGGTCCGGCGGTCGGACGATGACCGCCACCAGCGGGCCGGGCTTCTCGCTGATGCAGGAGAACCTCGGGCACGCGGTGATGACCGAGACGCCCTGCGTGGTGATCGACGTGCAGCGTTCCGGTCCCTCCACGGGGCAGGCCACCAAGCCGGCCCAGGGTGACCTGATGCAGGCCCGCTGGGGCACCCACGGCGATCACGAGATCATCGCGCTCTCCCCCTGGTCGGTGCAGGAGTGCTTCGATCTGACCATCGAGGCCTTCCACCTGGCAGAGCGCTACCGGACCCCCGTGATCTTCCTGATGGACGGGGCGGTGGGCCACATCCGCGAGCCGCTGACGTTTCCCACCTTCACCGAGGAGCTGATGGCGCCGCGCCGCCGCGCCGCCCAGGGCGACCTGGTCTTCGGCGGGGAGAGCGTGCCGCCCATGGCCCAGATCGGCGACGATCAGTTCGTGCACATCACCGGGTCGACCCACAAGGCCAACGGGATCCGCGACGTCAACAGCAAGCCGGTGCACGAGGAGCTGGTGCTGCGGCTGGTGGACAAGATCGCCTCCGCGCGGGAGACGTTGACCAGCATCGACACGCGGCGGATGGAGGGGGCCAAGGTGGCGGTGGTCTCCTTCGGGGCCACGGCGAGGCCGGGCCTGGGCGCCGTGGAGCGCGCGCGGAGCCAGGGCCATCCGGCGGGCTTCATCCGCTTGATCAACGTCTGGCCCTTCCCCGGCCCCGCGCTGAAGCAGGCGCTGGCCGACGTGGACTGTGTGCTCGTGCCCGAGATGAACCTGGGCCAGCTCAACCGCGAGCTGGAGCGCGTGGTCTCCTGCCCGGTGGTGCCGCTCTCCAAGATCGGCGGCGAGGCCCACACCGTGGACGAGATCTACCGACCCCTGATGGAGCGACTGTCATGATCGACGAACCGCAGAGCAACCCGCTGCGCCGCTACATCCGCCCGGGGTTGCTGCCCACCATCTTCTGTACGGGGTGTGGCGGCGGCACGGTGCTCAACTGCTTCTGCAAGGCGGTGGACGAGCTGGAGCTCGACCCCAAGCGGATGCTGATGGTCACCGGGATCGGCTGCTCCTCCTGGATCCCCAGCCCCTACTTTTTGGCCGACACCCTCCACACCACCCACGGTCGGGCCATCGCCTTCGCCACCGGGGCGCGGATCATGGCGCCGCAGATGAAGACGGTGGTGATCGCCGGGGACGGCGACATCTCTGGCATTGGCGGCAACCACCTGATCCACGCCGCGCGGCGCAACGTGGATCTGACCGTCTTTATGGTCAACAACTCGATCTATGGCATGACCGGCGGTCAGGTGGCGCCCACCACCCCGGCCGACGTGACCACCACCACCACCCCCTACGGAAACCAGGAGCCGGCTTTTGACGTGGCCTCGCTGGTGGCCGCGGCCGGCGCCAGCTACGTGGCGCGGTGGACCACCTACCACGTCTTCAACCTGGTCAAGGCGATGAAGGAGGCCCTGAGCCACTCGGGCTTCTCCTTTGTCGAGATCGTGGGGCAGTGCACCACGAGCTACGGCAAGGCCGTGGGCAAGAAGAGCGCCGCCGAGTTTTTGGCCGACTACAAGGCCCGGACGGTGCGCCTCAAGAAGGCCAAGGAGATGAGCACCGAGGAGCTGAAGGACAAGATCGTGGTGGGGACGCTGAAGAATGTGGATGAGCCCGAGTTCTGCCAGCGCCTCTATGCGGTCACCGAGCGCGTCTCCAGCGCAACGGCGAAGGAGGCGGCCCATGACTGAGATCACGACGCTGCGCTTCGCTGGCTTCGGTGGCCAGGGCATCGTCAAGACGGGAGAGATCTTCGGAGCGGCCGCGGTGGCCGACGGCAAGCGCGCGCTGCAGAACCAGTCGTACGGCAGCTCGGCGCGTGGTGGCGTGTGCACCGCCGACGTCGTGGTGGGGACGAGCGAGATCTACGAGCTGGAGCCCGATCGCTTCGACGTGCTGGTCGTGCTGAGCCAGGACTCCAGCAACGCCTTTTTGGGGCACCTGGCTCCCGGGGGGACGCTGATCTACGAGCAGGACCTGGTCAAGCTGCCGGCAGAGCACCCCCCAGGGGCCCACGGCATCGCGGCGACCCAGATCGCTTCCAACGAGCTTGGCCGCCGGATCGTGACCAACATGGTGGTCATGGGCTTCTGCGCCGCGCTCACGGGGCTGGTGGGCCGGGAGGCCCTGGAGCAGACGATCCGGACCAGCGTACCCAAGGGAACTGAACAGCTGAACATCAAAGCATTTGGAGAGGGGTTCAAGCGGGCCGCCGGGGCGTCGTAGGTGTAGGTGACGTGGACCGCAATTTCAAGCAGCAGCACCACGAGGAGCAGGAGCGCGGCAGGCAGCTGGAGACGCCGCTGCTGTCGCCGACGTTCGCACCAGCGGCTGCTCCTGCTGCGGGCGGCGGCCGATCAAAGACGCTGCTCTGGAGCTTCGCTGCGCTGTTCATCGCGGCTGCGGCGGTCATTGTCGCCATCCTGCTGTTGAAGCAGAAGGGGGCGCCCGAGCAGCCTGCTAACCCGTCAGCCGCCATCGTTCACGAGCCCAGGGACGTGACCCGGCCCGCGGCCAAGGAGACCAGCCGTCAGCTGGGCAGCGAGAACGTCGACGCGCAGCAGAAGCGCGCGGCTGCTCACATCGCCCGGGCCAAGCAGCAGATCAAGCGGCGCAAGTGGCGCGCCGCCCTCTTTTTCCTCGACCAGGTGCTGATCCTGGACTCCGAGCACGCAGAGGCGCGGAAGCTGCTGGCCTTCGTCGAGCGCAAGGCGACCGGGAAGACCACAGTGGCCTCAGCGCTGGTCAAGCGCAGGCGTACGCGGCTGGCCATGCGACCCAGGGTCCGGCGCGCGCGTCCGGCGCCCAAGCCCGTGGTCAAGCCGCGTCCGGCCAAGGTCAGGCCGCGTCCTGCCAAGGTCAAGCAGGCGGTGGCTAGACCGGCGATCAAGCCGCGTGCCAAGGTCAAGCAGGCGGGGCTGCAGGTGACCTCCAAGCCCGTGGCCATGGTCTACCTCGACGGGATCCCGCTGGGCAAGACACCGCTGAAGGGGATCAGGCTGGCGCCCGGGCTGCACAACGTGAAGCTCTTGCAGGAGGGGTACCTGGCCTACATCAAGGAGGTCACGCTGGAGTCAGGGAAAGAGCGGCTGTTCGAGGTCAAGCTGCAGCCCAAGCCCAAGCCCGCTGCCAAGGCGGCGGCGCCCAAGAAGGCCGGGGCGGTGGCCCCGAAGTCGGCGGCGCCTGCCCCGCAGACCTCGGGGGTCAATTTCCTGCCGCGGATCGTCAAGATCCATGCCTACAATCGGGATGGCAAGCGGACCAAAGGGATCAGTCGCGCGCTGGCCATGGTGGAGCAAGCCGCCGGACGGGCCTCGAACAAGGACGCAACGGGGACCACCTCGGGCCTGCGCACGTTCATGTACGGCGCACACCGGGGCTCCATCACGCCCATCCCGCTCTACCCCCGCCGCATGGGCCTGATCATCACGAGCGAGCTCAACAAGGGCAAGAGCAAGAAGGCCATCTCCACCACGCTGGTCCACCTCTACCGCACCAAGGCGCTCAAGCCCTAACAGCGATATTGGTCGCTGCCGCTCCAGCGCGCGCCGGGCCTCTGGCCCGTTCCTTCGCGCGCAGATAAATCTGTCGTAGCCGCAGCAGCGCGCACGCGGCTATCTGGGGCAGGCGGGGTTGCGCTTGGCCGCGCAGCTCTGTGTCACGAAGGTGCTGGTCACATAGCGGTCGCAGAGGCAGACCTTGCAGCAGTGCAGCGGGCCCACCTCCACGGCGACACGGCAGGAGTAGCCCGTCGAGCAGGCCTCGTTGGGGCCCGGGCAGTCGCCGTTGTCGTCACAGGCGCGGGTGCACATCCCGCTGCGCTGGCCCTGGCTCGCCGCCAGGACGCAGACGCGCTCGAAGCAGTCGTTGGCCGGCGTGAGGACGGTGAAGCCGTCCTCGCTGCGCTCTGCCTCCGGCGCCGCGTAGACCTCGCAGGGATACCCCACGTCGTCGTCACCGCAGGCCAGGTGTGACGTCACCAGCACCAATATCACGAACACTCGTACCATCGCGCCTCCCTTCACCAACACCTACGACGCGGGTGGGCGGCGGGAACACAGATGGAGATGACTAGAAATGCGCGAGGTAGTCGGGGATGTCGGTGGGGTCGCGGACGCCGGACTTGATCTCCTGGGTCACGATGGCCGAGGTGAAGAAGATGTTGGCGTCCACGTCGCAGTGCCTGAACATCGTGCCGATCTTGACGATCTTGCCGTTGATGTACTCGATCTCCGTGGGGCACTGCCGCTTGAGGTCAGTCCACATGGAGGGCAGGTGGTCCCCACCCGCGTCGAGGTACTTCATGCAGAGCGACATGGTGTTCTCGCCGTAGTTGTAGCCCACGGCGGCGGCCACTGTGAGCCCCTCACGGATCAGGGTCCGCGCCAGGTTGCGGGTGTGGGGGTAGGTCATGGCCTGGCGCATGGTGATGCCCGAGGCGGCGCAGAGCGCGTTGAGCGCCGAGTTGAGGATCGTCTTGAAGAAGACCAGCTTGCGCGTCTCGCTCTCGGGGCTGGTGACCGTCTGCAGCCCCGCCTTGTCGAGGATCTTGGCCAGCACCTCCAGCCGGGGACAGGAGGCCTCGTCCATCGGCCCGAGGTAGTTGGGCGGGTTGAACCACTGCAGGGAGACCGCGCCGGTCTCCTTCACCACGCCGCCAGCGTAGTTGACGATGCCCCGCGCCACCTGCTCTTTGGGGAAGAAGCGCGCGATCTCGTCCTCCGGGCCGATGCCGTTCTGGAACGAGATCACCATCGTCTCCGGCTTGACCACCTTGGCCAACTCCGGCAGCAGCCCCTTGAGCGTCCAGGTCTTGGTGCAGATGAACAGCGCCTGCAGGTCCTCGTCCTTGAGCTGCTCCACGGAGCTCAGCAGCTTGGCGTTCTTGGAGAAGATGGTGTCCTTGCCGATGATGCTAAGCCCGTTCTCCTGAAGCTGCGCGCGGCGCTCCTCGGCTGCCTCCACCACCACGACCCCATGTCCGATCTTGGCGAAGTTTGCGGCGAGGATCGAACCCACCGGGCCGGCTCCGATCACGCCAATTGGTTTGTCCGCTTGGCTCATCCAGTGCTCCTAACGTCGACCCAGTCCCAAAAAGACAGCGTAAACAACGACAACGACGAGGTTGGAAAGGGAGAGCAGTTTCGCACAGCGGCCAGTTGACATCAAGCGGCACACGGGGGCGACCCAGTCGTGAAGTCGGCTTGAAAACACTGTAGAAAATGTTAGGTCTGTACAGCGCCAACGTCTGCAGACGGGTAGGCAAGGGAGGACAGCGGCAAAGTCACGGTTGGTCGCGGGGCCTAGTAGATGACCGTCCAAGAGCCGAAGTCCCCGGCGGCCCTGCGCCGCTCCAAGCTGATGAGCGGCAACGAGGCCATCGCCCTGGGCGCCTGGGAGGCCGGGGTCCACGTGGCCTGCGGCTACCCGGGCACACCGAGCACCGAGATCATGGAGGCCCTGGCCCGCTTCCCCGAGGTGGACTGTGAGTGGTCCACCAACGAGAAGGTGGCCCTGGAGGTCGCCATCGGCGCCTCCATCGCCGGCGGCCGCGCCATGGCCACCATGAAACATGTGGGGCTGAACGTGGCGGCGGACCCCTTCTTCTCCGCCGCTTACACCGGCGCCAACGGGGGATTGGTGGTGGTCTCCGCCGATGACCCTGGCATGCACTCGTCGCAGAACGAGCAGGACAACCGCCTGCTGGCCCGCGCTGCCCGCGTGCCGATGCTCGAGCCCGCCACGCCGCAGGAGGCCAAGGACTTCACCGCCGCGGCCTTTGCGATCTCCGAGCACCATGACACGCCAGTGCTGCTGCGGACCACCACCCGCATCTCCCACGGTAAGGGCGAGGTGGAGGTGGGGCAGCGTGCGCCGGTGGCGCGCCGCCCCTACCTGCGCAACCCGGGCAAGTACGTCGTGCTCCCCGCCCACGGGCGGGTGCACCACCTCCAGATCGAGCGCGAGCGTATCCCGGGCCTGGAGCGCGAGGCCGCCAACTGGGCCCAGGTCTTCGAGGGCGGCGCCGAGCTCGCCGTGATCACCTCCGGCGCGGCCTTCCTCTATGTGCGTGAGGCGCTCCCCGAGGCCACGATCCTCAAGCTGGGGATGAGCCACCCCCTGCCCGTCGAGATGATTCGCCAGTTCGTCGAGGGCAAGCAGCGGGTGGTGGTGGTCGAGGAGCTGGAGCCCTACCTGGAGGAGCAGATTCGCGCGATGGGCGTGGCCTGCGAGGGGAAGGCGGAGCTGGGGCTGCCCCGTTGCGGCGAGCTCTCGGTGGAGCTGCTGCGCCGCGCGCTGCTGGACCAGGAGGCCGCCGTCGAGGCGCTGGAGCTCCCCCCGATCCCGCCGCGTCCGCCGGTGCTCTGCGCCGGCTGTTCACACCGCGGCACCTTCTACGTGCTCAAGCAGCTCGACGCCATCGTCTCCGGCGACATCGGCTGCTACACCCTGGGGGCCTCGGCGCCGCTGGGCTCCATGGACACCTGCATCAACATGGGCGCCTCGGTGGGCATGGCCCACGGCATGGAGAAGGTGATGAACGAGGAGGAGCGCCGCCGCCTGGTCGCGGTGATCGGCGACTCCACCTTCTACCACTCGGGGCTGCCCGGTCTGGTGGACGTGCTCTACAACGGCGGGCACTCCACGACGATCATCCTCGACAACCACATCACCGCCATGACCGGACACCAGGAGAACCCCGGCTCGGGCCGGACGATCCGCGCGGAGACGGCGGGTCAGGTCCAGCTCGAGCCGCTCTGTCGCGGGCTGGGGATCGAGCAGGTGCGCAAGCTCGACCCCTACGACCTGCTGGAGGTCTGGCGCGGCCTGGACGAGGAGCTGCACCGGGACGCCCCCTCGGTGGTGCTGGCGGAGGCGCCCTGCGTGCTCCACGAGCGCCAGCGCTTCGGCGACCCCGTCAGCATCGATCTGAAGCGCTGCACCGAGTGCATGGCCTGCACCGAGGTGGGCTGCCCGGCCATCGAGCTGCGCGAGGACCACCTCGAGGTCAACCCGCTGCTCTGCGTGGCCTGCACCCACTGCCAGCAGGTCTGCGCCGACTGCAACGCCGGCATCGACATCCCGCAGGTGCTGGAGCTGGTGCACCAGAAGCGCTACGGCGAGGCGTTCAAGGTGCTGCTGCGGCAGAGCCCCTTCCCCGCGGTGGCGGGGCGCGTCTGCCCGCACCCCTGTGACCACGAGGTCAACGCGCTGGGCTTCCCCCAGGAGCGGACCTACACGGGGCGCTACCCCGACCTGGTGGCCGACTTTCCCACGCCGGGCCGCCCCTCCAAGCTCTCGGTGCGCGACGTGGAGAAGTTTTTGGGCGACTACGGCATCGAGAACTTCACCGGCGCGGAGTTTGCGCCTGCGGTGGAGCGGCCCGAGCGGGTGGCGATCATCGGCGCCGGTCCCGGCGGCCTCTCCGCCGCCTGGCAGCTGCGGCGGCGGGGCTTCTCGGTGACCCTCTACGAGTCGTTCCCCGAGCCCGGCGGCATGCTGCGCTACGGCATCCCCGAGTTTCGCTTGCCGCGGGAGGTGCTCGACGCGGAGATCGATCGGTTCTACATGGTGGGCATCGAGATCCGCTGCGGGGTCGAGGTGGGCAAGGACTTCTCCTTCCATGAGCTGACGACGACTCACGACGCAGTGATCATCGCGGTGGGCGACTCCGCGCCCCAGGAGCTGAAGCTGGAGGGCACGGGCCCGGCTCGCGAGGGGCTGCTCTACGGCGTCGACTTTCTGCGCCGGGTCAACCGCCACCTGCCGGTGAAGGTGGGGCACCACGTGGCGGTGATCGGCGGCGGCAACACGGCCATCGACTGCGCGCGCTCGGCCAAGCGCCTGGGCGCCGAGGTGACGGTCTACTACCGCCGGGACGAGAACGAGATGCCGGCCATACAGGAGGAGATCGACGACGCCGCGGCTGACGGCGTCACCTTCGAGTTTCGGACCAACCCCACCCGGGTGGTCTGCGACGAGGGGCAGGTGACTGGCCTGGAGCTGGTCCGGATGCAGCCCGGCCCGCTGGACGCCAGCGGCCGCCGGCGTCCGCAGCCCGTGGCGGGCAGCGAGTTCGAGGTCCAGGTGGACAACGTGATCTTGGCCGTGGGCGAGCGGGCGGACCTGGGCTTCTTGGCCGACAGCGGGGTGGACTACGCGCACGAGGTGGGGGTCAGCTTCGTCGGCTCCACCAGCCGCGCCGGGGTCTTCGCCTGCGGCGACGTGGCCTTCGGCCACGGCACCGTGACCCAGGCCATCTCCACCGGGCGGCGGGCTGCCGAGGCCGTGGAGGCCCGCGCCAACCAGCGCAGGCAGAGCAGGAGCGAGGCATGAGCAGCGAACAGAGCGTGATCAACATCGTGCTGGCCGGCGTGGGCGGGCAGGGGTCGGTGCGCGCCGGCCAGATCATCGCCCGGGCCGCCGTGCTGGACGGGCGGCAGGTCGCCACCAGCGAGGTCCACGGCATGGCCCAGCGGGGCGGCTCGGTCTTCTCCTCCGTGCGGCTGGGCCAGGAGGTCTACTCGCCGGTGATCCCCAAGGGGGAGGCCCAGTTCCTGCTGGCCTTCGAGCTGCTCGAGGCGGTGCGCTACCTGCCGCACCTGTGCCCCGGCGGCACGGCGCTGGTCAACGAGCAGCGGATCACCCCCACCATCGAGGCGCTCAAGAACGCGCCCTACCCCCAGGAGGTCGAGGCGCTGCTGCGGGCGCGGGCGGGCCGGGCGCTGATCGTGCCCGGGCTGGCCCGGGCCGAGGCGCTGGGCAACCCGCGGCTGGCCAACGCGGTGGTCCTCGGCGCGCTGAGCACCTTCCTCACGCTGCCCGAGGGCGGCTGGCGGCAGGCGCTGAGCGAGCTCGTCCCGCCGCAGACCGTGGAGCTGAACCTGCGCGCCTTCGACGAGGGGGTCACCTTCGCCCAGGCGCAGACGGACGCGGCCTGACCATGAGCGCACAGACAGAGCTTCAAGAGGCCCTGGCCGCGGGCCGCGACGTCCTGCTGGAGCACGAGCTGTTGACGGTGCTGGGGGCGATGGGGCTGCCCGTGCCGCGGCACCGCTTCATCGAGGTGGGGGCGCTGGAGACGCCGCTGGAGCTCGGTGAGCTGGCGGGGATCGACGGCGCGGTGCTCAAGGTGGTCTCCCCTGAGATCCTGCACAAGTCCGACGTGGGGGG
>SWBW01004582.1_pt1 | contig 10900 bp, 7 predicted proteins | sample 4693041 | NCBI WGS metagenome assembly SWBW01 (sample SAMN10267271, study PRJNA491770) | bioreactor metagenome | isolation source: DHS bioreactor inoculated with marine methane seep sediment | place: Japan: Omine Ridge, Nankai Trough | collected 2006-05-06
GTGGGAAACGCTCGGGAATGAACAATAGTTTCACGCGTGTGCATTTAAAGCCAAACCTGATGCTTGGTGGATACGGACAGTTTACATATCACTTTAATTATTGGGGGCCTGTGGGTGTAAATCGTGACACCTTTGTGTTGGTACAGAAAATGGACAAAGTAGAATTTTAAAAAAAGAAAAGACAATTACCATGGATATAAGATCTCAAATTTCAATGGTGTTCCATCTTGATAAATGTATTGGATGTCATACCTGTTCTATTGCCTGCAAAAACATCTGGACCGACAGAAAAGGTGCAGAATATATGTGGTGGAACAACGTGGAAACCAAGCCTGGTACAGGTTATCCAAGTAAATGGGAAGATCAGAAAATTTACAGAGGCGGCTGGACAGTAAAGGACAAAAAATTATCATTAAGGGGTGCTGGTAAATTCAAAGGCCTCAAAAATATGTTTCATAATGCATACATGCCGGTGCTGGATGATTACTACGAACCCTGGACCTACCAGTATGAACATTTGTTTGAAGCCGAAGAAGGAGATGACCAGCCGGTTGCTCGTCCGGTTTCATTAATTACGGGTGAACCAATTACACCAAAATCAGGTCCCAACTGGGATGATGATTTATCAGGAAGCCAGGAATATGCCAGGCAAGATGTGAATTTCAAGGATCTTTCACCCCAGGAACAGGAAGCTATGTTCCAGCTTGAGCGAATGACCATGCACTATTTGCCGCGTATTTGCAACCATTGCCTCAACCCGGCTTGTGTTGCTGCTTGTCCTTCGGGAGCCATTTACAAAAGAGGAGAAGACGGTATTGTGCTCATCAACCAGGAAAAATGCAGAGCCTGGCGGATGTGTGTAACGGCCTGCCCATACAAAAAGAGTTACTACAATTGGAGCACCGGCAAATCGGAAAAATGTTTGCTGTGTTATCCGAGATTGGAATCGGGGCAGATACCGGCCTGTATGCATTCATGTGTTGGCAGGATCAGGTATCTCGGAGTGATGCTTTATGATGCGGATAAAATTGAAGCTGTGGCATCGTGCGATGAAAACGAACTGGTTGACAGACAAATTGACATTTACCTGGATCCTTTTGATCCTTCAGTGATCAAAGCAGCAAAAGAAAACGGCATTGCAGATTCCACCATTGATGCTGCTCAAAAATCGCCGGTTTATAAGTTTGTAAAAAAGTGGGGGCTAGCTTTACCGTTGCACCCTGAATTCAGGACCATTCCCAACTTGTTTTACGTACCACCTTTGCTGCCGACTATGGCTTTTGTAGAAAATGGAACATACGAAACAACCAGTGAGTCATTTTGGGGTGCCATTGAAAAATCAAGGTTGCCCATGAAATACCTGGCCAACCTGTTCAGTGCAGGAGATGAGAAAACCATCGAGATTGTATTAAAAAAATTAATGGCCGTAAGATTACACCGCCGGAATGAAACGGTGGGTGATCTGCCGGAAAACGAGGTGGTTGACCCCATGGGTGAAGTAAAAATGGATAAGGAAACTGCGGATGCCATTTTCAGACTTACTTCGTTGCCGCTGTTTGACGAACGCTTTGTAATTCCGGCAGCACATCGCGAGGAAGCAATGGAAATGCTGCAAAGCACTGCTGACGTGAAAGGAAATCATGGATTTGGTTTTAAAGAACCGCCCAAAAGAGGTTTGTAAAAAGAAAGTATGATGAAAAATCTAAATCACTATAAAACTTTAGCAAATATGTTCAGGTATCCGGATGAATCCATGCGGACATATTCCGAGAAATTCCTCGAAATGATTCTAGCTGAATTTCCTGATAAATATGCTGAAATTAAAAAATTGACCGAGGCACATAACTGTTTAAGCATGAAGGAACAACAGGAATACTACCTGAAAACCTTCGATGTGCAGGCCATATGCTACCTCGATATCGGTTATGTATTGTTCGGTGAAGATTACAAACGTGCACAACTGCTGGTCAACTTGCAGAACGAACATAAAAATGCCGGAGTAGATTGCGGTAGCGAATTGGGCGATCATCTTCCAAATGTGTTAACCCTTCTTTCAAAAACAACTGACCCTGATTTTGCTGAAGAACTTGGCTTTATTGTAACCATGCCTGCTGTCAGGTTTATGATAACTAAATTTAAAGACATACAAAACAATTATTATAAAGACTTACTGGCCGTTTTATTTGAATTTCTGCAAAGAGATTTTCCAGGAGAGGGCTTGCATGAATATGCGGTTCCTGAACAGGCATTCAGCGGTGATAGGGAATTTGTATTGCCTTCGCCTAAATCTGCCATTTGCGATACACTTTGTCATAAACGTAAAAGTATTTAATCATGCTCAATAACTTTTTCTTTATCGGATTGCCCTACGCCGCACTAGCAATTTTGCTGGTGGGCTCCATTTTCAGATACCGCCGTTTTGGATTTAAGGTATCCTCCTTGTCAACCCAATTTCTTGAAGGGAGAGAATTATTTTATGGAAGCCGGCCTTTCCATTGGGGCGTTATCTTTTTGTTTTTCGGCCACCTGATAGCTTTTCTGTTCCCAAGATCAGTCATTCTTTGGGGAAGTACACCATTACGACTGGTCATACTCGAAGTAGCAGCACTGGGTTTTGCTATATCAGCACTTTTTGGCCTGTTTATGTTGATCCAGCGTCGTTTTAAGAATAAAAGGGTGCTGGCGGTTACCTCAAAGATGGACGTATTTGTGTACATCATGTTGTTAACACAAATCATCTCCGGTATTTGGGTAGCCTTTTTTGCCCGGTGGGGATCGGTTTGGTTTGCCTCGGTACTTTCGCCTTATATTAAATCTATATTCCTACTAAACCCCGACATTTCTGCAGTTGTCGCCATGCCTTTAGCGGTTCAGATTCATATTGTATCGGCTTTTATATTCATTGGCATGATTCCATTTACCAGGTTCATCCACTTCCTCGTTTACCCTTTTTCTTATTTGTGGAGGAGTTACCAATTGGTCATCTGGAATTGGGATCGCAAGACCATCAGAAAATCAAAGAAACTGGTAAACGGCGTACGATCGAAAAATAATTAGTAGCCACAGTCAATAACCAACACCTACAAAAATATGGCAGTACCCGAATTAATTGATTTTAAACAGGAAAGAATCAGAACGCTCCATTATACCTGGATTGCGTTTTTTATCACTTTTTATGTATGGTTCAATATGGCACCGCTGGCCACAACCATGCTTGAAAATGTTAGCTGGCTTACCAAAGAACATATCAAAATACTGGCAATTTGCAATGTTGCACTTACCATTCCCGCGCGGATTGTTGTAGGAGCATTAATTGACCGTTACGGTCCCCGGATTGTCTTCAGCTTGTTGATGATCACCATGTCAGTACCGGCATTTCTTTTTGCTTTTGGAAATACCTTTATTCAACTGCTTATTTCAAGATTGATATTGGGTTCAATCGGTGCCGGCTTTGTGATAGGTATCCGGATGGTAGCGCAATGGTTTCCTCCTAAAATGGTAGGCAGGGCCGAAGGTTTTTATGCCGGCTGGGGAAACTTTGGTTCGGCATGGGCTGCTTTAACATTACCCTGGATCGCTATCCATTTTTTTGGAGGTGAAGATGGCTGGAGATATGCCCTGGCCATCAATGCAGGCGTTTCGCTGGCTTATGGTATTGCTTATTATTTTCTGGTCAGGGATGTTCCTAAGGAGGGAGCAACGAAAGCGTATCACTTTAAGAAAGCCAAGAAAACCCAACCAATGACAGTTACATCTTACCGCGACCTGATTCAATACCTTTTATGGTCGTTCCCGTTGGTAGGTGCCATGGGAATATTAACCTGGAAAATTGGAAATGTTATGGTGGACGGTGCACCCATTCTTTCAAACAATGTACTGTATATTATTTATGGGGTTCTCGGGTTAATTTACGTAGCTCATGTGGTGAAAGTACTTCAGATTAATTTGCCCATCCTGAAAGCCGGGGTGCCTGAAGAAGACAGGTACCGCTGGGGCAATGTGGCTGCACTGAACAGCACCTATTTTGCCAACTTCGGCGCTGAACTGGCAGTCGTGTCTATGCTCCCCATGTTTTTTCAGAATGTATTCAGAAACCTGACAAACGGCGAAGGCAACCTCATTATGACCGCAACCTTTGCCGGGGTTATTGCGGCTTCTTTTGCATTTGTGAACTTATTTGCCAGGCCATTGGGCGGATTGCTTTCAGATAAAATGAACAACAGAAAAAAAACCATGCTCATCTATATGATAGGCATCGCCCTGGGATTCTTCTTCATGGCCATCATCGCGAAATACGGTCCGGTTGGAAGTGATGGTATCATGACGCTGGAACCTCTTTTCGATGGTATGTGGTGGCTTGTGGTAGCCGTAATTATAACCGTTGCAACCTCCATCTTCGTTCAGGGAGCCGAGGGAGCTACTTTTGCCATCATCCCGATGATTAAAAAAGAACAAACCGGACAAATCGCCGGTATGGCAGGTGCCTATGGCAATGTGGGTGCCGTTGTTTACCTCGTTCTTTATTCGCTGGTTGATGACAAAACATTCTTTTACATCCTATCCGGCGGGGCGCTCATCAGCTTTGTTTTTTGTTGGATCATGCTCCGCGAACCGAAAGGGTCGTTTGCCGAGGAGTAACAATTAATTATCTAATAACTATTAAAACTGAATATTAACGAACAACCAACACCACCATGTCAAAAGTAAACCTGTCAGTTTGGAATGTGGAAAATGAAAATTTCTGGAAAACCACCGGGAAAAAAATTGCTTCCAGGAACCTGTGGATTTCAATTCCAGCGTTGCTGCTTGCTTTTGCAGTCTGGATCATGTGGAGCATCATAGCCACAAAAATGAAAGTTTTTGGTTTCAATTTCGGAATGATAACAGCAGACATGAATCCGGATCAGGTAATTGAAAAATTGAAGGAAATAAATAGTCTGTATTATACCTTGCCGGCCATAGCCGGGCTTGCCGGAGCAACCCTGCGCATTCCAAACTCATTTCTGATTTCCCTGGGAGGTGGGCGAAATGTCATTTTTGTTACTACTTTGTTATTACTCATTCCGGTTGTCGGGGTTGGTTTCGCTTTGCGAGATGTGACTACACCTTATCTGACTTTCGCAGTATTGGCAGCTCTTTCAGGTTTTGGGGGAGGAAATTTTTCTTCTTCCATGAGCAATATCAGTTTCTTCTTTCCAAAGCGTATGCAGGGAACTTCACTGGGTTTAAATGCCGGAATAGGAAATCTTGGAGTGGGTGTTATGCAAAAAACAATTCCGTGGATTATAGGTTTCTCTTTTTTTGGAGTGGTAGGCAGTGATGAAGGCAATGTTTTTGGTGAAGCTTTGTCGGGATTTCAAAATGCCGGTTGGGTTTGGGTTCCATTATTAACTGTGGCAACTGTTGCCGCTTTTTTTGGAATGAACAATGTAATTACCGGAACACCTAAGATGCCATCAACTATTCAGGGTGTAGGAAAGACCTTGTATATGATTGTTTTAGGATTGATTGCAACTTTTGTTGGCGCCTATTTATTAATTGGTTTGCAACTGAACATGTGGATCGTTTTGCCCGTTGTAGTGATTTTGACGCTGGTGCTGATGAAATTTGCTACCCCGGGCGATATTAAAACCAACCTGAACAAGCAATTTGCCATTTTCAGTAATAAACACACCTGGATAATGACAATTATCTACACAATGACTTTTGGTTCATTTATTGGGTTTTCCGCAGCTTTCCCCAAATTAAGTCAGGATATTTTTGTGTTTAGCAATGCCGATGACCCTTCATACCTTAATCCCAATGCACCCAATTTTTTAATGTGGGTATTTCTTGGTCCTGTAATAGGTGCTTTAATTCGACCGGTAGGCGGTTGGCTTTCCGACAAAATAAACAGCGGAGCGAAAGTAACAGCAATGAGCACCATCGTACAAATTTTAGCTACGATGGCTGTGGCTTATTTTGTCATCCAGGCCCGTAACAGTGCAACTCCTGAGGAATACTGGTGGCCGTTCTTTGCGTGTTTTATGTTGCTATTTTTAACAACCGGAATTGGCAATGGTTCTACTTTCAGGAGCATACCTTATATTTTCAGTAAAGAACAAGCAGGGCCGGTGCTTGGCTGGACGGCAGCTATTGCGGCTTACGGAGCCTTCATCATTCCGAAAGTATTCGGTCAGCAAATTCAAAATAGCACGCCCGAATACGCACTTTATGGATTTGCTTTTTATTACCTGGTTTGTTTAATATTGAATTGGTGGTTTTACCAGGGGCCTAAAGCGGAAATTAAAAATCCATAGGACACTCAAAAGATAATTTAATGTGATCATGACAAGTTAATTACACTGCGGATGATAAGGACCTTAAAAAGCAATAAAATTTCTTTTCTTTGCACTTCAATAGAAAACAAGGAAGAATTATGGCGACGATAGCAAAAAGAAAATGTGAAACATGTACGCATTACAATTGCTTCATCAACAAGTATTGTTCTGATGAATGGAAGCCAATAATTACTTTTAATAAAACTACAACAGACTATCCTGCTGGTGCAACAATATTTTCAGAAGGGGAGCCCGTTACCGGAATTTATGAAATTTATGCAGGTAAAATAAAGATTGTTAGTTCATACGGAAAAGGTAAAGAAAGAATAATAAGTTTTGCTAAAAGGGAACAGATTTTAGGTTATCACGGACTTGGCGGAAACATGATCTATCCTGCTACTGCAATAACACTCGAAGAGTCGCAAGTGACATTTATACCGATCGATATTTTTTATAAAGCCGTTAAAGCAAATCCTGATATGGCGCTATACCTGGTGAAGTTTTTCGCTGATAAGTTGAAAGGATCGGAAACACGTATGAAGTTACAATCGGTAATGACAGCTTTGGAAAAAGTGGCTTTTGCTTTGTTAACAATTATCAATTCATTCGGCTTTGATAAAAAAGATACTACCTTATTAAGTTTTACGCCTTCACGACGTGATATTGCCAGTTTAGCGGGAACTACCTACGAAACAGTCATCAGGGTATTGGCCGAATTTGAAAAATCTGCTGTGATAAAAATTGAGAGTAAATCGATAAGAATTATTGACACTAAAAAGCTTGAGCGTATCTGTGAGAAATACAGGACTTTTTAGCCATGTTTATTTTGGAAGGCACAGGAAGGTTAAAATAAGACGAGAAGAAGCCAAAACGAAGACAGAATTATCTGGAATTGAAACTTCAAAAATTATGATGGACTAGTTCAATGAATACGATTCATACATTGATACTTGTCTTTGATCTGGATAAACTTAAACAAATCCTAAGCTTCCTCATTTCAAATACGAATTAGTGGGGACTCTAAATTTATTTGAAATGTGAATATAATTGTATTAGCTGAACATGATAATTTAATGTGGATATCTCAATACCACCATTTCCACAAGGAAAGAATTACAGTAATTAAAAACACACAAACCAATATGGCATACGTTAGGAAATAAAAGAATTTGATGACGGGTTGTCTCGTCATTTTTTTATTTTCAATGAGTGTCCCTTTTTTAAAGAAGCCATCCAGTACATTATCACTATGAGGTGCTAACGTCATTGATGTTGTTAAATCCATACCGGCCGAATGTTTCAAAATATGTTCTCCTTCATACCAAAAAGCACTGGGCGTTACTTCATATACATCACCCTTGTATGCAACATACGCAGGTCTGCCTTCTTTACCGTCAAAATACGCTAAATCCTCCGGTGAAAATGCACCTTCTGTTTTTTCAGAAAGTTTTTTAGTTTGAGGTTTTAGTTTTGGTGCTATATAAAAAGTAATAATAAAAATCGTTAAAACCATGAATAGGAACAATGCGATTTTAATTATCAAAAGAATGCCAATTTCAGATTCAAATAAAAGATTAAAATGTGGAAACTTTTGAATGGTGAGAAAAATACCCGTAAATAGCATTAATAACATTGAAATCCATCCAATTCTTAGTTCTCCTTTTGGAATCCCCTGGGCAATATATTTTGGTTTTAGAATTAGGTGAATGTATAAAATAGCGCCAAACCATATAAAAGCGGTTAAAAAATGAAAAAAACCAATGAGAGCCCGGGCTTTTTTATTACCATCTGATATGGGTACAAATGATTCATCCGTCATTAAGAAGTCAAGATATTTCTGGCCTGATTTTGTGAGTTCTCCCCCATCCTTGCCTTTATGACATTCAACACACTTTCTGCCAGTCTGAATCGAATATTCAACTGTACTGTGTATGTTTGTTGAAATAAAGAATAATAATAAGATAATTATTTTCCTCATTTGCTTTTATATCTCTCTTAAAAATAATTGCTAGAGATGGCAAATTTAAAATAAAGTTTAACTGTATTTTTATTTAAAAGGTGAAATTGCCATAAATCATCTTGCCTGTATATATAGCGGGGGTGTTAGTGTGTTCATGTTCTTGGTTCTTAAAGGTTCCTATAAGCACTCATTCTAATTGCATTTTCGACCTAACATTGATTAGCAATAATATAAGAATAAACACTTTTATTTGTTAACAAAATGTTAATTAGCTTGCTATTTATCAGCACTTTATGTAGTTTAACCGTCTGCAGTTATTTAACATTCCATGCGACAAAATCAAAAGTCATTAATGCTGTTTTTGCTGCTCTTAACCATTCCGATTATCGCAGGTGCTCAAAATGCGAAGTTTATGGTTGGGGCATCTGCTAATTACTTCTTTCCATCCGCCAAAGAAAACACATGTCTTATAATTCATGAAATAGCGGACTTCAACCAGATGATCCTTTCTGAACCGGTTATATACCAATCAATCAGCCAGGGTTTGGGAGGTGAATTCATGGAGGTGCTTTCTTACGATGATTACTCAAGTTCAAGAATGCCTTCAATAGGTATTATGCTTGGATATAATTTCTTGAACGGAATGTACTTACGAGTGCAGACACAATGGATGAAAGGCACGCATTCAAGAGGATTTTCTGCAGAATATTTCAGTATTGAAACCGAAATGCCGGAACCGGTCAGCGGTTCATTTGAAGCAAATTGGTCCGAACTCGACTTTCTCCTGGGAACCGGGTACAAGACCAGAACAAAGGTGCCTCTACTTATTGAAGGTGGCGCATTGCTGCTGACTAAACAGTACAGCTATGTTGAAGCCAATATTGCTGATACACGTTTCGACGTATCAGAAGCAAACAATGGCACATATCCTGGATTTTATCTTTCAGCCGGCATACAGGTTTTACCTGAAAAAGCTGTCTCACTCGAATTTTTAGCCCACCTTAAAAACTGGTTTAAAGAGGGACAAATGATTACGAATCCAGGTGTTGGGGTTTCGGTAGTCTGGAATATTGGAAAAAACAGTAAGCATGCCGATACAAAACATACTGAAAATACAAATCCTATTATTCCAACTTTGTATTACCCTTCTGATTACAAGCTTCTTTTTGAGGGAGAAGAGATGGTTGATGCTGATCAGGAAACTACGTCCAATTTTTCAAACAGATTTATAGTTGGTAGAGTTCCTGACAAGTTGGAATTGTATGCCGGACAGGATATTGAGCTTTTAGTGAACCCCGAAGCCAGATCATTTGTGGTGTATACGGATATGCACATCATAGGAAAACAGGACACTTTCCATATTACATTACAACCTAATTTAATAATCTCTAAGCCCGGCATTTTATTCACTTTGCCCGATTCAATCGAAACAGGTTTTTATACCACAGAGGTAATATATGAATACGATCCATTAGGGATTGACACATTGAAATTTCCATTTATAATAAACAACTATCAGGAGGAATGGTTAGAAGAAATGACGGATGATGAACATCATCTTTTGAACACTTTTTCGATGGATATTGAGCGATTAAAAAGACGTGGCAGAAGCATAAAGAGAAAAATAGACAGCCTTTATCATGCCCGTGATTCGATTTATTGGGATGCCGAAGAAGATTCTATCCGCTATATTCAACTTAAGGAATTAGACAGAAGGCTTGATTTCCTTCCCAGCTATTATAAAAATAAGGTTGATGAGATTCTGGATTCCCTTGACAAGTTGAAAAATGATTATCCGGGTATTACAGACCCCTCCAGTTTGGCTCAAGGAGTAAAAGATGCAGAAAAGGCGGCACAAGATTGTGAAGATAAGACAACAGCCCTTGAAAATGAATTGAAGGAAAACGATGAAAGATGCAGCGAACTAAAGGAGGCACAAGATGCCATCCTCGAACAGATACATAAACACTTTATCGAAAACGGTTTTACAGGATCTTATGGATACCATCCGAATGGACGATATTATTATGGATATTTAAGTTTATCAAGTAAAACAAATACAGATTTCGGAAACCTGCCTTGGGAAAAAGAGGTTGCCAAACTCAAAAAGGAATTAAAAAAATTAAGCAAAGAATACATGGAATGCCTCGATAGGTCAGATAGAATTCCAGAGATGATTGCAGAAAATGAAGATAGATGTGCTGAAATGCAGGAAGCTATTGCAAGAGCAAAAGAAGACCAGGCGCGAGGAGATGTTTATGAAGCCCTGAAAGGGGATTTGGAAGAAAAATGTGACTGGGCAAAAAGATCGTTGAAAAAACTAAAAGAGTGGTGTGATGCCAATCCGGAAAGTTGTCATTTTGGAGATAAGATCGATGATCTGTTAAAAAGAGATTGTCCGCAAACCAGTGATGAATGGGATGATTTCTGGAATGATATTAAGGATTTATTGAATGATAAGAAAGCGCTAGAAGACCAATTGAAAAAAGATTCAAGAGACGGATGGAAAAAGGGCGATGCTATTGGTGATGAGATAAAGGATGTTGAAAAAGAAGAAAAGGATAACTGGGATGCTATTCGGATACTGCAGGAAGAAAAGGCCCGGCAGATAAGAGAAGCT
>SWBW01003933.1_pt1 | contig 10873 bp, 7 predicted proteins | sample 4693041 | NCBI WGS metagenome assembly SWBW01 (sample SAMN10267271, study PRJNA491770) | bioreactor metagenome | isolation source: DHS bioreactor inoculated with marine methane seep sediment | place: Japan: Omine Ridge, Nankai Trough | collected 2006-05-06
ATCAATATGTTGCCGACTACATCGCATGTGTATTTTGGTAGTGTTACAGGTGCAACACTGGATGGCCGCCTGGCTAAAAAACCACTTTCGGAGGGTATTTCACCTTTCCAGGGGGCTGACCGCAAAGGACCTTCTGCGGTGATAAAATCAGCCTCGAAAATTGACCATCTCAGAACCGGTGGCACTTTACTGAACCAGAAGTTAACGCCTTCATTACTTGAAACCGAAAAAGGATTGGATTCAATGGTGCAACTCATCCGGGCCTATTTTAGGCTGGATGGACATCATATTCAGTTTAATGTAGTTACGGCAAAAACGCTACGGAAAGCGCAAAAGCATCCTGAAAATTACAAAGACCTGATCGTACGTGTGGCAGGCTACAGCGATTATTTCAACGACCTGGGTGAAGAATTACAGGATGAGATCATTCGCCGGACTGAGAACGAGGTGTTTTAAATCCCCTGCTTGTTATTCGTATACTTTGTAATTAAAGTAATCCTCAAATCCTGGAACATTTTTAAAGCCTCATTCTGTCTTTGAATGGTCAGGTCAGTTATATATTGCTTGGCTTTTTCCTGTTTTTTTTCATATAATTCCATAAAGGTTTTGTCTACTTCCGCCTGTTCATCAAAAAAGCGTTGTTCCATTGGATCGCGAACAGCATGAAGGTCTTTTACTGCATCCTGCCATTTCAGATACAGCAGGTTGTCCACAAAGTCGATGGCCCATCGCATAGAGTTGTCATCAAATGTATCTTTATCATAGGTCTTATAACATTCAGCCACATCGGTTACCCCTGCATACATGGGTACGTAAGCGCTGGTAAAGGCATTATCCACATAAAACCAGTAAATACCACCAATGTCATTGGGAAGCCAGCCACGCAATTGCGCAATCATTCCATATTCGCCACGGGCTCGTGCTACATTCCGGCGACGGTTGATCTTTAAAAGTTTTCGCATGTCTTCAGTAGGAAAGGGCGTCGCATGTGGGCTGTGGACCATTTGCCCTTCTGGCCCTGGGTAATACCAGCCTGGAGCATTTTCCTTATCGTAAATCGTCCCTGCAAAGGTGGATCGCTGGAACGTCATGATGTCCTGTACCGTCATTTTTTTATTGGGTTTGATGCTGAATGGATAAATAGAAAGCGGTTCAACGTACTGGGTGTATTGGTCTTCGCCTTTAAACGGGTCGGTAGTCCATCGGTTGGGTAAACCAGGCAAATCAGGCGCATATAGTGCATGGAATAGCCAGAAACGGCTCATAGCCCATTCACGCGCCACAGGTGAATACACATCCTGCCAAACAAAATCCTGTCCGCTTTCCGGATCATACCAGCCACGATCAATGGCTTCACTCATATAATTTACAGATGCCCTGAAATTGGCCGTATCTTCCAAATGAATTTGTTTGATGATGCTCCAGTTGGGAATCATAGTGGTATGGTCATCGGGTAATCGCTGCGCTGCCCAGATGGCTCCCGGCTTGCCACTTTCAGGTGTCCATTCATTACCGACTGCAAATATTTCCAATATCCAAACCTCCTCAGTATCTGCCAGTACCAGCGATTCTGATTCGCCTACACAGGAAGGCCTGAATCCATATTTTCCCATTAAAGCAGTGATTAGTTTCAGCGCTTCTTTGGCTGTTTTGCAGCGTTGTAAAGCAAAAGCCTGTGCCTGCTCCACCGTCATGATCTGTTTGCAGGTCGAATCATTTAGTTTTAATTCCTCCCGCATGCTGGTGGTGCTTTCGCCAATGGTTAGTTGCCACTCATTCATTTGTGGGTAAGCCGATTGAAAATAACTGTAGGTTTCAGTAACCTGCGGGATCATTCCCAGCGTGTCACCATAATCTCCCAGCGGACGGCCCAGGTCAACCATACCCCAATATACAGGTGCCATGGAACCTTCGGTAAAAAACTGCCCCGGCATCACATGTACCCGGCAATCAGGACCGGCATCGGTATGTGAAACGATTACGGAACCATCTGCTGTTGTATTTTTACCCGCTACGATGATGGTACAGGCATTAGAATTAATACTTTGGAAGCTCAGCATCAAAATGATGAAAGGAATGAATATGTTCTTCATGATGGAATTTTTAAAAAGTGAAGCCGTAAAAATAGACATCTTCCAATAACAGATTATTTAAATGCGCTTTAAATTAAGCTTACATATAAATCTTCTTTGGCGGTTCATAGTCAAATGGGTATACTTGCTTTAACCGAACCTGCATATGAAATTGTCACTCATTTCCATACTTTTATTACTGATCCTGCAATTTAATTCAGCCTGGTTGTTTTCGCAGGATCAGGAAAAGAAGTCCTATAAAAACAATTTAACTTTCAATATTACCCGCCTTGCTTTAATGGAAGCGTGTTTTGGTTATGAAAGGCAACTCTCTGACAGGCATGCTTTACGAATAACTCTTGGTTTAGAATTTTCTACCGGTGCTGAATCTTTTAGAACATTAAATATCACACCTTTCTTCATACCTATAAAGTTAGCCGTTACCAAAGGAATTTATGTAGCATTGGGATACAATTATTATTTCAATTCAAAAAAGAATACTTATGTTTCAGCTGAAGTATATTACAATTACAGATTTTATAATAATAAGTATTTTAAGTTTTGTACAGGGCAGAGCAAAGAGAATTATGTAAACTATCAATCGATGGATTTAAAGAAATCAGGAATGAAACTTCTTATAGGAAAAAAGATATCAGTGTCACCTAAGAAGGATACTCGTTTACAATTTGATTTTTTTGCCGGTTTAGGTATCCAATACAGGGCAGAAGAAATTACCATATACAAAAAGAAGCAGGGCGAATGTTCCGTAGAAGGTCAGTATGATTTTAGAACTTATGATCCACCTGAAAAAGATATTTCATATGAGTGGTGGCCCACTATTCACGGTGGTTTACTTTTAAGCCTTCCTTTTTAAAACGCTTTTTACCAGTAAATAAACTAATAATCACCATTGGCGGAGGGCATTATTTGTATTTGTTAAAAACAAGTCGTTATCAAATACCCAATAAAATCATTCCTTAACTTTGAAGACTTCAAATTTAACGCCTTTCAAAATGAGAAAGATTTACTTCTTTAGTGCCCTATTGTTCGTTAGTATTTCAAGTCTGTTCATTTTTAATCAGTACAAAGATGACCCACGTGTGGCTTATGAAAAATTCATTCTGGAAAAAGCAGCTTTTCACGCAAATGTGGAGACCGAAAAAACAGCATTGAAATCGCCCGATAAACCCGAAATGGCCGCATTCCAGGAGTTTGTAAAAACGGTTGACCCACAATTGGGTTATGTACCCAAAGAGCGGCTCTGGAGTTCGTATCAAACAACACTGCAAACAGCAGCAAAAGCGAAAAACCTGCGTGATGGCCCAACCATCGAATGGGAGGGCACTGAAGCCAATATGGGAGGAAGAACCCGTGCACTAATGTTCGACCCGAATGATGAAGATGTAAAGAAAGTTTGGGGTGGCGGTGTAACAGGTGGTTTATGGTATAATGAAGACATCAATAATACCAATTTGAACTGGGTGCCTGTGGGCGATTTCTGGAGCAACCTGGCCATAAGTTGTATCACTTACGATCCCAATAACACCCAAACTTTTTACGTGGGTACCGGCGAAGCACAAACAGCACGGATCATCTACCGGGAGTCGTCAGGTTTGGGCGCCGGTATTTTTCGTTCGACCGATGCCGGTGAAACCTGGGCGCAAATGCCTTCCACGTTGGGGTTTATGTACATCACCGATTTGGCTGTGAAAGACGAAAATGGTACAAGTGTCATATATGCCTGTGTGGCTTCCGGCACTTATATGGGCGAAGACCATGAAAGCGATCCGGATGGTTTGTACCGCTCAGACGATGGAGGCGAAACCTGGCAGCAGGTATTGCCGGAAATTAATGGTCATCCGGGGGAGGTTTATGCGCCCGCCGATATTGATATTGCTGCTAATGGCAGAATCTTCATAGGTACGATGGAAAACCTGGAACTGAATGGTGGTGCCACCGTCTTGTATTCCGACACAGGACTTGAAGGAAGCTGGGAAATTTATGACCATTACAATACAGTCATTTCCAATGATGGTTATATTCATGTACCTGCCCGCACCAACTTAGCCATCGCACCTTCTGATCCTGATATCGTGTATGCACAATTCGCCGGTGGATATTGGGTAAATTCTGGTTATTATAATTACAAAGGCAGGTATATTGTCAAATCGGTGGATGGTGGCGAAACCTGGCAGCAAAAGAATCTGCCGGATGAAGACTGGGCAGAACGTGCCTGGCATAATTTTATCTTAAGGGTAGATCCTTCCAATCCGAATGCCATCATGTCTGGCGGACAGGATCTATGGAAGTCATCCAATTCAGGAAATTCGTGGAATCATATATCCGACTGGTATGCCATGTACACAGGTGGTGGTGATGATTATGTACATGCCGACCAGCACAACATCATATACCAACCTGGTTCATTTGAGACTGCGGTTTTTGGTTCGGATGGGGGTATTTTCCTGACAAACACCGCGAATTATTCATACCCGGTTTTTATTGAAAGAAATCAGGGGTACAATACACTCCAATACTATTCAGGTGCCATTCATCCGGTAGCTGGCACGGATCATTACATTGGCGGACTGCAGGATAACGGAACGACTTTGTATACGGGTTCACCCCTTAGTATAAATGATATGATTGATGGAGGTGATGGTGCTTATTGCTTTTATGACGAGAATGAACCAGAGATTTATATTACTTCTGTTTATTATAATGCCTATACCGCCTGGGTGAACGATAACGAGGTCAATTATTTTGGAGATGGAGGTACATTTGTTAGCCCTGCCGATTATAACTCAAGCGACAATATATTATTTGCCAATGGGGTGTCGTTTACCGGCAGCAATGCCAACAGGATTAACAGAAATACAGGAATTCCATATAACATAACAGAACAGATGGTTCACGTGGGAACAAATTCCTCGGTGCCATTTTCATATGTTGGTTATTCTGAACATTCACCCGTCGGAACTTCAACACTTTTTTTAGGAACACAATCGGGTAAATTATATAAAATTGAAAACGCACAATCATCTCCACAGGCAATAGAATTGACGGGTTCAGCATTTCCAACGGGCAGCATTTCATCTGTGGCTGTGGGAAGTTCAGAAGATATATTGCTCGTCACATTCTCAAACTATGGCGTGTCGTCTGTTTGGTATACGGATGATGGTGGTGCCACATGGGCTGAAAAAGAAGCCAACCTGCCTGATATGCCCATCCGCTGGGCTATATTTCATCCCGACAATGACGGACAGGTGATGCTGGCCACCGAAACCGGTGTTTGGGTAACCAATATGATGCTGGAAGATGAAACCACATGGTATCCCGCGAATAATGGTATGGCCAATGTAAGAGTGGATATGCTTAAACTAAGAAAAAGTGATTATACGGTGCTTGCCGCCACGCATGGCCGGGGATTGTTTACGGCAACTTATGACTTTGATATGTTTTATGTAGGTCAGCAGGAGTTGGAAGTTGATAGTGATGGTTTCAATGTATATCCGAATCCGGCGAAAAGTAATGTTACTATCCATTTAAACCCAAATGAAGCTCAGGATGTATCTGTTACCCTGATGGATGTGAATGGCAGCAGCATTTATCGGGATATATTCACTGTTCAAAAAGGAGTAAATAAACATCAATTGGATGTCAGTTTCCTTGGTAAGGGTGTTTATTTTGTCGCAATTAGGTATAATGGCGATACAAAAACACAAAAATTGGTCATCAATTAAAATTGCAACACGTATCTTTGTCCGAATTTAAAAAATAGATATGCTGTATCCGTTTACATTGAAGCCCATATTTAAAGACAAGATTTGGGGTGGCCGGAAGATCAGAACCAGCTTAGGGATGGATTTCGGTACATTGCCAAATTGCGGCGAAGTGTGGCTTGTTTCGGGTTATAAAGATGATCAGAGTATAGTTGAAAATGGTTTTCTCGAAGGAAATGGGCTAAATGAGCTGGTGGAAGTGTATATGGGAGAATTGGTGGGTGAAAAAGTATTTTCCAGGTATGGAAATGAGTTTCCCATACTCATAAAAATCATCGATTCCAACGATTGGCTTTCCATACAAGTACACCCTGATGACGAATTGGCACGAAAAAGAAAACTGGATCATGGCAAATCCGAAATGTGGTATGTGTTGGATGCTGATCCTGAAGCGGAACTGATTTCAGGGTTTAATATGGACGTGGAAGTTGAAACTTATAAGGAACACATTGAAGGCAATACAATTAAGGATTTGCTAAATATAGTACATGTGGATAAAGGTGATGTATTTTATATCCCGGCAGGCAGGGTGCATGCACTCGGACCTGGTTGTTTACTGGCAGAAATACAACAAACTTCCGACACTACCTACCGCATATACGACTGGAACAGAATGGATGCTGCAGGCATGATGCGTAAGTTGCATACTGAAGAAGCACAGGCCGCCATCGATTTCAAAAAAACCGAGGACTGTAAGACAGCCTACACAAGTGAGCCGAATAAAACAACTTCGTTGGTTACATCTCCTTATTTTATTACAAGGCTAATTAACGCAGAAAAGCCAGTACTGAAAAATATCAGCGAGCTGGATTCATTTGTCATTTATATGGTTGTAGAAGGCAATTGTACATTGAAATATGAAGAAGGAGAGATTGGCATGAAATTAGGTGAAACAGTGCTGGTTCCGGCATCAATGGGCAATATCGTTCTTGAACCAAATGGAGAATCAAAATTGCTGGAGATATTTATTGATGCAGCAAGGATATAGAATGAATGCAACTAAGTTTCAACAAATGTTGTCATTCAGGTAACAAAAACAGATCACAATAAAACACTTAATATGAAAAAATTCATCATTTTTACCCTGGTTCTTTTTTTAGGAACTGCCTTATATTCGCAGGAAGAAAATCAAAACAATGACCTGCCTTCTGTAAACATAAAAACCCTGGATGGCCAAACATTCAATACCCTGGATATATCTAATGACGGAAAACCCATATTGATAAGTTTTTGGGCTTTGTGGTGCAAACCCTGCAAAAAGGAAATGGATGCATACAACGAAAATTACGACGATTGGCAGGAAGAAACAGGTGTGAAAATTTATGCCATATCCATTGACGATGCGCGCTCAACCGCTAAAGTACTTCCTTTTGTAAGCGGAAAAGCTTGGGAAATGGAAGTATTGCTCGATCCGAACGGTGATTTTAAAAGAGCCATGAATGTGAATATGATACCTCACACTTTTTTACTTGATGGTAATGGAAAAATTGTATATCAGCATACTTCTTATTACGAAGGATTGGAAGAAGAAATATACGAGATGGTGCAGAAAGTAGCTGCCGGGGAGGAAGTTTCAAGCCACTAATCGTATTTCGTAAGACGTAAACCAATAACATTATGAAAAGAGTTGTATTACTCATAGTTCCCATTTTATTTGTTGGCTTTTCAGCCAATGCACAATTTTCCGAAGTTATACAAAACTCGCAAGTGCACGGCAGTTTTGAATTTGATGGCGCCTATTATATGCCTGATGAAGCTATCGGTATATACGATACAGTCATTAATGGAAATAACTTTGGATTCAATGCTTTCGGAAATATAACATATTCGTTAGGTAACTTCTCAGCAGGCGTACGTTACGAGGCATATTTGCCTCCCCTTGCAGGCTTCGACTCGCGACTTGAAGGACAGGGGTTTCCGAACATATGGGCCATGTATGCTACCGAGAAATTCACTTTCACGGTGGGTAACTTTTATGAGCAATTCGGAAATGGTTTAACTTTCAGAACTTATGAAGAATGGTCGCTGGGCTATGATAACTCTTTGAATGGTGCACGTGTAACTTTTGAACCTGTAAAAGGTTTGTTGTTGAAAGGTGTGTATGGCATGCAACGCTTTTTCTGGACACCCTATACAAAAAACAGCCGTGGCAATGTAAAAGGATTTGATGCCGAACTCGATTTCAACCAGGTATTTAATTCCATGAGCAGTTCAAAACTCAGGCTTGTGCTGGGAGGTAGTTTTGTTAGTAAATACCAGGCTGACCAGGATCCTTTGTATAACCTCCCGAGAAACGTAGGGAATATGGCGGGCCGCCTGACATTAGGATATGGCAAGTTCAACATTTCAACCGAGTATGCTTACAAAATTAATGACCCTTCTGCCATCAATAATTTTATTTATAAACAAGGAGAAGGATTTATGTTGAGCGCCACCTATTCGACAAAAGGTTTTGGTTTGTATGCCATGTTCAAGCGTTATGATAATATGAGCTATAAATCGAACCGGGCGGTTACAGCCAACGGACTTGATATTAATTTTTTGCCACCCAATACGGAGACGCATACCTATATGCTTACTTCCATGTATCCTTACAATACACAACCGAATGGGGAAATTGGATTCCAATTACAGTTAAATTATAAAGTGCCTAAAAAATCGAAATTAGGGGGGAAATATGGTATGGGTATCGCTGTGAACTATTCACAAGTAAATGATATTGTGAGAAATGCCGTTGCTGTACCTGGAACGGATACGACAGCAGTAGGTGCAGCTGGAACTGATGGTTGGACCTCCCCGTTCTTTAAATTTGGTGACCGTATTTTCTGGCAGGATTTTAATATCGCCATCGATAAAAAATTCTCTAAGAAGTTCAAAGGTATCTTTACGTACATGTACCAAACTTACGATATTGCCACGCTCGAAGGGCATACAGGTGAACCCTCGGTTCATTCTCATATAGGCGTGGTCGAAATGACTTATAAATTTACCTCAAAGCATGCGCTAAGAGGTGAATTTCAGGGTTTATGGTCGCAACAGGATAAAGGAGACTGGGTCGCTGCATTGTTGGAGTACACCATTTCACCCAACTGGTTTTTTTCAATTTCCAACCAGTATAACTATGGTAATCCCGATAAAGACAAAAGGTTGAATTATTATACAGGATCCTTTGGCTATACACACAAAACAAGCCGAATTTCGGTTACATACGGCAGACAGCGGGAAGGTATTGTCTGTGTAGGTGGTGTATGCCGAGCCGTGCCTGCATCAAGTGGATTTTATGTGACGATCAGTAGTAATTTTTAATTAGCAGCATCATGAAAATATCCAAAATACTATCAATATTGGCCATTGTGAGCCTGTTTTTCTGCGGATGTGAAAAAATAGATCCACCCTATAAGCAGGAAGGTGGTGGTGGAAATGGCGGTGAAGCTGTTAAAAAAGTATTGCTTGAAGATTATACCGGACATGACTGTGTTAACTGCCCGACCGCTGCAGTTGTTGCTGAAGACTTAAAAGATGTGTATGATGAACAACTTGTTGTGATAGCTGTGCATGCTGGGTTTTTTGCAAGACCAAAGCCTGAATTACCGGAAGATTTCAGAACGGAAGCCGGCGAAGTCTGGGATCAGTTCTTTATAGGTACAGCTGGAAATCCAAATGGTTTGGTTAACAGGGTTGAGAAAGCTCCGGGAAATTACGTGTTTAATTATGGCGAGTGGAGCACAGCTGTTAGTTTAGAATTGGAAAAAACAGCCGAAGCAAAAATTACCATCGAAAATAATTTTGAGCAGAATAAACTAACATCAACGATCACTACCGAGTTTTTAGCAGTATTGGATGGCACCTATAACCTTATGTATTGCATCACCCAGGATAGCCTTACTGGTCCACAAAAAAATAACGATGCAAATGTGGGTGAAACGCCATTGATTGAAGAATACGAGTTTATGCATGTACTTCGATATACAGATGAAATTTGGGGTGAGAACCTGACAGAAAATGTGGAAGTTGGCAAAGAATATACCTCTTCATTTTCAGTTGATTTTGAAGCAGACTGGGTGCCAGAAAACTGTCATGTGGTGGCATTCATTTGCAATGCAGAAACTAAAACAATTATCCAGGTAGAAGAGGTCAAAGTAATCGATTAGACCCATAATTTTTCCTTTCTAACTTTTAAGATCCCTAATTCCCTTCTGGAGGGGGCAGGGGAGGCAACTAAAGCATAATGCTATTCGGAATTTGCTCCAAAGGAGTACCTTTGGTACAATCCAAACTTAAGGTGATCTATGATCCAGTCATCATTTTCTGATCTCTCCAAATTCCTGCAACCAACGATACATACCATTGTGTAATCCTCCTGAATAACAGGCCACATGTGTCCATTGAGGATTCAGTAAATTATATCGGTGCCCATAGCCGGCAATACCGCTGTCGATAAGCAGTAATACAACGATTTCGCGGGGAGAAGCTTTTGGAAACCGGCCGGCAATGTTTTCATTCCCTGTTTTCATATTGGGCGCATACCTTACAATGCGTTCCATGGGTGTCGAATGATCACTTCCGTAATGTCCCAGTTTCCAATCATGCCTGTCCTGATCTTTTCCGTGCTTTTTAGCAGCTTTATAAATGCCTTCATCGGGTTGTAAAATCGGTAGGGGTTGTAAATTTTCCAGGTCATGGATGAGGCTTTTGATGGCAGCAACTTCTTCTTCATACCGATAGTAAGCCTGGGTATCAATCTTATGCAACGATATCTTCCCGTTTTGTTGTTTATAAGTAGTTTCAATGGAATACCGTACTTCTCCCGGGCCATAAATTTCCAATTCTGCTTCTGCTTTTTTCAGGTAGGGTTTTATCAGGTTTAAATAAGTCTGCGGCTGGCTGCGCACCAGGTTGATCTCATAGATCATCAGTTTTTCATCTTCCGATAAGTAATGACAATGGGCTGCCGTATTCAGATTTCTGGTAATCTGGCTGAAAGCACCTGTACTGAAGAGCAAAATGATAATTACGGAA
>SWBW01004590.1_pt1 | contig 10870 bp, 10 predicted proteins | sample 4693041 | NCBI WGS metagenome assembly SWBW01 (sample SAMN10267271, study PRJNA491770) | bioreactor metagenome | isolation source: DHS bioreactor inoculated with marine methane seep sediment | place: Japan: Omine Ridge, Nankai Trough | collected 2006-05-06
TTTCTGTTTGCTTCCTTATCTGATTGGGGTGACAGAAATTATACAGCGGAAGAACTTATCGCACAATTAAATGTCAGGCTGGCAAAGTCGATCAAGGGCGCACAGGTTTTCGCTTTCGGGCCTCCTGCTATTCCGGGTCTAGGAAATGGTTCCGGTTTTAGTATCATGCTGCAGGATAAGGGTGGAAATACCCCAGAATACCTTGCAGAGAATACCATTAAATTCATTAAAGCCGCAAATGAACGGCCTGAAATTAGCAATGCTTTCACATCTTTTCAAGCATCCGTGCCACAACGCTTTATGGATATTGACCGTGAAAAAGCACTTAAACTTGGTGTGAATCTGAACGATTTATATACAACCGTTGGCGCTTTTATGGGCGGTGCTTATGTAAATGACTTTACCCGTTTCGGAAGATTGTACAAATCCTACATCCAGGCGGAACCGCAATACCGTGTAGATGAAGAGCAGATCAATAATTTCTTCATTAAAAATAATGTGGGAAAAATGGTACCCCTGGCAACAATCGCTAACATAAAACCCATATCTGGTCCCGATTATACAACCAGATTCAATCTATACCGTTCAGTAGAAGTTACCGGAGGACCCGCGCAAGGTTACACATCTGACCAGGCAAGAACTGCCTTAAAAGAAGTAGCTGAAGATGTGCTTCCGCAGGATATGAGTTTTGCCTGGAATGCCATGTCGTTCCAGGAAGAGAAAGCTTCTGGGTCGTTGGGTATCATTCTTACTTTTTCATTGCTGTTCGTTTTTCTAATACTCTCAGCGCAGTACGAAAGCTGGTCGCTGCCTTTCAGTATTCTAATGGGTACACCATTTGCCATTTTTGGCGCTTTGTTCGCATTATGGGTTGGAAGATTGATCAGCCCTACATTCGAAAACAATATTTTCGCACAGGTATCATTTGTCATGTTGATAGGTATGGCTGCTAAAAATGCCATTCTGATTGTCGAATTTGCCAATGATGAGTTTAAAAAAGGCTTGAGTCTGTTTGAGTCAGCGATAAAGGCGGCGAGATCACGTTTCCGTCCAATTTTAATGACCGCATTTTCATTTATTTTAGGTGTATTTCCACTTGTGATAGCTTCCGGTTCAGGAGCTGAAGCCAGAAAAGTGATGGGTATGGCTTTACTTGGAGGCATGTCGGTAGCAACACTGCTGGGTGTTTTCCTCTATCCGATGTTATTTATATTTATCGGGAAGTTAGCCGGTTATGAAAAGAAACGTGATAAATTAAAAACACTGGAGGTGGAAACAAATAACCAAATTAAGGAGTAACGCCATGAAAAAGATCACTATCCTACTTATTCTTGGAATCGCCATCTACCTATCGGGCTGTAAACTGGGTCCGGATTTTCAAAAGCCCGAATATGAAGGGCCATCCACATTTCGTTTCGACACGATAAACACTGATACAATTGTCAATTTGCGATGGTGGGAGCTTTTCAATGATCCGGTTCTTGACACTCTGATAAAAAAAGCCCTGGAAAATAACAAAGATGTGATGGTAGCTGCAGCGCGTATAGATGCTGCAAGGGCCAATCTTGGCTACACCAAAGCAGATCAATGGCCTTCTTTCGGATTCAATATAGGTACTTCTTACGGTAATTCTGTTTCTGGCCTTGCCACCTTACCTGATGTTTCTTCTAATTTCTTTGCATTTCCTGAAATGAGCTGGGAAATCGGATTCTGGGGTAAATACAGAAGGCTGAATGAATCAGCGAAAGCAAACCTGCTCAGTAGCGAATATGGACTCCGTACTGTTCAAATCTCTCTGATTTCTGCCGTTGCCAGCAGCTACTTTGCTTTACTCGATAATATGGAAAAACTGGAGATTTCGAAAAGCACTTTGTCTGCTCGCGATAGCTCACTAGCTATTATTCAGGCAAGATACAATTATGGAGTTGTTGCTGAAATTGATCTGAACCAGGCACAAATTCAAAGTGCCATCTCTGCAGCAGCCGTGCCTGTTTATACCCGTGCAATAGCTTTTAACCAAAGTACCATCAGCATCTTACTTGGCAAATATCCTGATGCAATTCCCATAGGACAGAACTTGTTCGACCAGTTAGAACCGCCTGACATTCCCGTTGGCATCCCGTCTCTGATCCTCACACGACGACCAGATGTTATGCAAGCCGAAGCAGATTATGCTGCGCAGAATGCAAGGATTGGCGCTGCACAAGCCATGCGTTGGCCTTCATTAAACATTACAGGACTGCTGGGAGTGGCCTCATCTGATCTTACTTCGTTAACGGCAGCTGGATTGGGATGGTCGGTAGGCGGAACGTTATTGGGTCCACTTTTTCAGTTCGGTAAGAATAAAAGAAGGGTAGAAATTGAACGAGCCAATACCGTTGCTGCCTTAAATGTCTACGAAGGCGTCGCACTTCAGGCATTTAAAGAAGTGGAAGATGCGCTGATAGCCATTCAAACATTACGACAGGAATTAATTGCGCAACAACGTCGATATACGGCTGCATTAAATGCAGAATATCTATCCAATGAACGTTATGACAAAGGCGAAACAAGTTATCTTGAAGTGCTGGATTCACAAAGACAGTCCTTTGATGCCCAATTGGCTTTTTCACAAACAAGGAGAGATTTATTGGGCGCTCATGTAGCCCTATATAAATCACTTGGGGGTGGATGGTTATCACCTGAAGAGGAAGAAGCTTATTTTGAACAACGCGCAGCTGATTCAACGGCGGCTGCTAGTCAGAGATAAGATTAAGACGTTTTATCAGCATATGAAGGCCCGGTTTTTATCGGGCTTTTTCATAATTAATTTCAATTCGAACTTTTATGAATGACCAAACTAAAAATGTAAAAGAAACTGAAGCAGGCCCTGTAACCGTTAGTATTGCCCGGAAAATTAAAAAAGGATATGAAAAGCAATATGAAGCCTGGGAAAAAGCCATTATTAAAGAAGCATCAAAGTTCTCCGGCTACATGGGTACAAGTTTTCTAACACCAAATTCTGCTACCAAACACCGTTATATTATTATTTATCGTTTTGACTCCTACGAGAATGCTTGTGTATGGGAAGATTCCGATATCCGAAAAAAATGGCTTGAAAAAGTTGAGCCTATGTTAATGGAAAAACCGGAACGTCAGAAGAAAACAGGTTTAGAAGTTTGGTTTGAGTTACCCGAGATTGAAGCCGCAAAACCTGCTCCCAGATACAAAATGGCCATTATTCTGACAGTAATACTGTATATACTCAGTGTTGGTTTAAATATCATTCTACGGCCCATCTTAAAGGATGTCCCCTTACCTATTAATATCCTGATTATATTGGTAATTAATGTCGTGCTCATGACTTGGGTGATTATGCCTAAAGTTACTTATTGGTTAAGAAACTGGTTGTTTAGGAGCTAATCCTAGAAGTCAGGATTTTTGTCATTGGCTGATCAGGTAAACATATTTTCTTTAATTGTTAGCAGCAGTTTTAATGCATTATTACGAGCTTTTTTCTCTTCTTACTATTTTCACAATACGATTATATATGATTTCCGCCAGATTCCAGTCGTATCCATTAAAATTGGTTGTATTGTTGAATTGAATGACAACTGCATCAATGTCTTTGTGATATTTGGCAATACTCTGGTAACCGGGAATCAGGCCTGTATGCTCGTACACGTAAATGGAGGAATAGATTTCCTGTTCGCCTTCATTAAACACTGAACCATCGTTTAGTGCGCGCAAGAATTTACCCACATCCTCTGCCGTAGCCAGCATTAAGCCTGTATCTTCATATTTGAAATCGGTGTCAAGTCCAACATAATAGCCACTCATCACATCGTCCAAATCTACTTCATGCATCGAACCGAACGTATTTTTCAAACCAAGGTGTATTAATATTTCCTCCCTTATATATTGCTGGTGGGGATAGCCCAGCGTTTTATCTATGAGATCTTCAATCAACATATAATTGGTATTTGAATAGCCATAATCTTTACCTGGTTCAAAATCGGCCGGCAAATCCAGGGCGTATTCAAGTGCTTCTTGCCTGCTATTTGGAGGATTTACCCAATAATCAGGATGGTCAACAAAATTGGGAATGCCACTCCGGTGCTGCACCATCATCCTCAAAGTTATCGTATCTGAATTTTCAATTCTATCCGCAAGTTCCGGAAAGTGATCAGCGAGTGTTTTATCCAAAGACAAACGCCCTTCTTTAACTAATTTTGCGGTAGCAACAGCGATATATAGCTTGGTAATACTGGCAATTTTGAATAATGCTTGCGGATAGGCAGGTATTTTCTTATTTCGGTCGTGCCAGCCTGCGGCATAAAACTCCGGTGGTTTTCCAGCCTGATCCACATATACAATCATTCCATCAAACCCAAGCTCGACTGCTTCATCTAACTGTTCCTGAACCGTATCGGGCAGTGGCCTTATCCATGCCTTTACCAATATCCATGGTACGTAGAACATGGAGATTACGGTTCCAACAATCAATATGATTCTGATTATTCGTTTTATTTGTTTCTTCGTCATGATGTCAATTTTTTTCAGGATGATGTACTTAAATATATTTTTTCGGCAATCTCCCATAAATCAAAATCCCCGTAATGTTCCAGTGAGTTTCCACAATGAACGATGATAATTTCTTTTTCAGGAATAACATAAATATTTTGTCCTAAGTTTCCGGATGCTGCAAATTGAAATGTAGAGTCACAGTTTGAATGTCCCCACCATTGATAACTGTAATAAACCTTCTTGCAGCCATCGTTAAACCATACGGGATAAATGTTACGGGGTATCGTTTTATCTTCGCTTGTTGACTCCAATATCCAATTTTTGGAGATGATTTGATTGCCATTCCAGTTGCCCCCGTTCAGATAAAGACGTCCGAATCTGGCATAATCAATGGCTCTTGCAATTAAACGGCTTGGCATATATTCAAAACCTGATTTCTTGCTGTCAATTGAAAATAAGGCATCGTATTCCATTATCTGCGACCACAATTTTTCTTCCAGATATTTTGAAACAGTTTTGCCTGTGGTTCTTTCTATGATTAACCCCAGATAACTTGTATTGTAATTGCAATATTGAAAATCGCCTCCGGGTTCAGTTCCAATTTCAACTTTTTTAAGCAACAGTTCCCGAACGTTTGGATGATAGTACCCTACTGCTTCATCGTGCCACGGAGCATGAATAAAGGTTCCGGGAAGGTAGCTTGTATTGTATGCAAGCCCTGAGCGCATTTCGAGCAGGTTTTTGATGGTGATATTTTCAAACTTCGGATCGCGTTCTTTGAGCTCAGGAATGTATTTCGTCATGGGATCGTCCACTCCCGAAATCAGTCCGTCATCGATAACCGAACCAATCAAAAATGAAATAAATGATTTTGCCATAGATTGCGAATGAAACCAGGAATCTCTAGTGAATCCATTAAAGTATTCCTCATATAAAATTGTATCCTTTCGAATGAAAATCAGGGCTGTAGTTTGCGATTTTTCTGCCCATTCATCAAATGTATTAAATCCGGAACGCAACACCCTGTCGTGAAACAAATTTTCAACATATTCTATATCGGGGCTTTGAAAGAATTCCCACGTGCTGTCAGCTCCTTTTATGGTTCTGTTTTCGTACAGTTGGTAATCATAAACATCAGCTACATTTTGCGTAACCAAACGGTACACATATACAGGTGAATATTTTATGGATAAACCAGCAAGGAGAATAGCCAGAAGAATCAAAGGGGTTAAGGCAAGTATTTTAATGGTTTTCTTCATTGGTTGACGCATTGATTTTGGCAGGTGATTTTCGGAATCCAAAATAAATTAACCAGAAAGCAAGCAGAATTTCGGCAAGTGCCATGGGCAAGGCAAGAGCACTCTCAATCGAGTCAAGTACTTTGGTATCGAATAAGTTCAACTGGATAGAGCTAGGCAAAAACACATAAGCAATTCCAGCAAAATACAGTAAATACCCCAATAATGATGGTACCGACTTTGATTTAACCGATAAATAACCCAATCCGATGAGGTGTAATCCAAATACAATGAGGCCAACAGACCATAGTTTTTCAAATAGTTGAATATGAAGGGTGGTTTCTGAAACATTCAATTGGTTTGGTAAAAGGTTGCTTACAGAGATGATTGGAATGATTTTAAAGAGTTGCATTATAGCAAGGCCTAAAACCAGCGTGTAAACAATTCGGATGACAGCAGTTACCATCGAGATTTTTTGTGAAGTACTGCGAAAGAAAAAATACAAGGCGATGGCTACGATGATGTCGGTAATAAAAATGATACTCCAACCAGACAATTCTGCATAAAATAGTGATTTATGAGCCATCAGATTTGTAAATGTACTTTCGGGAGAATCGGCCACCAGACTATTGTGGGCATATCCAAAGGAGAAACCTGCGAAAATGGCCATAATGAGCAACGAAATACTTGCAATAATCCCCTGTTTTTTCTCTTTGTTTTGCATTGATTGGTGAATATGAGGAACGGTTTTAATCATAAAACAAAATTGCATATAAATCCAATAATTTACTTACTGAACTTTTATAACCACATTCCCTTTTTTATGCCCTTTATCAACATAAGCATGGGCCTTTGCAATCTCTTCAATTGGATAGGTTTTATCGATGACTGGTTTTATTTTACCTGCTTCAAGGAGTTGTTTCAATAAAATTAAATCTTTTGTTCTTTCCATTGGGGGCCGCAAGCCGGTGGCAGCAATTTTGGCTTTTTTCTTTCCAAAGAGCGAAGTCCAGAGAACATTGGATATAATTCCCAAGTTCATGCCTGCCTCAAGAAAGATTCCATCTTTTTTTAATGCTTTTTTTGCCTTTGAAAAACTGATCTTGCCAACAGCATCAAAAATAATATCGTAGGTGTTGCCTGATTGGGTAAAATCTTCTTTTGTGTAGTCAATTACCATATCGGCCCCAATGGATTTTACCAATTCCACATTACTGCTGCTGCAAACCCCTGTTACCTCTGTTTCGAAATATTTAGCTATTTGGACCGCCGCTGAACCAACACTTCCCGAGGCTCCGTTGACTAAAACTGATTGTCCCTTTTTAATTTTCCCAACATCTCTCAAAAAAGGCATTGCGGTTAAAAACCCATCCACGCTTGATGCAGCTTCTTCGTAATTCATATTATTGGGTTTGAGTGCCAATACCCCATCCTCAGGTACACATAAATATTCCGCATTGGCACCAAATTTTGGGCCCGCAGTACCGAAAACCTTATCACCTTTATTGAATTTTTTTACATCTTTTCCCACTGCTACAATTTCACCGGCTAGTTCTTCACCAAGCCTGTTGAGTTTGGGTTTGATCAGGCCAGTAAAAAACCTGCTTATAAATGGTTTTCCCTGTCGGAACATACATTCGGTTGCTGTAACCGTAGTGGCATATATTTTCACCAAAACTTCATTTGCATTGGGTGTGGATTTTTCTGAATCAATTAGTTGAAGGACCTCTGGTGGGCCATAATTTTTATATTCAATTGCTTTCATATTAATTTAATTAATAGTTGATGATAGATGCGTTATAAATTTTAGCTTCTAAAAGTATACTAAAAAAGTATGCATAAAGCATTCATCTATTTTGTGATTTGATTTGCTGAATAACTTTAATCAACCCAAAATTGTTATGAATATTGGCAAATTTATTTATTACAAGTCTTTCTTGTTAATCCCCAAACTTTCTAGAGCAAGGTTGCAATTCAGCATTTACATTGTGAATGCGGAATAGGGGAACTTTTCCAGCATCAGAAAGTTTAATTTTAATCCACCAATCGTCTTTGTCTTTATTGGAACGATTTTAAGCAATAGCATAATAAATGCGGTACAACTGAAAATTATTAGAGCGGAGGATTGTTTTAAAAGATAACTGACTTTTAATCTTTTGAAAGGCTGAACTTTTTTCGGCCATCTTCCCATATTTTGATAGCAATGTCATCACATGTGCCATCACCAAAATCGATGGTGGCAAGCCACTTTTGCTCTTTGTAAAAATCAATAACGCCAGCAACAATATAATCACAACCTTCAATACTAACCAAAGGTTCTACGATGACTTTTCTAAAGTTTGAATCATCTTTACCATCCAGTTCAAACCTGGAAGTATACCCTCTCACGGTTTTTGTTGCAATATTGTCACATGTTCCGTTCCCATAATCAACTGTGGCTACCAACTTTCCGTTTAAATAATATTCAATCGTTCCTGAAACAATGAAACGGCAATCATCAAGTTTCACAAGCCGCTTAGTGATCACTTTTTCAAACTTGCCATCTCCGTCTATAGCAATATCCTCTTTCAGTTCAATAGCAGTATTAACCATATCATAACCAGCACTGTCTTTTTCTTTATTGCAACCGGCTGTTATAAAAATCAGACTTATAAAAACGAAGATGAATACATTTAGAATATCTTTCATGTCAATTATATTAATATGACAAAGTTAATGTTCTTCTTAAAAAAACAAACAATGTATATTTAAAGAAAGCTTTCTGGCTGATCATCATTCCTTATATTTTTACTTCAATAGTTCTGATAACTTCTGCTTATCCAGAATTCTGATCTGTTTTCCTTTCGCTTCAATATATGCATCGTGATCCATCTCGCGGATGGCCCTGCCCAAAGAGGGTCTGGCAACGCCAAAATATTCGGCTAACTCTATTTGTGATTTATCCAGCAGCACCATGTCAGTATCTTTATTCTCTATCGCTTGTAATAAATAGTGAGCAACCTTCCCTTTGATCGTTTGAAACGACAAAAACCGGATCTTATTCGAGAGGAATTGTGCCCGGTTGGATATGAGGCTTAGAAAGTTTTCCAGGATACTTTCATTCATCTGCATCAAATGCACAAATGATGATTTAGGAATTAGTAGCATTTTCACTTCCTCATTGGCCACAATATTTACCGGAAATGTATTCCGATTTCCAAATAAAAATGCGGGTGCCAGTGGCCTTGGGCTGGCAATATCTTCAATTTTAATCGTCTTTCCGGTAAAATCAACCATCTCCCCTTTCACGCTCCCTTTCAGCACCACCATCTGGCTGGTAATCTCATCACCACTCTGGGCAATCATCTCATTCTTCTTGAAATATATGATCTGGTGCTGCACCTTATTTAGCAATCCTATAATGGTATCCGCATCAAGTCCGGTAAACAATGGGCATAATATGAGTCTATCAAACATATGTAAATTTTTATCAAAAGTAACTTTTTTAACACGCATTTGTAACATATGTTACCAATATGTAGGATAAAGGGTCTCTATCTTTGTGACATTAAAAAAACACAAAAATGTTAAGAGAAATAGTACATATAGACGAAGAATCATGCAACGGTTGTGGTGATTGCGTACCTGCATGCCACGAGGGCGCTTTGCAGATCATCGATGATAAAGCCCGCTTGGTGAGCGATTTGATGTGTGACGGTTTAGGTGCCTGCCTGGGACATTGCCCGCAGGGTGCCATTACCATTGAAAAGCGGGAAGCGCAACCTTATAATGAAACCGAAGTAATGAAACTAATGGTTGAGAAGGGTGAAAATACAGTTGTAGCACATTTGCAACATTTAAAAGAACACCAGGAATTTGAATTCCTGAAAGAGGGGGTCCAGTTTTTGAAAAACAACAAATCCGATATACATTTTGATATTCAAAAAGTTATGCAAAGAGTTCACAATAGCGAAAAGCAAACAAGTCATGAACATGTAAAACCTATGCATCATGCACATTCAGGCGGAGGCTGTCCCGGATCGCAATCCATGAGCTTTGCGCCACAGGGAATTACATTGGGAGATGAAGAAACAGTTTCAGGAAAGTCTGAGCTCAAGCAATGGCCGGTACAAATGCATTTGATCAATCCTCAGGCATCTTATTTTCAAAATTCTGATTTACTCGTTGCTGCTGATTGTGTCGCTTTTTCATTGGGAAATTTCCACCAGAAATGGCTGAAAGACAAGACTGTTGCCATAGCGTGTCCTAAACTGGATAGTGATATGGATGTCTATCTCAACAAATTAATTAGCCTGATTGATGAAGCAAAGATCAATACCATGACGGTGATGATCATGCAAGTGCCTTGCTGTGGTGGTTTGCTTCAGATGGTGCAAACTGCAGTTCAGAATGCAAACCGTAAAGTACCTATTAAGGCAGTTGTTGTCGGAATCCAGGGGGAAATACTAAAGGAAGAGTGGGTTTAGGAAGACTGCCGACTGAAGACTATAAGCTACGGCCGAATGGTAATAATCCCAGGATATTCCTGCACCTGTGAGCCTACCCTGTAATAAGGTTTCAATTGTAAACGGAGATCAAGTTCATTGAGCTTATCTTTATTATCCACATCAAAAACAATGTCCAGTATTTGTTGAATATTACTTGATGTGACAATATTCAGGATATCAAATTCCACGCTTACAGGAAACACGGTGGACGAATTAGGTGAAATCGTAACCGCATCATTGATCATTCCTGAACCATATTTATGGTCTTTCATATACAATTCCCATGCAAGGCCTGAGATACTGGCCACCCGGCTTTGATTGTTGGTTGCTTTTATGCCTACATTAATCGTGGTTGGCAGGCTGCCTGCAAGTATCTGTTGTGTTAATGCCATCATGTTCAACATACCCACATCATCAGGTTTTTTGATATTCGCCAGCGATACACCCCCGATTTTATCGACCTTTACATTTGCTACCGAAAAATCACATTGCACAAAGGTGGCCGTATCACTTGCCTGTTGCAATACATCACAGGAATTAAAGATAAACAAAGCGGAAATGAGAATGGTAAGGAATCTGCTTTTCATAAGGATTATACTTTTGATTGTCTTTTTCTATCGTGCTCATTTAACAATATTT
>SWBW01002354.1_pt1 | contig 10850 bp, 10 predicted proteins | sample 4693041 | NCBI WGS metagenome assembly SWBW01 (sample SAMN10267271, study PRJNA491770) | bioreactor metagenome | isolation source: DHS bioreactor inoculated with marine methane seep sediment | place: Japan: Omine Ridge, Nankai Trough | collected 2006-05-06
GCCCATGCGGTGGCCGTCGTGCACACCGAGCAAGTAGTCCGACTCCAGCAGCCGGCGCTCCGCGCGCCCCTCGGCGCGAGCCTGCTGCGCCTCCCGTCGACGCATCAACACGCGGCCCCAGCGATCAGGGCAGGAGTCGAGGAAGACGCCAAAGTTGGCGCGGTCAACCACAGGGTACTGCGCCCCCCCGTAGAGTCCGAGAGTCGGGTCGAGCGGGGCGTGCTGGCCGCTGCCGAGCCAGTCGCAAGCGTATTCGAAGGAGAAGATCTCTCTTCCCCGCGCAGGGGTGGCGAACAACCGCCCCATCAGCGTCGGCCCGGCCAGCCCAACCCAGTCGGCGTAGACCTCGATGATGCGCTGCTCGCTCATGAGGTCGACTTCCTCGGCGCTCGCTGGCGGGTGGGCAGCCCGGCATCCTGGAGCTTGCGGCCAAGCTCGTCATCGCGGCCAAGATTCGCCAGGTCTTCGTGAAGTCCAAGACTATGCAGCACATTGGCGTAGGCTCCCAGGGTAACGCCTGCAGCGCCAGCCTCGATCGATCGCAGCGTGGTCCGCGACATGCCCGCCCGCTCGGCGACGAGCTGCATTGAAAACCCTCGGCGCAGTCGGGCGAGACGAATGTTCTCACCCAGCTGCTTCAGCAGGCGCTGCACCGAGGGGTGTTGCATGGTGGTCTTTCTGGCCATAATGGTTATTATTCTATCCTAATCATGGTCATATTGACTATTATATTGTTCATTATGTGGGCATTGGCAGCATGGAGCGCAGCCAGCGGCTCCAGGAGACGTTGATGTAGGATGGCTACCTACAGCCTGTGTCGACGCAGATCGGCTGCCCCGAGGCAGCGCCAGCGACGTTGAGCTTCTGCTGCGCGCTCGGGCAGGCCTTGGCGGTCAGGGTGTAGCTCCCCGCTGGCAGCGCGGGCAGATCGCAGGTGGCGTCGAAGACCCCGATGTCGGTGGCGTCGCAGCCCACGAGGTGCTCCTGCAGGTAGAGGCTCAACTCGATCACCTTACCACTCTTGACCTTCACCACGCAGAGCGTCGAGGGCGCGGCGCCGAGGCACATTGTCCGGTAGCGCACCTTGAGCTTGTACACGCTGCCCTGGGCGATGGCCTGGGGCGGACAGAGGCTGTAGATCGCGCTGGAGTGGAAGTTGCTCGGGACGAGGTCGCCGAGTTGCTGGTCGGTGGGCAGCACGTCCGTGGCCACGGCGTCCACGGCGAGGTCACCTTGAGGCAGGTCAGCGCCCGTGTCCTCGACCTGTCCGTCGATGCTCAGATCGGGGCTCGAATCCACTCCCATGTCAACGCCGGGTGCGGCAGGAGTTTCGTCACACCCTGCACAGACCAGGATCAATGTCAGGGCCAGGATCATTCCGCTGGCCAGTGCGCCCCTGAACGGTGCGCGCTCGTTGGTCTTGATCATCTTCTGTCTCCTTGGGAACCATCGCTGTGCAGGGGCCGTTGCTCTTCCAGGGGTTGCAACAGATATGCCACGCTCGAACAACAGGATCCCGCACGCTTGGCCATCACAACGCCACCGCGCCGTGCGTACTGTGCCAACATCTGGCACAGACCGGCAACAGATCTTGCAGCACGGAGCGGAGCGGCCCAACTGTGACTATTTCCGGCGCGCCCGCAGCCCATCTCTGCTATGAATGCCCTGTGGACGGCCAGTTGAGCAGATACGTGGCACGGGACAGACGACAGCGGAGGCGGCTCCTCCGCTGGGCGCTCCTCTCCATCGGCGGCCACGCGGTGGCCCTCGCCGTGCTGATCCCGCTGCTGGAACGTGAGCCGGAGGTCGAGACCCACGTGGTGACCGAGGTGGACCTGGTGGACCTCCCCGGGCCCCGGCAGATCGCCAAGCAGCCCACGCGACAACCCCGCACCGAGCGTCGGGGCAAACGCCATCGGGCGCGTAAGAAGCGGGTGGTCCGGGCCGCGCGCCCCGCGCCGCAGCAACCCGAGCCCGATGAGGAGCTCTCCGAGCTGCTGATCATGCGGGAGCCGCCGGCGCAGGATCCGACCCCGACCCCGCCACCGCCTGTCAAAGACCGCTTCGCCGCGTTTCGCACGCGGGCACCACGCCGCGGCCCGACGGTGGCCGGCCAGGAGCGCCTGGCGGGCGTGGCGGTGACGCGCTACAGCGACGGCGGCAAGGTCCTGCGCAGCACGGGCGGTCCACCCGATCGGGCGAAGATGGGGCTGCTGGACCTGGCCGCGGGCCAGCTCCGCCGCGGCGCGGGCAGCCAGGCCTGCAACCCCTACCGCGGCTGGCGCGGCGCAAACCGGCGCGAGCTGATCCTGATCGTCGACACCTCGGGTTCAGTGGTGCAAAACCGCCGGGCGCCTGCCTCGCTGGTCTGCGCCGCGGGCGCGGCCCTGGCGGCGCTGAAGCGCGGCTTCCCCGTCACGGTGATCAACTTCTCGTCGATCACCCAGCGCTATGGCCCCACCGAGCGGATCGACGTGGTCTACAAGGCCCTGTCCTCCTTCCAGGCCCAGGGCACCGTGCTGCCCCGGCTGAGCTCGCTCGGGCTCAAGGCTGGCGGCCCGCGCGACTACGTGTTGATCTCGGACGCGGCGATCAAGAACCTCAAGGAGATAATCCCCTCCTACGGCAAGGCGCTGCGTGCAGACCCGCGCAGCCGGGCGATCCTCTACTACCTGGGGGCCAGCCAGCATCAAGAGATCGATCCAGCCGAGGCCCTGAAGCTGATCCGAAGCTCGGGCTTCTCCGCCGAGCAGGTCTGAAGCCCGGCTGTCTTTGCTCTGATCCCGACCACGTTTTCCGCAAAGTATGGTACGACAGGATCTTCGTACTCCAACTGCTTGTGCCTCTTTGTCCCTGGCCCGTTGAAAAAAGGAGCGATCCATGCGGCTCGTTACGCGTTCTGACTTTGATGGCCTGGCCTGCGCTGTCTTGCTTGTGGAGGCCGGGGTGGTTGACTCGTACCAGTTCGTTCACCCCAAGGACGTCCAGGACGGCAAGGTGCCCGTCACCAAGGACGACGTGCTGACCAACATCCCCTACGTCCCGGGCTGCGGCCTGTGGTTCGACCACCACTCCAGCGAGGAGGAGCGCCTCAAGCTCAAGGAGGAGCTGAAGTATGAGGGCGACAGCCGGCCGGCGCCCAGCTGCGCGCGGGTGGTCTACGACTACTACGGCGGCGCCGAGAAGTTCTCCAAGCTCGACGAGACCGGGCTGATGGCGGGCGTCGACAAGAGCGACTCGGCTGACTTCACCAACGAGGAGATCCTCGACCCCAAGGGCTGGAACCTGCTCTCCTTCATCATGGACGCCCGCACCGGCCTCGGACGCTACAGGGACTACCGGATCTCGAACTACAAGCTGATGGAGGACATGATCCAGTACTGCCGCACCATGACCGCCGAGCAGATCCTCGAGATCGACGACGTCAAGGAGCGCGTCAAGCGCTACTTCGAGCAGGAAGCGGCCTACGAGAAGATGATCAAGGAGAGCTCCAGCGTCGATGGCAACGTGCTGACCATCAACCTGCTGGAGGTGGACGAGATCGTCAGCGGTAACCGCTTCAAGGAGTACGTGCTCTTCCCGGCGATCAACGTCTCGATCCGCGTGCTCTGGGGCAGGGCCAAGCAGAACGTCGTCTTCACCGTGGGCCACAGCATCGTCAACAAGACCTCCAAGACCGACGTGGGCTCGCTGATGCTCAAGCACGGCGGCGGCGGTCACCGGGTGGTGGGCACCTGCCAGGTGGACGCCGACGGCTGGGAGCAGGAGCTGGCCGAGGTCGTCGCGCAGATCAAGGCCGACGGTTAGCCAGGGACGATTGCCGCCGCCTTTGCCCGCTCAGTTGCCACCCCGTTAGGCCCCGTTCAGGGCGCGCCTGCTCCAGCGTCTGGGCGGGTCAGCGGCGCCCGCACCGTCACCCCGGCCCCGACGATGTTGTACTTGATGTTCGACAGCAGGGTGATCACCTTGCCGCTGCCCGGGTCCAGCCGGAGCACCTTGGAGCTGGTCGGCGTCGAGACGAAGAGATAGAACTGGCCGCCCCAGTGGGCGAAGGCCCAGGTCCTGATCTCCGCGCCCACGCCGGGGACCGGCCAGGTCATGAGGGCCTTGCCGCTGGTCTTGTCCAGCAGCGCCACCAAGCTCTTGGCCTTGCCGGGGAAGTAGGCGTAGAGCGATCCGTCCCCGGTGCCGGTGAACTCCGGGGTCTCCACCTCCACGGTGGGGACCTTCCCCACGACGGTGAGGGTCAGGGTCGTGGGATCCAGTCGGCCCAGCACGCCCGCGGTGGGCGTGGACTCCCTGCCGCAGAGGTAGAGCTGCTCCGAGGCCGTGGAGGGGCCGTCCGAGGCGAACCCCATGCCGAAGATCTCAAAGCCCTTGTGGCCGGGCGGGATCCCGCTGGCGACGCAGGAGGCGTCCTTGGTGCTGACCAGGAAGATGTCGTGGCTGTAATAGTTGACCCAGGCCCTACCGCCGCGGTCCACAGCCATGGAGTGGGGCTGGCTGTTCACCGGGCAATTGGGACGCCCCACCAGCGCGAAGGTCCGCTTCAGCGGGTCGAAGCGGAGCAGCCGGTCGGTCTCGTCGATGACGTAGATGTAGCTGGAGGCGGCCGGGTTATGCAGGTCGGGGCCGCTGTCCAGCCAAGCTGGCCCGTCCGGCGCCATGGCTGCGTCGTCGGCCTCCACCGTGACCGCCGCCCTGTGGCTGCAGCCAGCGAACAGGAGCAGCGGGAGGACGAGGACGAGGACGAGGACGAGGATGCTGCAGGATCTGGCGCCGCGTACAGGCATGGTCACAGTATACCGCCTGACGCCCCCCTGACGCCCCCCTTCAGCCCACACGCGCCTCATAGACCCGCAGCCCCACCCCGTGCCGCCGCAGTGGCAGGTCCAGCTCGCGCTGCCAGGTCGCCGGGTCGTGCACCGCCACCTCGTCAAAGCCCGCCTGCGATAGCCAGCCGCGGCCGGCAGCCTCGTCGGGGATCATCGGGTGCTGCGGCGAGCGGGCCACGCGGCTCAGGCCCCAGCGAAAGACGGAGGTGATCCCTCCGAGGCGATCGGCCTCCTGCTGGTGGTGCACGTCGGTCAAGTACGCCCCGCCGCCGCACCAGCGCAGCAGCGCCGCCACCCGCGAAAAGACGTGGCGCTGCTGCTCCAGCGAAAAGTAGGGCAGGATCCCCTCGGTGATCACCACGGTGGGCCCAACGCGTGCCAGCGCCGGGCCCAGGTCGGCCACATAGTTCTGGCTGGCCACCAGATCCAGCGCCGCCTGACGGTAGCTCGCCGGGGCGTCACCGCCCACCAGCTTCGCCTTCAGGGCGATCATCCGCTCCAGGTCCACGTCGGTGCACAGACCGCCGTACTTGTGGCTGTAGGCCAGGCACCTGGGGCTGAGGCCGCCGGCCAGATCGAGCAGCTGCGCCGGCCGCCACCGCGCCACCAGCGCGTCGATGATCCGGTGCCGTTGCACCAAAAAGTCGTGCGGCGTGGTCAGGCCGGCCTGGCTGGCCAGGGCCATCAGCGGCTCCACCGCCGCGTAGAAGGCGCGGCCCGTGCGCGTATCGAAGCGCCAGGCCCAGGGCAGGTGCTCCTGGGCCCAGACCTGGGCCGTGTAGTGGGCGGTGATGGAGATGCTGTCCCACTCGTTGGCGCTCATCGGCCTCCTCACTGGCTCCCCAAGATCCGGTGCTCTCACATGCTGGCGGCGCTTCCGCCCACTCCAATTTGACGTATAATCCCCGCAGCGGCAAATGGCATTCAGATTCGGCAAGTTCTCACTTCAGCAGCGCATCGGCGGCGGGCGGCTCTCGCAGGTCTTCCGCGTCACGCCGTGGTGGGCGCCGGCTGACGAGCGCGTGGGCCCCCCCGTGGCGCTCAAGCGCGTACAGCCGGCGCTGATCGCCGAGCCGGCCTTCGTACAGCTGGTGGTGCGGGAGGCGGGGCTCCTGGCCCGGCTGCGTCACGCCAGCCTGTGCGAGTGCCAGGAGCTGGGCGTGATCGACGGCTGCGCCTTTTTAACCCTGGACCTGGTGGACGGCTGCACCCTGCGTGCGCTGATGCGGCGGCTGGGCCGGCTGCAGGTGACCCTGCCGCCGTCGGCGGTGACCACCGTGGGCTGCAAGCTGGCCTCCGTGCTGGAGTACCTCCACCTGGGCTGCGACACCCCGCTGGTGCACCTCGATCTCAGCCCACAGAACGTGATGCTCGACCGCGACGGCGACCTGCGGCTGATCGACTTCGGCATCGCGCGCTACCTCGACGGCAAGAACCCGCCGCCGTTGGGGGGCAAGATCGCCGGCACGGTGGGCTATATGTCCCCCGAGCAGGCGGGTGGTGAAGCGCTGGACACGCGCGCCGATCAGTTCGGCCTGGGGATCCTGCTCTGGGAGATGCTGTCGGGCCAGCGGCTCTACCGCGGCAACAACCGCGAGACCTGGCGGCGGATGCGCAGCGGGGACGTACCGCCGGCGAAGGAGGCGCTCAAGAGCGCGCCCGAGCCCCTGGCGCAGACCGTGACTCGCCTGCTGATGCCCGACCCCGACAAGCGCTTCGCCAGCATGACCGCGGCGCGAGCGGCGCTGGAGGAGACGACCTCCGACCCGGTCAGCGGGCTGCGGCCCCTCTCCGCGCTGGTGCGGCGCTGGATGGAGGACACCGCCTTCGATCCCTTCGACGTGGTGCGCGACCCCGACCCGGTGCTGGAGCGCGGTGACATCCCGCTGGGCGAACCCTCGGGGGAGATCGCCTACGACGACATCAGCATCGAGGTGGACCAGGGTGAGGGGACCCCGGGGGGCGCTCGTGCGGGCGGCGGTGACCGATGGGCTCACCGGGGCTGGCGAGGCGGGGACGCCGGTCTCGCCCTTCCTGGAGACGATCCCCGAGGCCCGGGCCACGGCCGAGATCGCCCGCTGAAGCACGCGCGGTCTGGTGCACGCGGCGCCAGTTGTGCGATGATGTCCCGGACTCCGTGACCGATCCCGTCCACAAGTACCGCGTACTGCGCCGCATCGGCGAGGGAGGCATGGCCGAGGTCTTCATCTCGGAGATGCTCTGCCAGCCCGGGTACACCAAGCGCGTGGCGGTCAAGCGCGTGCTGCCGCACCTGGTGCGCAACCAGCGCTTCTTGCGCATGTTCCTCGACGAGGCGCGCATCGGGCTGCTGCTCAACCACGCCAACATCGTCCAGGTCTTCGACGTGGGGCGCGCCGACGACTCCTACTTCATCGTGATGGAGCACGTCGACGGCGCCAACCTCAAGGAGATCTGGGAGGAGTGCCAGGAGCGGCAGATGCTGATCCCGCTGGAGATCAGCCTGGCCGTGATCATCGACGTCTGCCGCGCGCTGGACTACGCCCACCGCCTGACCGACCTGAAGGGGGCGCCGCTCAACGTGGTGCACCACGACGTCAACCTCTCCAACGTGCTGCTCTCGGTGATGGGCGAGGTGAAGCTGATGGACTTCGGCCTCTCCGAGGCCAAGGTGCACGTGGAGCGCACCGACCCCGACGTGGTGCGCGGCAAGTTCGGTTACATCTCTCCCGAGGCGGCCCACGGCATGGGCGCCGACGCGCGCTCGGACCAGTTCGCCCTGGGGGTGGTGCTCTTCGAGCTGGTCACGGGGAAGCGGCTGTTTCTGGGCGATGACGACCTGCACAGCCTGCAGCTGGCGCGCGTGGCCAAGGTGCCCTCCATCCGGGAGCTGAACCCCGAGGTCTCCGAGTCGCTGGAGCAGGTCATCCTCCGCGCCCTGGCCCGCCACCCGGAGCACCGCTTCGCCGACATGCGCGAGCTGGCCAACTACCTCACCACGAGCCTCTTCGAGCTCTACCGCCCGGTCAACGCCTTCTCCATCGGCGACTTCGTGCAGGTGATCCGCGGCGGCGGCGCCGAGGACTCGGGCCGCGCCGCGCTCATCGCGGCGATGATCGAGGACGAGCTGACGGCGTTCGAGTCGCTGGAGTACGACGAGGAGTGGACCAACACGGGCCAGTCCCCGCTCTGGCGGCCCTGAGACGCCTCGACTACGGCTTGGGCAGCACCGCGTAGACGATGGACGGGCTGGTGGAGACCTTCTGGGCCAGCGCCGCGCCGGCCGGGTTGTAGATCCCGCCGCCCTGGCCCGGCGAGTGCGTCGTGTTGGCCACGACGGTGTACTTGCTCCACTTCTTGGCGTAGTTGACGTACCAGTTGACCGAGTTGGAGACGGTCCAGTAGCTGGAGACCAGCACCACGCGAGCGTTGAGGGTCTTGGCCAGCTTGCTGTTCAGGGTGCTGCTGCCGTAGATGTCGGCGCAGATCAACAGCCCGACCTTGCCCAGCGGCGTGCCGAAGGTCACCACGTTGGTGCCCGCGGTGAGGGTGTTCTTCTCGGCGCCGAAGAGGTTGAACTTGTGGTGCGTCGCCACCACCTGGCCCCCTGGACCAAAGGCCACCTGGGTGTTGCGGTAGACGTAGTTGGGCTTGGTGCCTGTGTAGGTCTGCAGGTTGATCACCAGGTAGATCGCGTGCTGCTTGGCCTTCTGGCTGGCGATCTTGATGAAGGTGTCGTTGGGCCAGGCCGAGCTGGTGCCCGGGTTCTCGCCGTTTTTGGGCACCGGCTCGTAGTACTTTTGGCCCAGCCCGTACTCCGGCGTCACCACGATAGTGGCGCTGTTCTGCTTGGCCTGATCCACCAGCGCCATCACCGCGCAGAGATCGGGCGCGGCGTTGGAGCTGCAGCTGGCCTTGACCTTGGCCGCTTGCCCGGTGCCGTACTGCACCGCGGCCACCTTGTAGGGGTTGCCGGCGGGGGGAGGCGTGCCCGCGTCTTTCTTGGGCGGCGGTGGTGTGCCTGCGTCTTGCTTGGGCGGCGGTGTACCCGAGTCCTGCTTGGGCGGCGGAGGTGGTGGCGGGGGAGTGACGCCCGAGTCCTGCTTGGGCGGCGGAGGAGGCGGGGTGACCCCTGTGTCCTGTTTGGGCGGTGGCGGCGGCGGCGGGTTGACTTTGGCGTCCTGCGTGGGCAGCGTGCCGCCATCCTTGTCCAGCGTCCCGCTGTGGGGATCCGGCTTGGGTCCCTCCCAATCGTTGCAGCCCAGGCTCAGCACCAATACGGCGACCAGCCCGCTTCTCAACACCAGCGAATGCATCATCGGTCTTGCCCTACCTCTTCAAGTTAGTCAGCTTACCTACTGGGTCGCACATAGTAGGTGAATGTAGGGCCGTGTGGCAAGACAGATCGCGCAGCTGTGCTGATACGCTCTACGATTTCATACGGTTAGAGTGCGGTACACGTCCCTAGAAGCAGAACTTGCCGCTAGAAGCAGAACTTGCCGCTGGTGTAGTAGCACTTGGTGTCGTGAGGGCAGGAGTTACTGGAGCAGAGGAAGATGCAGTACCAGTACCAGGGACCGCCGGTGGAGACGTTGTAACCGCAGTAGGACTTGGTTCCCGAGGGGCCGGAGGGGCAAAACGCGCCCTGGCTGCTGCACTGGTGGGTGCAGAAGCCGCCGGAACCCACCGAGGAGGGGACGCAGAGGGTCTTGCCGTCGGCGCACTTGGTGATCCCCTTGCTGCTGCTGTAGCTGCAGCGCCTGCCATAGAAGGAGGGCGGCGGCTGGGTGTCGGGTGGTGGCGTGCTGTCCTTGGTCACGCCGCGATCGTAGTAGATCACCGGCAGGTCCGCAGATGGCCCGTCATGGATCCCGCCATCCGGCGGCGAGAAGCAGAAGGCCATGGGGTAGCAGTCGCTATCCTGGCAGTCGATCTTGCCGTCCTCGTCGTTGTCCCGACCGTCCGTGCAGTCCGCCGCTCCCACCTCGACGTCCGTCTGGTCACCGGGGCAGGCGCTGCAGAGAAGCACAACGAGCGAGGAACAAAGGACCGAGTATGTCCGGAACGACAAGGGGGGAGCTCCAACTATTTCAGTGAGTAGTCTATCGGGTACAGTATACTCGCTGGCCGGGTCGCCCTCAATCAAACGTGATATGATCCCTGCCATGCGACCGCTGGCCGCCTGCCTCTCCCTGCTCCTGATGGCCCCGTTGATCGTGCCCGCGCAAGGCTGCAGCGGCGACGGCAAGCTGCTGATCATCCTGGATCGCCCCTCGGAGCAGAAGCTCGACCCGTTGCTGGACGACCGGCTGGCTCGGTTCAGCTTACGGGTCAACCATGGGGGCAGCGTCAACGTCAGCGAGTCCTTCCGCTCCGACGCCAACGAGCTGACGGTGGGCGACGTACCGGTGGGCAGCACGTTTAACCTGCGCCTGGCGGGCAAGACCAGCTCGGGGCAGATGCTGGGGCTGGGGCGGGTCTTCGACGTCAACCTCGACGCCGACGGCAGCACGGTGCAGGTCAAGTTCCGCAAGCCCATGGGCTATATCGCAGGGCAGCCGGGGCTCTTCATGGTGGACGCCACCGCCTCCTCCCGCAGCAAGGCGGCGCCGGTCCCGCCCATGAAGGGAGGCGATCTCAACGGCGTCTCGGCCGTGGCCTCCACGCCGGACGGCTCCTGGGTCCTGGCCGTGGCCGGGACCAAGCTGGTGGCCCTGCGCACCAAGATCACCAAGATGCCAGAGAGCAAGTGGGCCGAGGCCAAGATCCCCCCCGGGGGCACCTTCGTGGCCGTGAGCCCGGACAACCGCTACGCCGTGATCTGCCACCCCGCCACCAACTTGATCAGCCAGGTGGACCTGGCCAAGCTGGCTGAGGGCAAGTCTGTGGTGAGCACGGCGACCCTGAGCGGCAAACCGACCAAGGCGGTCTTCGCGGCCAACGAGAGCAACAAGGTCCGCATCTTGCTCGACGGTGTGGGGCACCTGGATGGCTGCACGAGCAAGAGCTCCATGGCCGAGGTGATCCTGGGGCACA
>SWBW01005513.1_pt2 | contig 10841 bp, 9 predicted proteins | sample 4693041 | NCBI WGS metagenome assembly SWBW01 (sample SAMN10267271, study PRJNA491770) | bioreactor metagenome | isolation source: DHS bioreactor inoculated with marine methane seep sediment | place: Japan: Omine Ridge, Nankai Trough | collected 2006-05-06
CTCGGTCCCCGCAGGGACCTGCAGCCGGTACTCCTCCAGGCGATCGTCGCTGGTGTAGAAGGAGTAGGTGTTGTCGCCGTGCGCCTTGACCCGCAGGCCGCAAAGCTCCACGGTCCCCTCCACGTCGAAGAAGCGCGGCGCGAGGAAGTCCTCGATCTGCGCCACCGCGCCGTCGGGCCGCTTCAGCGCCAGGTGCTCGCCCTCACGCACCAGCGCCTCGATCAGCGCCGGGGCCACACCCTCGCGCGTCAGCTCCTCGCGGGACAGCCCCAGCAAGGTCAGGCGCAGGTACTCCACCACGTCGGGCCAGTCGTCACGGCGCACCAGCACCACGACCTTCTCGCCGCGGGCGAAGGCGCCCTGGATGAACAGGGCGAAGTAGAGCGGGAACTCCAGCGCCCACTGCACGATGCCGTCGTGGGTGCGCAGGTCGGGGATCAACCAGGCCGTGGGGCCGACGTCCGCCAGCATCCAGGCCTTGACCACCTCCTCGGGGAAGCCCAGGGCCAGCTGGTGCTGTCCGGCGTGGACCACCACTGCGCCGGGCATCACGTCGTCGATGGTGATGGTGAGGGGCTCTTGTCGCTTTGGTTTGGCCATCGGCTTCCTCCTGTTTGATCAAGAGGAATTGCGAACGGCGTGCCATCCGCGGCGCGACGGTAAAGGCGGGTCAATCCCGCGACGTACAGATCCAGGCTGTCAGGCGCGTCGGAGGCGCTGATCCAAAAAGGGGCACGCGCCTCGAGGCAGGCGCACCAAACTGGGATGTTGGTTTATTCTGCGCCGGGATCTCGCCATGGCGTATAGAATGCGCGAACCGCTGAATGGCGCTGGACCTGAGGCCGTGGGAGGCAGGTAGATCATGGATCGTATAGCAACGCTGCTCGGGGTGTTGAGTTTGTCGCTATCGGTGGGCTGCCCCGCCAAAGAGAGATCCCGCTCGGAGCCTGCCGCAAAAGCTGCCTTGGAACAGAAGCCGGTGAACCCGACCGAGGAGCCCACCGGGCCGGGCCTCAAGCGGCTCAGCGTCAGCCTGACGCAGTCCAGCGCCTGGCGCTTGCCCCCTGCGGCCTTCAGCTTCACCTACCCGGCCAAGGCCGACCTGTCGCTGGCCAAGGCCGGGCGCCGCAACCCCTACTACGTGCTGGTGGAGCTCTACCGGGATAAGAAGATCTCGGAGAGCGTCTCCATCAGTCACGTGGATCTCAAGGGTGGCCCCGCGGCCAAGTGGGATCTGCTGGGCCCGCTGGTGATGAAGCGCCTGCAGACCGCGATGCAGCGGCAGCTGGCGGGGATGAAGATCGTCTCCAGCGGCAAGGCATCGTTCGGTGGCAAGGACGTGTATCAGTTCAGGTCCGAGTTCGAGATCACCGACACCCGCATGGGTGATCCGGGCAAGTACCGCGCGGTCTGGGTCGCGCTGCTCCCAGGCGCCAGCTCCAGCTCCCCCAACGGCGCCTCCCTGACCATGACCGTGCGGCAAGGCTCTGGCTCCGAGGTCTCTAGCTGGGACGACTTCGCCACCAAGGGGATCATGGGCCAGATCTGGCGCAGCTTCGAGTTTGCAGGGGGACCGTCGACAGCACCCTAGGGTGATAGGGCAGCCGGTGCCCCGGGCCAGCGTACTAGATCAATGACGCCCAAGATCCCTGCAGCTGGCCTGGTCGCGCTGGTGGCCTGTGCGGCGCCCCTGCCCGCGGCCTCGGCGCCGCGTCCATTCGTGGTGATCACGCACATCGCCTCGGCGCAGCCAAAGCGGGCCCGCGCCTGGCTCGACGAACAGCTGGCCCGAGCCAACGCGCACTTCGCGGCCGCAGGGGTCGCCTTCAGCGTCGGCTCGCGGCGCACCCTGCCGGCCTCCTTCAACACCGTGGACTCGATCCGGGAGCGGCTGCGGCTGCGGCGCTTCTTCGTCCCGCGCGTGATCAACGTCATGCTGGCGGACCGGGTCCTCGACCCGCACCCCTCGGCCTCCACCTGCCGCGCGGCGCGGCGGATGGGCTTTTCGCCTTCTGGTGAGCTGGCCGGAGCCCACATCCTCACGCGGCGCAAGACCAACCCCGCCACCTTCATCCTGGTGGCCCGTGGCAGCGACACGCTGACCCTGACCCATGAGCTGGGCCACTTCTTCTGGTGCCCTCACCACCGCGACAGCGACAACATCATGAGCTACGGGCACGCCCGCCACAGCTTTGACGCTCGGCAGCTGCGCGCGATCCGCACGTGGGCCCGGCGCTACCGCCGCCGCGGTCTACGCCGCGCTTTGGCGGCGAAGCAGCTGTAGCTGACTGAAATGTCACGTTGCGATATCCTCACTCCGCGCCGGGGCTGTCACCACTGGTGTTAGCTCTGCGAGGGGAGCAACGTGTGCTTGCGGGTGGCGTCGGTCTATCCAAACGGTGGGGCCGTCGAAGGACCAGAGGTGTCAACCATGGCAGGACTCATCGTTTCGCTGGTCGGGGGGATGCTGATCTTCTTCGGGGCGATCCTGGCCCTCAGTCAGTGGAGTCACATCGTCAGGATCCGTCGGCTGAGGCGCCCGCCAACGCCCATCGCCAGCATCACCGCACCGGGCGAGTACAACATTCGAGGTCGAGCCGTAGCCTCCGAGCTGGGTATCCTCAAGGCGCCGCTGACCGGCCACGACGCGTTGATCTACCGGGTTCAGATCGTCGCCATGGGCGGCAGCCACAGCGGCAACCAGATCGCGGACCTCGCCTGCGGCCAACACGAGTTCAACGTGGACGACGGGTCAGGGCGCTGCCTGCGGGTCAGCGCCGTTGACTCGACCTCCTACCTCGTCCCCAAGGTCGTCTTCGACGGCTGTCGCCATAGCGGGAACGCCCCTGCGGAGATCCTCGATTGGACGACTCAGCGTCTGGGGCATCCGCGGGACAACGTGACCGTGGATGAGCGGATCATCGAGCCCGGCCAGCAAGTTAGCCTGGTGGGGCCGGTGCACCTGGAACGCGACGCCCAGGGCGGCTGCCTGCCCAAGATGACCAGCCCCACCAAGGGCGCGCTGGTCATCGACGCCCGCCCCGAAGGTGCCGCCCGCAGCGTTGTGTCGGTCCTCATCGCCGCAGCCGTGGTCTCGGGGGTGGGCCTCATTGCCATGTTGGTGAGCTGCGTGGTGCTCTAGTGAATCAGAGTCCCCCCAGCTCTGCCGGGAGGCGGGCAGTTTTGACAACAACGTAGAGGTCGCGCATCGGGACATAGCCGGAACGTTCGGTGACATCACGGAACTGAACGGTCGCCCTATTGGGACAGCCGCCCCGTTCGGTGACACCTCGGAACTGAACAGTCGCGCTATCGAGATAGCCAGCACGTCCGGTGACACCACGTAACCGAATCGCCGCGCTATCAGCCTCCACGACCAACGAGCGGCCTCGGATCGGTGGCACCTCCAGGTCTTGCCGAGATAGCCGGCGAGTTTGTGGACCCACGGTCAACAAACGTCCGGGCTAACGAGACGCCCTGCTCCCGCCCAGGGTTCGGCTAGCGTCGACGAGAGCGAAGGATCAACAGCAGCGCCAGCAGCAGCAGCAACGGAGGCCCAGGAGCGTCGCCGCCGCCCACCGCGCAGCCGCCGGTCAGCACGTTGTCGTCCGTGGGCGCGTTGTTGTTCGTCGAGCCCGCGGCGTCGTCACCGACGCTGCCGCCATCAGACGCGGGGTTCGGTTTTACGCCGCCGTCAGCCCCGCTGCCGCCGCCGCTGTCCGCGGAGGGGCCAGGGCCGGTGGAGCTGTCGGGGCTCGGCCCCGTCCCGCTGCCCAGCACGTACAGGTGCGGCCAGCCGTTGAAGCCGCCGGTCAACAGCGGGGTCTCGCCGCTGGTCTTCTTGGTCGCCGCGTCCAGGGCGTAGATGTAGATCTCCCAGGCGCCTGCGTTCTGGTCCGAGTCCTTGCTCTGCCCGGTCATGACCCACTTCTCGTCGGTGCTGATCCCCGGGTGGTAGCAGCGGTAGCCCGAGCCCTTGGGCGCGATGAGCTGCTGGTCCTGCTTGCGGTTTGGCACCGTGGGCGCGTCGCCCCAGCGGATGCCGGAGTTGGAGCCGGCGTGGAAGCCCCACGTGCCGCCGGGGGCCACGTAGGGCATGCAGCCGGAGGTGCCGGCCTTGCCCAGCAGGTTCCAGGTGGGCGGCGTGATCAGGTAGGCGCCCACGCCCGACTTGCTGGTGATGCCCCGGGTGCGGCCGGCGTACCAGCTGCCGTCCGGCGCCATGAAGCACTCGTTGATCTCGGGGATCGAGGGGAACTCGAGCTTGGTGGAGAGGACCGTCTTCTTGTTCGTGACCTTGCCCGCGCTGTCCAGGGTGACCTTGATGATCGTGGAGTGCTTGCCGTCGGCCTGGTTGTAGTAGAGCGCGCCGCTCTTGCTCCAGGAGGGCCAGTAGCCGCTGTCGTCGATCTTGATCTCCGTGGCGCCGTTGTTGATGCCCTCGATGCCCACGATGTAGATCTTCCACATGTGAAACGAGTGGTAGTCCGTGCCGCCCGAGAGCTTGGCCTTGGCGTAGGCCACCCACTTGCCGTCCGGGCTGACCTGGCAGCCGATGTCCTCGCCCGAGGTCAGGGCGCGGACGTCGGTCTTGTTGGGCAGGGTCATGCGGTAGATCTTGCGGCTGGACGACTTGCCCAGGTCGCCCTTGGACCAGACCAGGTAGCCTTTGGGCAGGGCCTGGGCGGTGATGGGGGTGGAGATCAGCAGGGCGGCGAGGACAGCGATGAAATACGCGATCGAGCCGTGGATCTGCGGCCGGCGAAATACCGTTTGGTTTCGATCGTTTGCAAGCATGCTCTCCCACTATACTCCAAGGATCGTGCCACCGTTGAAATGATTGAGGTTTATTGGCCGAGGTGGGGCAAAGTGTGGAGTCTGTACGACATGATACCCCTACCTGACTGAGATCACTTGTAGTACACGCACTACACGGTGGGGGCGTGGACCCCGGGGTACCTCTTGGGTATCCTCGGCGTCAGGAGGAGCAAATGCTTTCAGATGCACCTGTTGTTCGATGGACCGGAGCGCTGCTGGCGGTCCTGGTGCTGAGTGCTGCAGCCTGCTCGGATGACGCCGCGCCGGCCGCGGACCTGGGACTGGCTGACGCGCCAGTCACTGACTGGGAAGGTATGCCCGATCAGCTGGCGGCGGATGTCACGCCCACGCCCGATGGTAGCGGCGGGGGATTGCCCAAGAGCTGCAGCGGTAGCTGCGCCAAGCAGACCCTGACCGTCATCTTCGGCAGCACCACGGTGCCCATCGAGCGGGCGGTCTATGGCGTCGACAAGGACGCCCAGGGCAAGCCGGGGATCTACATCGAGGCGCTGCACGGGGGGTTCACCGACTGTCCTCAGCAGAGCTCGCCCACCACGGATCGCACGCTGGTCATCAGCGGGCTGCCCCTGCCTCTGGATACGACGGCGATCACCAAGGCCGACGGGTTGGTGGTCTCGCTGCTGGACTACAAGGGCGATCTGCTGCCGACCAAGCCGGTGACCAAGGCCACCGCGGCCAGCGTGATCTTCGTAGCCGCGGATGTTTGCCCCACCTGCGTGGGCAAGCCCGCGCCGTCACACCCCGGCGGCTTCGTGGCCCTGGACCTCAGCGCCACTTTCCCCGAGGGCACGGTGAGCGGGCGGCTCTACGCGGTGCATTGCGACAGCCTCGACCTCTGAGCGTCTCGACGGGTTCAATGGACAGGAGCGCATGGGCAATGACCCACGGCATGTTGGGCGACCTCGCGGGTCGACGGGTGCACTGGTCGCTGGCCGGCCTGCTGCTGGTTCACCTCGCGGCCAACGCGGTCTGGATCACGCGTGACGTCACCCTGCGCGCCGAGGACGCCGGGCCCCAGCTCGACGCTGTTGCCCAGGCGTACAACGTGATCGCAGAGCAGGGGCTCTCGGGGATCTGGCAGGTGGCCCGGGGTCAGACCGCCGGGATCTGGCCCGGCGCCGGCTATCTCCCCTGGGTGGCAGCCGCCGCCGTGGTGGGGCCGGGGATCACCAGCCTGCGGCTGCTCAACCTGCTGTTCATCGGAGTGCTCGTCGTGGCGGTCTTTGGTCTCGGGCGCTGGTTGAGCTCGCCCAGGGTCGGTCTGTTGGCTGCGGCGCTGGTCAGCCTCTTCCCGCTGATCTACGGCGAGGCCAGGCAGTTCGGGGTTGATCTCCCCGGGGCAGCGATGACCGCGCTCGCCGTGTGGGCGCTGCTCTCCACCGACCGGTTGAGCCGGCCGGGTCGCTGCGTCCTGCTGGGCCTCTCCGTGGGGCTGGGGGCGTTGATCCGGCCGCAGGTGCTCTTCTTTGTCCTGCCCGTCGGCCTGGTCTTCCTCCTGCTCACCCTGCTGAAGTGCGGCACGACACCGCGGGCGCGCGTGCTCGGCGGCGCGCTGGTGGCCGCCGCGGTGGCCGCCGCCACCTCGGCGATCTGGTGGCTGGGCCGGCTGGGCGAGATCGCCGGCATGTTGAGCTCCCACCAACAGGGGCTGGCGCATCACAGCACGCAGGGCTCGCTGATCTCCGACGCGTCCTTCTACCTGAAGCTGCTCCCCTGGGCCGTGACCCCGTTTCAGCTGCTGGTGCTGGTCGTGGCCGGCGGCGCCCTGGTGGTCGGCTTACGCGGACGCCCCTGGGCCCGCGAGCTGCTCAGCGACCCCAAGCTCGTGCTCGTCCTGACCTGGCTGATCGCCGGCTTCGTGATCCTGGCCCTCTTGAGGGCCCGCAGCCTGCGGTACCTGGCACCACTCTGCCCCGCGCTGGCGCTGATCATCGCCCACGGTCTCTGCGCGATTCCCCACCGGCTGAGCCGCCGCGTGATCGTCAGCTTGGTCCTCGGGGTGGCTGTCCTCGGCTGGCTGGTGGATTCGTTCATCGCCGCCGGGCCGCTGCACTACGGCCTGCGGCCAGACGTGCCCCTGCCGACGCACGTCAGCCACGGTCCACCAGCGCTGGATCCGGCGCTCCAGACGGCACGCGACGTGGCAGATCTGCTCGCCAGCCGCTTCGCCGGGGGCGGCGCGCGGCTCGGCGTGCGCTTCGAGGACCGCTGCGACCGGCAGCCCGCTCGGATGGACTGGCTCAGCAGCCCCGTGTTACGGACCCGGTTTCGGGGGATCCGGATCGTGGGAATGCACGACCGGATCAAGGGCCAGGGCGGCGCTCCACCCTACCTCCAGATCGGCCGTGCCTCGTTCCCGACGCTGCAGCGGCCGGCCACGCGCTGCTTTCGACTGACCTGCCGACCCGGCCCTCCCGTCGGAGATCGACCCGAGGACGACCCGACGACCCGGCGCTTTGAGCGGTTCTTGCCGCCGGAGCGGGGCGCCCCACGTGGTATGACGATCACGCTGTGGCAGACGATGCGCTGCGAACAGTGGCGCCAGGTCGTTGATCCGCTGCTCCCGCGCCCCCGCAGGTGAGCCGCGCAGGGGCCAGATTAGCCCTTATCGTCCCTATCCCTTTGAGCTACTGTTTTTTCCGGGACGTTCGCCGTCCACGTTAGGACACATGACAGGATCTGCTCCTCGCCGGGAATCATCACGGCATCTGTCTGTTATGAGAGCCCTGGGCACCGTCAAGGCGGCATGGGTCGCGCTGCTGTTGATCCTGTGCTTCTTCGTCGGTTGGAACCTCTGGGCTGTGCTGGTGGACAACCGCCCCACCTACGGCCCCGATAGCTCTCTCTTCTGGTCCCTCAAAGCCTACCTCACCGGCAGCCTGGGCGAGGGTTGGCAGATCCTCCTCCACTCCAAGGGCAAGGGCCTGCTCAACTGTCTGTTCGTTCTGGCGCTGACCAAGCCGGCTGGTGATCTGGCGCTGGCCGCCAGGCTCGTCTCCGTTCTGGCTCACGGCGCCACCCTGTGGATCGTCTATGCCCTGGCCGTCTTCGTGGTCAAGGATCGACGCGCCGGGCTGCTGGCGGCGGTGGCCTGCGGGTGCCTCCCGTTGCTGGTGGGTTTTGCCCGGCTGGAGTACCGCGACACCCTGTTGGCCACGGTCGTGGCCGGCAGCTTGCTGCTCATGCTCCACTGCCGCCTGGACCGGCTTTGGCTGGACATCGCCCTGGGCCTGGTCCTGGGCCTGGGGATCATGACCAAGCTGGCCTTCATCCCCTTCATGGTGGCGCCGGGGCTGTGGTTTGTGGCCACCCGGGCCCGCAGCCTCCGCGCCTGGGGACATCTGCTGGTGGTCTTGCTCGTCATGGTCGGGTTGGTCTTGCCCTGGACCATCATCAACTGGGCCTACATCTACGAAAACGCCATCTCGTCCTCCTCCTTCAGCGACCAGCCGTGGCAGGCGAAGGCCTGGTCCTACCTGACCTTCCCAGGCAACCCGATCCTGCTGGCCCTGGCGGCCGCCGCCGGTCCGCTGCTCTGGTTCAAGGGGGCAGCTGTCCGGCGGAGCGGGCTGATCCTGCTCCTCCTGGCCAGCTTCTTCTCGCTGGGGCTGTTCATCTTTCACTTCGACGACTGGCCCCGCTACATCATCCCGGTCTTCCCGCCGGCGGCGGTCCTCGCCGGGGCGGGGCTCTCCTGGGTCCTCGGCCAGATTCGGCTGGCCGGCCTGCGGATCGGCCTCGCAGCCGCTGGTGTTGCCCTCCTCCTGGGTCTGTTTGGCTACTACAACCTCGTGCCCGGATCGCTGGGTGAGATCCCGCAGCGCGAATACCACCTCGGCATGGTGGCGCCAGACACCAGGCCCTACGACGGCTTCCCCCGGGCCGTGGCGTTGACCGCCTCCCTGGGCGAAGCGCTGGTGGTCTACGACACGTGGGACACCTTTGGGCACGTCGAAAATCTGCAGGTGATCGAGTTGGTCTGGGCCTCCCGCGGCGTGAAGTTGTGGAAGATGAACCTGGATCGGGCCAGGCAGCACAGCAGCGCCGGGCGCCCCGTCCCGGTGCTCTACATCCGGCGGATGGCCGATCAGCGGGCGGCCGTGGAGCTAATGAAGCAGTTCGGCCCCGGGGTTCGGGCCATCGACGCCTCGCAGTCCGTGATCCAGAGGGTCAAGAGTCGGTTTTTCTGGCTCCACGCGCAAAAGACCCGGCGCCTGCTATCAACGCGGAGCGCCGATGGCCTGACCTACGAGGTCCTGCTGGTGCAGAAGAACCGGACCCGCCGCTGAGGGCGTCGCTGCTACCGCGCCAGGGAGCGGCGGTAGTCCATCAGCTCCTTGACGGCGCCGAGCTTGTCCATCAGGCGGCGGAGCAGGACGATCCGCTCCAGGGCGAACTCCACCACACGGCGCAGGCGGTCGTTCTCCCAGGGCTTTTCAATGTACTGGAACAGCTGGACGTCGTTGATCGCCTTGATGGCGTTCTCTTTGTCGGCGTAGCCGGTGAGCAGGACCCGCGGCACCTCGGGGTGCAGCTGCCGCGCGGCGCTCAGCAGCTGGATGCCGTCGAGGTCGGGCATCAGGAAGTCGCTGATGATCAGGTCCGGCTGGTTGCTCTTGTCCTGCAGGAAGCTCAGCGCCTTCGTGGAGTCGTTGAAGGTCAGCGGGTCGACGTCGAGCTCGAGGCTGAGGAAGGAGCTCAGGCTGGAGGTGACGAGCTTGTCGTCGTCCACGACGACGATCTTTGCCTCGGCCAGCTGGTCCTCGGTCAGCGTGATGCCGCCGCCGTTGCTGTCGTCGCTGACGCCGCTTTGGGTCTCGAGCATGGCTATCCCTCTCCCACGCAGCAGGCGCCGTTGGTGGGCTCCAGATCCGCGGCGATGGTGATGGTGAAGGTGGTCCCCTTGCCGACCTCGCTCTCCAGGGTGATCTCGCCGCCGTGCTCCTGCACGATCTGGCTGCAGATCGACAGCCCCAGGCCGGTACCCACCCCGACCTTCTTGGTGGTGAAGCCGGTCTCGAAGATCCGCTCCATCACCTCGGGCGGGATCCCCGCGCCGGTGTCGGTGATCGCGACGTGGATCAGCTTGCCCTGCAGGGAGGTGGCGATGGTGACGGCCCCCTTGCCCTCGATGGCCTGGGCCGCGTTGACCAGGACGTTGAGGAAGACCTGGTTGATCTGGCTGGCGTTGCAGACGATCTCGGGCAGCTCGCCGTAGCGCCGCTCCACGCTGATGCGGTCTATGAGCTCGTGGTGCAGCAGCAGCAGGGTGTCGTCCAGCTCGGCGTGCAGGTCCGCCGGCGCCAGCTCGTGCTCGCCCAGGTGGGCGAACTTGCGCACACGCCGCACGATCTCCAGCGTGCGGTCGCTGCCCGAGCCGATGACGTGGCTGGCGTCCTCGATGATCTTGAGCGCGGAGCTCAGCGGGCGGTTGTTGTCGTGGTCGGGGCAGGCCTTGTCCAGCGCGCCCTTGAGCTTGTCCAGCGCCCGGGAGAGCGTGTCCTGCATGCTGTTGATGGCGCCGATGGGGGTCTTGATCTCGTGAGTGATCCCGGCGACCAGCGCGCCCAGCGAGGCCATCTTTTGCTGGTAGATGATCTGCTGCTGGTGGTGGCTGCAGTCGTCGTTCAGCCCGTCGATGGTGCGCTGGCTGCGCGTCAGCTCGGCCCGCGCCTGCTCCAGCTCGGCCGTAAGCCGCGCCACCTCTGCTCGCAGTTCCGTCAGCTCCGTGTCAGACATCTCAGCTACCTCAGGTACTTCAGTAGAGGTCCGGCATCTTCGGCGCCGGGGGCCGTTCGATGCCGACCAGCCGATAGCCGCGCTGCGGCCCCAGGTCGTACAGGTGCAGCCAGATGCTGGAGGTGGGGGGCAGGGTCGGCTTCTGGTGGATGAAGATCTTGAGCACGCCGTAGCGCAGCGGATCGTCGTCGGCCGCGCTGGCCCCGGCCAGCTCGGCGGGCCGCTTGTCGCCGATGGGCAGCACCACGCAGCTGCGCTGGGGG